>Ga0207797_1002579_pt1 | contig 12517 bp, 11 predicted proteins | sample PRCRCaboRojoPR_6_FD_187275 | JGI IMG/M metagenome (GOLD analysis project Ga0207797, IMG submission 187275) | Marine sediment microbial community from Cabo Rojo, Puerto Rico - PR CR 10% Liquid 1 (SPAdes) | ecosystem: Environmental > Aquatic > Marine > Coastal > Sediment | place: Cabo Rojo, Puerto... | reverse complement strand
GAGATCTACGAGGGGGTATTGGAGCGGCTTTTGGCCGGGAGCGGCAAGTAAACTTTGTTTGGAGAGAAGTGGGAGGCGGCTGGGAAGTTTTCAATTTTAAGTGTTCAGTAACGGCAAAAGCTGCCCCCTTTAGCTCGAGAAAACTTCTCTTTTCCTGGGAACTCCTCCCCTCCTGTCCAATTAACTTAAAACTTAAAACTTAAAACTTAAAACTTAAAACTTAAAACTTAAAACTGCCGTCACCCGTCCAGCAGCACCTCCAACGCCCGATCGATGCGCCGCACCGGCTCCACGGTCAGTCCCGGGTCACCCAGCCCCTCGGCGGAAGCGGCCGGAATGACGGCCCGTTTGAAGCCCAGCTTGGCGGCCTCCCGCAGGCGGTCCTCCATGCGGCCCACCGGGCGCACCTCGCCCCCCAGGCCCACCTCGCCCAGGATCACGGTCTGTTGGGGCAAGGCCCGCGAGCGCAGGCTGGACACCAGCGCCGCCGCCACCGCCAGGTCGCCGGCGGGCTCGGACAGGTCCACCCCGCCCACCACGTTGACGAACACGTCCTGGTCGAACAGCGCCACCCCGGCGTGGCGGTAGAGCACCGCCAGCAGCAGCGACAGGCGCTCGCGCTCCACACCCAGGGCCACCCGCCGCGGCTGGCTCAGGGGGCTCTCGGCCACCAGGGCCTGCAGCTCCACCAGCAGCGGCCGGCTGCCCTCCTGGGAGGCCACCACCGCCGAGCCCGGCACCGGCTCGGGGTGGTCGGACAGGAACAGCGCCGACGGATTGGCCACCGCCTCCAGGCCGCCGCCGGTCATGCGGAACACCCCCAGCTCGTTCATGGCCCCGAAGCGGTTCTTGATGGCCCGCACCAGGCGGTACTGGCCGCCCTGCTCGCCCTCGAAGTAGAGCACCGTGTCCACCATGTGCTCCAGAACGCGCGGGCCGGCCAGGGCGCCCTCCTTGGTGACGTGGCCCACGAGGCACAGCACCGTGCCGGTCTGCTTGGCGTAGCGCACCAGGCGCGCGGCGCATTCGCGCACCTGGGCCACCGAGCCCGGGGCCGAGGACAGCGAGCCGTCGGCCACCGTCTGCACCGAATCCACCACCGCCAAGTCGGCCTCGGTCTCCTGCAGGCGGGCCAGAATGGTGTCCAGGTCGGTCTCGGCCAACAGCTGCAGCGGCCGGTCGCGGACGCCCAGCCGACCGGCACGCTCGGCCACCTGGGCCGAGGATTCCTCGCCGGTGACGTACAGGACCCGGTGGCTGGTTGCCAGTTCGGCCGCCATCTGAAGCTGCAGGGTGGACTTGCCCACCCCCGGCTCGCCGCCGATGAGGACGGCCGCCCCGGGGACCAGGCCGCCGCCCAGGGCCCGGTCGAGCTCGTCGATGCCGGTGGCGATGCGGGCCTCCCCGCCGGGCCGGACCTCCGGCAGCGGCGTCGGCCGGCCGCCGTGCAAGCCGCTGCCCAGGGGCTTGGCCGCGACCTCGTTCGTCGGCACCTCCTCCACCAGGCTGTCCCAGGCGCCGCAGTCGGGGCACTGCCCGAACCATTTGGTTTGCTGGCCGCCGCACTCGCCGCAGGCGAAGACGGTCTTGGGCTTTTTGGCCATGGGGCTCCTCGAGCCGGAGAGAGGGAATTGCACGGGGACTGACCGCAGAGACGCAGACGGCGCGTAGGGCGGCCAATGAACCCTGAGGCCGAGGGCGGGTTAGAAGCGGGCTCCAGACCGCGATTGTGGGGGCCGATTGGGGCAGGGGCGCGGCGTGGACGCCGCTCCTGCAGGAGGCCGCGGGCCAGACTGCCTCTCGGGGCTCCTCTGGACCTCTGCGTCTCTGCGGTCCAACCCGCCGTTTATGCTGACACCACCGCTAGAGTCCGCCGGTGGGGACCGATCCGGCCAGGTATTTGAGATCCTCGTCGAAGAAGCGCAGGCCGGCACCGAAGAAGGGCGAGCGGTACTCGTCCGAGAAGGCGTTGTGCAGGCCGCCCTGCACGAACAGGTGGTCCTCCAGGAAGCTGTAGCGGGCCAGGAAGCGCGACTGCGGTCCGTCGAAATCGTCGCCGCTGTTGCCGCCGCCAAAGTCCCACAGATCGGCGGACAGCTCCAGTGAGCGGAACGGGTAGTAGCTCATGCCCAGACCGCCGGTGGACTGCATCAGGCCGATGCGTCCGGACAGCCCGGCGTTGGGCCAGGTGCGCCCGAACATGAAGGTGAACTTGAGCTCATTGCCGAACTCGCCCCGCTGGCCGATTAACGGTTCGCCGGCCTGGGCGTCCCTGGCCTGGGTCACCAGCCCGTCGGAGGTGATGCCGGCCAGGTAGTAACGGGTGGGCCGGGTCTGCAGGCGAACGTTGAAATCGGTCTTGGTGGTCTCCTGCTCGGTCAGATAGCGGGTGTCCATGGCCACGGAGGTCTGCAGCCGCTGGATGCGCCCGGCGTATTCGCCGATGCCCGACACCGCTTTCTCCAGGTCCCGGCCCACCTTGTCGTCGCTGACTAGCTTGCCGATGGCGCCTTCGCCGTTGCGGATCTTGCCGGTGATTTGCTGCAAATTGTCCGAGATGCGGGCGATGTCGTCGTAGACCTGCTCGTCCTTGTAGAGCTTGCCGATGGTACCCCGCCCCTCACGGATGTTGCCGGTGATCTCGTCGAGATTGTCCGCGGTACTGCTCAGGCGGCTGATCAGGTTGTTGAGATCCTCCTGATTGTCCCGGATCACCTCACGGGCCCCTTCGGCGGTCTCCCGGAAATCGGCCACCATGGGCGGCAGGTCCTGCTTGAGGCTGGCGGTGATGGTTTCCAGGTTGGTTACCACCTTGCGCAGCCCTTCGCGGTTCTCCGCCGCCATGCCCTGGAGGTCGGCGGCCAGCTTGTCGACGTTGTCGAAGATGCGCTGCAGCTTGGCCTGGCCCTCCTCGCCGCCGAGCACCCGGCGCAGGGTGGTAGTGACCTCCTGGACGTCCTCGCCCACCTGGCCGAACTTGCGCATGAGGTCGTCCATGTCCTGGGCCTTCTCGCCCTCCGGGATGCGGGCCCCCGGGTCCAGACGGCCCGCTGCGCCGGGCTCATAGCTGAGGGTGACGTACTTTTCCCCCACCAGGCCGGTCCCGGCGATGGTGGCCACGGTGGATTCGGGCAGGGCCACGTCCGGGCGGATGCGCAGCTCCACCAGGGCATCGCCGTCGGCCAGACGAATCTGGCCCACCTCGCCCACCTCCACCCCGGCGATGCGCACCGAGGCCTGTTCCTTGAGCCCCTTCACGTCGGTGATGCGAGCGGTGTAGGGGACGCGGTCCTGCTCGCCGAAGAAGCGGACGTCGCCCACCAGGAAGGTACCCACACCGAGCACGATCAGGGTGGCGACGACGAACAGGCCGACTTTCTGTTCGGTGGAGAACATGGGGTTGCCTTACGCGCCTTCCGTTATCGGGCCGTGCGCCCGGCCGTTGACGAACTGGGAGACCACCGGGTCGTCGGTGGTGCGCACCTCCTCGGCGGTACCGGTAAAGACCAACCGGCCCCGGTAGAGCATACTGATTCGGTCGGCGATCTTGTAGGCGCTGGGCATGTCGTGGGTGATGACCAGGCCCGAGGTGTGGGTCTTCTCCCGCAGGTAATTGATCAGCTCGTTGATGACGTCGCTGGTGATGGGATCGAGGCCGGTGGTGGGCTCGTCGTAGAGCATGAGCCCCGGCCCGCTGGCCAGGGCGCGGGCCAGGCCGACCCGCTTGCGCATGCCGCCGGACAGCTGGGCCGGATCGCGGGCCTCGATGCCGGGCAGGCCGACCCACTCCAGCACCTCCGCCACCCGCGCCCGGATCTTGGCGGCCGACAGGCGCTTTTGCTGCTCCAGCTCGAAGCCGACGTTGTCGCCCACGGTCATGCTGTCGAACAGCGCCGCGTCCTGGAACAGCATGCCCATCTCGCCGGTTACCCGGGCGCGCTCGGCCTCCGGCATGCCCACCAGCTCGCGGCCGCGGAAGCGAATGGAACCTTCGTCGGGCTCCAGCAGGCCCAAAACGCATTTAAGCAAGACCGACTTGCCGGTACCGCTGCCGCCGATGATGGCGTGGGTCTCGCCCTCGGCGAGGGTCAGTTCGCCACCGTCCCACACCACGAAGTCGCCGAAGGCCTTCTTCAGGCCGCGGATCTCCAGGATGGGGGTGTCGGTCATGTCAGACCACCAGGTAGGTGATGAAGTAGTTGGCGGCCAGGATCAGCGTTGCCGCGCCCACCACCGCGGTGGTGGTGGCCCGACCCACGCCGCGCGCGCCGCCGGTGGTGGTAAAGCCCTGGAAGCACGCCACGAAGGCGATGATGGCGCCGAACACGGTGGCCTTGATCAAGCCCGAGTAGACGTCCCACAGCTCCATGAAATCGAAGGTGTTGTCCCAGTAGACCACGGGGTTGGCGCCGAGCATGCCGACGCTGACCACGTAGCCGCCCCAGATGCCCACGGCGTCGCCGATGATTACCAGCATGGGCAGGGCCACCACCCCGGCCCAGAAGCGCGGCACGATCAGGTAGCGCACCGGGTTGGCGGACAGGGCGTAGAGGGCGTCGATCTGCTGGGTGACGCGCATGGTGCCCAGCTCGGCGGCCATGGCGGCCCCGGCGCGGCCGGCCACCATCAACCCCACCAGCACCGGCCCCAGCTCGCGCACGATGGAGTAGCCCACCACCGTACCGGTCAGGCTCTCGGCACCGAAGCGCTCGAAACCGTTGAAGATCTGCAGGGCCAGCACCATGCCGGTGAAGATGGAGGTGAGCAGCACCACCGGTAGCGAATGGATGCCGATAAACTCCACCTGGTAGAGGAAATTGCGCAGGTAGAAGCGGCCGCCCACGGTGGCGCGCAGGGTGCGCAACAGCAGCAGCACCGCCTGCCCCCAGCTCCCGAAGAAGTTGAGGGTGAAGGCGCCGATGTGACCGAACGGCGCCCGCATCATCGGACGACGCGCCGCAGGCGATTGCGCAGGCCGCATAGGATCTCGTAGGGGATGGTTCCGGCGCCGCGCGCCAGGGCCTCGGCGGGCACGGCGGGGCCCACCAGCTCCACCGGGCTGCCCTCCTCCGCCTCGGGCACCGGCTCCAGGTCAACGAACACCATGTCCATGCATACCCGCCCCAGGGTTCGCGAGGGGTGCCCGGCCACCTGAACGGGGGTACCCGTGCCCAGGTGGCGGGGGTAGCCGTCGCCGTAGCCCAGGGGCACCACCCCCACCCGCATGGGCCGCTCGGCCTGGAAGCCGGTGCCGTAGCCGATCCAGTCCCCGGCTGCCAGTTGGCGCACGGTGATGATCTCCGATTCCAGGCGCAGCACCGGTTCCAGGCCGAGCTCGGCGCCATCGCGGTCGGCGAAGGGCGAGGCGCCGTAGAGCATGAGTCCCGGCCGAACCCAATCCAGTCGCGCCGAGGGCAGCTCCAGCAGGGCGGCGGAGTTGGCCAGGGACAACGGCGGCGGCCCCGGCAGCGACCGCCCCAGCCCGGTCAGCGTCTCGATCTGGCCCTGATTGTAGGGGTCTTGCGGCGTGTCGGCACGCGCCATGTGCGACATCAGCCCGGCCCAGCGCACTCCCTCGGCATGGGCCAGCCGCGGTGCCCATTCCGCAGCCTCAGTCGGGGTCAGCCCCAGACGGTGCATGCCGGTGTCCACCTTGAGGAAGCAGTGGAGGGGGTGCCCGGCGGCCTCGCGCCCCAGGACTTGCGCCACTTGGTCCTTACGATGCAGAACCAGCCCCAGATCCAGGGCCTCGGCCGCCTGCAGCTCGTCGTCCCGGAAAAAGCCCTCCAGGATGAACACGGGGGCCGCCACCCCGGCCTCGCGCAGCCGCACGCCCTCCTCGATGCAGGCCACCCCCAGGGCGTCGGCGCCCGCGGCCTCGAGCACGGCCGCGGCCCACTCCAGGCCGTGGCCGTAGGCGTCGGCCTTGACCACCGCCATCACCTGCGAGCCGGGGGCGTGGCGCCGAACCACCCCCAGGTTGTGCTCCAGGGCAGCGGCGGACAGGCGGATGCGGCTGGGCCGGCCCACCGCCTAGAACTCCGCGGCCATGTCCGGGCCGGCGTAGTTCTCGAAGCGGGTGTACTCGCTCAGGAAGGTCAGTCGCACCTTGCCCGTGGGGCCATTGCGCTGCTTGCCGATGATGAGCTCGGCCACCCCGGCGGTCTCCGGGTTGTCCGGGTTATAGACCTCGTCGCGGTAGATGAACATGATCACGTCCGCATCCTGCTCGATCGCGCCCGACTCGCGCAGGTCCGACATCATGGGGCGCTTGTCCTGGCGCTGCTCCAGGCCGCGGTTGAGCTGGGACAGGGCGATCACGGGCACGTCCAGCTCGCGCGCCAGTGCCTTGAGCGAGCGCGAGATCTCGGAGATCTCGGTGGCGCGGTTCTCGGCGGTGGCCGAGCCCTGCATGAGCTGGAGGTAGTCGACGATGACCAGCCCCAGCCCGTGTTCGCGCTTGAGCCGCCGGCAGCGGGCGCGCATCTCGATGGGCCCGAGGCCGGGGGTGTCGTCGATGAACAGGGGCGCTTCCGACAGCTCGCCCACGGCCTTGGTCAGCTTGGGCCAGTCGTCGTCGTGGAGGTTGCCGTTGCGCATCTTGTGGGCGTCGATGCGAGCGCGCGAGGCGAGCAGGCGCATGGTCAGCTGCTCGCGCGGCATCTCCAGGGAGAACACGGCCACCGGCGCGTTCTGCGAGACGCAGATGTTCTCGGCCATGTTCAGCACGAAGGAGGTCTTCCCCATGCTCGGCCGCCCGGCGATGATGATCAGGTCCGAGGCCTGCAGGCCCGAGGTCTTGTCGTCGAGGTCCTCGAACCCCGTGGTCAGCCCGGTGATGGGGTCGTCGCGCTGGAACAGCTCGTCCAGGCGCTCGACGTTCTCCCGCAGCAGCTCCCGCAGGGGGGCAAAGCCGCCGCGCTTCTGATTGGACTGGTCGGCGATGTTGAAGATGCGCTGCTCGGCCTGGTCCAGGATCTGGGCCACCGAGTGCTCGCCGGGATGGAAGGCGTTCTCGGAGATCTCACCGGCGGCCTCGATCAGCCCGCGCAGGACGGCACGCTCCCTCACCGCCTGGGCGTAGTGGGTGATGTTGGCCGTGGTGGGGGTGTTGTTCGCCAGGGTGGCCAGGTAGGCGGTGCCCCCGGCCTCCTCCAGCATCCCCTGGCGCTCCAGGATCTCGCTTACCGTGACGATGTCCGGCGGGCGGTTCTGGTCCACCAGCTGACCCACGGCATCGAAGATGAGCTGGTGGTCATGGCGGTAGAAATCGGTTTGCTGGAGGAGGTCGGCCACCCGGTCCCAGGCGTTCTCGTCCAGCAGCAGACCGCCCAGGACGGATTGCTCGGCCTCGACCGAGTGCGGCGGGACCTTCAGCTCACGGGTTTCCAGCACGGATGCTCCATTCGCCGATCCGGTAAGGGCATCGGGCTAACCGGGGGGAAGACGTCGACGCACCGTTGTACCAAATCAGGCCGCCGCTGGGCAGCCCGCCCGCCACCCCGCCCACCGGCGCCGCCTGCCGGAAACGGCCGGCCGGCACCAAACCGCCCCGATTGATGGCCAATCGGGGCGGTGGGGCAACCTGGCTCCGGGGCCGGTGGCTGGCGGTTAGATGCCGGCCACGGACACCGTGATGGTCACGCCCACATCCGGGTGCAGGCGCACCTGGACCTCGTGCTCGCCGGTCTCCTTGATGGGCCCGTGCGGCAGCAGGATGGCGCCGCGCTCCACCTCGAAGCCCTGCTCCGCCAGGGCGTCGGCGATGTCGGCGTTGGACACCGAGCCGAACAGCCGGCCGGCCTCGGCCACGCGCCGGTCGAGCTGCACCGTGGTGCCGGCGATCTTGTCGCCAAGGTCGCGGTAGTAGTGCAGCAGCTCGGCCTGGCGCGCCTCGAAGGCCTTGCGCTGGGCCTCGAACCGCTTCTTGTTGCCCTCGGTGGCCTGCAGCGCCTTTTCCTTCGGCAGCAGGTAGTTGCGGGCGTATCCGGAGCGGACGTTGACGACCTCGCCCAGCTCGCCAAGGTTCTCCACCTTCTCGAGCAGGATCACCTCCATGACGGACTCCTTGAATTCTCGATGACGCGTGAGGGGTGGCGCCAGGACGCGGCCGTCCTGCCCGGCCCGCTCACTCGGATGTCAGTTTGCTTCGGAAGTCGGCCCAGACGTCGGCCAGCCCCAGCAGCACCACCGCCAGGGCCAGCTGCACAAACAGGCCCAACAGTATATAGAAAACCACCAGCCAGCCGGTGGCGACGCCGAAGGCCAGGCGCGCCGAGTGGATCACCGCCAGGCCCTGGGCCAGGAACGGCATGGCCAGGACCATGAGGCCGTTGGCGGCCCAGTAGCCGTAGGCGGCATCGGCCCCTAGCCAGGCCAGCCCGGCCAGGATCACGATCAACCAGACGGCGGCGTCCGGGCCGCGGAAGGCACGCAGGGCGCCGGCCAGATCGGGCATGGGCCCGGCGACCGCGGCCAGGCGCAGGCCCACCAGCAGATTGACCCACCACAGCAACAGCACGCCCGCCGCGATCAGGCCCGGCAGCAGCAGCGCCACCGTGGGCACCACCTGCACCTCCAGCTCCTGCATCACCCGCTGGGTCTGGTCCGCCGGCAGGTTGCGGCCTTCCACCCAGGTGCGCAGGACCTCCGTGGTCCACTCCCGCACCAGGGCCTGGGGATCGCTCCCGATCAGCACCACCCACAGGCCCAGGCCGGCCAGCACCACCAGCGCGGTGCCCAGTGCCAGCCAGGCGAAGTACGGCCCCTGGCGCAGCACAAGCGCCATCAGGGCCACCGGTCCCCAGAAGGTCACCAGCCAGAACAGCGGGGCCAGCGCCTGCTGGGTGGCCAGGCCGATCACCAGCGCCGCCAGCAGGCCCACCTCCACCACCGCCCGGGCACCCACGTGCCAGGCGACCATGGCGGCGGGGGCGGCCGCCACCAGCATCAGAACGCCCCCCAGCAGGGGGACGAACGTGCTCACCAGGAACAACGCGGCAGCGATCAGCGCCGCCGGCAGCCGTCCCTGGAGGATGACCCTCGCCAGGGCCTCCACGCGCTATTAGCGGATGCTGAACGGGATCAGCGCCGCCATGCGGCCCTGCTTGATGGCCTTGGCCAGCATGCGCTGGTGGCGGCTGCAGGTGCCGGTGATGCGGCTGGGCACGATCTTGCCCGTGTCGGTGATGTTGCTCTCCAGCGTGCGGACGTCCTTGTAATCGATGTGGTCGACGCCCTCCACGCAGAAACGGCACACCTTGCGGCGACGGAACGTGGGTTTCATTGGGGATCTCCTGCTAGTCGTTCTATTCGGTTGTCGCTTGCGGGGCGGCGGGGCCAAGGGTCTCGGCGTGCAGCTCAAGACGGCCGAAGACGGTCTCCTCCCCCTGCCGGCGGCGCACGCGCTGGGCCAGGAAGCCGTCCACCCGGCAGGCGTCGCCGGCGCTCAGGCCCCTGGCCCGCGCCGCCAGCTCCTCGCCCAAGGCGACCACGGTGATGCGGCAAGCGATGGTGCGCTCCAGGCCGGCCACGCTCGCGCGCGACCAGTGCTCCAGCGGGAAGCGGACGATGGGCAGCCCGGCAGGCGTCCAGCGCTCATCCAGGCCGTCGCACACCGCCCCTTCCAGGCTCACCCGATTGACGGGGCCGGACACGGACGCGCCGCCTCAGACCTCCTCGGAAGCGGCCTCGGCGGAGCCGGACTCCTCGGCGGGGGCCTCCTCGGGAGCGCCTTCCTCGGACGCGGTCTCCTCCGCGCCGGCCGGCTTTTCCTCGGCCTTCTCCCGGCTACCGCCCTCGCGGCGCTCGCCCTTCTCCTTCTGCTTGAGCTCCTTGGCGATGGGGCTGGCATCGGTGGGGGCGGCGTCCTCGCGCAGGATCATGTTGCGCAGGATGGCGTCGTTGAAGCGGAAGGCCTCGGCCAGCTCGTCCACCTCGGCCGGGTCGCACTCGGCGTTGAGCAGGACGTAGTGGCCCTTGTGCACCTTGTTGATGGGGTGGGCGAGCTTCCGGCGGCCCCAGTCTTCCTCGCGGTGGATGGTGCCGCCGTTCTTGGTCAGCACCTCCTTGTACTTCTCCACCAGCGGCGGGACCTGCTCGCTCTGATCGGGATGGACGATAAACAGGATCTCGTAATGATTCACGATTTCCTCTCCTTACGGGTAGCAGCCACGCCGGCACGGACGCAGCAAGGATGGAAAACCCGGTATTCTAGGCCTTTTCGGGACGGGCGCCAAGCCCCGCATGGCCGGACTCCTCCCGGACGCGCTGCAGTTGGTCCAGGGCCAGGGTGTGCACCCCCTGCTCCGCCTGCACCACCCCCTCGGCCACGAACGGCCCGGCCTCGTGCAGCAGCGCCCCCAAGCGCCGGTAGGCGTCGGGGAACAGCACGCACTCGATGAGGCCGGTGCGGTCCTCCAGGGTCAGGAAGCTCATGGGCCGGCCGTCGCTGCGGGTGCGGGCGGGCTTGCTGGTGACGTGCCAGCCGATTACCTGAACCGTCTCGCCAGCATGGGCAGCTAGCTCGGTGGCGGGCACCGCCCGCCCCTCCCAGTCGGCGGTGGCCTCGGGGAACAGATCGAAGGGATGGCCGCCGACCACCGCGCCCAGGTGGCGCAGCTCCCAGCGCAGACGCTCGCCGGCCGATTCCGCCGCCACCCGCGGCGGCGCCGGCTCGGCGGCGAACAGGTCGCCGGTGCCGGTGGCGGATCCGTGGGCGGCCTCGGCCTCCAGCGCCCACAGCAGGGCCCGCCGGGAGGGCGCCAGGCCGTCCAGGGCGCCGGCGGCGATGAGGGCCTCCAGCGCGCCGCGGTCGAGGGCCGGCACGCGCCGCGTCAGGTCGTCGAGGCCGGCGAAGGCGCCGTTCGCCGTGCGCTCGGCCACCAGCGCCGCGATGGCCGCGGCGCCCAGGGCCTTGACCTGGTCCAGGCCCAGGCGCACCGCCCCCACCTCGGCGTGCGGCGCGGCGCCGCTGGCATTGACGTGGGGCGGGCGCACGGCCAGGCCCAGGCGGCGGGCCTCGCTGACGTAGGCCTGCAGGCTGTAGAAGCCGCCGCCGTTGCCGATGAGCGCGGCCAGGTAGTCGCCCGGGTAGTGGGCCTTGAGGTAGGCGCCCTGCCAGGCGGCGACGATGAAGGCGGCGCTGTGCGACTTGCAGAAGCTGTAGCCGGCGAAGCTGGCGATCTGGCGCCACACCCGGTCGATGGCGGCATCAAGATGGCCGCGGGCGCGCGCGCCCTCCCGGAAGCGGCGCTCGAAGGCGGCCAGCGGCTGCCAGTGGCTGCCCTTCTTGGTGAGGGAGCGGCGCACCTGGTCGGCCTCCCCCGGCGGGATGCCGGCGAAGGCCTCCATCACCGCCAGCAGCTGCTCCTGGTAGATGAGCACCCCGTAGGTGTCGGACAGGACCTCGCGCAGGGCCGGGTGCGGGTAGGCCACGGCCTCCTCGCCGCGGTGGCGGGCGACGTACTGCTCCAGCACTCCGGCATGGGAGACGCCCGGGCGGATGATGCTGGTGGCCGCCACCGCCGTGGCGAAGTCGCGGCAGTCCAGGCGCTGCAGGATCTGGCGGCTGCTCGGCGACTCCACGTAGAAGCAGCCCAGGGTCCGCCCATCGGCCATGAGGGCCTGGGCGGCCGGATCCTCGGCGGGGTCGAAGGCGTCGAAGTCGACGGCCTCGCCGTGCCGTGTTTCGACGGCGGCCACGGTGTCGCGCACCACGCCCAGGGCGCGGTTGCCGATGAGGTCGAACTTGATCAGGCCGATCGCCTCCACCGGGTCCATGCTGAACTGGGTGGTGCGCCGGCCCTGGGCGCTCGCCTCCACCGGTACCCAGTTGTCGATGCGATCGGGGGCGATGACCAGGCCGCAGGGGTGCATGGACAGGCCCTTGGGCACGCCGTCCAGGTGGCGGCCCACGCGCAGGATGGTGGCCAGGGGCTCGCGCTCGGGGTGCAGGTCCAGCCCCGTGGGGCGCTCGGCCAGCGCCTGCGGCAGCTCGCGCACGGGCACCCGTGGCAGGCGCTTGGACAGCCGCGCCAGCTCGTCGCGGGTCAGCCCCAGGGCGGCGCCGACCTCCTGCACCAGGCCGCGCGCCTCGAAGGTGGTGAAGGCACCCACCATGGCCACCCGCTCGGCGCCGTAAGCGGCGAACAGCTCCGCCACCAGCGCCTCGCGGCTGTCCCAGGGAAAGTCCAGGTCGATGTCCGGGGGATTGGCCCGCTCGAAGGACATGAAGCGCTCGAAGGACAGGCCGTGCTTGAGCGGGTCCACGGCGGTCAGCCCGAGCAGGTAGGCCACCAGGCTGCCGGCGGCGCTGCCCCGGCCCAGGGTGGGCACGCCGCGCGCCCGCGCCCGATCCACCACGTCGGCGGCCACCAGGAAGTAGCTGGCGTAGCCGGTGCCGGCGATCACCGCCAGCTCGCGCTCCAGGCGCTGGCCGGCGGTGATCGGCACCACCTCGCCGAAGCGCCAGGCCAACCCCCGGCGGCAGCGGCGGCGCAGCTCCGCCACCGGATCG
>Ga0207797_1002578_pt1 | contig 12520 bp, 14 predicted proteins | sample PRCRCaboRojoPR_6_FD_187275 | JGI IMG/M metagenome (GOLD analysis project Ga0207797, IMG submission 187275) | Marine sediment microbial community from Cabo Rojo, Puerto Rico - PR CR 10% Liquid 1 (SPAdes) | ecosystem: Environmental > Aquatic > Marine > Coastal > Sediment | place: Cabo Rojo, Puerto... | reverse complement strand
CCCCCGCCGTGACGTCCAGCTGACCGTCGTCCGCGAGGCCCGCTACGGCGTCGTCACCGCGGTACTGGCTGGCTTCGGGCGCGCGGTGAGCGAGGTCGGGTCGGTTCTCATCGTCGGGGGTAACATCGCCATCATCAACGAGGCCGGCCAGCGCGAGTCGCTCACGCGCACCCTCACCACCGCCATCACCATCGAGGCGCGCAAGGGGCAGTACGAGACCGGTATCGCGCTCGGCGTCATCCTGCTCGCGCTGGCGCTCGGGGTCAACGCGCTGGGGGGTTACGTCAAGCAACGGGGTGAGCGCTGATGCTCGCCGCCCACGAGATGACCTTCGGGTACGACGCCGGCGAGGCGCTGCTCACGGACGTCTCGGTCAGTGCCGAGCGCGGCGAGGTACTCGCTATCATCGGCCCCTCGGGGACGGGCAAGACCACGCTCCTCCGCCTGCTCTCGCTGTTCGAGCGCCCCGTCCGGGGGACGGTCGAACTCGACGGCGAGGACGTCTGGTCCCTCCCGGCCGAGGAGCGACTCGCCTACCGCAAGCGGCTGGGGATGGTGTTCCAGCACCGCTCGCTGTTCTCCACCACCGTCGGCGCAAACGCGGCCTACGGACTGACCGTGCGTCGGCCGTGGCGTGACCGGATGCGCTCGTGGCTCCGGGTCCGCCTCGGACTCGACGAGACACGGCTCCGCGAACTGTTCACGACCGTCGGGATGGCCGAGCGGGTGCCGTCGTGGCTCTCCGGGCTGACCGTCGAGGGGACGGTCCCCGACGCGGCCGTCGACGCGCTGGCGACCGTCGGGATGGCAGAACGGGTCGACCAGCGTGCGAGCGAACTCTCGGCGGGCGAGGCACAACGAGTGGCGTTCGCCCGCGCACTGGCACCCGACCCCGACGCCCTGTTGCTGGACGAGCCCACCTCGAACCTCGACCCGCGGAACACCGCGCTCATCGAGGACGCCGTCGGGGACGCCCGCGACCGGAACATCGCAGTCGTCCTCGCCACGCACGACATGGACCAGGCTCGCCGGGTCGCCGACCGGGTCGCGGTGTTCCTCGAAGGCACCGTCATCGAGCAGGGACCCACGGAGCGGGTGTTCGACGCCCCGGTGGACGACCGGGCCCGCCAGTTCGTCGAGGGCGAACTCGTCTACTGAGCGGGTAACCTCGGGGGGTTACTCGCCACCGCGGAGACAAACAGATACGATTTCTGACAAGATTCATCCCGGTCCGGCCCCGTTGTTCCGGTGATGGGTGCCACCCACGCGAGCGACGCTGCGCCTCGGATCACGTTTTCTCTGGGTGAAGTGACAGGTGCGGTCGGTGACTCCGTGACAGTCCTCCCCATCGTCGTCGCGCTGGGGGCGCTCACCGACGCCTCGCTGGCGCACCTCCTCGTGGGGTTCGCTCTCTTCCAGGCGGTCTGGGGGCTGGTCTACGGCCTCCCGCTCTCCGTCGAACCGATGAAGGCGCTCGCCGGCCTCGCCATCGCCGGCGCGCTGACCTACGGCGAACTCGTCGCGGCCGGCCTGCTCGCGGGGGTGGTCCTCCTCCTCGCGGGGCGCCTCGGACTCGTCGGTCGGGTCGCCAGCGTCGTCGGCCGCCCGGTCGTCCGCGGGGTCCAGTTCGCGGTGGCGCTCCTGCTCGTTGAGGCCGGCCTCGGCCTGAGCGTCGAGGCGCCGCTCGTGGCCGTCGCGGGCCTCGCGGTGGCCGGCGTGGCGACGCTCGTCGACCGTCGAGCAGGGGCGCTGGCCGTCCTCCTCGTCGGTACCGCCGTCGCTCTCGGCGGTGGCGTCCCGACCCTCTCGTTGCCGGGGCTCGCCGCGTTCCCGCAGGGGGGGCCGGAACTGACGCTCGGTGCCGGGTCCGGGCTCGCCGCACAGCTGGCGATGACGGTCGGCAACGCTGCCGTCGCCACCTCCCTGCTCTGTTCGGACCTGTTCGACCGCGAGGTGTCGCCCGACCGGCTCTCCGAGAGCATGGGCGTCATGAACCTCGTCGCCGTGCCGTTCGGCGCGATACCGATGTGCCACGGGAGCGGTGGACTCGCGGGGAAACACGCCTTCGGCGCCCGCACCGGCGGGGCGAACCTCGTCCTCGCCGCCGGGTACGTCGGGGCCGCGCTCGTCGCCGGGCTCTGGGTCGGGTTCCCGATGGCGCTGCTCGGGTCCCTCCTGTTCGTCGTCGCCGCCAGCCTCGCGCGGACCGCCCTCACCGAGACCGAGGGGACGGGTCGCCTCCTCGCGGTCGGCGTCGGCGTCCTCGCCCTCCTGACGAACGTCGGGGTGGCGTTCGTCGTCGGGGCGCTCGGGTGGGCGGTGTTCTCGCGCCGGTGAGTTCTTGAGGCGCCCCCGACTCCTCGGCGCATGGACTGGGCGACGCTGTTCGACCGGGCTCCCGAGGGCGTGACCGTCGAGGACGTGTGCGAAGCGCTGCGCGCGAGACGTGACGACGATGCCTGAGGACTCGCACGCGGACGGCCCGGACCCCACGCGGATCGTCGCCGACGCCGACGTCCTCGCGACCGACCTCCTCGTGGGCGGCGCGGCGCGCCGGGCGCTCGACCACGTCCGCGAGCACTCGTGGCTGACGCTCGTGGCGAGCGACGCACTGCTGGACGACGCCGAAGCGGTCGTCGCCGAACTGGCCGACGACGCGCTTGCCGGCGACTGGCGCGAACGGGTCGAGGCGTGGCGCGAACCCGTCGAGCAGACGCCCGGCGACCACCCCGGTCTCGCGTCGGCCCACGCCGGCGGTGCCGCCCACCTGCTCTCGTTCGACGAGCGACTGACGAGCGCGAAGGGGGGTGCGAACCTGAAGGGATACGTGGACGTGAGCGTCCGCACCCCCCGGGCGTTCGCGGCGGTGTTCCGCCCCGAACGGCTCTGGCCCGAAGTCGGAGAGGGCGTGTACCCCGGCCCGGACCGCGACCCGCGAGCCTGACGACGCTCAGTGGTTCAACTGGGCGGCGAGTCTCCGGGTCACCGACCGCGGGAGGACCCCCGTCAGCGTCGCCAGTAGCTTGTAGTCCAGTCCGGGGATCACGACTGCCTTCCCGTCCATCAGCCCCTCGTAGCCGGCCTCGGCCACCTCGTCGGCCTGCTGGAACGAGACGAACCCACCCCCACCCCCGCCGATGGGCGTGTCGGCGTTTCCCGCCCGCTTCTGGAACTCCGTCTCGACGGGGCCGGGACAGAGCGCCGTGACGGTGACGCCGTGGGGCTTCAGTTCCTCGTGGAGTGCCTCGCTGAACGAGAGCAGATAGGCCTTCGAGGCGTAGTAGACCGCCATGTACGGGCCGGGCTGGAACGCGGCGCTGGAGGCGACGTTCAACACGTAGCCGTCGCCCCGCGACTTCATGTCGCGGCCGAACAGTTTGGTCAGGTGGCTCGGGACGACCACGTTCAACTGTAGCTGCTGGAGGTCGCGCTCGGCCTCGATATCGACGTACTCGCCCTGTGTCCCCACGCCGACGTTGTTGACGAGGACGTCCACCTCCCGGCCCATCTCCCTGGTGACCGTCTCGTAGAGGTCGTCACAGGCGCCGTCGACGGCGAGGTCCTGCACTACGTAGTCCGCCTCGACGCCGAGTTCGGCGTCGAGGGTCTCGCAGGCCTCCCGCAACTCCTCCTCGCGCCGGGCGACGAGGATCGGGTCCCACCCGTTCGCGGCGAACTGGTCCGTGAGCGCCCGTCCGATACCGGCCGACGCGCCCGTGACGAGTACCGTTCCGTGGCTCATGGCGGCCTAGGCGACGCGGCCGGTTATAGCTCTGTTCGCCTCTCCGAGAGGTCCCGCCGCATCTCCAGCACGGTCAGGGTCGCGCCGCTCGTCTCGTGCTCGTGCTCCTCGACGCCGTACCAGCCGCTGGCCTGGTAGAACGGCACCGCGTTGAGCGACGCCCACAGCCCCAGCGACTCGTGGCCCGCCGCGCGGGCGTAGCCCTCGAGGTGCGCGAGGATGGCGCTCCCGACGCCACGGCCGGCGTGGTCCGGGTGGACGTAGGCGGCCTCCACCGCCGCGTCGGTGCCGTAGTCCTCGCCGTCGTCGGTCAGGTGGCCGAAGCCCGCGAGTTCGTCGTCTCGCTCGGCCACGACGTAGTACTCCCCCGGTTCGCCGATGGGGTAGCCCGGCGCGCTGTCGGGGAGTTCCGCCCACGCCTCGACCTGCTCGTACGTGTACGTCTCCGGACCGAACGCGTGGATGGACGCGACGTGGAGGTGCATGATGGCCTCCGCGTCCTCGGGGTGTGCGGGGCGGACCTGCATCGGTGCTGGATTGGACGCCGGGGGTGGTGGGCGTGTCGGTGCGACAGGGGCTGGTGTCGGGGTCGTCGTCGGGCACTCAGAGTCGCTCGCTTCCCTCGCGACGCCGATCCACCGCTGGACGCACTCCGTTCGTCCAGCGAGGTACGCCTCGCTACCGCTCGGCGAACTTCCGGGAGACGGTCCCGCTCGCTTCGCTCGCGGGCTGCGACTCCCGGCGTCTCAGCCGCTCACGCCGTTCGCGACTGATACCACTCCCCGAACTTCGCCAACGCCCGCCCCCGGTGGGAGATCGCGTTCTTCTCCTCGGTGCGCATCTCCGCGAGCGTCTGTCCGTCGTGCTCGAAGATGGGGTCGTAGCCGAACCCACCTTCCCCTCGTGGTTCGACGATGCGCCCCGGTACACTCCCGGTGAACAGTTTGACCGGGAGCCTCCCCTCCGCGACGGTGTCGTCCGTCGCGGCACGCCCACGCTCCTCGGCCGAGAGGTCGGCTCCCCGTCGGTCCCCGAGGTCCACGGGTTCGGGCGTGGCCGCGAACCCCTCGCCGTCGCAGTAGGCGACGACACACCGGAACGCGGCCCGGGTCGTGCCCGCCTCCCGGGCGATGCGGCCCACCCGCTCCACCCCGAGGGTGTCCTCGACGTACGCCGAGTAGGGGCCGGGAAAGCCGTCCAGTCCCTCGACGAACAGGCCCGCGTCGTCGACGATGACGGGCGACCCCTCGCCCGCCCGTCGGGCGACCTCGCGGAACGCCTCGCGGGCACCGTGGGCAGCGATGGGTTCGAGCGTGTCGGCCTGTACCTCCGTGTAGTCGAACTCGAACGGTTCGACGGCGTCCTGCAGGTACTCGCGGGCCTCCCGGACCTTCCCCTCGTTGGTCGTCACGTAGCGGAGTGTCACGACTGGCGGTGCGGGTGCGGGGAGTAAGACGACTGCGCTTCGCGGGGGGACTCAGTCTACCAGCACTTCGACCGGTTCCTCCTCCAGTTCCTCCCCCTCGCCGCCCGACTTGGTCTCCTGGTAGATCAACCCGCCCGCGACGAGGAGAACGACCCACGACCGCCAGTTGGCGAGGTTCAGCGTGTAGCCGACGCCGAACGGCTTGTCGACCAGCATCCCCTCCCCGGGCTGCCAGTACGAGGAGAACATCCGGCCGAGCGACGGGCGCTCGAAGTTGTACGGGATGCCGAACAGTTCTCCGGACTGAGGTTTGTCTGCCATGGACCGCGCTATGACAGCGCAGGATAAGGGTTTACTGGTGGGGTCGGATTCAGGCCGCGGGTGCGGGCCGGCCTACGGCGGGGAGACGACCTCCGATTCGGTGTCGTCGATACGCCCAGCCGCGCTATCGTAGAGGTACACGTCGAGTCGGTACTGGGGCTGTCGTTGCCACTGCCGGACCCAGAGTGTCGTCCTCGACTGGCCGCTGGTGACCGACGTGTCGAACCGGTACGTGACGATTCTACCCTCTGGATCACGCAGGATGTACAGCAACCAGTGGTCGTCGTCCACACCGCTCACCGTCGTCCTGACGTCGAACACCTCGTCGGTCCCGAGGCCGCGGGATTCGAGACGCTCGTCGGTAACCGTGACGGAATCGATGGTCGGTGATGGTACCGGTGTCGGTGTCGGTGTGGGTGTGGCTGTCGGTGTCGGTGTCGGCGTCGGCGTTGGCGTCGGTGTGGGTGTGGCTGTCGGTGTCGGTGTCGGCGTCGGCGTGGGTGTGGCTGTCGGTGTCGGCGTCGGCGTCGGTGCCGGGGTTGGCGTCAGCGTCCCGGTCGCCGTCGTCGTCCCGGTGCCCGGCGGTTCGAACCCCGCCAGCCCGGCCGACCGCCGACCGTCCGACCCGGTCCAGACGACCCTGACCGCTTCGCCGTCCCAGCCGTCCGCCGGGCCCAGTTCGATCGACTCACCCGGGACGACCGTCCCCGACCAGGGCGTCCACGACTTCCCACTCGACCGGGCGGCCAGTGCCAGTTCCCCGCCGTCCAGCGTCTCCGGGCCGACGTACGTCAGCGTCATCGAGTCGGCCTCGAAGTCGGCCTCGAAGTCGGCAGTGGGTGGTTCCGGCTCGAACACGCTTGCCACGCCGACCCCACCGACGACAGTCGCTGAGACGGCGACGACGGCCATGAGGAGCAACGAGCCGACGACTGAGGCGTTGGCACGTCTCCCGTCTCGGTCGCGTCCGTGCATGGTGTGGCCCTCCCCCCGGAGGAGTGTCTGTGTGATGGGACGGGCTCCCCGTGCGTAGCGGTTCAGGTCGTATCGAGCGCTGAGCCGTGCCTACTGGTAGCGTCCTCGGCCCTCTATCTCACGCAACTGTGCGACCACCACCGGGTCGCCCGTCTCGCGGTAGGCCGCCTCGAACACCTCGCGCAGGTGGTCGGCGTCGTCCGCCGTGCCCGCGAGCGACTGCTCGAACACGTGCAGGTCCATCGCGTAGTCCTCCACGTCCTCGGAGTAGTAGCCGAGGCCGAAGTCGACGAGGTGGGTCCGGTCGCCCGCCGGGTGTCCGACCCGCACGTTCCGCGGGGTCGGGTCCCCGTGGACCAGCCCCGCCCGGTGGAGCGCCGCGAGGTGTCGCCCCACGTCCTGCACCCCCGGTTCGTCCAGTCGCTCGCGGAGATCGCGTTCGCCCACCGTCTCGAGGACGAGCGTCGCCTCGGCGTCGTCCACGTCGAACACCACCGGGGTCGGCACCCCCTCGCGCCGGGCGTCGCTCGTCAGCCGGGCCTCGGAACGAGTCCGTTCGGCGCGGAGTCGCTCGTCGAGTGCGGGGTGCCGGTACGACTTCGGCGACCGGCGCTTGGTCACCCGCTCGGGGTCGATGGTCACGAGCGCCTCGGCGCCGCGGACCTCCGTCTCGGACTCGCGGGGTCGCGAGGGCCGCGCCGCGCCACGCCAGCTCACCGCCACCTCGTCCGGCCGGAAGTTCGGTAACACCCGCGAGTCCTCGACGGCGAGTGTCTCGCCGGCCTCGTACATCGTCGCGCCGAGGACGGCTATCATTCCCGCGTTGTCCCGGAGGAAGCGCGGTTCCGGCGCGAAGAACCGGGCGCCGCGTGCCTCGCACATCTCCTCGAGCATCTCGCACAGGCGGGCGTTCTGCCCCACGCCGCCGCCGAGGACCAGTTCCTCGCTCCCGGTCAGCGAGAGCGCACGCTCCGCCACCTCGGTCAGCATCCCGAAGACGTTCTCCTGCAGCGAGAAACACACGTCCGCGACGGGGATCCCGTCGTCGACCGCCTGCTTCGCCGCGCTCATGATGCCGGAGAACGAGAAATCCATCCCCTTCACGACGTACGGCAGGTCCACGTACTCGCCCGACTTCGCCGCTTCCTCCACCTTCGGCCCGCCGGGGTGGGTCCAGTCGAGGTGGCGGGTGAACTTGTCGATGGCGTTGCCGACCCCCGTGTCCATCGTCTCGCCGACGACCCGGTAGCGACCGTTCCGGTAGGCGAGGACGTGGGCGTTCGCGCCGCTCGCGTTCAGGCAGACGGGGTCCGCGAACCCCGAGCGGTGCCGGCCGATTTCGAGGTGCGCGACCATGTGGTTCACACCGACGAGCGGGACGTCCAGTTGCATCGCGAGCGCCCGGGCCGCCGTGCCGACGATGCGGAGACAGGGCCCGAGCCCCGGCCCCCGGGAGAAGGCCACCGCGTCGATGGGCGCGTCGGCGTCATCCGGTGCGGTCTCCCGCGCGTGGTCGAGCGTCGTCTTCACCACCCGGGGGATGGCTCCACGCATGTGCTCGGCGGCCTCGCGGGGGTGGATACCGCCGCTGTCGGGCTGGTACGGGTCGGTCTCGATGAAGACCTCGTCCGAGTCCGGGTCGTAGAGCGCCGCACTCGCGGCCCACGCCGTCCCCTCGATGCCGAGCACACGCATGCGTCACCCCGACGGACGCCCCGCGGTGATTTAGGGGCGTCGGGTCCAGGCGACTCTGGACGGGCGGTCAGCGTGAGGAAGCCACCGGCGGGGACCGGGACGTGGCCGTCGCTCCCGGGTCGGGTGTCGAGTGTCGGTGACGAAGGGAGGCGTCGACCCTACTTCCACTCGGTGTAGGAGCACTTCCCGCAGTGGAGGCGGTCCGAGTGCTCACCGAGGAACGTGTCCCCGCAGCGGGGGCACATCTGCTTGTCCGTGGTGCCGTCGTCGCCGTAGTACTCGTGTCGCGCCATCCGTTCAGGCCTCCTCGGCCTCGGCGTCGACCTCGGCGTCCTCCTCGACGCCGATCTTGTTCCGCTCGAGCATGTACTCCTGTTCGACCTCGCGGGCCTGCTCCGGCGTGTCGTAGACCTTCGCGTAGCCGATGGACTTGCGCATGCCGTACTTGGTGTCGACCGCGTGGACGACGACCTCGTTGGCGTCCTTGTTCAGCTTCGCGGCGAGCGAGTCACGCACGGAGAGCCGGGACGGCGTGGCGTCCTCGTGGACGACCTCGAAACGGACGTCCCGACGGTGCAGAATCGGGTTCTCCTCCTCGGAGACGATGTCGATTTCCATGGTTCGTTGGGCATAAATGGCCCGGAGAGGCGTAAAAGGATATCGGAGTCTTTCAGCCCGCGTACGCCGCTCGCTCCGACACGCGGCGGGTCACCGCTACACGCCCAGCTCGTCGGCCAGGTCGTTGAAGGACCCGACCTCGAGGTCCGGCCGCGGTCCGTAGGTGACGAACGGCCCACCGTCGCGGTTCACCCAGACGGCCTGCATCCCGGCGTGTTTCGAACCGTGGACGTCGAACCACCCCGCCGAGACGTGTGCGATGCGGTCGATGGGGGTCCCGGTCCGGCCCGCGGCGTGGCGGTAGATCTCGGGGTGCGGTTTGAACGTCTCCACCTCGTCGGCGCTCACGGTGTCCACCAGCAGGTCACCCACGTCGGCCTGCTCGACCATCGTCGCCAGCATCTCCGGGTTCCCGTTCGAGACGACGTACAGGTCGTACTCGTCGGCCAGTCGCTCCATCCCCGACCGGACGTCATCGAACACGTGCAGGTCGTGGTAGACGCTCGTCACCTCGTCGCGCGTGTCCTCGTCTACCCCGTCGCCGAACAGCGCCAGCGCGTTCGTCGCCGCGTGGCGGTTCATCTCGTAGAACGGCTCGTACTCGTCGATCTCGTTGGCGACCATCGTGTACATCAGCGAGTGGGCGCGCCAGTGCGAGGCGGCCATCTCGGGGTCCTCGACGTGGCCCTCCAGTGCCCCCACCGCCGACGCCACGTCGACGATAGTACTGTACGAGTCGAACGTGACCGTCTCCACGCGCTCCGGGTCGAACGACATGGCCCGCACTACAGGGGGTGGGGTGAAAGCTGTGTGGCGGGTGCGCACAGTGGGCCCGACTCACGTCGTCTCGTCGAGAGCGGCCGCCGCGACGCGGCCGACGTACTCGACGGCCGGGAGCGCCTCGACGGGGTCCTGTTCGCCCGCGACGACCCCGTGCCGGTGGATGTCCGCCCAGACGGTCGCCAGCCCGACGGCCGCCAGCGCTCGGTGGAACCCCCCGTGCTCGAACTGCCGTCCGGTCAGCGACTCGTACCGGGTGACCAGTTCGGCGGCGCTCGGACTCCCCGCTCGCGTCGTGAAGGGGGTCAGGCCGTCGCGGTGGAGTTCGCGGACTCGCTCCATCCCCGGGGTGTCCGGGTGGCGGTCGAGCACCGAGGGGTCGGGCCACTCGGTCCCCTCGCGCCAGTCCAGCAGGAGGTAGCCCAGTTCGGTCAGCGGGTCCCCCAGCATCACCGTCTCCCAGTCGAGGACGCCCGTCACGCGAGGCGGCCCCTCCGCCCCGAAGAGGAGGTTCCCGGGCCGGAAGTCACCGTGGACGAGCGTCCTCTCGTGGTCGGTCGGTGCGCGCTCGCGAAGGCGGTCGGCCACGGCCCGGAGCCCCGCGAGTTCGTGGCCCGTCGCCTCGGTGACCGCATCCAGTCGGGCAGTCGTCGCCTCGACCTGTTCGAGCGGCGAACTCGCCGGACAGACGGACGCGAACGGACGGGTGTCGACACCGTGGACCGCCGCCAGCGTCTCGACGACCCGGGTGGCGATTCCGTCCCGCACGTCGGGGGTCCGGAACTGCTCCGGGAGCGGGTCGCCCCACGGGAACGGCTCGCCGGGCAGGTAGGTCGCGACGTAGAACGGCCGCTCGAGCGGCCCTCCCCCGAGAAATCGCACGGGTTCCGGGGCCGGGACCGGGGTCGACGCGAGCCGTTCCAGTACCTCGTACTCCGCCCGGAGGTCGACGAAGAGGCCGCTCTCCCGGAGCATCCGCGGCGACCGGAGGGTGTACGCGGGGGTGTCGCCGCTCGCCGTCGTGGTGACGGTGGCGACGAGGTTGAGCCCGTCCGCGATCACCTCGACACCGGTCACGGCCGCGTCGAGCTCCGCCGCGAGGAACGCCTCAAGTTCGGTGGTGTCCACGTCTACGCGGAGGAGTCCGGGGCGCCCCACAAGAGCCTACCCCCCGCGTGTGACCGGCTAGCGTTCGGTGACGAGGAACTCCTCGCCCTGTCGCATCCGGGTGGTCATCTCGAAACTCGTCGGTTCCTCGTCGCCGTCGCCGAGGTGGTAGAGTTCGTACTCTCGACCGACGGTGGCGAGGGCCAGTTTCGCCTCCAGCAGGGCGAACTCCCGGCCGATGCAGATGCGTGGGCCGCCGCCGAAGGGGGCGTACGCGAAGTTGTGGAGCGACTGTCTGAACTCGGGGGTCCAGCGCTCCGGCCGGAACGTATCGGGGGCCTCGAAGAACCGCGAGTCGCGCTGGATGCGGAAGAGGGGAGCGTGGACCCGTGTCCCGGCTGGGACCCGGTACCCGTCGAACGCCACCGTCTCGTCGGCCAGTCGCGGGAGCGTGTGGACTGGCGGGAACAGTCGGAGCGTCTCGGTGACGACACGCTCGGTCACAGCGAGGTCGTCCACGTCCTCCATCGTCGGCGGGCCGTCGAGCGCGTCCACCTCGGCGTGGAACCGCTCGCGCACGTCGGGGTGGTGAGCGAGCAGGTAGAACGCGAACGAGAGTGTGGTCGTGGTGGTGTCGTGGCCCGCGAAGATCATCGTCACCATCTGGTCGCGCAGGCGCTCGTCGGTGAGCATCCCCGAGTCGGTGACGCCGGCCTGTCGCAGCCCGACCAGCAGCGAGAGGAGGTCGTCGGCCCCGGACGGGTCCGTGGGGGCGCCCTCGGCCGTCTTCTCGTCGAGCAGCCGTCCCGCCTCCCGCTCGAGGGTCCGTTTGGCGGCCGTGAACCGGCGGCGTGCAGGTGTCGGCACCCAGTCCGGCAGGAACCACGAGGTTGGGAGGAACCAGTCGTGGAGGTGTTCGGCGGCTTCCCGGATGGCCTCGTCGCCGTCGAGTTCGAGTTGGCGGCCGAGGACGGTGGCGAACAGCACGTCGAGGGTCATGTCCGTCATCTCCCGCTGTAGCTCGACTCGCTGGCCGTCCTCCCAGTTGGCCACGCGCCGGCGCATCTGCTCGACCATCCCGTCGGCGTACCCGAGGACGGCGTCGCGGACGAACAGCGGTTGCAGGACGTCGCGCTGCTGTCGCCACTCCTCGCCCTCGACGGTCAGGAGTCCCTCGCCGAACGCGATGGAGAAGTCGTCGGTCTTGCTGAACCGGTCGCGTTCGGTCAGGAGGAGTCGCTTCAGGTGTTCGGGGTGACCGACAGCGACGATGTCACCCATCCCGACGAAGTGTGTCCGGACCACGTCGTGAGTGGCCATCGACTCGAACATGAACGCCCTCGGGTCGCGCATCTGTCGGAAGACGTGGAGCTTCGGCGACCCGAGGTTCGGCGGGTACGGCGGGAGGGGGAGCGTCGACACGTCGACGTCGGTGGCCGATGGCGTCTCCCTCTCCACCACCTCCCCGGTCGAGTCGGCGCACTCCCCGGTGTCGGAACTCATGCCCCGACCGTAGCCGTCCGTGCGGATAAGTGTCGTGCCACCTATCCACCCGTCGTTTATCCGTCGGAATCGAGCGGCCCCCCGGTCGCGGTCGCTCAGACACCCAGGCGAGCGTAGAGGCTACTGGAGAGCTTCATCGCCACGACGGGGAGCGAGACGGCGAACGCGAACGCGGCCGTCCACCCGAGGACGACCCCGAGGGTCCCGGCCGCGTTCACCGCGAACACGACGGCGTACCCCGCCGCGACGACGACGACCCCGAGCACCGCCAGCATGGCGAGGACGACCACAGCGTCCGTCGCCAGTCGTCGCCCTCGACGGCGCAGGTCGGTCCGGTAGGTGCCGAGGGTGGT
>Ga0207797_1002577_pt1 | contig 12524 bp, 12 predicted proteins | sample PRCRCaboRojoPR_6_FD_187275 | JGI IMG/M metagenome (GOLD analysis project Ga0207797, IMG submission 187275) | Marine sediment microbial community from Cabo Rojo, Puerto Rico - PR CR 10% Liquid 1 (SPAdes) | ecosystem: Environmental > Aquatic > Marine > Coastal > Sediment | place: Cabo Rojo, Puerto... | reverse complement strand
TATCGTCGCCGGATCGTCGCCGACGACGACCGTCCGTTCGGGGTCGATCCGTGGGCTCCGCCGGATGACGACGAACCACACCGGGAGCAGGACGCCCATGGTGAGCGTGGCGAGGACCAGCGTCGTCCGGGGGAGCCGGTACGTGTAGTCGAAGTAGCCGATGGCGGCGAGGGCAACGGCGGCGAGGAACACCCGCCGTTCGACCAGTATGATCGTGTCCAAGACACGGCGCGGGCGCGGCTTGAACAGCGGGACGAGCGCGAGGAGCACGACGAACAGCGTGGTGACGATGGCGAGCGAGAGGTCGCCGTTCGAGAGCGTCGTCGCCGGTAGTCGACTGAACACCGGAACCACCTCGGCCAGTTGCTGTGTGACCGGATAGTTCGCGACGCCGACACTCCCCACCGCGAGCGCTGCGGCCCCAATCCCGCTGGTAAGCCGGTACCGCCACCCCGAGAGCATTACCAGTGGAGTGTGCATACAGCTATTTGGTTAGTTAGTTGTTAACCCTGACTCTTGACGCTGGTGGCCGATTCTCCCCACGAGGTAATCCGGGCCTACCGGAACGAACTGGGACGGTAGGCCGCGCGTGAGCCCGAATAATCGGCCGTTAATCCCAGCTTAAACGAGCAGGCCGCCGGCGATAGCGAGGGCGCCCAGCCCGACACAGAGACTCCAGACCGCCACTCGACGGACGATTCGCATCAACAGATCGATAGTCGCGTAGCCGACGAGGGCGGCGACGACGAGGGCGACGAGGCCGGCGGTGGGTGAGACGCCGATTCCCCCCGCGCGGACGACGCCGACAGTGCCACCGATGAGCGCGGCGGGGATACTGAGCAGGAAGGACAGCCGGAACGACGCGGGGCCGTCGTGGCCGCGCAGGAGGAGGGCGCTGGTCGTCGTGCCGGAACGGGAGACGCCGGGCAGGATGGCGAGCCCCTGCAGGCCGCCGACCAGCACGGCGTCGAGGGCGTCCGGCGTCTCCCGCGTCGCCAGCGAGCGTGCGTCCGCGAACCGCTGGAGAATCCCCGTCGCGACGAGGAGGGCACCGATGAGCGCGACGAACGCCCCGCCGGTCAGTTCGGTCACGAGGGCCTCCAGTGCGAGGAGGGCGACGAGTCCCACCGCCGACGAGGCGGCCGTCGCGAGGACGACGAAGGAGAGCGTCGCCGTCTCGCCGTCGAAGGCCGACGCGGGCCGGAGCGACGACCACGAGGCGAGTGCGGTGCGCACCTCGTCGCGGTAGTACGCGGTGGCCGAGAATGCCGTGCCGAGGTGGACGAACAGGGCGTAGGAGACGGCGACGCCGGGCGCAGTGCCGAGTGCCGTCAGGGCGATTGCGATGTTGCCCTCGCTGGAGATGGGGAGCCACTCGAACACCCCCTGAAGAAGCCCGACGACGACGGCGACCAGATGCGGGTCCATACCGGGAGGAACCTGTCAGGGCATATAGAAGGTGGGGAAGCGGCGGTCCGGGACCGTCGGCGCTCACGGGAGGCGGCGAACCCGGCCGTGGCCCGTCGGGGAACGCGCGGATCGGCCGAGTCGTCGACCACACAGGACGAGAAGCGCCGCCACCGGAGCGGCGGGATGGACGAGGGCGAGCAGGGGGATCACGAACAGGGCAACCAAGAGCGGGTCGCTCTCGGTCCGGTCGGCGAGTCGTTCGCAGCGGGAACGGGTGGTGGGGGTGGGTGGCATGGTGGGGGAGCGGGGGCGGGCGTGTCTCGACGGCGTCGGGAGGGGAGCGTGTGAGGGCCGAAGCGGGGGAGACGCCGTCGGCGATGCGGGGATACGAGCCGTCTGTTTTGTTTGTTCGGCTCATCCCGAACAAACGGACCAAACAATTTAATGCTTACGGTCCATCCAGTAGAGACGTGAACGGACGGTGCATCGAGGACCACTGTAGGGGGCGGCGATGAGCGGGGAGGACGTCGACGCGGTTCGACACGACGTGATCGAGTCGATGGAGCGGTCGGCCGAGGTGTACGGACTGAGCCGGAGCGCCGGACGGGTGTACGGAGTCCTCTACTTCGCGTCGGATCCGCTGTCGATTCCGGAACTGGTCGAGGAGACCGGCTACGCGAAATCGACGATAAGCAACGTGACGCGAAAGCTCACGCGCATCGGCCTGATTCGCCGCCGTTCGAGTGGCGGCGGCGGACGACGCGTCCAGTTCGAACCCCAGACCGACCTCTGGTTCGTCGTGCAGGACGTGTTTCAGCAGTACGTCGCCCGGGAGATGGGGACGACCCGCCGGACGCTCGGCCGCGCGCTCACTCGTCTGGAGGATGCCGACGTCGACGAGGGCGACCCGGCGTACGACCGGATCGCGGCGCTCGCGGCGACGTACGACGAGTTCGAGACGCTCCTCGAACTCGCGATGGATCACTCGGTCCCGGAGTTGATCGAAGCTATCGAGGCGTATGAGGAGTGAGAGGGGCTCTCGGCGGTCATCGTCGATGCTCGCCGGCTCGTCCCGGCGAGCATCGGTGAACCGTGACGATACCCCTCTCAGTTACCAGGAGACGGTGTAGACGCAGGCGTCGTCGCCGTCGCGTCGGCATCGGTCGCCCCGTTCCTCGACGAAGACGAACGACTCCACGGGCGCGTACCGCCGGGCGACGGCCCGGATCAACCCGCGGTCGAACTCACAGGGGTAGGGGTTCTCGCAGGTCACCTCGGCCGTCCGGTCACCGGTCGACTCGAAGTCGTAGGCGCCGATGTCGCCGCCGCGGTGGTTGCGCTGGTAGGCGTCGTCGATGGAGCGCAAGCCCGCGTCGACGGACGAGACGCCCGTCGGCCACTCGGCTACGTCGGGGATCTGTTCGCCGAGTCGGTCCAGAATGTGCGGTTCGAGTTCCTCGGCGATCACCGCGAACGTGTTCAGCCACGCCTGCTGGGGGTACCACTCGTCGGGGGAGGGGTCGTCGATACCGTTGGCCGCGAGCGCGTCGAAGGCCGTCTCACGGTAGGACTCGGAGAACCGGGACAGGGCGTCGTCGGCGACGGCGATGATCGTCCGACCGTGGACTTCCACGTCCTCGTCGAAGGCCTCGTAGGGAGCCATTCGTACGTATGGCGCGAGTGGGAGCGGGATATAGGTTGGTGAGACGCCTCACCCGAGTGGCGGCTGGAGTGCTTCGACCCGCCGACACCGGTAGAAGCGCACGCGCCTGACGAGGAGTTTCCACGTCGTGACCGCCACCGCCGCACCGCCGGCGTTGACGAGGATGTCCGCCACGTCGAAGGTTCGGTAGGCGAGCGTCGACTGGATCAGTTCGATGCCGACGCCGTACACCGTCGCGAAGGCGAAGACCGCACAGAGTATCTGCCAGTCCGGCCGTGGACTGGTCTGGAGCGCGTACGCGAGCACCAGCGCGAGCCCGGCGTAGCCGATGCCGTGGAGCCAGGTCGAGGGGGGAACGAGGCCGAACGAACCGAGGGCCGAGCCGACGTCCGGCGGACGAACGACGGAGAACACGAGGAGGGTGACGAGCACCGTGACGACCAGCGACCAGCGAGCCGACCGTGGGACGAGCGGCAGCCGGAGGCGGAGACTGACCATAGCCCGCCTACGGGGTCGGCAGGGAAAACGTCGGGTGGTTTCGGAGGCCGAGGGGCACCACTTAACCCGATTCGCGTTCAGGTCACGGTGACAATGGGCGGTGCCGCAGGATGATCCGCGTCGACTGGCGGGTGAGTTGTCGGCTGGTCGGGACGGTCCTCAAGTGGCTCTGGGTGCCGCTGGTGTTGCCACTGGGGATCGCAGTCGTCGACGGGAGCGCCCCCGTCCCGTTCGTCGTCCCGATGGTCGGCACCGCCGTCCTCGGAGCCGGGCTCGAACGCCTCACCGAGCGGAGCGACCTGCGGGCCCGCGAGGCGTTCCTCATGGTGTCGCTCACCTGGCTCGGCGTCGCCGTCGTCGGCGCCGTCCCCTTCGTCCTCGCGGGACAGGGGACGCTCGCCGCCCCGGTGAACGCGCTGTTCGAGAGCATGAGCGGCATCACGACGACGGGCGCGACCGTCGTCGTCGACTTCGACCGCCACTCGCGGGCGATCCTCCTGTGGCGGGCGCTCCTCCAGTGGATGGGTGGGCTCGGCATCCTCGTCCTCGCGACGGCCATCTTCTCACAGCTCTCGGTCGGTGGCGCACAGTTGATGGAGACCGAGAGCCAGACGGGCGACAGCGGTCGCCTCACGCCACGCATCTCCGAGACGGCGAGCCTGCTCGGCAAGCTCTACCTCGGTCTGACCGGCCTGCAGGTGGCCGTCCTCTACGGCCTCCATCTGCTGGGGTTCGCGCCCGAGATGACGCTCTACGACGCCGTCGCCCACGCGTTCACCACCATCTCGACAAGCGGCTTCTCGCCCCGGGCCGAGAGCATCGCCGCCTTCTCGCCCGCCGTCCAGTGGGCGATCATCCCCTTCATGATCCTCGGCGCGACGAGCTTCGTCCTCATCTACTTCGTCCTCCGGGGGAACGTGAGCCGCCTCCGGAAGAGCGACGAGTTCCGGTTCTACGTCGGCATCCTCGCGTTCTTCACCGTCGTCGTCGCGGGGGTTGAGACGGCCGACGCGACGTACGGGAGCGTCGAAGCCGTCGCTCGGCACTCGCTGTTTCAGGTCGTCTCCATCGTCACGACCACCGGCTACGCGAGCACCGACTTCAACCTCTGGTCGTCGTCGGCCAAACACCTCCTGTTCGTCTGTATGTTCATCGGTGGCATGGCCGGAAGCACGACGTGTTCGATCAAGACGCTCCGCTGGCTGGTCGTACTCAAGGCGTTCCGCCGCGACCTGTTCGTCGCCGCACAGCCGAGCGCCGTCCGCCCGGTTCGACTGAGCGGCGACGTCGTCGACGAGGAGACCATCCGCGACATCTACGCGTACACGCTGGTGAGCCTCGTCATCTTCATCCTCGCGACGGTGTTCGTCGTCATCGACGCCTCGCGCGTCGGCCTCACCATCACGGAGTTCGAGGCTATGGGCGCCGCGGCGTCGACGTTCTTCAACGTCGGGCCGGCGTTCGGCATCGCTGGGCCGATGGCGAGCTACGAACCCTTCCCCCGGTCGACCAAACTCGCGATGACGTTTCTCATGTGGATCGGCCGTATCGAGATCATCCCCGTCTTCGTCCTGTTGACGCCGTCGTACTGGCGCTCGTGAGCGGTGACTGCGGCTCCCCGTCGACCGAGCCGAACCGCTCGCCGGTACGTCCCGTGACCGGGCGAGTGGGTTAAGTCGCGTGCCACGCTACCGTTACCCATGAGAACAATCGACTGGGACGACGAACGCGACTGCATCGTGATGGTCGACCAGACGAAGCTCCCGGCGGAGCATACGACCTACCACGCCGAGACGGTTCCCGAACTGATCGAGAGCATCCAAGTGTTGCGGATCCGCGGGGCGTCGGGACTGGGTGCCGCCGGGGCCTACGGCGTCGCCCTCGCCGCCCGCCGGACCGACGCCGACGACTTCGAGGCGTTCGTCGACGCCGTCTCGGACGACGCCGACGCCATCGCCACCGCACGGCCGACCGCGGTGAATCTCTCACGCGAGGTGGAGTCGTCGCTCGGCGTCCTCCGAAGCTGTACGTCGATCCCCGAGGCACGGGAGCGGACGCTCGCGGCGGCCGAGGAACTCGCCGACGTGGACGTGGCGCGGAACAAGCGGCTCGGCGAACACGGCGCGGAACTCCTCGACGACGGCGATACGGTGATGACTCACTGCAACGCCGGCGCCCTCGCCACGGTCGACTGGGGGACGGCACTCGGCGTCGTCTACTCCGCTCAGGAGGCGGGCAAGGCGGTGACCGTCGTCGCCAACGAGACGCGCCCGCTCAATCAGGGATCGCGTATCACGACCGTCGAACTCCAGGAACGCGGCGTCGCGACGACGCTCATCCCCGACAACGCGAGCGGCCTGTGCATGCAGGAGGGGATGATCGACGCGGTGATCGTCGGCGCCGACCGGGTCGTCATCGACGGCGGCGAGCAGTTCGGCGATCAGGGCGTCGTCTTCAACAAGATCGGGACGTACAAACACGCCGTCCTCGCCGACCGCCACGACGTGCCGTTCGTCGTCGCCGCGCCGCACGCGACGATAGACACCGAGCGAAGCGCCGACGAGGTGGAGATCGAACAGCGCGACGGCGACGAACTCAGGGAGATATACGGGACGCAGAACGCGCCGCCGGAGACGACCGTCTACAACCCCGCCTTCGACGCGACGCCGATGGAACTCGTCGACTACCTCGTCACGGAGACGGGCGTGTACGAACCGCCGCTGGATCGGGCGGTCTTCGAGGCCGAAGCGGAGCGGGCGACGGTGTGAGGTCGCCTCGCACGGGTCGTCGTCGGCCAGTACCGGCCGTCCGTCTCACTCGATCTCTATTTCCACGCCCGCATCCCGACCCCCCGACGGTGGTTCGTCGCCGGCGAGGTCCGCGAGCGCGAGCGCGTAGTTGCGCGCGTTGGCCTTCCACGCGGCGTCGAAGAGGTCGCCGACGATGGGGATGGAGCCGCCGGCCACGTCGATGCCGACGTGTGCCAGCATCGTGAGCAGGGTCTTCCGAGAGACGCCGAGACGAGCCGATTCGACGACGATGTACAGCGAGAGGGCGCCGCTCACGACGTCACCGGTGACGGGCAGGAGGCCGAGCAACGGATCGAGACCGATTCGGAAGTCCGTCCCCGGAACCCGGACGCTATCGTCGAGAACGAGTGCCACGGCACGCATCCGCCTGACGGCCGCTCGGTCGACCGATTCGGGCAGGTCGTCGATCCGCGCGTCGAACGCGGCGGCGAGGTCGTCGCTCATGGTCGTCGGTCGGGCGCGAGCGTCATAACACTCGTGGCTGTCGGAGTCGGTCACTCCTCCGGATCGAGGCCGGCGTAACAGACGACGGCGACGGCGGTGACGCCGCCGAGCGCCAGGAAGGCGGCGTCGAAGCGGCCGGCGTCGGCCATCCACCCGACGAACAGGGAGCCGGTCGAGCCGACGAGAAACAGGCAGGTGCGGAGGAAGCCCCAGGCCGCGCCCTGCACGTCGGCGGGGAGTCGCGCCACGACGTAGGCGTTCGTCACGGGCGCGATGGCCATGCGGGTGCCGAGCAGGGTGACGAGCACCGCCCACGTGAGGCGGCCGTCGACGGCGGGGACGGCGAAGAGGGTCACGACGGCGAGAGTCGCGACAGCGACGAGAACGGGCCGGGCGCCGTAGCGATCAGCCGCGGAGCCGATGCCGAGCTGTGAGACGGCGCCGCCGACGAACAGGAGCGCGAAGATCAGGCCAGCGAGGCCCTGACCGATCCCCTCCTGCGCCACGAGGTAGGTGGGGAGGAAGGCGGTCAGTCCTTGAAACGCGAAGAGGTAGAACATCACGGCCACGCTGGCGAGGAGGACGTTGCGGTCCCGAAGCGCGCGCGGGAGGCCGCGCATCGCCTCGGTGACGGAGGGTGCGGCCGCCCCGCCGTCGGCGCGAGCCGCCGCGTCGATGGGGTCCGGGAGGGTCGTCCACGCGAGCGCGGCGACGGCGACGAACGCCGGCGCCGTGGCGCCGACGAGGAGGCGCCACCCGAGCACGCCCACGGCCGTCCCCGCGACGAGTGGAATGACGGCGGAACCGACGCTCCCCGCCGCGAGCGTGATACCGAACGCCGCGCCGTCGTTGTCGGGGAACGCCTTCGAAAGCGACGTCCCGCGGGCGGGGCCGTAGAGACCGGAGCCGACTCCGAACGCCCCGGCGGCGAGGAGGAAGACGACGAACAGCGGCGCCGCCGCGAGGACGGCCAGACTCGCCGCGCTGAGCGCGAGGCTCGTCGCGAGGACGGTCCGCTCGCCGATCCGGTCGGTGAGCAGGCCGGCGGGGAACTGCATCAGAGCGTAGCCTCCCCAGATGATCGTCACCGCGAAGCCGGCGGCGGCGTTGTCGAGTCCGAACGTCGTCTTGACCTGCGGAAGGAGCGTCGGGACGAGAAAGCGAAGCCCGAGCGTGAACAGCCACCCGACGGCGACGGTCAGGATGATCCACCCACGTCCGTCGCCGCGGAGGGGGGCGAGGGCATCGCGGAAGAACCGTCGTGGACGGGACACGGCCCACCGAACGGGCGGGGGCGTGAAGAGCGGTCCGGACCGGTCGGCGTTTGCCGGTTGTGAAGCGAGCGGCTCACGACCCGGCGTACCGGGTTACGAAGGGGACGAGGAAGCCGGGAGCGTATCCCAGCAGGTGGATGTAGAGATTCAGGACGCCGGCGTCGACAGTTCGCCCGAAGGTCCGGACACCGCTCCGCGACGACGAGGCCGTACCAGAGCGCACCGAGCAACGCCGCGAGCGCCAGTCCGGCGGCGCGGTAGCCGACCAGACCGACCGGACGCTCAGTACGGAAACGAGGCTCAGACTGGCGAGAAAGAGACCGGGCGCGAACTGTCCTGCGGGGCCGACGCCGAAGCGGTCGTCGAGCGGTGCGGGGGCCGTGCAGTGAGCGCGAGTGTCCGGTTCGGTCACCATCGCGTGACTCCGCATCGACGGGATCGGGATCACTGCATGACGGTGGCGCCCCAGTGTCAGATCGATTGTGTCAGAATAATTTGTATTCAGTTCCGTTATTACTATTCTACCACTGACGGGAAGAGCGATCCTCGGGCGACGACCACGCTGTGGCGGAGGGAGCAGTGACCGAATCTCGCCCTCCACGTTCGCGGCGACTCGTGCGAGTAACACGAGTCACGATTCGACGTTGGTCGAGACTGTCGAAGGGCGCACAATACTAAGCGATTCGATTATTGTTTAAAACTGGTAATTTACCGGATTCTCCGAGCGCCACCACCGGTCCGGAACCCTCGCTCCCTTCGGACGCCGCAACTAGAACACCTCTAGGATCATATGTGGACACTACTATACGTGCAGGACTCACAGCAAAGTAGTATGTTAGCACACGACGTGACCTACGTCCAGAAAGTGTGCGCCTACATCACCCGCAACGGGTCGGAGGTGCTCGTGTTCGAAGGGCCGGGACACGACGAGCTACAGATTCCGAAAGGGACCGTCGAACCGGGCGAGACGCCGCGCGAGGCCGTGTATCGCGAGGCGGTCGAGGAGAGCGGTCTGGCGACGTTCGAGGGCGTCGACCACCTCGTGACCGACGTGTGGACGCGCCGCGAGTCGCCGCCGAAGCGATACGTGCGTCACTTCTACCACGCGCCGGTGCACGAACCCCGCGACGCGTGGACCCACACCGTCACCGGCACCGGCGCCGAACGCGGCGCGGAGTTCTCGTTCTCCTGGGTCGACCTCGGGACCGATGCCGCGTTCGCCCTCGACCTCGACGACTACCTCGGGACGCTGACCGACGCGGGCGCCGACGGGTCGGCGCCGGGCGTGGCGGCCGACTAGTGCGGATCGACGACCGGACCGTCGACGCGGTCGTCTTCGTCTCCGATTTCTAGTACGTTTCGATAATATACGTTTTCAGATAGGTACGTCGTCGACTCGGCGTCGTTCCCGAATCGTCGGCGAAAGACGCGCTTGTCGGTCTCGAACGGGCGTATTACGCGACTCAGTGGGAGGAAACGAGTCCGGCCCCCGTTTCGCGTCGGTCGTCGCTGATCGGGGAACAGCGCCGATTCGAGGCGAATAAAAATTTTCGAGACGTGTTTTTCTAAGTACACTATCTTGAATCGGTAACTCTGTCACCCCTACCCGTCGTCGGCCCCCCGACGCGCGCACAGCGGCTCGCCAGTTCGACCAGCGACGGGGTCGCGTCGTCCGGGGCGAGGCGGGACTCGTCGGTCGTCGCTGTCGTGATACGGCTTACCACTCACCCCGGAACGAAATTCACACCAATTCGAATAGTCGTTCAATACCCTCGGTCGGGCACGGTGAAGCCTCTTATACCCGGCTGGCGAACCGTGCGCCAATGCCATCCGATGCGCTTCGGTCGTCGCTCTCCCGTCTCGACGACCGGTTCGACTTCGGGGAGTACGAAATCGAGGTCTACCTCGCGGTGCTCGAACACGGACAGCTCTCGCCGTCGGAGATCGCCGACCGGACCGACGTGCCACAGCCACGGGTGTACGACACGGTTCGGAGTCTGGCCGAGGACGGCCTCGTCGAACTCCACGAGACGCGGCCGATGCAGGTCGTCGCCGTCGATCCCTCGGAATCGTTCTCGACGCTCCAGTCGTCGCTCGACGACCTCGTGACGGACCTACACCGGCAGTACACGGCCCCGGTCCGCGACGCCGAGGCCGTCACGCTCGTGAAATCCCGGTCGACGATCCTCCGCTACCTGTCCGAGGTGATCGAATCCGCGGAGTACGAACTCGTGGCGTCGCTCTCACCGGATCTGGTCGGGCGCTTCGAGGCGTCGCTGAGGGAGCGACGGGCGGCGGGCGTCGACACCGACCTCCTCGTCTCGCCCGCGGCCGACGCGCCCGATCCGGACGCCTACGACTACACCGAACTCGCGACGGAGACCCGCGCCCGTCGGGGCGTGACGACGCCTATCGTCGCAGTGGCCGACGGATCCCGCTCCGTCTACGCGACGCGCGACGCCCTCGGCGCCGACGCCGACCGGTACGGCATCGTCTTCAACCGCTCCGAACTCGGGTTTCTCGTCTCCGCCTTCCTCGACACCGTCGTCTGGACCTCCGGCCGCACGCTGGCGGCCGCGGAGACGGCCCTCGATTTCCCGCGTCAGTACGGGACGATCCGCCGCTGTGTCGAGGATCTGCTGTCCGCCCCGGACGAGACGCTCCACGCCGCCGTCCGCGGACGCGACGTACTCACCGGCGACGCCCGAACCGTCACGGGCCGGATCGTCGACGTGACGCTCGAAGGCGGCTACGAACGCGCCGCGCTCTCGCTCGACCCCGGCGATGGACCGGTCGACGTGGGGGGCCGGGCGGCCGCGCTCGAAGACGTCGAGGCTCACGAAATCCACGTCGGCCGCACGCCGTTCGACGACTGGACTGGCGTCTGAGACGACGCTCACGCCGACGGCGCCAGCCATCCCACGCGGGGAAACACCGATGACGACGGCGGTCGAACGGGAGCCATGAAGAACGTCGACGACCTCATCGAGAGCGCGGCCGACCTCGCGGCCCGGGGGCTGACCAGAGGCGAGATCGCGGACGAGTTGAACGTCTCCCGCGAGACGGCGAGTTGGCTCGTCGAACGGAGCGACACGCTCCCCCGACCGTCGGACGCGACCGACGACGACGAGGGGCCTCGGGACATCCACGTCGACTGGAGCGCGTTCGGCCGCGACAGCACCCGTCTCCACTACGCCGGCGCGGCGATGGCCGACCTCCTCAGCAAACAGGGCGAGGCGGTCGACCTCACCATCGGCATCGAGAAGGCGGGGGCGCCGCTGGCGACGGCCGTCTCCCGCGAACTCGACACCGACCTCGGGACGTACACGCCGAGCAAGCACCACTGGGAGGAGGGCGACCTCGACGAACTCGGCGGGTCGTTCTCGCGGAACTTCGCGGACATCCGGAACCGCGACTGCTACGTCGTCGACGATACGATCACTAGCGGCACGACGATGGAAGAGACCATCGAGGCGATCCGCACCCGCGGCGGCGACCCCGTCGCCTGCGTCGTCCTCGTGGACAAACGCGGGGTGGACGAACTCGCCGGCGTCCCCATCTACTCGCTGTTGCAGGTGGTGCCGGTGACCGGCAGCGAGTAGGCGATACGCCGGAACACGGGGACGGCGACCGCTCTCAGTACCATGCGTCGTAGTAGTCGTTGACCGCCTGCCACCGCTCGGCGAACGACTCCCGGTCGTCCGCGTACTGGTCCCGAAGCTTCGGGTCGGAGTCCAGCACGCCGTGTGACCGGAGGAGGGCGCCGCTGGCCTCGCCCACGTCGTCGAACAGGCCCGCCGAGAGCGTCGCCGGGATCAACGACCCGATGGTGGTCCGGGGCTCCATCTGGATCGTCTCGCGGTTCCAGATCGACGCCCGGAGTTCGTTCCACCAGCTCACCGGGTCGTCGCCCCCCGCCCGCCCACCGCTCACGAGGTGGACGCGGTCGATGTCGGTGTCGAACTGTGACTCCAGCAGGGGGAGATACGTGTACTCCGCGAGGGCGATGCCGGTGGCGATGCCCCGGAGGAAGCGGCCGCGCACCGCCTCGGTCGAGAGGTCGCCGTCGGGCCAGATCCCGAAGAAGGAGTTGCCCATCGTCGGATCGAAGAAGGGGCTCCGGTCGGCCTGGAGGATCATCTCGTACTCGTCGCCGGGGGCGACGCGCTGGGCGAGTTCCAGTCCCCGCGTCTCCTCGATGTCGAAGACCGTCCGACAGAACCACCGGAGGACGGTCCCCGTCTGGGCGGCGGCGCCGGCGAAGTACCCCTCGATCGGGTGGCGGTGGTAGTAGAGCGCGTCGTGGGGCTTGATCGACTCCGAGACGTACTTCACGACGCTCGTCGACCCGCAGGTGATGTTGTAGTCGCCGGGTTCGAGGCCGCCGGCCGCGAGCGCCGACGCGTTGCCGTCGGTCATCCCCTG
>Ga0207797_1002576_pt1 | contig 12525 bp, 18 predicted proteins | sample PRCRCaboRojoPR_6_FD_187275 | JGI IMG/M metagenome (GOLD analysis project Ga0207797, IMG submission 187275) | Marine sediment microbial community from Cabo Rojo, Puerto Rico - PR CR 10% Liquid 1 (SPAdes) | ecosystem: Environmental > Aquatic > Marine > Coastal > Sediment | place: Cabo Rojo, Puerto... | reverse complement strand
AGCCAGGGCGGGTTCGTCGCCGGGTCGTCCGCGCTCGTCGATCACCTGACGCGGGCCGCCCGCCCGTTCGTCCACTCGATCGGGCTGACGCCTTCCGCGGCCGCGGCCGCGAGCGAGGCGCTGCACGTCGCCCGTCACGAGGACGTCCGCGATCGGCTCTGGTCGAACGTCCAGCGACTGCGGGACGGGCTTCGGTCGATGGGCTACGAGGTGTTGGGGGAGTCACAGTTGCTCCCGATCGATCTCGAAGATCCAACGACGGCAGGCGAATTCGTGGCCGCCGTGCGCGAACGCGGCGTCGTCGTCTCGACGGGGTCCCGGTTGTCGGCCGATCGGGATCGAAGCCGGGCCCTGGTGATCCCAATGTCGACCCACTCCCCCGAAGACGTTCAGGCCTGCCTGGACGCCTGCTACGAGGCCGGTCACGAACTCGGCGTCCTTTGATCGCCGGCTCGGTTCCGGTCGTTACGTAAAGTCGCCGAGGCCGGACTGTGCGTCGTCGTTCTCGGCTTTTTCGGCGCGGTCGTCGCTGTCACCTTCCCGTTCCCCTTCTCCGTCCCTCGTCGCCGCATCGTCGTCATCGCCGGCCCCTGACTCGTCGCTCGACCCGTCGCCCTCCGAGTCGGCCAGCGTCAACTGGGCGTCGTCGCCGTCCTCGGCCTCCCCGTTCGCCGGGCCGCCGTCGTCCGCGTTCGCTGCCTCAAGGTTTCGTGCACCCTCGAACGCCGATCCGGCGTGTGATTCGATCGCCGCGTCCCGGCGCTCCCGGGCCTCCTCGACGATCGACTGGACCTTGTTGGTCGACTCGCCGGATCCCGTGACGAAGCTGACCTCCGCCGCGTCGAGGTCGTAGGCGGCGGCCATGCGGACCGTCAGTTCGCGATCCTTGCAGTGGTGGGTCATCGCGGCGAGGTACGGGAGCACGTCGCGCCTCGCGCTCGCCAGACTCGTCCCGGCGCGTTCGGCGATCTTCCGGGCGATCTCGTCCCGGGTTTCGCGGGTGCCCCGGGTGCGTCCCAGCTTCGACCAGTAACTCGGCGGGCCGTAGCGCGTCCAGCCGCCTTTGTCCCCACGGCGGGCCGCCGCCACGCCGGCGGTCATGTTGTCGGCCGCGTACCGCCAGTAGGAGTAGTTCTGGGTGGCCCGGACGCGGCCCAGCCAGCGGTCGGCCCGCGACAGGGACCCGAACGCGTCGGCCAGTTCCGCGCCGCGGTAGTCCTTCGGGACGTTGTCCTCGATCCAGTTGATCAGGTCGTCGGGCGTCTCGTCCACGTCGTAGGAGGCCTTCAGGGCCTCCTCGGCGTCCGCCTCCTTGATCACGGCGTCCAGGAAGTCGAAGATCCCCTCGGTCCGGTCGCGTTCGCCGGTCACCACGTCGTCCTCGGTGATGCGGTCGCGCCCCTCCGCGGCCGCCTGCAGGTCGTTGATCGCGGACCGGAGGTCGCCGTCGGTCCGCTCGGCGATCGCCTCCAGCGCCGCCGACTCGAACTCGACCCCCTCCTTGCGGCAGACGTCGCGGAGGACCGGCAGGATCGAGCGCGCCGAGACGTCGCGGAACTCGATCTCCCGGCAGGCGTTCCGGAGCCCCTTCGACATGTCGTAGTACTCGTTGGCGATCAGCACCATCGGCTGGCTGGCCTCCTTCACCAGCCCGGTGATCGCCCGGGTCCCGCCCCGGTCGTGCGTCCCGTGGACGTTGTCGGCCTCGTCGAGGATGATCAGCCGCCGCCCGGACTCCCCGGCGGTCAGGGTGCCGGACTTGGCGGCCTCGCCCGCCACCCGCTCGATGACGTCGGCGGTGCGCTGGTCGGAGGCGTTGAGTTCGATCGTCGGCCAGCCCATGTCGCTGGCCAGCGCGTGCGCGGCCGAGGTCTTGCCCACGCCCGGCGCGCCGTGCAGGATGGCCGCCTCGCGGTGGTCGTCCCAGGTTTCGGCCCACTCGCGGAGCGCGTCCCGGGCCGTGTCGTTGCCCCGGACCTCCGCCAGCGTCGACGGGCGGTACTTCTCCGTCCAGTCCATACACATCACGTTCGGCGGGTGGCGCGTTTAGTGGTTGCGGAGGATCACTCCTCGTCGACGCTCCGCAGGTCGAGTCGCGGCGTGAACTCGTCGTACGTTTCGTCGCTGGAAACGATCGTATCCCGGCCCGACTCGACGAGGTGGATCGCGTCGAAGGGCGTGAAGCCGTGATCCTCGACGTACGCGGCTGCCGCGACGACCGTATCGACGTCCCCCCGGACCTCGACGAGGTCGGCGGCGTTCGTGACGACTCGCCCCGCGTTTCGATCCTCGCGATAGGCGACCAGCATGAGTTCGATGAGGGTGAACTGGGACGTCCAGAGGTCGTCCTGATGATCCCGGTAGACCGTTTCGGCGGCCGCTCCGAGCCAGTCTTCGTCCTTGATCAGCGCGAGGAGGAAATCGGTTTCCACGTACATTCAGCGACCCGCCCCGTCGAGTGCCTCGTTGCGCGCTTCCTCGCGGAGTTCGTCAGCGGACCCGTCGACGTCCTCGAATTCGTCGCGAAGCGCCTCGAGGGGATCGTCCGCAATCGGGATCAGTTTGATCCCGTCGTGGAGTTCGACGATGCGATAGCGGTCGCCGTACCGCTCCCGGAGTTCCTTCGGAAGCGTCAGGCGACCCCGGTCGTCGAGCGTGGCGTCCGACATACCGGATTCTATGGTGGGTGAAAACTAAAACCTTCCCCGAATCGACGAAATTTCCCACCTTCACGTCGTATATTCCGGCGTCCGGTCACTCGGGCGGCGACAGACCGAGACTGTAGTGGAGTGCCCGGTCCACCTGCTCCATCCGGTCGGCGGGAATCGCTCCGAGGTCCCTCGTGATTCGCTTTTCGATCGAAAGGGTCCGGATCTGGCTGCACAGTGCGACGGAATCCTCGCGAAGCGGTCCCTCGTCAGCCTCGACCAGGACCTCGAAAGGATACAACTCGTCGTCGAAGGCGGTCGTGAGGGGCACGACGATCGTCGTGGGCGCGTTTTCGTTGCCCACGTCGTTCTGGACGACCAGGCACGGTCGAGTCCCTCGCTGTTCCGACCCCTTCGTCGGATCGAGTTCGACGACGACGACGTCACCGCGACGGACCTGCACGACGCATCACCACTCCGGGGCGTCACCGAGTCCGTCGTCGGCCTCACTGGAGACGCCTGCCATCTCCGCTTCGAGGTCCCGACTGACGGCTCCCCGACGCCGATAGCCCTCCGCGAGTCGCTCGTCGACGTCCGATTTTTCGATGACGATCTTTCCACCCTCATCGCGAACCAGCACCTCGTCGCCGCCGTGGATCCCGAACCGTTCCCGCAACTCCTTCGGGATGGTCACCTGGCCTCGTGCCCCGACCTTTCGCGTTTCCGTACCCATGGGAATTCATATTTGATTCATATCCAAAACCTTGCGACACCGGTTTCGACGACCGGATCCCGCCGGGTGGTCGGGTCTCGCTGGTTGGGCGTCGGGCGTTCCACGTGATCGTTTCTCACGAAAGGGTCATCAACGTCCGGCCGTGCTTGTGCAGTATGGACTATACCATCCAAAAGCGAGTCGACGGCGACTTCGACGACGTCATCGAGCGAACGACGCAGGCCCTCGAGGAGGAGGGGTTCGGCATCCTCAGCGACATCGACTTCGGCGGGACCTTCGAGGCCAAACTCGACCTCGACGAGGAGTACCGCAACTACCGCGTCCTCGGGGCGTGCAATCCCGGTCTCGCCCGCCAGGGCCTCGACGAGGAGATCGGCCTCGGCACGCTACTCCCCTGCAACGTCGCCGTCTACGAGGCCGACGACGGTGCCGTCGTCGTGGCCGCGGTCGATCCGAAACGACTCCTCGGCCTGGCGGAGAACCCCGCCCTGGATCCGATCGCTGACGAGGTAACCGAACGGTTCGAGCGAGTCCTGGACGACCTGTGAACGATCGGTCGTCCGTCTCTCGACGGCGGTTCCTCGGGGCGGCGAGCGCGGCGGGCATCGGTGCGCTCGCCGGGTGTGCAGCGACCGGCTTCCCGGACCCGAACTCGAACGGGGGATCGGACTCGGGTGCGCCGCCGGCGACACCTCGCCCGACGCCCGATGCGCCGGCCGACGTGACGACGACGGTGATGGCAGCGCCCGGGACGGTCAACCCCGGTCCGGGCGCGTCCGCCTCCAATTGGCTCTACGACGGCGAGTCCCCCGGCGCAGAACTCCGGGTGACGGAGGGCGACGTGGTCGAGGCCGAAGTGACCAACGACCTCCCGGAGGGGACGACGGTTCACTGGCACGGGCTCCCCGTGGCGAACCCCATGGATGGCGTCCCGAACGTCACCCAGGATCCGATCCCTCCCGGCGAATCGTTTACCTACAAGTTCTGAGCCGAGCCCGCGGGCACGTACTTCTACCACAGCCACGTCGGCCTCCAGCTGGACCGGGGACTCGTGGCGCCCCTGATCGTCGAGGAGTCGGACCCGCACGTCGACTACGATCGCCGGTACGTGGTCGTGCTCGACGACTACCTCGCCGGCGACCCCCGACCCCGCTCCGAAACCGGCTCCGGGAGCGGGACCGGCGGCGGACCGGGTGGTGGCGGCACGGGCGGCGGTATGGGTGGCGGCTCCGGCGGTATGGGTGGCGGCATGGAGGGCGCCGACGGAGGCGGCTCCGGGTCCGGCGGAATGGGGGAACCGGCGGCACGATCGACCGGCGTCCCCCGTACGACGGCCTCCTGGTCGACGGCCGCCTGCCGTCCGATCCGCGAACCTACGGCGTCCGCGAGGGCGAGCGCGTCCGGTTCCGGTTCGTCAACGCGAGCAGCGCGACGGCGTTCCGGGTTCGCGTCGGCGGTCACCCCGTGACCGTCACGCACGCCGACGGACGCCCGGTCGAACCGGTGAGCGTGGAATGGTTCGTCTTCGGATCGGGGGAACGCTACGACGCGATCGTCGAGGCCGACAACCCCGGGGCGTGGGAGGTTCGGGCCGACGGCCTCGGCGTCCCGTCCTCGCCGGCCAGGGCCGTCATGGCGTACGAGGGCCGCGACGCCTCGGGTCGACCGACGTCGCCGTCGACGGGCGGCCGACGGCTATCCTACGGCGACCTGCAGGCCGTTTCGTCCCTGGGCGGGATCGATGGACGCCCGGACCGAACGTTCGACCTCACGCTCTCGCCGGGCGGCGGGGGCGACCGGTGGCTGATCGACGGCCAGGCATACCCCGACGCGGACCCGCTCCACGTCCGGGAGGGCGAGCACGTCCGGGTCAGAATGGTGAATCGGAGCCCGGTCGTCCACCCGATGCACCTCCACGGCCACTTCTTCCGGGTCGGCGACGCGATCAAGGACACCGTCCTCGTACCCGGCCACATGGGCGAGGTGACGATCGACTTCCTCGCCGACAACCCGGGCGACTGGCTCTTCCACTGTCACAACCTCTACCACTTGGAGGCGGGGATGGCCCGAGTCATGACCTACGGGTGACTCGGCTGGCTTGCGGCGTCGTTCGAGGCTCGCACCTCGAAGCGGATCGGCAACCCGGATGTTCTCAATCGCGAGTCGAGCAGCCAGTGCGACGGATTCCAGCGTGACGTCGCCGACGACCCCGGCCGGTCGAGGTGACCGTCCGTCTCGTCACGTTTTATTGGGACGACCGGCGTATCGAGTCACCACACATGGGCCTCCTCACTGCCATCGTGGTGTTCGCAGTCGGCCTCCTTTCGGGCACTGTCGTTCGCTGGGTGGCCGGCCTGGCCGCCATCGTCGCGCTCGTCCTCGTCCTGCTCGGCGTCACGTCAATCGAGATTCCCCTCGTCGGCCACGTGCTCGAACAATACTACCTCGGCAACGAACTCCTGTTCCTCTCGGGGTTCCTCTTCGGCATCGACGCCAAAAAGACGAAGACGGTGGTGGAACGCCGGTAGTTCGGGTTCGGGACCGTCAGGGTCGGACGTCCGGATCGGATTCCTGCCCGCGCTCGATCCGTTCGTAGAGGTAGTACGAGTACGCCACCGTGATCGCGGCCACAGCGAGAATCACGATCAGGACGACGTAGAGGGCGTAGTCCCCGAAGAGGAGCCCGACGACGGACGCCAGGGCGGCCAGTTTGAACAGCCGTCCGCCGAGCGCGTGAGTGCGGTCCCAGACCTCGGCACTGCTGAGCGTCCACGGCGTCTGGATCCCGACGAACCAGTTTCGTTCCGCGTTTTCCAGCAGCACGCCGACGTAGAAGAACAGGAGTGCCAGCCCGCCGACGATCAAAACCAGAAAGTCGAACTCGTAGCCGAGATTGAACGCGAGGATGCCGGCGTGGAGTATGGCCATGAACGCGGTGAACACGACGACGAACCAGTCGTAGTACGGGCGGAACTCGGCGATGTTCTCGCGGAGCGGGTCGATCCGGGGAAGCACCGCGAACAGACCCAGGAGGAACGCCGACAGCACGGGAACCAGCGCGAGCGCCGTCGCCTTCGGCATCGTCCCGTCCGGTTCCCCCGCGGCGTTCCAGTGGGTGACCAGCTGCTCGGGGAGGTCCGGCGCCGCGAGGACGCTCGCGAAGGCGGCGAGGGCGACCAGCACGGCAGCCAGTCCGAATCGGCCCCTGGTGTTCATACGGTTGAAAGGTTGCCCGGAGTGAAGAACCTGTCCCGGGGCTGACGGCAGTGATCGTTTGCCACGGATCCGGGCGTGACGCGTTCCCTGCTCGACCGCCGATTCGGATCGGCGATCGAGGGTGACCCTCGACGACTTCCGAGCCAGACTGTCGGTTCCACTTCCGTGGGCGGTTACGATCCTCGCCGCACTCCTCGCCGTCGCCGCGGTGACCGTTCCGGCCCCGGCGTTCGGTAACAGGGTGGTCCGGGTCGTCGTTCATCTCGTGGGCGAACGCGGGCGGCGATTCGGATCAGGTGTGCTACCGGTCATGACCGGCACTCTTATTCAGGTCGCGACGAATGCCGGGGCGTGAGCCTCCACCAGGCGTCGTTCCGGGTCCGCCACGAGTGTCCCTATCGGGAACTCTCGGAGGCGTACCCGGACGTCACGATTCGGGAGTGGTACCTGGACGACTGTCAGGTCCTCGAGATCACGTCGACGACCGCGCCGACGGACGAACTGCTCGAGGAGATCCGGCGTCTGGGGACCGTGTTACACCAGTCGACCGACGCCGACGGGCTGCACGTGGTGACCCGGTCCTGTCTCTGCACGCTCGAAGGGTCGCTGATCGACCGGTTCGAGGCGTACGACTGCCTCTACCAGCCGCCCACCGTCCACCGGCAGGGCTGGGAACACTACACCGTCGTCGCGTTCGACGAGGGCGACGTCCGCGCCCTCCTCCGCGACCTGGACGCGGACCGGAACGTCGAGGTGCTCTCGAAGACGGCCGTCGACGAGCGCCGGATCCCCCACAGCATGCTCGCGCCCGTCGATAGCCTGTTCGACGACCTGACCGACCGCCAGCTGGCGGCGCTCCGGCTCGCGCTCGACGCCGGGTACTACGAACAACCGCGGCGGACGTCCATCCGGGACCTCGCGGGCCGGACGTCGGTGTCGCGCTCGACCTTCGAGGAGCACCTGCGCAAGGCCGAGAACAAGCTCCTCTCGGGTGCGGGGCAGTTCCTCCGCTTGCTGACGGCCGCCGGGGCCGAGGACCCGCTGGACGTGGACCCGGCCGCCGCGGCCGAAAGACGGGCTGACTAGCAACCGACGACCGGGCCCGGTTCCGGGACTAATCGGCAGATTGACGATTCCCGGGCGCTTCGTTGCGGCATGAATTCGCGTTCCGGTCCCGGCCCCGCCTCCGACCCCCACGCCGGCGACGCCGAGGTGGCGCCCGACGCTCCGTCGGTCGGCCGTCGAACCGTATTACAGGCGGGTGGCGCGATCGTCGGAACCGGAATCGTGGGCGGCACCGGGTCCGCCCTCTGGACCGACGAGGTCGTCGCCGACGCCGTGGCCGACTATCCGCCGGTCGGCGACCGGGTGGGGCCCCGGGGCGAGCGCGTCCACCTCCTGACTGCTGGCGACGGCCCCCCGGTCGTCCTGCTCCACGGCGACGGTGGGTCGGTCTTCGACTGGACCTACTCGGCGTTCGACCGGCTCGCCGAGCGGTATCGAGTCACCGCCGTCGACCGGCCGGGCTTCGGGTACAGCGACCGTCCGGACCGACTCGGATCGCCGTGGGCCCAGGCTCGACGGCTCCGGTCGGGCTTCCGGAGCGCCGGCATCGAGAACCCGGTGCTCGTCGGCCACTCGCGCGGTGCGTCCGTTGCCCTCGCGTACGCCGCGGCGTTCCCGACCGAGGTCGCCGGCGTCGTGGACGTCGCCGGCGCGCCGTACGGAACGACGCCGCCGGGAACCTACTTCCGGACGCTGACCGCTCCGGTCGTTGGCGTGCTGTTCGCGGAAACCCTCGCCGTCCCGTTCGCCCGGGGCCCCATCGCCGACGGGCTGCGGGCGGCGTTCGAACCGGAGGGCGGTGCCCCGCCCGACTACGTCGACGCGTATGTCGCGATGGAGCGCCGTCCCGGGCAGTTGCGGGCTCACGCGTTCGACGCGGTGCGTGCTCCGGAGGGATCGGACGCCTTCGTCGAGCGGGTCCACGACATCCCGGTCCCCGTTGGCGCGGTCCACGGGACCGCCGACCGGAACGTTCCGGTCGCGCAGTCCCGTCGACTCGTCGCCTCGATCGACCGGGCCCGGTCGTTCGAGGTTTCAGGGGCGGGTCACGAACTGCACTTCTTCCACCCCGAACGGATCGTCGAGGCTATCCAGTGGGTGTCCCGGGCAGGCTGACACGGTCGTTCGCGCGGTTACTCGGCCGCCCCGAACTCACCGACCGCGTCGACCAGTTCGCTCGTCGAGGCCACCGTCGCGAACTCGCCGGCGAGGTGGGCCAGCGCCGTCCGGTGAACCGTCCCGGCGTCGAAGGTCTCCTCGCCCAGCGTCCGATCGAAGGTCGCGGTCGCGTCCGACGCGACGTACACGTCGAACCCCCGGTTCTCGGCCATTCGGACGGTCGTCGAGACGCAGTGGTCCGTGGTCAGGCCACAGACGACGAGCGCGTCGTAGTCGCGCTCGTGGAGCCACGACTCCAGGGGCGTGTCGACGAACGCGCCGTTGACGTGCTTGACGAACTCCCGCTCGCCGTCGATCGGTTCCACGGCCGGGAGGTACTCGAACCCGGGGTTGCCCCGCTGGAGGGGCGACCCGTCTTCCCGGGAGTCGTGCCTGACGTGGACCACCGGCATGTCGCGGTCGCGCCAGGCCTCCAGCAGTGTGGCCGCCCGCGACTCGGCCTCGGGATCGTTCCGGGTGCCCCACGCCGGATCGTCGAACCCGCGCTGGAAGTCGACGAGCAGGAGGACCGCGTCATCGGGAAGCGTCTGCTCCATACCCCGCCTTCGAGGGGAACCCCCAAATCCGTTGTTCTCCCCGGATCGTGACGGACGACGGCCGGACTCGAGAAATCCTTTCGAACGACCGGGCGTCCAGACGGGGACTCGGCCCACGTCCCTGGAGTTCCGACGCCGTGGACCGATCCTTTCCCTGCCAACCGTTGGCACGCTTGCCGAAACGTTTTCGTTTCGCTGTGCCTCGTCGCAATCGTGATGTTCCCCGCGGCGATCGAAACCGAGCGGCTGCGACTCGAGCGACTCGATCACGAGCACGTCGATCCGTTCGAACTGTACGCGGTGACGTCGGCCCCCGAGATGGCCGAGGTCTGGCGGTACACGCCCTTCGACCCCCACGAGACGGTGTACGACGCGGTCGAGTACGTCGACGACGCGGTCGACCGGTGGGACGACGCGGAGAGCGCGGACTACGCGATCAGACCACGCGAGGGCGAGGACGGCGCCGGCGAGTTCGCGGGGAGTGCCTTCCTGAACACCGAGTGGGACCGCCGGACCGGGCGACTGGGAATCTGGCTGGCCAAGCCGTTCTGGGGGCGAGGGTACAGCGAGGAACGCGCGACGGCGCTCCTGACCCTCGCCTTCGATCGCCTCGACCTCGAGGTGGTCTCGGTCACCCACAACGTCGAGAACGACAAGTCCCGGCGGGCGGTCGGGAAGTACGTCGACCGCTTCGGCGGGCGTCGCGAGGGCGTCCTGCGCAACTTCGTCGGGGACGGCGACTACGTGAGCGACGAGGTGCGATACACGATTTCCCGGGAGGAGTGGCTCGAGAACCGCCCCGGGGAGCTAGCCGTCGAGTTCGTCGACGAACCGGATACCCCAAACGAAGATCTCGGAGGAGGCGACCGATGACCGACCACGACCTCTTTCCGGCGGCGATCGAAACCGAGCGGTTGCGACTCCGGCAACTCGACCGTGGGACGGTCGGCACCCTGGACCTCTACGAGATCACGGGTCGGAGCGAGACGATCGAGGAGGAGACGCGGTACCTCACGATGGAGCCCCACGACACGCCCGAGGAAACCCGGGACATGATCGCCGGGGCCGAGGACCAGCGGGAGAACGCCGACGGGGCGGTCTACGCGGTCTACCCCCGGGAGGGCGAGAGTGGCGCCGGCGAAATCGCCGGCACGACCTCCCTGACGTGCCTGTGGGATCGTCGCGAGGCGCGACCGGGGATCATGCTCCGGAAGCGGTTCTGGGGTCGGGGCTACAGCGGCGAACGCGCCATGGCGCTCATGAAACTGGCGTTCGACCGCCTCGATCTCGAGATCTTCAGCCCGGCCCACTTCGACGGGAACGAGAACTCCCGAAGGGCGATCGAGAAGTACGTCGGTCGCGTCGGCGGGCAGTACGAGGGCGTCCTCCGGAACTGGGTGCCCGACGGCGACGAGATCCACGACCTGCACCGCTACTCGGTCTCCCGGGCGGAGTGGGGGGCGAACCGACCCGCGGACCTCGCGGTCGAGTTCGGCGACGGGGAGGTCGCCAACGATGAGTGACCGGGACCTCTTCCCGGAGACGATCGAAACCGACCGTCTCCGCCTGGAGCGACTCGACGAGGCGATCACCGTCCTGGAGCAGTACGACCACGTGAAGGTCGGTGCCCCGCACGTCGACGGGGTAACGGAACACATGACATGGAGCCCCCACGAGACGCCCAACGAAACCAAGGAGTTCCTCGACGGGGTGACCGAGGGCTGGGAGAACGGCGACCGGGTCGAGTACGCGATCGTTCCCCGCGAGGACGAACCGCTGGCCGGCGAGTACGCCGGGAGCGCCGGGATGGGGATCGACTGGGACCGTCGGACGGGGACGCTCGGCATGTGGCTGCGGAAGCCCCTCTGGGGCCGGGGCTACTCGGGGGAGCGAGCGGCCGCGTTCCTGCGGCTGGCGTTCGACCGCCTCGACCTCGACGTCGTCGGGGTCACGCACCTGCCCGACAACGAAAAGTCCCGTCGGGCGATCGAGAAGTACGTCGATCGGTTCGGCGGCCGACGCGAGGGACGGTTCCGAAACTTCGATACCCATCTGGACGAGGGCCCGGTCGATTCGGTCCGGTACACCATCTCTCGTGACGAGTGGGCGGCGAACCGGCCCGAAGACTCGGCGGTTCGCTTCGAGTGAGTTCGTGGGGGTCGGAGCTCGGTGCCGTTTCAGGGGGGAACGGTTTTATGCCGAGCGGGAGTGGTAGCGTACCACTCATGTCCACCGGTGCCGATACCGAGTCCACCGTCCCGATCACCAGACGATCGATCGCGCTCGGTGCGCTCGCCGGCGTCGCGGCGTACCTGCTCGGGTACCTCCTGGCGGGAGTCCTCGCGTCGGGCGACGTTCCCGCCTCGTTGCGCGACACGGTCCCCACGTGGAAGACCACGGGCTGGTACTTCTACAACGCCCACTTCGTCGACCTGACGAGCACGTTGCAGATCGGCGGCGCCACCGGCGGGTCCACGGGAAGCCTGATCGAGGGGTCCGACAGCGGCACCGTCCAACTCCTCTACGTCGTGCCGCCGATCGCCGTCGCCCTCGCGGGTGCGGCCCTGTTCCGGTGGCTCGACGGCGATACGGACGTCGCCGGCGCCGCTGCCCGCGGCGCCCTGGTCGTCGTCGGATACCTCCCGCTGGCGGTCGTCGGCGCCGTCGCGACCGGCCACACCGTCGAGACCGGCGTCCCGCTGGTCGAGGTGTCGGGGACGTTCGAACCGCAACTGGTGCCGGCGATCGTCCTCGCGGGGATCCTCTACCCGATCGTCTTCGGGGCGGTCGGCGGCGCGATCGCGAGCCGCCTCTGAACCCCCGGGACCGGCGATCAGGGCTCCAGTTTCCTGGCGACCATCTCGCCCCAGTGCTCGAAGTCGTATCGTCGGTAGAAGGCTTGCGCGCGCTCGTTCTCGCGATCCACGTCGAGGACGATCCGATCGAGCGGCAGGGCCTGCTCCCCGGCCAGCCCGAGGGCGGCGTCCATGAGGTCGTCGGCGACGCCGGTCCCGCGGTGCGCCGGGCGGACGTAGATCTCGTTGAGGACGGCCGCGTCCCAGATCATGGCCAGGCGTTCCGGCAGGACGAACACGTATCCGGCGAGGTCGTCACCGTCGTCGGCGACCGTCAGGCAGCGCTCGTCGTC
>Ga0207797_1002575_pt1 | contig 12527 bp, 11 predicted proteins | sample PRCRCaboRojoPR_6_FD_187275 | JGI IMG/M metagenome (GOLD analysis project Ga0207797, IMG submission 187275) | Marine sediment microbial community from Cabo Rojo, Puerto Rico - PR CR 10% Liquid 1 (SPAdes) | ecosystem: Environmental > Aquatic > Marine > Coastal > Sediment | place: Cabo Rojo, Puerto... | reverse complement strand
TCCTGTCCAACGAGGGCGCCGCGGTGTGCCTCAAAGACGGCTACAACCATACCGTCGACAGCGTCGTGTACGGCGACAGCCAATCCAGCCCGGGCTGGCAGGGGCCACCGGTGCCTGCGCCACGGGAAGGCGTGGTCCTCTACCGACACGACATGTCGGGGGACAGCAACAGCAGCCGTGACTGGCAGCGCCGCCGACTTGGCGCCTCGTCATGGCAGCCTTTCGAGGTGACATTTACCGGCAGCGTGACGGTGTTCGCCGCGCCGGACAGCGCGTATTCCGTCGTCAAAGAGGAGATAGACAACGCCACGGACAGCCTCTCAATCAACCTGTACACGTTCACCAACCCCTGGCTGTGCGACGCCGTGTGCGACGCTGCATTACGCAACGTCTCGGTCACCCTGCTACTGGAGGGGCAGCCGGTCGGCGGCCTCAGCGTGGAGCAGCGCCATATGGCGGCCCGCGTCGCCAGGGCGGGCGGAAACGTCCGGTACATGTACCACGGCGACGGACGACGGCGCTACCATTACAATCACGCGAAATACGCCGTCGTGGACAACAGCACCGCCATCGTCACCTCGGCCAACTGGGGGGTCACCGGTATGTCGCCCGCAGCGAGCTACGGCAACCGGGAGTGGGGTATCGTGCTCCGCAACACGAGCATCGCCCGTTTCATACGGCAGGTGATGCAGGACGACCTGGCCGGACGTGACGTGGCTGCCTTCACCGCCTCCAACGAAACATATGGGGCGCCACCGGATATGTATCTGCCGCCCCGGTGGCCGCCCCGTGGAGGCTACCAGCCCTGCTGCCCGGCGCGCACGTTCAACGGGACCTTTGCCTGCACAGTGGTCGCGGCGCCGGACAACGCCGAGCGGGCCGTCCAGAGAATGCTCACCGGTGGACGGCGGCGCATCCTGGTGGAGCAGGCGCACGTCGAGCCGCGCTGGAGCGACGGGGTCAACCCGTTTATAGGCTGCCTTGCCGGGCGGCGGGAGCGCTGCGCCGACATCCGGGTGCTCATGAACCAGCATCCGTCCTATACGTCCAGCTGCGATGCTAACAATCTTACGCGCGCGTATCTTGAACGGTGGAACGTGTCAACCCGCTTTCTGTATACCGACAGGTCGGCCCTGGTCAACGTGCATACCAAGGGCGCGGTGGTAGACAACGCCACGCTTATTTCGTCGATTAACTGGAACGAGAACGCGGTTCGCTGGAACCGGGAGCTGGGGGTCATCGTGGAACATCCGGGGGTGGCGGCGTATTTCGCAAAGTTATTTAACCATGACTGGCATCTTGCTGGAAAAGAGAGGGAGCGTACGTCGATGATACATGATGAACATGTCAAGCTGTTCGCCGTTGGCGTGGTCTGGATGGCTGCCGCCGCTGTGCTGTTCCGCCACTGGAGGGGTTAGCCATGCTTGACGTTGTTGACGTCCTGGTCGGCCACGTGGTCGACGGCTCGCTTATCGCGTTTCTCATCATTGTCGGCGGGCTGGCGTATGCGGCGAAGCAGCGTATCCTGATGTCGCAGGCTATCATCGTGGTCAACTTCGTCATCTTTTTTCTGCTGATGCTGACGTCGCCGACGCTGTCGTTTTCCACGGCGCAGTCCACGGTGTTCAAGGAGCTGGCGTTTCAGCCGTCCTATCTGCAGGATGTACCGCAGCTGTATACCCTGTTTACCTCGATGTTCGTCCACGCCAACTTCGTCCACATTTTGATGAACATGATCGTGTTTTTGCTGGTCGGCGTTCCCTTTGAGCAGCGTATCGGGAGCAGCCGGTTTTTTGTGCTCTACGTGGCCACGGGCATCGCCGGCGCGCTGCTGTTCACGGCCTTCAATATTGATAGCACCGTGGCGCTGGTGGGCGCCTCCGGCGCGATTTTCGGCATTCTGGGGAGCTTCGCGGCGCTGTATCCCCGCGACCAGGTGGTCATGCCGCTGCCGGTGTTCATCATATTGTTCATCCGGATGCCGGTCATCGTGGCCACGCTGGTGTTCGCCGGGATGGAGACCCTGTACGTGTTCAGCGGCATCGCTGACGGGGTGGCGCATCTCGCCCATATCGGCGGCCTCGTCTCCGGTATTTTTTTGGCGGTGGCGGTTGGCAAGCCCCCGGGTATCACCACGGAGCGGCTGCCGTTGGACCGGCTGGCCGCGGTCGTGACCACGGAACGGCAGCGGGAGGTATTGGAGCGGGTCAGGGCGGCCGACGAACCCGAGATACAGGAGGCGTGGCTGTCGACGCTGCTCCGGGAGCTGGAATGCCCGGAGTGCGGCGGCACGCTGGTGCACCGCAACCGTATCGTCTGCCGGCGGTGCGGCTGGCGTCCCTAGCTGCTAGAAGCCAATGATGCTGCCGTGCACGGCAAGGCTCGCGGCTAGGTAGCCGGCCAGGGCGCCGCCGTTGAGGCAGGGCAGCCCGGCCTGCGGGTTGCCCGCTGCGGCCAGCCGCATGAGGAAAAAGTAGCCGGCCAGGGCGCCGAGAATGGTTACCACGGCGACGGTGAGACCGGCCGCAAGGTACGCGGCTGCGCCCAGGATGCCGGGGATGATGGCGTCGCCGAGCCCCATGAACAATGCCTCGCGCTCCGGGCCCAGGTCCGCCTGCTCGAGGAACGAGTAGCCCCGTTTTTTTGGAACGACCATGAGCAGGGGCAGGTTTTCGCCGACGACGGCGTCGGCCAGGCTGAGCATGTGCTTGGTCTTGTACACCGAGATGGCGTCGTAGATGGCCAGGATGACGAGCAGGGCGATGATGAGCGGGATGGAGAGCGACGTCCCGAAGATGGCGATGATGCCGCCCGCCATGAGGACTCCGATGGAGTCCACCACGTACCATTCCGGGTGCAGCAGGAGCAGGATGATGCCCCCGATGGCGAAGGCGAAGGCGCCGATGGTGGACGCCAGGCCGTGCGAGGTGAGGATGAGCAGGAACGCCTCGAAGATGTAGAGCAGGGAGAAGAAAAACACGAAGAGGATGATGTACTTGATGATGTTTTGCTTGTAGCGGGCGATGAACAGGATGAGGGCGGTGAACACGATGACGACGAGCACGATCTGCAGGATGTTGGCCGGGTCATCCGGGTTTTCGAAGGCCTGCACGCCGGCTGCCTCGAAGGGCTGTATCGCCGCGAGGGCGATGAACTGGGCCGCCAGGAACAGTCCGCCCATGGCGAGGATGGCCAGCCATTCGGTGTCGTCCATCGGCTGCAAATAGCGGGTGGCTATATAAATGTTCTAAAAGAGGGGAGAGACGCCGGGATTTACGGCCCGACGTGCATCATCTCGTGGACTTCGTCGTAGAGCTCGAAGTTTTGCGCCATCTCCAGCTCGCTTTTCAGCAGATGGTAATGGCTTTCCTCCATGCTGGCCAGGTAGCGCATGATGGCTTTTTCTTTGTCGCCGTCCATCTGTTTTTCCATGTCCAGGTAGAAGTCGCGGGCGCGCTGCTCGCCGGCCATGGCTTCCTCGATGATTTCGGAGGGCTGCATGGTTGGCTTGACGGCGTATTCGGAGAACTCCTTGAACGGCATGTCCTGGCTGGCGGGAAGCTCCGGCTCCTTCTCGGGATATTTTTTGGCGAAGAGTTTTTCCAGGACGCGGCGGTGGCCGTTTTCCTCGTTCTGCAGCAGGGTGAACTTGTCCCTGAGCAGGAACAGGTCGGTCTGGTCGGCGGCTCGACCGTAGTTGTCGGCAGCATCGATTTCCGCCTTCATCGCTATTTCAAGCATGTCCTTTATCTTGGTCATGTAGATGTTATCGGCCGGGTTCTTAAAAGTTTAACTCTCCGGGCGGCCGGCGTTTATTCCTCCGGGATGTATGTCGGCGCGGTCTCCGGAGACTTGCCGCCCTTGACGTGGCGGTAGTATGCATAGGTCATCGGGGTGCCCTCCTCGAGCACGACGGCGTCGGCCAGGCGGCCGGCGAACAGGGTATGCGTCCCGACGTCCATGCTGCTGACCACCTCGGCTTCGAGGTAGCCCAGCACGTGCTCGGTGACCGCCGGGGCCCCCGTGGTGCCAGCGACGTGGTCGACGCCGTCGAACTTGTCGATGTCTCGGCCGGACTGGTAGCCATAGCGGCCGATGAACTTCATCGGCGTCTCCTGCGCGAGGATGGACACGCTGAACACCCGGCTGCTCTTGATATAGTCATGGGTCAGGTTATCCCGGTTGATGCAGGCCGCGACCACGGGCGGGTCGGCGCAGACCTGGAACACGGCGTTGGCGACCTGTCCGTTGTACCTGTCCCCGCGTCTGGAGGCGACGATGTACATGCCGTAGCTGAGCTGCCGGAGGACCGCTCTGTCCATGGTCTGCAACGCCGCGGTTTTCTTAACGTTTACGCGGGCAGCGGAAAAAACAGGCTGTACAGGTACACCATGGCCGGGATCGTGAGCAGCGAGGCAACGAAACTGCCGACCACGAACTGGGCTACAGCGGCACGGTCGCCGCCGGCCCGCTGGGTGACAGCTGGAATCGCCGTGACCGGGGGAACAGCGGCTTCAAGCAGCAGGAGGAACCCGATGTCAGCGGGCGGTCTGACGATGTATATCACGGCGAGAAACAGCAGCGGAAGCAGCAGGTTTTTGGCCACGACGAACAGGGTAACCTGGGGCATGTTGAACGAACGTGCGCCGGTAAAATCGATGTAGATGCTCCCCCCGAGGATGATGAGCAACAGCGGCACGGTCATCCCGCCAAGCAGCTCAAGCATGGAGACAACGAACGACGGCACGTAGACATGCCAGCCCGCAAGCCGGATGACAACCGCTGCTACCGTGGCGATCAGCACCGGATGCACCACCTTCCGCCAGGCGATACCGCGGCGCTCCCCGAAGAAAAAGGGCCATGTGCTGAAGAAAAACGCGGGATAAAAAATGGTGAACAGAAAAATGGAGACCAGCAACGGCGACTGCCCGCCGAAGAGCCCGGTAACGATGGCCAGCGGGAAAAAAATAGCGTTGTTGTAAAACAGGGTCACAGCGAACTCCCGTCGTATCGACTGCTCTGTCAGGGGCAACAGTGCAAGGGTGAACACGAACGCAAGAGCGGTAAACCCCAGCCACCAGAGCGGAAGCTGCCACCACTGGGGCTGGCTGGCGGGAGAAAACCCGGTGACGATGTTCGCGAACACCAGGCTGGGCAGCGCGATGTCGAGGGCGAGCGGCGACAGCAACCCCAGTACCTTCTCCGGGAGCATCCGCCTGCGAACGATGTAGAATCCGATAATGCCGATGCCGAGCAGGGCGGCAACAGCCTCAAACGTGGTAAGAAAGGGATTCATGGCTCCGCCGTGTCATGCCGTACGGGCGGGTCAAGCGCCTTGAAAGCCGCCTCCATATGGGTGGATGGCGCCCTGCATGCCTGCCCGGTGCACACGTAAAACAGGGTGTTGTCCCCTGTCTGCATGTCGGTGGTGTATGGGGCGACGTCCTCGATGCCGTCTGCCTTGAGCAGTATGACGGTGTGGGGCAGGTAGTGCCGCTGGATGGTCCGGATGGCGGCCATGGCCTCCCTCTGCCGCGGCCCGGTGACCACGAGCTCCCGCGGGGTGTCGAACGCCATTTCCAGGGCCGACAGCCACATGGTATGCGCCGTGGGCCACCGCCGGGCCGGAGCGGACAGCTTGCGGAGTTGCTCTGCTCGTTCACCCCAGCGCGGGTCGCCGGTGAGATGGCTCAGGCGGAGCAGGTTGTACATGGCGACGGCGTTGGCTGACGGCAGGGCGCCGTCCTCCGTGGGCTTGCTCCTGGCGAGCGGAACGTCGCTGTCATGCTCGGTGAGAAAAAAGCCGCCATCCGCATTGTCCCAGAACCGCTCGAACATGTCCTCCTGCACCCGGATGGCTCGAGCCAGGTAGACGGGAGTGAACGTGGCCATGTAGAGCTCGATGAGCGCCCATATGGAGAAGGCGGCGTCGGTCGCGAAGCGCTGCTCCATGACGTGGCCGTCCCGGTACCGGTGAAGGATGCCCCCGTCGTCGTGGAGATGCCGCCAGAGGAACGCCATGGCCTGCTCCCCGGCCTGGGTATACCGCGTGTCGTCGAGTGCCTGCCCCGCCCGGGCCAGCGCCACTATCATGAGGGCATTCCAGTCGGCAAGGATTTTGTCGTCCCGGGCCGGCCGGTCACGCGTGTCCCGGGTCTCTCGAAGCGCCCGGCGGGCCTGGGCCAGCCGGCGGCATACCTCCTGTTTTGAGATGTCATGCTTGCCTGCCAGCTGCTCCGCGGTGGCGATCCGATGCAGGGTTCCCTCGTCAGACACGTCGTAGGACTGCAGGAACAGCGGCGCCTGGTCCCCGAGAACGGTTTCGACGTCCTGTTTGTTCCAGCGGTAGAAGGCGCCCTCGCCGTCCGCCGTGTCGGCGTCCTCGGCCGCGTAGAAGCCGCCGTCGGGGTGCCGCATGTCCCGGAGCACGTAGTCCAGCGTCTCCATGGCAACGTCGGCGTAGCGCTGCCGCCCGGTGGCCTGGTATGCTTCGAGATGGGCGATGACGAGCAATGCCTGGTCGTACAGCATTTTTTCGTAATGGGGAACATGCCAGGCTGCATCTGTTGCATAGCGGTGGAAGCCGCCGCCGACGTGGTCGTACATGCCCCCGTTGTGCATGGCCTGCAGCGTGGCCTCGACCATGTTCAGCGCCCCAGATATGGAGGTGCGGCGCCAGTATCGCAGCAGGAACAGCAGGCGGTGCGGCGTGGGAAACCTGGGCGCTGTGCCGAAGCCTCCGTGCACCGCATCATATGCGTCGTGGAGCTGCCGGTAGCCCGCTTCGAGCGAGTCTTGATTGGGGAGCCCATCGGATGGCAGGGTCATGTTGCGCAGCGCGGTGGCGATGCGCCCGGCCGTGGTGAGCAGCTCCTCGCGGTCGGTGTCCCAGAGCTCCCGGATGCGGGGCACGATTTCCATGAGCCCGGGCTGGCCGTAGCGCGCATGCTTGGGCAGATAGGTGGCGGCGTAGAACGGCCGCCTGTCCGGGGTCATGAACACGGTGAGCGGCCAGCCGCCGGTGCCCGTGATGGCCTGCGCGGCGGTCATGTAGGTGCTGTCGATGTCGGGGCGTTCCTCCCGGTCGACCTTTATGCAGATGAAGGTGTCGTTCAGCAATGCTGCTACGTCCTCGTCCTCGAAGGACTCCTCGGCCATGACGTGGCACCAGTGGCAGGTGGAGTAGCCGATGGATAAAAAGATGGGTTTGTCCTGCTCCCGGGCGTGCCGGAAGGCCTCCTCATCCCAGGCATACCAGTCGACGGGGTTATGGGCGTGCTGCCGGAGGTAGGGGCTCTGCTCGTGGATGAGCCGGTTGGCCGTGCCGTTATTCGGGGGGCTCATAATGGTTGATGGACGCCACCGCGTCGAATGGCTTTCGTTCCGGGCGTTCTGATTCGACGGCACGCTGCTTGTCCGTGAGCAACGGGCTCAGGTCGTCTGCATGCCGGCCCACGATGACCAGGGTGATGACCTGGTAGCCGTCTGGAATGCCCAGGATGTCGCTGACCTTCGAGGGGCTGTACCCGGCGATGGGATGCGCCACCAGCCCGAGCTCCGTCGCCCGGAGGATGAGAAACGCCGTCGCCAGCCCGGTGTCGAAGCGATGGTAGATGCGGTCGTGGATGACGCAGTCGTCGTCCTCCCGGCAGTACACGGCGATGATCATCGACGCCGCGGTGGCCCATTTGTTGCCGTCGGTGAGCGCCTCGTGCATTTTTTCCAGCATGCTGTCGTCGTGGACGAACACGTATCGCCAGGGCTGGTTGTTGAAGCAGGAGGGCGCCAGGCGGGCGGATTCCGCCAGGTCTTCTATGAGTTCCCGGGTTATCTCGGCCGGGGCCAGTGAGCGGTATGCCCGCCGTTTTTGGATGATGTCGCGGACCATGGCTATGCCTCGAACGAGGTGAAGCGTTCTCCTTTGACGCCGCATATCGGGCAGCAGTCGGGAGCATTGCCGACCACGGTGTGGCCGCAGACGGGGCAGATGTATACGGTGTCGAGGTCGAGGTCTTCGTTTTCGGAGGCGGCCTCTTTGGCCTGCCGGTACAGTTCGGCGTGGATTTTTTCTGCTTCCAGGGCGTAGTGCGTGGCCCGTTCGGCCTGCTCCTCACCCTGCATCCGGGCGGTCTGCTGGTAGACGGGGTACATTTCCGCTATCTCGAAGGTTTCGCCGTCGACGGCCGCCTGCAGGTTGTCCGCGGTGTCGCCCATGTCGCCCAGTGCCTTGAGATGATTGCGGGCGTGGACGAGCTCCGCGTAGCTGATGGCGCGGAACAGCCGGGCGATGTTGGGCATGCCCTGCTTGGCGGCAATGTCCGCGAACAGCTGGTATTTCATGTGGGCCTGGCTTTCGCCGGCGAATGCGTCCTCCAGAAACCGGGTGGTCATTGTGTGTTCTGTCATGGTATGACGGTGAACGTCATCCCCCATAAAAATGTTTTCAATTGTTAACGTCCCCGGGTGATGGACAGCCGGCCATCATGCTCGGCGACCATGTGCTCCCGGCGAAGCCGGCCGATGATGTCGACAACCCGGGCCTCCTCAGCGTCGACGGCCGCAACGAGCTCCCGCCGGGTCATAGACTCCTCGAGCAGCAGCCGGACAATCTCGCCGCGTATCTGGCGGTCGGAGCCCTCAAACGGGGACTGCCGGGTGTAGCTCGCACTCTTCCGCCCCGGGTTGCCATGGCGCTGCTTGAGCATGACCCCGTAGTCCATCAGCGCGCTGTACCACCGCCGCGGATTGCCCCCGTCCAGGGTGGCCTCCACCAGCGGGCGGATGGCATCGTCGCCAACCCTCTCCCGGTCGGGAAAGAAAAAATGAATGAAAACCGTCCGAATGTTGGTGTCCATCACCACCGCCGGCAGGTTGAACGCAAAAGCCTGCACCGCAGCCGCCGTATACGGGCCGACGCCGGGCAGAGATTGCAATGCCGCCTCGTCGACGGGAATCATGCCATCATAGCGCTCGACGATATCTGCGGCAGCCTGCCTGAGATGCTTGGCCCGTCGGTTGTAGCCCAGACCCTGCCAGACCTCGAGGACATCGTGCAGCGAGGCTGCCGCCAGCGCCCGGACGTCGGGAAACCGGTCAAGGAACGCCCGGTATTTCGGCACGGCACGGGACGTCTGCGTCTGCTGCAGCATGACCTCCGAGATCAAAATATGGTAGGGGTCGGTGGTCTCCCGCCAGGGAAATCTGCGGCCGTGGCGCTCGTAGTAGCGGTAAATAACATCGCGGAATGCTTCGACGTCCCGCTCGGACAGCTCGACGGGGCTCATGTTCAGCTGAGCAGGCCCTCGATGATACGCTCGGTGGCCTGGTCCTCGTCGAGCCCCCGGGCCATCAGGGTCTGCAGCTGCTTGGTGTCCACGCTGCCGATGGCCGCCTCATGGGTGACATGGGCCAGGGGATGGCTGACCTCGACGATGGGGATGGCGGTAGCCCTGCCGTTGTCCTTGATGATTTCCTTGCAGTCGACGTGGCCTCGCGCGTAGGGAGCCGTTGCCCGGAGCTTGTTGTAGACCTCCGCCGTGGCCTCGTCGCGCACCGCCACCCTGGAGTTGAGGACGCCGCGGGCTCCCTCCCCGACCAGGTCGCCGCGCTCGTTTATCTTGATGCTATCCTTGTGGCGTCCGCTGACCTTGCTCATCATTTCAAGGGTGCTGTGCTCCCGGCCGGTGATGCCGTAGTCGATGTCCAGCACGCCGACCCGTCCCTGGATGAGCTCGAAGACGGTGGCGAAGCGGGCGTGCGGCGCCAGCTCCACCTCGGCCGAGGGATAGACGGCGATGCCGCCCTCCTCGCTGTGGATGTGTTTTTCGTCGTAGCGGTAGGAGGCATTTTCGCCGACGGATATGCGGGCATCCATGACGTGTTCGACGTCGACCGCACGAGGGAACATGCAGTGGGAGAGCACGGATATGCTCGCGTTGGGCTCCAGCCTGACGTCCATGTCGATGTGCTGCACGGCCTGCTCCCCGGTCACGCCGAAGCACAGGTGCACCCGGCGGTCTATCTGCACGTCTTCTTCGACCACGATGTCGACGGCGACGCCGTCGTCGAGCTCCTCGGTTTCCACCTGCAGGCCGGGCACGAGGCGTTTGCTGGCCACCTCGTTGAGGTTGATGGCCAGGTGCGCCGTGTCCTCATCTTGCAGTGCTTTGTCCACCCGGGCCATCTGCAACAGGTCATTCATCTCCATCGTCGCTTCCTCCGTCGGGAACGTTCTTGTGGCCGCAGGGGATGCATTCCTGCTCGAAGTAGGGCAGCAGTGTTTCCATGCGGCCCTTGTCGACAAGCTGGCCGCCGCAGAGCAGAAAGCCGTGTTCGGCCTGCTGCATCACCGTCATGCTGTGCGTGATGAGCACCACCGTGGCGCCGTAGCTCCGGAGGAGGTCGATGCCCTCGAAGATTTTTTCCAGCGAGGCCACGTCGATGCCGCTGTCGGGCTCGTCCAGCATGACCAGGCGGGGGCGCATAGCCAGGATGGAGGCCAGCTCGAGTTTTTTGCGCTCCCCGCCGCTCAGGGTGTCGTCGACGGCTCTGCCCATGTATTCGTCGGGGGCCAGCCCGACCTGCTCGAGCGCTTCGGCGATGTCGTCGCTGTCCGCGTCTGCTGCGCCGGCCCGGATGAACGATGCAACGCTCAGCCCCTCGTAGCGGGCGGGCTCCTGCCAGGCCAGGGTGATACCCCGCCGGGCGCGCTCGTCCACCGCCAGCGGGGTGATGGACTCGCCGTTGTAGCGGATGTCGCCGTCGATGTCCCGGTAGCCCTCCAGTCCCATGATGGTGAACGCCAGCGTTGACTTGCCGGCTCCATTTGGTCCGACCACGGCGTGGACGTGTCCTTCCCACAGGTCGATGGAGAGGCCGTCGAGAATTTTTTTGTCCTCTATGGTGAGGGAAACGTTGTCTATTTCAAGGATACCCATCGTTGTCCTCCTCCGGCATGCGCAGCAGCCGGGCGTTGACGGCCACGATGATGGTGCTCAGCGACATCAGGATGGCGCCGGCCGCGGGCGAGATGACGATTCCCTGGTTGTACAGCACGCCGGCTGCCAGGGGTATGGCCACCACGTTATACCCGGTGGCCCATAAAAGATTTTGGACCATCTTGCCGTAGGTGGCCTCCCCGAACAGGATGAGCGAGGCGACGTCCATGGGGTCGCTGTCCACCAGGATGATATCTGCAGTCTCGGCGGCCACGTCCGTCCCGGAGCCAATGGCGATGCCCACGTCGGCCTGGGCCAGCGCGGGGGCGTCGTTGATGCCGTCGCCGGTCATGGCCACCACGGCATCGCGCTCCTGCAATGCTTTGACCTTTTCCTGTTTATCATGGGGGAGCACCCCGGCGAAGTAGCCGTCGAGGTTCAGCTCCTCGGCCACGGAGGCGGCCACGCTCTCGGTGTCGCCGGTGAGCATCCAGCATTCGATGCCCGCTTTTTTGAGCCGCTGTACCGCCTCCTTTGACTGCGGCCGCAGGGTGTCGGACAGCGCGATGACGCCCGCCGGGGTTCCGTCCACCAGGACGTAGACCACCGTTGCAGCGTCACGCTCCATGCTTTCACGGCGCTCGATGCCCTGCTCCTCGAGATAGCTGGGGCTGACGATGGCAACGACGTGGCCGTCGACCTCACCCTGGATGCCCTGGCCCTTGACGGCCTGGAAATCCGTGGCCTCAGCCGGTTCCACGTCCCGCTGCTCCGCCATGTCGATGACAGCGCCGGCGATGGGATGCTCACTCCGGCGTTCCAGCGACGCAGCCAGTCGGAGGAGCGCTTCCTCGTCATATTCGTCGGACAGCGGCTGCACCATGGTGACGGCGAAGCTGCCTTCGGTGAGCGTCCCGGTTTTGTCGAACACCACGGTGGTGATCTTCCGCGCGTTTTCGAACGCCGTCCGGTTCCGGATGAGCAGGCCGTTCCGGGCGGACAGCGTGGTTGACACGGCGACGACGAGCGGAATGGCCAGGCCCAGGGCGTGGGGGCAGGTGATGACCATGACGGTGGCCATCCGCTCGATGGAAAACACGAACGATTTACCCGCAAAAAGCCACGCTGTCAGAGTGGCGAAGCCCGCTGTGAGCGCGATGACGGTCAGCCAGAACGCGGCCCGGTCGGCCAGCCGCTGCGTCTGCGACTGCGACGCCTGCGCCTCTTCCACCAGGGTGATGACCTTGGACAGATAGGTGTCGTCGCCGGTGTGCTGCACCTCTATTTCCAGTGAGCCGTCCCCGTTGATGGCGCCGCCGATGACCTCGCTGTCTTTTTGCTTGTGGACGGGCGTGGATTCCCCGGTGAGCATGGCCTCGTTGACGTAGCTGTCTCCTTCAACGACGACGCCGTCAGCCGGGATTTTTTCGCCGGGCTTGACCAGCAGACGATCGCCCGTCTGGAGCCTGTCGACCGACACGTCCTCCGTATCGCCGTCGGTAACGCGATGGGCCATGTCGGGCATCAGCTGCGCCAGCTTTTCCAGGGCCCGTGAGGCGCTCATCACTGAGCGCATCTCCACCCAGTGGC
>Ga0207797_1002574_pt1 | contig 12529 bp, 6 predicted proteins | sample PRCRCaboRojoPR_6_FD_187275 | JGI IMG/M metagenome (GOLD analysis project Ga0207797, IMG submission 187275) | Marine sediment microbial community from Cabo Rojo, Puerto Rico - PR CR 10% Liquid 1 (SPAdes) | ecosystem: Environmental > Aquatic > Marine > Coastal > Sediment | place: Cabo Rojo, Puerto... | reverse complement strand
GGCTACCGCCATCCGGACGAGGGAACGGGCACGCTGAAACGCGTGGGCGTGAGACGGGCCGTGGTGCTGGCCGCCGGCGGATTCGCCTGCGACGTCCCGTTCCGGTCGGCCCAGGACCCGAGGCTGGACGCATCCGTGGACGCCACCACCAAACCCTCCTCCACCGGGGAGTCACTCCGGGAGGCCCTTCGCCTCGGGGCCCTGCCCGTGCACCTCTCCTGGATTCAGCTCGCACCCTGGGCCTGCCCGGACGAAAAGGGGTACGGCATCGGGCCTGATTTTGCCTGCTACATCGCCCTGCCCCAGGGCATCCTGGTGAGCCCCGGGACCGGCAAGCGAATCGTCAACGAACTGGGCGACCGAAGGGTCCGCGCCGAGGCCATTTTTCGGGTCGGGGCCCCGTGCATCGCCCTGACCGACAAGGAAGGAGTGGCCCGCTCCGGCTACGGCGTGGACCGTTGTCTGAAAAAGGGCATCGTTCGAGCCTTCGACACCCTGACCGCCCTGGCTGAGCATTACCGCATTCCGGCCGGACCCCTGGCGGACACGGTGGAAGCATTCAACGCCCAGGTCCGCGCGGGTGAAGACACCGATTTCGGCAAACCGATCCGGGACCGGGCTGCAACCCTCGAAACCCCCCCGTTTTACGCCATTCGCCTCTGGCCCAAGGTGCACTACACCATGGGCGGCCCCCTGATCAACGAGCGGGCCCAGGTCCTCGATCTCTTTCGGGCCCCGATCCCGGGGCTCTACGCCGCCGGGGAGTTCACCGGCGGCGTCCACGGGGCCTGCCGCCTGGGAAGCTGCTCCATCACGGAATGTCTGGTCTTCGGCCGGATTGCCGGAGGTGAGGCCGCGGCCGAACCCCCCACACATCCAGCGCCGCCCTGACTCCCCGCAATGTCGGCCTTTCCAAAAACCAGCTGTGAAGTCAAGGGCTCGGATATGGGTTCCGGCTGTACTTCGAATCGGCCCCATCGCCCGGAGCGCCGCAGTCCGCCGTGCCAATCGAGCAAGCCTCACCCTTCCACAGAGGGTTGAACACCGCCTCGCAGGCTCGGCATGGTCAGGGCCGTGCGGTCATTCGGTATTCAGGGGCCCGGGCCGGCCGAGGCTTCCGTCATTGCTCAGCCGCCAAGCATCGACTTGTCCTTGAATGTCCCCGATGGAGGTGCCCAGCTTCCCAGCCGCCTCGAGGGAACCCCCTCGGCCTCCGGCTTTCTCCATGACGGCTTTGCCCGTTTCGCCCATTTGGGCCTCAGCTCTGCGCAGGGTCGCGCTTGTCATGCACTTGCAGCGAGGCCCGGAATTGCGGCCAGCATTCCAGCAGAACACGACACTCCCGCTCGACTCCGGGATCAACCCTGAACGCCCAAGGCTACGACAGGAAGGGTCGAAACGGCACGAATGGCCCGCGGACCGCTTGACCCGGGGATCGAACCGCTTTTTCGCCGGGTGGACCTCCCCCGGTGCAGGGGGAGCTCCCGGGCCGGGGCCATCATCATCACATCCTCAGTGCCCCCGACAGCTCAAGGGATGGATGGGAACGATCCGTTCTCGGCCCGCCAGGCTTTCCTGGATCTGGTCATCGATGGCCGGGCGAGGAAGAGCCGGATCCATAGATTTTCATGCTGCCGGGCCGGCGGGCACCACAGCCGCCGGTGCCTCAGGGTGCGTGAAGGTCCTTGATCCGCGGCGTGGCGGTCTCCGGTCGATAGGTGGCGAGGCTGACGCCGACCATCAGGACCAGGCTGATGAAGATGCTGATGATGATCGGCTCGATCCAGGCCGGAAGCATGCCGGAGAGCTTCAGGCCGTAGAGGACCACCACCGCGATCGAGGCGGCGATGGAGGAGACGATGGCCCCCGCCCTGGTGGCCTTCCTCCAGAAGAAGGCCGCCATGGTCGGAATGAAGACCCCGGAGACGAAGATCGCAAAGGCCAGGAGGAGGATGTCGAAGATGCCCTGCATGTTGAGGGCGAACACCACGCCGAGCACGCCGATGCAGAAGATGAAGACCCGGGCGATCCTCAGGAGGGATTTGTCCGCCGTCTGCGGGCGGTAGAACTGGACGATGTCCCGGCTGAAGGTGGTGCCCGCGATCAGCAGGGCCGTGTCCGCCGTGGACATCATGATGGCCATCATGGCGGCCAGGCAGATCCCCCGAACCACCGGGGGCATGTAGGTGATGATCATCCTGGGGATCGCGGAGTCGGCCCCTCCCGCGGTCTCCGACAGACCGGGGAACAGGTGGATGGCCATGAGCCCCAGGTACACCACCACCAGGCTCCAGAGGACGTAGATCCCCGACGTGATGAACATGCTGTTTCGAATGGCCGACGCGTTCCTGGCCGCGGCCGCCCGCTGCCAGAGGGACGGGTCGATGAGACAGAAGGCGATGTCGAGGATGAACAGGCCCGCGGCGTAGGCGATGGTCATCTCCCCCCAGAAGTGGCCGGAGCCCGGCTCCAGCATCTTCCAGGCGGCCCCGGCGCCGCCCACGTCCGTGGTCACGAAGATCGGCAGCAGAACGCCCACGGCCGCGATCATGATCAGGGCCTGGATCAGGTCGGTGTAGGCGACGGCGAGGAGGCCCCCCATCATGGTGTAGAGCATCATGATGACCCCGGCCCCCAGGATCGCCTCGGTGTAGGAGATGCCGAAGCCGCCCAGCACGGCGGTGACGGACAGGCCCACGGCGATGAGCTGGGCCCCGAAGAGGGCGATGACGGCCAGCACCAGGACCGCGGCCGTCACCACGCGCAGGACGCCCCCGTAGCGCATCTCCAGGACATCCGGGATGGTCCAGATCTTCACGCGCCGGATGATGGGGGCGATGAACGCGAAGAGAAAGAGGCCGAGGGCGTACGAGATGCAGGAGATGATCATGATCCCGCCGACCTCGTAGGCCTTTCCGGCCTTGCCGATGGTGGAGGCGGCCCCGACGGCGGTGCCGATGAGGGTGCCCAGGAGAATGGGGTAGCTGAGCCGGCGGCCGGCGATGGTGTAGTCCTCCATCCCCTTGACCTTCCGGCTGGCGTAGTACCCGACGGCGACCAGCAGGAGAAAGTAGAGCGACAGCACGACCAGATCGGCGGTGTGTTCAACCATGGGGCCCCTCCTTGTCCAGCGTCTCGTGAAGCACCCGGCAGGGCCGGCGCGCGCCTACCGGGGCGACAGCCGGTCGTGGCAACCGGCGGCGGGATCGTCCCCTTCCTTCTCCAGCAGGTGTTTCTTGACCTTGTCCGAGGGGGTCATGGGGAGGCGGGTCCTGTACGCGATGTAGCGGGGCACCTTGAAGTCCGCGATCCGCTCCGCGCAGAAGGCCGCAATCGACTCCGGGGGAACGGACTCCCGGGTCTCCCCCTCGGCCAGGACCACGTAGGCCTTGACCTCCTCGCCCCGGCTCTCGTCGGGCACGGGGACCACCGCCGCGCTCAGGATCGCGGGGTGGCTGGTGAGAACGTGCTCCACCTCGCTGGCCGAGATGTTGTCCCCCGAGCGGCGGATCATGTCCTTCTTTCGACCCACGATGTAGAAGTACCCCTCCCGGTCCCTCCGGAAGAGGTCCCCGGTCCGGAACCAGTCCCCCTCGAAGGCCTCGGCGGTCTCCCCGGGCTTCCGGTAGTAGCCCTCGAACATGCCCGGCCCTCGAATCAGCAGCTCCCCGACCTGCCCGGGCCCGGCCTCGGTCCCGTCCTCCAGCACGATCCTGGCCTCCCGGATGGAGGGGGGCTTTCCCACGGACCCGGAGCCGCTCATGTGGTCGTCCTCCAGGGGCACGTACATGCCGATGCCGATCTCCGTCATGCCGTAGGCCTCCCGGGCCGGCACCCCGAAGCGCTCCTCGAACGCCCTGTGCATCCCCGGCGGCATGCCCCCCACGAAGACGAACCGCAGCCGGTGCTCCCGGTCCTTCGGGGACTCGGGCTGCTTGAACGTCCAGGGGGCCATGGTGGCCCAGGAGACGCTGACGTCGAACCGCCGCACCAGCTCCATGAACCCGCTGGCGCTGTACCTCCGGCTCAGCACCATGGTGCAGCCGGCCGCCAGGCACATGATCAGCTCCCACTGCGGGTCCATGTAGTAGAACGGGGTCACGCTCAGGAAGACGTCGTCCGGCTCCATGATCTCCGCCGCGCTCAGCCCCAGGGTCATCCAGTACGCGTGGGTCAGCATGCAGCCCTTGGGGAACCCCGTGGTGCCGGAGGTGTACTGGATGTTGAGGAGCGTGTCGCGGGAGACGCCGGCCCCGGGGAACGCGGTCGACGCCCCGGCCGCCAGCTCACCCAGGTGCGGGACCCCCGGCGCGGTGTGCTCGCCCGCCAGCAGGACCTCGCGAAGCTTCGGGGCCTCGGGGAGGACCTCCTCGAATCGAGGCAGGAGAGGCAGGTCGGTGACGAGCGCCACGGCATCCGAGTCGTTCAGCACGTACTGGAGGTCCGCGCTCTGGTAGCGGGTGTTGAGCGGGACCATGACCGCCCCCATCCTGGCCAGGGCCAGCCAGGCCAGGGGGAAGCCGGGGACGTTGGGGAGCATCACGGCCACGTGGTCCCCCGGCCCGATCCCGCGGCCGGCGAGGACGTTGGCCCAGCGGCTCGCCTCTTCATCGAGCTCCCGGAAGGTGAACGACGCCTCCCCCGGGTGAAACCGCAGGACCACCCTCTCCCCGAACCGCTCCGCCGCCTGCTCGAGCAGGGTCCCCACATCCTGCTTCGACGAAGCCGCCCTCACGTCCGCTCCCATGATCATCCCCCCTCGAACAGCCGCTCCGCGTTCCCGCGGAGCCACTTCTCCTTCACGGCCTCCTTCAACGGCAGCGCCCGGACCTCCTCCACCAGGGTGCCCAGGGGAACCCCCAGGTCCCCCGCCCCGGAGGCGAACACCACCCGGTCCTGGAGGAGGGTGTTCCCGAACTGGAGCAGCATCTCGAACCCGGATCCCGCCACGGCCAGGTACTTGGGGCGGTGGGACGAAAAGTCGATGTAGACGTTCTGGTGACGCCGCGCCAGCCCCACCAGCTCCGGCACCCAGGGCCAGCCGCCGCAGCCGGCCACGATGGGGAGCCGGGGAAACTCCATGGCCACCCGGTCCAGGTACAGGGGCCTTCCCACGTCCATGGGGTAGTCCGTCCGGTAGGTCATGGCCGTGTAGACGAACACGGGGACGCCCAGCTCCGCGGCCTTGACGTAGCCGGGGTGGAAGCGGGGGTCGTCGGCCTTGATCCCCCAGCGGTAGGGCGAGATGTAGACCGCCGCGAACCCCAGCTCCCGCACCGCCCGCTCCAGCTCGCGGACCGCCGCCTCCCCCTCGAAGGGGTTGAAGACCGCCATCCCCCGGAGCCGCTCGGGCCATGTCGAGACCAGGGCCGCGGTCTCCTCGTTGTCCTCGCCCTCGCACAGCCCCCAGACGAGCCCGGCCCGGTCCAGCTCCTCCCGGAACCGGGCGGGGTCCACCGTGATCCGCCCGGCCAGCTCCTGGAGCATTCGCTCCTGCTCCCCGGGCGGCAGCCGGCGCCGCATCTCCTCGATCTCCTCCAGGGTGGTCCCCATGGCCGCGGCCCACTGGGGGCCGAAGATGTGGCGGTAGTTCGAGAGGCCGCTCCCGGCCTCTTCGAGCAGAAACGTCCTCATCATGCGCACGTTCTGCTCGCGGGAACGCGGCACGTCGAGTCTCAGGTCGATGACTCCCGGCATGAGGCGGGTCCTTTCTGAAAGGGGCGCTCGAGAGGCCCCGTCTACGTCCCTTCCGGCTTCTCCAGCTTGTGGTAGGGCAACAGGCCCACGAAAAAGGGGTCCTGGGCGACCCGCTTGTAGCTGTAGGAGACCATCAGGAGCTTCGCCGGGCCGTCCCCGATGCTCCTCCCGCTGTAGGGCACGTCCCCGTCGAAGTAGGCGCTGTCCCCCGCCTCCAGCCTGTAGACCGAACCGCCGTAGTCGAACTCCACCTCGCCCTCCATCAGGAAGTAGAACTCCTCCCCTTCGAACTGGTAGACCTGGTGATGGTCGGCGGGCAGCTCGATGACGTAGGGGAACATGTTCCGGCCGAACTTCTGCTCGGTCAGCGGCCAGCGCCGGACCTCCGTGGCCTGGACCTCCGGCTCCTTCTCCGTCCAGTCCCGCTTCCGTGAGATCGCCAGCTTCTCCCTGGGCGGCTGCGCGTCCCGCTCGGTGAAAAAGTAGGAGAGGTTCGTCCCGAGGGCCGTGGCGATCCGGTGCAGGGTGGAGACGGGCGGGATGCTGTCGGCGTTTTCGATCTTGGAGAGGTAGCCCTTGCTCAACCCGGTGATCTCGGAGATGCGGGCCAGGCTCAGCCCTTTCTTCACCCTGAGATCCCTGATTCTGGCTACGATGTCGGGCGGCTGCATGCGACTCGTCCCGGGAAAGGAAGGCGTGTTTCCTCACAGATAACGTTCAGGAAACAATCTGTCAACCACAATTCAGAGAAAACCGCCATCCGGGCTTTCGACGGGATCCTCCCCCGGCGGGAAGACCATACCGGGCCGATGCTCGTTTCTCCTCCTGCTTCCCATGGCAGCCCTCGAAGGCGATGCCGACGATGGCCTCAACCTCTGTCCCATTCCCGTCATGCCTTCCGACCGTGCGAATCCGTCAAATCGGATGGAGTCGCAAAAAGCCCGAACCCTCGAGATCCGCCCCGGGAATTCAACAGGGTATATCTTCCCCCGCGGCGCGTGAGCGGGTTTTTGCGAATGCGTCAAATCCGTGCTTCTCTTTCATCGAGGACTCTTCGAACAACCTTAGCCAAATCAAGTTTCATTATCGGCTTATTTATGAGCTCTTTGATTCCCAGCTTCGCGGCTTTGTCTGGAGACATCTTGTCGCTGAAGCCCGTGCAGATGATGATGGGGACATCTGGGCGTATGCCGATGAGCTCCTTTGCCAGCCGATCACCCGTCATGCGGGGCATCGCCATGTCTGAGACAACCAGGTCATACTTGTATGGATCGGCTTCAAAAAGCTCCTTGATCTTGATCGGGTCCGTGCTCGAGGACACAGAATATCCCAACTGCCGGAGCAGCTTGTCGCACAAACTCACGATAGACGGTTCGTCGTCCACAAAGAGGATTCTCTCATGGCCTCCCGGCAGCATCTCCGTCTCAGCTTCCTTTTGACGGGCCTCCTCCCGGCTGGCCGGGAAATAGACATGAAAGGCAGTCCCTTCACCGACGCTGCTTTCCACGTCAATGGCCCCGTTGTGGGCCTTCACAATGCCATGAACCACAGCCAGGCCCATGCCGGTGCCTTTGCCCACATCCTTGGTCGTGAAGTACGGATCGAACACCCTGTCCAGCAGGTCCACGGGGATGCCGCACCCCGTGTCGCAGACGCTGAACCGGACATAGGGCCCCGGCTGCAAATCCGGGTGCTTGGAGGCGGCTTCGTAATCCAGATCGACATTGTTCAACTCGATCGTCAGTCGGCCGTCCTCGCTCATCGCCTGTGCGGCGTTGTTGCACAAATTGATCAGGAGCTGGTGAATCTGCGTGGGATCGGCGGCCACGTGATCGACCTGAGGAGGCAGAACCTCACGGATGCGAATCGAGGAGGGAATCGCGGCGCGCAGCAGCTTCAGCGTCTCCTTGACGATCACCCGGACATCGACGGGCTCGCGCTTGGTGTCCATCTTGCGGCTGAAGGCCAGCAGCTGCTTGACGACGTCCTTTGCCCTCAGGCTTGCCGTTTTGATCTCCTTCAGGTTTTCCGCGACGGGATGCCATGTGTCCAGATCGCCGATCGCCAGCTCCGCATTTCCGATGATGATGCCGAGCACATTGTTGAACTCATGAGCGATACCGCCGGCGAGGTTGCCAATGGCCTCCATTTTGTGGGCATGGCGGAGCTCTGTTTCCAGCTTGATCTTCTCTGTGACGTCCCGAAAGACGAGCACCACCCCGACGGTGTTCCCGCCGGCATCGACGATCGGGGCGCCGCTGTCGGCGATCACCCTTTCCGCCCCGTCCCGGGCCAGCAGGAGGGTGTCATTGGCGAGGCCGACAGTCCCTCCTGTCTGCAAGACCTTTTCAACAGGGTTCTCGCAGCGCTCCCGGGTGTGCTCATTGACAATGTGAAACACCTCATCCAGTTTCCTGCCGATCGCTTCCTCCGGCTCCCATCCGGTCAATGTCCGGGCCACCTTGTTCAGCAAAACCACCCTGCCCTCCACATCGGTGGTAATGACGCCGTCCCCGATGGATTGGAGCGTCACCTTCAGCCTCTCCCGTTCCTTCTGAAGCTCGGTCTGGGCTTGCCTGCTCTCGATCAAGGCACCGATCAACCGGGCCGACCGGGACAATCGATTTTTGGCAATCTCGATGATGAACTTCGGTCTGCTTTCGTACCTCTCCGCTTCACTCAACAGCTCATTCGGATCAAGATGATATTTTTGTGCAATTTCTTGTACCTTAAGTACATCTTTGGGTGGATCGCCATACCCGAAATTCATGGCTCCTACAACTTCCTCGTTCACCCTGATGGGTACGGCAAATATCCTGATCCCGCCATGGCACTCGACATCCGCGGGTTCGCCGGTTTGAATGCAGATCCTTGAGGTATTTGTCCAGCAGGACTCGTGGCACAGCCACTTTCCGCTTGCCAGGGCGGCGGCATTGTCGTCTGTGCCGCACAACCGCCTCGAGGCACTGTCCAGCATGCGACAGTACCCCGAAGCGAAGATGCCCTGCGCGTAGTCGCCGTTGCGCTCGTAAACGGCTGCCGAGGTGCCGAGCAGCTCCAAATACTCCTTCACTGTATCCCCGAGCACCTCAGGCCCGATGCTGTCCAGAATGGTCCTGTCCCTGTTCAACACCGTGAGGTCACCGTAGTCTTGTATGGGATAGCGCGCTTCCTCCGGAGATGCCTTGATCAGCCACTCGATCGCCCTGAGGGCCTCCTCGGCCTTCTTTCGCTCGGTCACGTCTTTCCCCACGCCGATGACGGCATCGATTCCCTTGTAGGAGAACGGGGTGATGGTGAGCTCCAGCGTCTTGACGGCATCGTTGATCCAGTAGTCCGTTTCGATGGTTCCGCCCGTTTCCCACGCCGGCCGGTGATGTTTCTCCTGGCGGTTCCTCTGACCCGGCACAGAGAAGTCGAAGACACGCATCCCCAGAAGCGCTTCCCTCGTCGTTTCCACGAAACCAAGAAAGGCTCCATTCGCTTCCAGATACCGGCCGTCCCTGTCGATGATCGCAATCGGGTTCCGGTTCCGCTCAAAGATCGTCCGGTACCGCTGCTCCTCTTCCCCCAGGTCTTGTATCGACCTCTCCAACTCCTGGATGCGCTTTTCCAAATCCTGATACGTGGGCTTTTCAGGCATGATGACCACCGGAAGTTTTCGGGTTTGATCAGAAACGGGACGAAGCAGCCATGGACGAAAGGCAAACCGCTAACACACTCTCGTGATACTCGAGCAGGAAAGACCATAGCACGAAAAACATCTGAAAACAAATCTTTCTAACGCCATCACAACCATTTATGCAGAACTTCAATAAAGAAGAAGCTTGATGTTATGAGGAATAGTCCAGCGAAACCCTCCCCCAAGCGCTAGCCGAAATGATCTTCGGATACTACTCTTTAAAGTCATCTTCAAGATTGCAAAGATTGTTTATTGCGCAAAGATAAACACATGCTTTACAGGGGCTATAGGACAGGTCAATCAGTCGCACAAACTCTTATGGCTGCCTGCTCAATTCTAAAATCTGCTTCACCATTCTATCCACATTCCCATCCTCTCTCATCCAGCACCTGACGCACCGTGTTCGCCAATTCGTGCAGGGTGAGCGGTTTCATCACAAATGCCCGAATGCCCATTTCCCTGGCCTTCTCCTCTGATATCTGTTTGCTGTAGCCCGTGCTCAGAATCACGGGGATATCATCGCGAATTTTCATCATCTCCTCAGCGAGCTTGTCCCCTCTCATGCCAGGCATGGTCATGTCTGTCACCACGAGATCGAATCGCTCGGGATCGTGCTTGAAGCATTCCAGTGCATCGATACCGCTTGCCCGGGTTTCGACCTCATAATCTTGTCTCTCGAGCATCTTTTGCCCCAGCTTCAGGATCATCGGCTCGTCGTCGACGAACAAAATCCGTTCCGTGCCTTTGGGGAGTGCTGATTTTTCTTCCGGCACCTCTTCGGCCCGTTCCTTCTCCAAGGCGGGCAGGTAGACCCGAAAGGTCGTTCCTCTCCCTTTTTCGCTGTCAACCGAGATCCCGCCGTTTCTTTCCGCAACGATTCCGTGGGCCACCGCCAAACCGAGCCCCGTGCCTTCCCCCACCGCTTTTGTGGTGAAGAACGGCTCGAAGATCCGCTCCAGGTTTTCCGGGTCGATTCCAGGTCCCGTATCCCGAACCTGAAAACGCACGTACCGTCCTTCCGGAATGCGACCGGTCATGGTTTCCAGGGGGGACTCGAGCCCAACCGAATCCAGAACGAACTCCAGGGTCCCGCCCTCGGCCTCCATCACCTGTCCTGCATTGGTGCACAAGTTCATGATGACCTGTTGGATCTGGGAGGGATCCGCATGAACCGGCGGCAAGCCTCGGTGGATCTTCTGCTGAATTTCCACTGTCGTGGGGATCGAGGCTCGAAGCATCTTCAGGCACTCTTTTGCGATGGGCTCCAAGCGGATATTGGAAACCTTCTGCTCTTGCTGCCTGGCGAAGAGAAGGATCTGGGTCACGAGGTCCCGGGCCCTCAAGCTCGCCTCGCGTACCTCATTGAGGCTCTCCCGGGCAAAGCTCGACTCCTGGAGGTCGTGCATGGCCATTTCCGCATTCCCGAGGATGATACTGAGGATGTTGTTGAAGTCATGCGCAATGCCCCCTGCCAGCGTCCCGATGGCTTCGAGCTTTTGGGCTTGCTGAAGACGGGCTTGAAGTGCTTCCTTCTCCCTGATTTCACGCTTACGCCGAACCTGCTCCCACCAGCTGTCCATCAACAGCATGAGCTGCCGGGCATCGGCTTCTTCATAAGGCATCTCTCTGTTTCCCACGGCACCGATGGCAACGATGCGCTTCCCCTCAAAAACCGGGACCGCCATGAAGCAGGAAATGTCCACATGCCCCTCGGGGCGTCCCACCTTAGCGGGATGCGGTTGTTCGTAGTCGTTGACAATGATGGGTTCCCGGTTTCGGATCGGTTCCCCCCACAAGCCGGCCTTCGCAATGGGGAACTCGATGGGCTTGTCGTGGATGGCGCACTCGGTCATGGCGGATGAGGACCACGCATGGATTTGCATAGTCTCTTCGTCATCGCTCATGAAGCCCAGAAACCCGATGGTGCTGTCCGTGAGGTCAAGCATGCTCTCCAGCAGGAAATCACTGACGTCCTTCTCGCTCGCCTCCGGCATGGTGGCGATCCTGTGAATGATCTCCAGTCGAGCTTTGTTCAGGCGTTCTTCCCGTTCAGCGCGCTTTCGCTCAGTGATGTCCAAGTGCGTACCACAGGCCCGCACGGGGGCTCCCTGGGCATCTCTCTCAATAACCCGCCCTTTGTCGAGGATCCAGATCCACGCCCCCGACCTGTGCCTCACGCGGTGTTCGATCTCATAGGTCTCTGTTTTGCCCTCCAGGTGATCGTTGAGTTCTCTCATCACGTCGGCCCGGTCGTCTGGATGCACCAGATTCTCCCAGGTGCTCACGAAAGGCTCGACTTCACCGGAAGAATATCCGAGCATTTCGGCCCACCGCTCGTTGAATGTGATCCGGCCGGTTTGAACGTTCCAGTCCCAGGTCCCCAGCTTGCCACCCTCGAGTGCGAGTTCGAGCCTCTCTTCCTTTTCCCATAGGTTCCGCAAGACTTTCTTAAGCCTTTCCTCTACCTCAATGTCGTGCAAACCGAACCCGATATCTCCTGCGACTTCTTTGAAAAGACCTTGTTCCTCTTCATCTTTCGCGTATTCCTGGGGAGTGGAAGCGGAGATAACTCCGTATACTGTATCCTGGTAGGCCAGCCTGGCAGTTAAGGCTCCTCTATCCTCGTAACTTTTTGAAAGTGGGCAGTCGCTACAGGTAGCCTGGGGGTCAGTTGTCACTACAACCCCCGGTTGATCCAGAGCCTTTTGGGTCGTTTTGGGAAGGTCGCCGGTTTCTAACCGCTCCAGCATGGGTTTAAAACTATCTCCCAGACCCTCCTGTGAAGCAGTTATTAATTTCTCATCTTCGCCAAGCAGGGCCACCCATACGTTATAGTAACCTCTCGTTTCGATCAGAATATCACAAATTTCTTCGATTAACTCCTTCCTATCGTCTTCTTTCACCAGCAGCTGGTTTACATCTCTAATGGAACTGATGAAGGAGTTTAGGTGGTCTTCGCGCTGCTGGAGTGAAATTTGTTCGGTTACGTCTTCAATTACACTTACCATACCGTCGAAGTCCCCGTCATCGTCAAATAGCGGGGAGGCATTAATGGAAAGAAGTTTTCTTTCCCCGTCGGGCCACTCAATCGCGTGCCGAACTTTTTGGACCGGCTCCTCGGTCTCTTTTACGATTTCGAAGGGAAGTTCG
>Ga0207797_1002573_pt1 | contig 12529 bp, 8 predicted proteins | sample PRCRCaboRojoPR_6_FD_187275 | JGI IMG/M metagenome (GOLD analysis project Ga0207797, IMG submission 187275) | Marine sediment microbial community from Cabo Rojo, Puerto Rico - PR CR 10% Liquid 1 (SPAdes) | ecosystem: Environmental > Aquatic > Marine > Coastal > Sediment | place: Cabo Rojo, Puerto... | reverse complement strand
CCTCATCCACGACAACGTCGAGACCGAGCGGATGCACAGTCTGGACCTGATCGACATGGGCGCCATCCCGGACGACCGGGTCATGTCCGACATCGAGGGCGACGTGCAGGCCATCGTGCCGACCCACGGTCACCTCGACCACATCGGCGCCATCTCGAAGCTCGCCCACCGGTACAACGCGCCGGTCGTGGCGACGCCCTTTACCATCGAGCTGGTGAAACAGCAGATCCAGAGCGAGGAGAAGTTCGGCGTCGACAACGACCTGATCAAGATGGAGGCGGGCGAGACGACGGAGATCGGCGACTCCGGCAACGTCCAGATGGAGTTCGTCAACGTCACCCACTCGATCATCGACGCGATCAACCCGGTCATCCACACGCCCGAGGGCGCGATCGTCTACGGGCTCGACAAGCGGATGGACCACACGCCGGTCCTGGGCGACCCCATCGACATGGACCGGTTCGAGGAGATCGGCCGCGAGGGCAACGGCGTCCTCGCGTACGTCGAGGACTGCACGAACGCGGGCAAGAAGGGTCGCACGCCCTCCGAGTCGGTCGCACGCCGGCACCTCAAGGACGTGCTGACCTCGCTGGAGGACTACAAGGGTGGCATCGTCGCGACGACGTTCTCCTCTCACATCGCCCGGGTGAAGTCGCTCGTGGAGTTCGCCCGCGAGATCGGTCGCCAGCCCGTCCTCCTTGGCCGGTCGATGGAGAAGTACTCGGGGACCGCCGAACGGCTGGGCTTCGTCGACTTCCCCGGCGACCTCGGGATGTACGGCCACCGCAAGTCCGTCGACCGGACGTTCAAGCGCATCATGAACGAGGGGAAGGGGAACTTCCTCCCGGTCGTCACCGGCCACCAGGGAGAGCCGCGCGCGATGCTCACCCGGATGGGTCGCGGCGAGACCCCCTACGAACTCGACGAGGGCGACAAGGTGGTCTTCTCGGCGCGGGTCATCCCCGAGCCGACCAACGAGGGCCAGCGCTACCAGTCCGAGAAGCTGCTCGGGATGCAGGGCGCGCGCATCTACGACGACATCCACGTCTCCGGCCACCTCAACAGCGAGGGCCACTACCGCATGCTCGACGCGCTCGAACCACAGCACGTCATCCCGGCCCACCAGGACATGAAGGGGTTCTCCCCGTACGTCGATCTCGCGGCCCGGAAGGGGTACAAGCTCGGCCGGGACATCCACGTCTCGCGCAACGGCAACGTCGTCCAGCTGGTCGACTGACCGGCCGGTCACGATGGCGGCCGGGCTCGACCGCCGCCCCGACGTCTCACGGCGCGCGAGGGTCGCCCTCGACCGGGAACGGGGCCGCGAGAACCCGACCGAGGAACCCGCGGGCCTTTTGTCGGTCCGGGTCGCACGGCCGGTAATGACCGACGACGTACGCGAACGCGTCGACGCGGCGATCCGCCGCCGACGCGAGCGCGTGAACGAGGGGATCCGGGAACAGCTCCCGATCCAGCACCCCGAACGGCTCTACGAGGCCTCGAGGTACCTGCTCGACGCCGGCGGCAAGCGCCTCCGGCCGACGGTACTCCTGCTCGCGGCCGAGGGGGTGACGGACGCGGAGCCGCTCTCGACGGACTACCGCTCGTTCCCCGACGTCGGCGGCGAGCCGGTCGACGTGCTCTCGGCGGCGGTGAGCATCGAGGTGATCCAGTCGTTCACGCTCATCCACGACGACATCATGGACGACGACGACATGCGTCGGGGGGTGCGCTCGGTCCACCGCGAGTTCGACCTCGAGACGGCGATCCTCGCCGGGGACACGCTCTACTCCAAGGCGTTCGAGATGATGCTCGAGACGGGTGCGCCCGCCGACCGGACGGTGCGTGCGCTCTCGGAGCTGGCGACGACCTGTACGAGCATCTGTGAGGGCCAGTCGCTCGACGTCTCGTTCGAGCGGGGGAGCGACGTCACCGTCGAGGCGTATCTCGAGATGATCGAGTGGAAGACCGCGGTGCTGTACGCCGCCGCCGCCTCCATCCCGGCGCTGCTGCTCGGCGCCGACGAGGCGACGGTCGACGCGCTCGCCCAGTACGGCCTCGACGTCGGTCGCGCGTTCCAGATCCAGGACGACCTGCTCGACCTCACCACGCCCTCGGAGGAACTGGGCAAGACCCGTGGCTCCGATCTCGTGGAGGGCAAGCGGACGCTCATCACGCTCCACGCCCGGCAGCAGGGGGTCGACGTCGACGCGCTGGTCGACGCCGACTCGGTCGAGGCGGTCGACGAGGCCGCCATCGAGGCCGCGGTGGCGGAGCTCCGCGACGCGGGCAGCATCGAGTTCGCCCGCCGGACCGCGCTCGACCTCATCGAGGACGGCAAGGCGCGGCTGGACGTCCTCCCCGGCAACGAGCCGGTGACGCTGCTCCGGGGCATCGCCGACTACCTCGTCGAGCGGACGTACTGACCGCCGCCCGGAGGGCGGGGCGGCCTCGAACTCGACGGTGTCGCGCTCGGCGGGCGACGTAGATCAGTACGTCGCGCTCGTATCGAACCGGGTCCGGGACGGTGCTGGCGCCCTTCTCGACCGCGCGGAACCGGTGGTCCCGGACGTGCCTCGGCGCGGCGTCGAACCCCGCGGATCGGGGCCGGACGACCGGCGAGCCGCGGACCCGAGCGGCCGGGTGTACCCCCTACGAGTGATCGCCGACCTCCGGGCGATCTCCGGGAGCGCCGACCTCCGGGCGATCTCCGGGAGCGCCGACCTCCGGGCGATCTCCGGGGGCGCCGACCTCCGGGCGATCCCCGGGAGATCGGTCGGCCGCCCGTGTCAGACGGGCAGGAACTCCCAGTAGCCCAGCTGGACGACGAACGCCACCGCGACGGCGGTCACGAGCGTGTAGTGGACGCGCCCGGGGAGCGTCCAGTAGCCGTCCCGCCAGGCGAGTCCGGCGAACGCGACGGCGGTCGCGGCGAGGACGACGAGCGCAACCGGCACCGCCGCGACGACGGCGAGGACCGGCGACCCGCCGGCGACCAGTGCGACGAGGTCGCCGAGGCCGACGAGGACGGACCCCGCGAGAACGAGTACGAGCAGGGCGTAGAGCGCCAGGACCGCCCTTGCGGCCGTCGGCCGCCGCCCGTCGGCCGGCCTGTCGCGGTAGCGGCGCCAGGCGACGGTCCCGACGTACAGTATCACCGTCGAGAGGGCGACGAGCAGCGCGACCCCCGCCAGCGCGAGGTTGAGCACCGGGTCGCCGGCGGCGCCGACGCGGGGGTAGGCGACGAACGGCGAGTCGTCGAAGAAGAGGACGCTCGCGCGGCCGCCCTCCGTCCGGAAGGCCAGCGTGCGGTCGCCGTCGACCGCCTCGAACGTCCGGTCGCCGACCGGCCGCCACCGCTGGGCGCCGCCGCCGAGTCGGCTCGTCACCAGGGTCCCGTTCGGGCCGCGGCTCACCTGGAACGTCGACGCGAGCCCGACGGCCTTCAGCCACGAGGTGTACGGGATCCGGGTCGTCCGGTAGTCCCCGGTGAAGCGACCGAGGTCACCCGCGTCGGCCGTCGCGGGTCCGTCGTCGGGCGCCGGGTAGTAGCGGTCCATGAACGCCTCGAACAGCTCCCCTCGCGCGGGGACACCGCCGGGCGCGTTGTACGAGACGAACACGCCGACGTCCCGCTCGGGCAGCAGGAACACCAGGCTGTGGAACAGCTGGGTGTCCCCGCCGTGGCCGATCACCTCGTGGCCGTTCTCGTCCATCTCGTAGAACCCGTAGGCCATCCCGTCGAGCCCCTCGACGGTCGTGTAGTGTCGCTCGTGCATCGACCGGACGCTTCCAGGGTCGAGTATCCGGCCGCCGTCGTGGCTCCCGTTCCCCAGGTGGGCGTTCATGAACGCCGCCATGTCGGTCGCGGTGGCGCTCATCGATCCCGCCGGCGGGACGCCGACGTACTCGAACTCGCCGCGGTCGTAGACGCCCCCCCGGTGGAGATACCCCTCGGCGAGCCGCGACCGGAGGTCCGACCCGACCGGCTGGCGGAACGTGCTACTCCCCATCCCGATCGGCTCGAAGACCTCGCGTTCGACGTACCGATCGAACGTGGTGTTCGCCCGCTCGGCGACGACGTGGCCCGCGAGGGCCGCCCCCCAGTTCGAGTACGCGGGGAGCTCGCCCGGCGGCCGCACCCGCGCCGGCCGGTTCGCCTCGAGCATCGGCCCGAGCGGCCGCACGTCCGACTCCCCGGGGACGAGCGTCCCCGCGAGCTCCTCCTCGAACCCGGCCGTGTGCGTGCCGAGGTGTTCGAGGGTGACGGGCTCGCCGTACCGCTCCGGGACGGTCACGGGCGAGTCGTCGAGGTAGCGGTTCACGTCGGTCGAGAGCGAGAGCCGGTCGCGTTCGACCCCCTGCATCACCGCGGTCCAGGTCACCAGCTTCGAGACCGACCCGATCCGGAAGAGGGTGCGGTCGGCCTCCACCGGCCGGCCCGAGGCGACGTCCGCCTCGCCGTACCCCTTCGCGAGGAACGTCTCGCCGTCCTTGACGACGGCGACGGTCGCCCCGGGGACGTCGTGGGCGGCCATGCTCGAGGCCATGACGCCGTCGAGCCACGCCTCGAACGACTCGGGGTCCTCGAGCGCGTGACCGGCCGCGGCTCCCCCTGTACCGACGGCCCCCCGGTCGGTCGCGGCCGCCGCGGCCGGCCCGGCCTGCGAGAGGACGAGCATCGACACGAGCACCAGGGAGGCCAGCGTTCGCGGGGACATGACCCCACCCTGACTGTGCGTTCAGAAAAACCTTGGCCATCGGGAAGGACTGTCGGACGCTCGTCCCGCCGGACCGGTACAGCCTTTTCACCCGGGGAGACGAACCCGCTGTATGGCCGACACCGCGACGGGAGCCGAGTCGATCGTCGTCTACTCCGACTACGTCTGTCCGTTCTGCTACCTGGGCAGGGAGTCGCTGGCACAGTACCAGGAGACCCGCGAGGGCGACCTCCGGATCGAGTGGCACCCGTTCGATCTGCGCTCGGGGAAGCGCCGCCCCGACGGGAGCATCGACCACTCCGTGGACGACGGGAAGGACGACGAGTACTTCGAGCAGGCCAGGCGGAACGTCCGCCGCCTCGCGGACAGGTACGGCGTCGAGATGGACCTCGACATCGCCACCGACGTCGACTCGCTGCCCGCACAGGTCGTCTCGTACTACCTCCGCGAGCACCACGACTACGCGACGTGGCTGGCGTTCGACGAGGCGGTGTTCGACGCGCTCTGGCAGGAGGGTCGGGATATCGGCGACGAGGCCCTGCTCGTCGACCTCGCGGCCGGCGCCGGCGTCGACGGGAAAGCGGTCCGGGCGGCACTCGACGACGAGGACCTGCGCGAGGAGGTCCGCGAGCGGTTCGCCCAGGCACGGGAGCAGGGCGTCACGGGCGTCCCGACGTTCGCCTACGACGGGTACGCGGCCCGCGGCGCGGTCCCCCCCGAACAGCTCGAACGGCTCGTCGAGGGGACGGGGTGAACGCGGGCCGGCGCCGGTTCCTCGCGGCCGCCGGCGGCGCGGGTGTGCTCTGTCTCGCCGGCTGCTCGCTTCCCGCCGGCCGTCCCGACGACCGGGGTGACGCGGGGGGGACCGACACCGTGACGCCCGCCCCGGCGTCCCCGACGCCCCCGACGGGGACGCCGTCGCCCGCCACCGCGTACCGGTACACGTCGCTGACGCCCGGCGGGAACCGGATCGCCGGCGGGACGCTCGACCTGGCGGCGGCCGACCCGGTCGACCTCGCGCTGGGGGCCGACCCACGGTGGGTCCTGGCCCGGCCCGAACCCGACGGTCCCGGCGCGGACTGGGTCGCCGTCACCGGGTCGGGCGGGGTCTCGGCGTTCCGGGTGCGACGCGACGGTGCCCGGAGGCTGGACGTCGCTCCCGCAGAGACGGACCCGGCCGGGCCGCCGGTCCTCCGCTCGACCGGCCGGGTGACGCTCCTCCCGGCCCCCGGCGCGGCCTCGCCGACCGGCCAGCCGCTCCCGCTCGGCGCCGACGGCCTGCTCTACGTCCGCCCGGACGGCGCCGTCGTCCGGGATCGTGCCGGCTCCCGCTCGGTCCTCGACGTCGACGCGGTCCCCGACGCCCGGCCGCGGCCCGTCGGCGATGGACGGGTGGCGCTGCTGGCCGGTGCCACCGACCGCTACGACCACGGCGCGCTCGGCGACGGGATCGAGGCCGGCCGGCTGGTCGTCCTCGACACCGCCGGTGCCGACCTCCGTGTGGCCGCGTCCGTCGCGTTCGACGGGACCGTGGCCGAGGGGCTCGCGCCGCTGGTCGCCGGCGACGGTCCCGCGCTCTACGTCACCGAGAGCGACCGCGAGGGGGGCGCCCGGCAGGTCGCCTACGCGCCGGACGGCTCGCGGCTGGCCGCCGGCGCCCCCGTCGGTCGTGGGTTCCGCTGGCGACACGGGCTCTGTCTGGCCCCGTTCGCCCCAGACGGGGTCCCGGAGCTCGCCGTCGTCCGGACGCCCCACGTCGGGGGGACGGCCGAGTTCTACCGCCGGGAGGGGTCGACGCTCCGGGTCACCGCGACCGAGACCGGCGTCTCCTCGCACGCGCTCGGCTCGCGGGTCCTCGACGGCGGCTTCGCGGCGGACGTCGACGGCGACGGCCGCCCCGAACTCGTGGTGCCCGACGACGATCGGACGTCGTTGACTGTCCTCGAACGGACGGCCGAGGGAGCACGGATCGCGGACCGGGTCCCGGTCGGGGGTCGCGTGGCGTCGAACGTCCACGCCGTCCGCGCGCTCACCGGGCTCCAGGTCGGCGTCGGCCGCCCCGGCGGGTTCAGGGTGTGGGCGTGATCGGCCCGACGTCGATCGCCCAGGTGAGCACCAGCACGGAGAGCACGACCAGTACCGACAGGAGCAGCAGCATCCCCTTCTGGAACAGCATCCCGCGACCGCCGTCGTCGGCTCTCACGTCCGCGTGGAGGGGACGAGCCCTCATAAACCGCCACCACCGGTTTCGGGGATCGAGAGCGCCCGGCGCCGAATCAGGGGGGTTTTGCCACGGGCCGACCTCGGTCGGGGCATGGACGAGGACCTCCGCGAGCGGGTCGAACGGGCCGCCGAGACGGCCGCCCTGTTCAACGCGCTCAAGCACGACAGCGACGCGCGGGTCGGCGCGCTGATGGGCCCGCTGATGGGCGAGCACCCCGAGTTCCGCGAGCACGGCGACGAGATCGCGGGCGTCGTCGCCCCCGTCGTCGAGCGGGTGAACGCCCTCTCTGCCGCGGAGAAACGCGACCGGCTCGAGGAGCTCGATCCCGGGGCCGCCGCCGACCTCGACGCCGAGGGGGAAGCCGACGAGCAGCTCCTCCCCGACCTGCCGAACGCCGACGCCCACGAGGCGGTCCGGATGCGCCTCGCGCCGAACCCGAACGGGCCGTGGCACCTCGGCAACGCCCGGATGCCCGCCGTCATCGGCACGTACAAGCGGATCTACGACGGCTGGATGCTCTGCCGGTTCGACGACACCGACCCGGAGACCAAGCGCCCGGATCTGGACGCCTACGACGCCATCCTCGACGCCATCGACTACCTCGGGTTCGAGCCCGACGAGGTCGTCCGGGCCAGCGACCGGCTGGAGACCTACTACGACCACGCCCGGGACCTGATCGAGCGCGGCGGCGCCTACACCTGCTCCTGTCCCGCCGAGAGGTTCCGCTCGCTGAAGGCCGACGCCGAGGCTTGCCCACACCGCGAGAAGGACGCGGAGACCTCCCTCGCGGAGTTCGAGTCGATGGTCGCGGGCGAGCGCTCCGCCGGCGAGATGGTGCTCCGGGTGCGGACCGACATCGAGCACCGCAACCCCGCGCTCCGGGACTGGGTGGCGTTCCGCGTCGTCGATACGCCACACCCACGCGAGGCCGCCGCGGACTACCGCTGCTGGCCGATGCTCGACTTCCAGTCGGCGATCGACGACCACCTGTTCGAGGTGACCCACATCGTCCGTGGGATCGACCTCCAGGACTCCGCGAAGCGACAGGGGTTCCTCTACGACTACTTCGGCTGGGAGTACCCCGAGGTGGTCCACTGGGGGCGGGTGCAGGTCGACGCCTACGACGTCCCGCTCTCGACGTCGTCGATCAAGGAGCTGATCGAGCGGGGCGACCTCGACGGCTGGGACGACCCGCGAGCGCCCACGCTCGCCTCGCTCCGCCGCCGCGGCATCCGCGGCGAGGCCGTCGTCGACGCGATGACGGAGCTCGGTGTCTCGACCTCCAACGTCGACCTCTCGATGTCCTCGGTGTACGCCGCCAACCGCGAACTGATCGACGACGGGAGCGACCGGGCGTTCCTCGTCCGGGACGGGACCCGTGTCCCCGTCTCGGGCGGCCCCGGCGCCGCCGAGCCGCCGGTCCACCCCGACCACGACGACCGGGGGGTTCGCCACATCCCCGTCGGGGACGCCGTCCTCGTCGAACCGGACGACCTGCCGGCCGAGGGCGACCGGGTGTGGCTCAAGGGGTACGGCCCGGTCCGGTACGACGGGTCGTCGTTCGCCTACACCGACGACGACATCGACGTCGTCCGCGAGGCTGGCGTCGACGTCGTCCACTGGGTGCCCGCCGAGCGTTCGATCCCGGTCCGGATGCGGACGATGGACGGCGACGTCCGGGGCCGGGCGGAGCCGGGCCTCCGGGAGTACCGGCCCGACGACCTGGTGCAGTTCGAGCGCGTCGGCTTCGCCCGGATCGACCGCGTCCCCTCCGGCGAGGAGCCGCTGGTGACGTACTTCGCCCACCCCTGACCGGGTCCTCCGGGAGGAGGGTTCATACCGTGGAGCGACGAACCGGTCACCGTGAGCGAGGACACGACGTCCGGTCCCGACGGGACGGGTGACGACGGGAGCGGCCGGGGCGGTCCGGAGACGGGGACGGAGACAGGAGCGGGGGCGGGCGGCGCCGCCCGGTACGCCCGCGTGACGAGACACCCGACCCCCGGGCCGCGGAACTCGCTGTGGCACTGGACCGAGGAGCGCTCGGTCGCCCGGGTGATGCTCAACTTCCTGTTCGTGACGGTCGCCCGCCTCGCCCCCTCGCTCCGGGTGAAGAACTGGGCGCTCCGGCGGCTCGGCGTCACCGTGGGCGAGGGGGTCTCCTGGGCGCTCGACGCGACGCCGGACGTGTTCTGGCCCGAGCGGATCACCCTCGAGGAGGGCTGTATCGTCGGCTACGACGCGACCCTCCTCTGTCACGAGTTCCTCCAGGACGAGTACCGCCTCGGTGACGTGGTCGTCGGCGAGCGGGCGATGATCGGTGCGGGTGCGGTCGTGCTCCCGGGCGTCCACGTCGGCCGGGAGGCACAGGTGGCGGCCAACTCGCTCGTCGCCGACGACGTCCCGCCGGGCGAGACGGTCGCGGGCGTACCGGCCGAACCGGTCGGCGACGGCGACCCCGGAACCGGGGACGGGAACTGAGCGGGACCCGACACCACGGTCGACCACCGTCCCGCCCCACGCGGGACCGGGCTCGCGGCCGCCACCCGACCGACACCACAAGGGTTTCACCGGCCACCCCTCACACTCCCCGACGGATGCTCCGCGAGCGGCTGTGGGACGCCGTTCCCGAACGGCTCGTCGGGCGTGGGGAGACCGCGGTGCGCGAGCGGCTCCCCGCCGTGTGGGACCGCTACTACCCGGTCGTCGCGGGCCTGCTCGTCGCCGCCGGCGTGCTCGCGATGGGCCGACCGTTCCTCGGACGCCACGGGTTCGGTCCCCCGCTCCCCCACTCGGACACGATCATCCTCGAGTACGTCGGCTGGTACGCCGCGCGCGGCAACACCCTCTACACCGACATCTGGGAGATCAAGCCCCCGCTCGCCTTCCTCCCGTCGTACCTGACCGCCCACCTGACCGGGACGGACATGTACGCCCACCACCTCATCGGGGTCGCCACGACGACGGCGGCGTTCGCGCTCGCGGCCGCGTTCGCCGCCCGGGTCGTCGGCACCGCGACCGGATCCCCCGAGGGCGGGCTGGCGACGGCGGTCGCCCTGTTCGTCCTCCCCGACCTGTTCTACTTCCCCTGGATGGGGTACAAGGCGAAGTTCGTGGCCTTCGCCCTCGGGCTGGCGGCGCTCGACCGGGCCGTCCGCGACCGGCACTTCGCGAGCGGCGTCCTCGCCGGGTGTGCCGTCGGGGTCTGGCAGCTCGCGGTCCTCTTCCCGGTCCTGACGACGACCTACGCGGTGCTCGCGCGGTCGTTCGACGCGGTCCGCCGACACGTCGCCGGCGGGTTCGTGGCCACCGGGCTCCTCGTCGCCACCCTCCTGCTCTACGCCGACGTCGGCGGGTTCCTCGCCGAGGTCGTCCTCGGACCGCTCGTCCTGGAGACCGAGGGCGACCCGTTCGACCTCCGGACGTTCCTCCTGTTCTTCCCCGGTGACAACGGGCTCCCGGTCACGCTCGCCGGCGGCGTCGGGCTCGGACTGGCGCTGCTGGACCCCGATCGGTCCCGCGCGCGGCCGCTGGCGCTCGGCGGCCTCCTCGTCGCCGGCGTCGTGCTGGTCGACTTCGACGGCCTCTCGGACACCATCTACCCGGTCGTCTTCGCGGCGCTCGGCGTCGGGATCCTGGTGAGCTACCTCCCCCGCCGCGCCGGGCTGGCGGCGGTCCTGGTCCTCGCCGCCCTGCTCGGCGCCGCGTTCGCCCCGAGCGGCCTCATGCAACAGGACCCGGTCGAGATGGAGCCGCCCGACGGCGGCCCGCTGGCGCTCGGCCCCGAGCGCGAGTACGTCTACTGGAACCACGAACCGGTCGAGTCGTGCCGGTTCTTCGCCGGCGGGACACAGCGGAGCGTCCTCCGGTACTACCCCGAGGGGACCTCGCTGGAGGAGGTGCCCTGCGGGGACCTCGATCTCTACTGGCGCGTCACCCGCCAGCGGTTCCTGGGTGGCGGCGCTCCCACACCGGGCGAACAGCGGGCCACGCCGACCGCCGCGCCCTCGACGCCCACCCCCCGGCCCACGCCGCCGCCCGGCGTGAGGACGACCGGCGAGGGGGTCGGCTACGAGGTGGCGAACGGATCGGTCGTGGTGACCGTCCCGCTGACGAACGGCGCGCGCGAGCCACACACGGTCGGGGTCGCGCTCGACGCGACGATCGGCGGCGAGCGGTTCGACCGCTGTGCGGCCGTGACGCTCTCCCCCGGCGAGCGGACGATCCGACGGTTCCGGTTCGACACGGGGGCCGACGATCCGGGGAGCGTGTCGATCCGCGCCCGGCTCGTCGGCCGCGGGGCCGCCGGCTGCGGGTGATCGACCTCCCGGCCGCCCCCGACGCGGGATCGCGGTCCCGCCGGCACCGGGCCGATCAGGAGCGGATCCGGACGATCCCCCGTCGGAACACCAGCCGGTTGGGGACGAGGTACTCCTCCTCGTCGCTCTCGATACGGGTGACGAACACGTCCATCTCCTGGACGATGCCCCGCTGGTCGTCGATGCGCACCTCGTCGCCGATGGTGTACGGCTGGGTGAGCAGGAGGTAGATCCCGGCGGCCGCCGAGGTGAGCATGTCCTTGCAGGCGAGGCCGCCGACGAAGAACAGCCCGAAGGCGTAGGCCGCGAGCAGCACCAGCAGCGCGGCGGTCGCCACGCCGAGCTGGGCGAGCGCGAGCAGGCCGGCGACGTAGAAGACGCTGTACTTGACCAGCGAGGGGATGAGGGTGACCTCCGGGAGCTTGACGGAGCTGAGCCGCTCGGAGACCATGACGTACGCCTTGTCGCCGACGAGGAGCCCGACGATGACGATGATCGCGGCGGCGAAGACGTTGGGGAAGAAGTCGGCGAGCCGGGCGACGAACAGCTCGGTCGCGAGCACGCCCAGCAGCCGCAGTGCGAGGACGACCGCGAAGAGGAAGACGAACAGCCCGGCCAGCCGGGAGAGCAGCGAGACGGTCGAGGTGCCGAACGACCGGGCCGTCCGCTCGAAGGGCGTCCCCTCGACCGCCGTGGGGACGCCGAAGCGGACGAGCAGCCGGCCGAGCCAGCGGGCCACCCAGAAGCCGAGGACGAGACCGGCGAGCAGCATCACCACCGCGAACGCGACCGTCAGCTCCATCCCGACGAGTCCGCGGAGCAGCCGTTCGACGACCGCGTCCACCTGGAGCGCGCGCATCTCAGTAGTCCTCGGGGTCGAGCTCCAGCAGCAGTTCGCCGCCCTGGAACGCCCGGACGAGCCCGTCGGATTCGGAGAGCACGATCGCGACGGCGTTCGTGTCCCGCGTGATGGCCCCGGCGGCCATGTGTCTCGCGCCGAGCCCCTTCGGGATGTCCACCCCCTCCGCGGAGGGTTCGAGGTAGCGGTACGCCGAGACGATCTTCCCCGAATCGCTGATGACGAACGCGCCGTCGAGCCGCGAGAACTCCTTCAGCATCACGTTCACGATGGGGTCGCCGACGTGGACGTGTGACTTCTCGAAGGGGTTGTACGAGAGCGGCCGGGACTTGTTCATCACCTTCCCGGCGTCGCCGACGACGAACAGCGCGCCGACCTGCTTGCCCTTCTGGCCCTTCTTGCCGAG
>Ga0207797_1002572_pt1 | contig 12531 bp, 12 predicted proteins | sample PRCRCaboRojoPR_6_FD_187275 | JGI IMG/M metagenome (GOLD analysis project Ga0207797, IMG submission 187275) | Marine sediment microbial community from Cabo Rojo, Puerto Rico - PR CR 10% Liquid 1 (SPAdes) | ecosystem: Environmental > Aquatic > Marine > Coastal > Sediment | place: Cabo Rojo, Puerto... | reverse complement strand
CCGACCGCGACCGACGACAGCGATCAGACGGACGAAGATCAGCCGGTGACCACCGACGTGCTGGCCAATGACAGCGACGGGGATGGCTCGCTCGATGCATCAACCGTGGCCGTACAGAGTGGACCGTCCGACGGCGCGACGACCGTTGAGAACGATGGATCAATCACCTACACGCCCGACGGCGGATTTACCGGAACCGACACCTACACCTATACGGTGGCGGACGACGACGGCGCGACGTCCAACGTGGCCACCGTCACCATTACGGTGGGCGCTGTGAACGGTCCGCCGACGGCCACCGATGACGCGTTGACGACGGAGGAGGACAGTCCCGCCTCGGCCTCGGCGCCGGGCGTGCTGGGCAACGACAGCGATCCAGACGGGGACGACCTGACGGTCAGTGCAGTGAACGGAAATGGCGGCGATGTCGGGACGCAGATCACGCTGAGTTCCGGAGCCTTGCTGACGCTGAACGCGGACGGGTCCTACACCTACGATCCGAACGGGTCGTTCGAGGCGTTGGGGGCCGGGGAGTCCGGCTCGGACAGCTTCACGTACACCGCCGCTGACGGAAACGGAGCCGAAAACAGCGCGACGGTGTCGGTGACGGTCAACGGCGTGAACGATGCGCCCGCCACGAGCGATGATGCAGCCTCGACATCCGAGGATCAGCCGGTCACGGTCGACGTGCTTGCAAACGACAGCGATCCGGAGGGTGCACTTGCCCCGTCCACCGTGGCCGTTCAATCCGGCCCATCCAATGGGGGCACCAGTGTCGATGCGACCAGCGGCGCCGTCACGTACACGCCCGACACTGGGTTCTCCGGAGACGACACGTTTACGTATACGGTGGAAGACGCGGCGGGGGCCGTCTCCAACCCCTCGACGGTCACCATCAGTGTGGGGGCCGTCAACGACGCACCTGAAGTGGTGGCGTCCATTCCCGACCGGAGCATGGAGGTAGGGGCGCCTGCGTTGCAGGTGACCAGCTTGCTCGCGACCGTATTTCAGGACCCGGAGGGCGATCCGCTGACGCTGTCCGTATCATCGAGCGATCCCTCGGTCCTCACGGCGAGCGTGGACGGACAGACGATTCGCCTCGATCCTCAGGCGGTTGGAAGTGCGGATGTGACGGTGAGCGCAAGCGACGGAACGTCGTCCACGAGTGCGGATCCGTTCACGGTAACCGTCGCTGAGGGAAGCGGCAATGAGATGCCGTCCGAACGCGCCATGGCGGTGATCGCGCCGACTGCATCGGGAGGTCCGACCGAGGTGAAACTGGGCACGACCGGCCTCGGCGCCGCTTTCGAAAATGTTCAGAGCAGTGGGGCCTTCGACGTGGACTTCTTCCCTGGAGACACCGGGGCGGCAGCGACCACTGCGAAGAGGGCCGCCCCGGCCTTCGTGCCGGGAGAGCAGTTCGCCAACGTCAGCCGCTATCGGTGGCAGATGCAGGCGCCGGGCGTGACGTTCGACTCGGTGGACGTGCGGTTCCGCTTGGCCGACGCGGACATCGCTGGCGTCGGCGATCCGGCGTCGATCACAATCATCCGGGATGCCAATGGCGACGGCGACTTTGAAACGGTGCCGACGGTTTTCAGTGATGCAGGCACACCCTCCGACTCGACCGACGACGTGCTCATCGCGCGGGGGCTGACGACGTTTGGCACCTTCCATCTGGCGAGCAACAGCGGAGACAACCCGCTGCCGGTGGAGCTTACGGCCTGGACGGCGACAGTTGATGGATCTGCGGCTCTGCTGCAGTGGCGGACGGCCTCGGAGACCAACAACGCCGGCTTCGAAGTGCTGCATCAGCGCCCCGATGCGAGGACGTACAATGCCCTTGGCTTCGTCGAGGGAGCGGGCACGACGCAAGAGCCGCAGTCCTACCGCTTCCGGGCGGGCGATTTGACGCCCGGCACCCATCGTTTCCAACTGCGGCAGGTCGATACCGATGGCACCGCGACGCGCAGTGAGCCGGTGACCGTGACGATCGAGGCCGAGCGCGCGCTGACTCTGCAGGCCACGGGTCCGAACCCGGTGCGTCAGGCAACGCGGTTTGCGTTCACCGTGCCGCAGAGTGGACCGGCCGAGGTGGTGCTGTATAACGTCCTGGGTCAGCGGGTGCGCACGCTCTATGCAGAGACCGCCACAGTCGGGCGACAGCAGACGGTGGCTCTTGCCGTACAGGATCTGCCCAGCGGAACGTACTTCGTCCGGCTGTCTGCCCCGGGCGGCACACGCACCCAGCGGATCGTTGTGGTGCGATAGGGGCAAGCGCACCGTCGGGTCCGGGCTTTTGGGACGCCTTCGGCCTTCACCCCGTTGAGCGGGCCAGTTCCCGGAGCACGGCGCGATCGAGGCGGTGAGCCCCAGCAAACGTGTGGACCTCTGCCGACAGGTTGTGCGACGCGAGGCGCTGGAGGAGGGCCTGTTTGCGGTCGTCGGACAAGTACGGATCCTCATCGCCCCAGACGACGGCGAGGTCCCATCTTGCCCAAGAAGCAGCGTGCTCCGCCAGGTCGACGTCATGAGCGAGATCTCCGGCCCAGAGCACGAGCCGGTCGATGGGCGCAGCGCCGTAGGTGCACCAGCGGCTGGCTGTGGCCGCGCCCTGCGAGAACCCGAGGACGGTGAGATGCTCCGGAGGAGAAGCGTCGTCGGTGAGTCGGGACCACAGTGCGTCGAGGTACCGCACGTAGTCAGCGATTTCGTCCTCTCGGGCGTCGCGCGTCATCCAAGAAGCGCCGACACGCCGGTGCTCCTCCATCGCGTCCACGTAGAAACGGGACAGGGCCTCGGGCGCGACAATGCAGCGCTCCGTGGTGGCCACCGGTCGAAAAGCGCCGAGGAAATCCTCCGCACGCTGCCCGTATCCGTGAAGCACAATCCACCAGCGCCGCGCACGGGCCGGAGTGCCGAGCATCGCGACGCGAGCCGTTCGTTCGACGGTGATGCGCTGGGTGCGGACGGGCGAAGGCATGGCGGGCGGAGCGGTGGAAGGGGGTCACGCCAGGACGGAAAGAACGTGGTCGAGAGCGCCTTCGGGCGTCGGGGCGATGTGCACATGCTGGCCCACATCGCTCCGGGCAAACCGCTTCTCTCGCAACTGACGGAAAAACCGCAGCAGCGGATCGAAAAACCCGTCGGTGTTGATCAGCGCAATCGGGCGCCCGTGGTAGCCCAATTGCTTGAGCGTGAGCACCTCCAGAAACTCCTCCAGCGTTCCGAACCCGCCGGGAAGAACGACGAACGCGTCGGCTGACGTGAACATGCGACGCTTGCGCTCCTGCATCGTGTCCGTCACGACCAGGTCGTCGGCCACTTCGGAAGCAATGCCTTCCCGGGCCTTCAGCCGCTCGGGAATCACCCCAACGACCCTGCCGCCCTCGTCGTGCACGGCGCGGGCCACCACGCCCATCAGGCCCACGCGACCGCCGCCGTAAATCAGCGAGCAGTTGCGCCGGGCGATGCCCCGTCCCAGCGATTCGGCCACGGGCGGATAGGCATCGGAAATCGCGTTGCTGGACGAGCAGTAGACACAGACGGTGGGCATCAAAGAGAGCAGGGGGTCAAAACGGGCGGTCAGGCGAATCGGGGTCGGCAGCGGTGCTGCATCACCCTCCGGAGGAGCGGGTCTGGGCGGTGGCGAGCGCGCGGCGAGCCTGGGCGAGGTGCCGCCGCTCGTGGGCCTGGGTGGCCTCGAACCAAGCGCCGAGGCTGATCCGGAGCAGGGGCACTGCCGGGGAGGCCAGCCGGATCCGCCGCAAATCCAGGCCGTGGGCTTGTGCGATGCAGCCGGCCAGGTCGTCCTGCAACGCCAAAAATTCAACAACCACCTCGTGAGGATGCAAGGTGGCCGGGGGGGCCGGCTCGTACACCGACGGAGCAGACAACGAGAGAAACGAGTCGGGCTCCATCGAGCGAACAAAGAGGCGGCTGATGAAGCCGTAGTCGAACGGCGGAGTGCCGTGGGGGCCGTTCTCGCGGGCGTTCATCATAACGCGCTCCATGCGCTCCAGGAGCAGCCATCCGGCGGTGTTCAGGTGCTCGAAGCATTCGACGGCCGACCACGCGTCCGGCCCGGGACGCGCGAGCATCCGATCGTCCGAAACCCCGTCGGTGAGGGCTTGGGCCTCGCGCTTAACGGCCACGAAGCCCTGCCGGTAGGCGGCAAGTTGCTCGGGGAGCGCGTCGGAGGCGGAGGAAGCGTCGGTCATGGCCGGACCGTTGTCGAAGAAGCGGGAGGAGGGAGGGCCGGGCAATCAGAGGGGGGCGTCCAGGTTGAGGAGCCCGTCGTTGACGAGATCGGCGAGCAGCGAACGGACCGACGGCTGGTCGAGGTGCGGCACCAGGTCCGCGGCCGGAATCATTTCGCGGCCGGAAACAAGCCGGGCGACGACGGCAGTATCGGGCGAGAGGTCCCGCGCCGTGCCATTGGCGAACAGAGTAGCGTGCCCGTCGTCGTGCTCGATGAAGGCCAGACGGGTGGCCGGTCCCCGCCGAAGGTCGACGCCGTCGCGCAGACGGGCGGCCAGGGCATCGGCAGAAAGCGGCTCGTCACGCGGCACCGCGATGCGATTGCGCTGCGGGCGGGTCAGGAAACGCCCGAGCCAGCGGTCGATCTCGGCATCGTCGCGCACGAGGGAGCGAAGCAGGGCACGGAGGTCGGCGCGGGCGTCCGCGTCGATCTCGCCTGGATGGGCGGCCGGGGTTCGTTCGGGATCGCTGTAGCGGGCGTCTGGCGGAATCTGCTCCAGCACGTGCTGAAGGAAGTCGCCGACGAGGTCGCGGTGGCTGGGAGCACGAAACCCGACCGAATACGTCATGCACTGGTCGTCTTCCGAGATGCCGTGGTGCGCAACGCGGGGCGGCAGGTACAGGAGATCGCCCGGCTCCAGCACGAACGTTTCGACCGGCTCGAAGTCAGACAGAATCCGCACGTCCAGGTCGGGGACGATGGACTCGTCCTCAACCGGATCCCGGCCGATGGACCAGCGACGCCGCCCGCGTCCCTGAATCAGGAAGACATCGTAGTTGTCGATGTGGGGACCCACAGTGCCGCCGGTCGGGGCATAGCTGACCATCACGTCGTCGATCCGCCAGTCCGGCAGAAAGGAAAACCGGTCGCGCAGCGCACCCACCTCGGGAATGAGGCGATCGACCTCCTGCACCAGCACCGTCCAGTGGGTGTCCGGAAGCGAGAGGAAGTCGTCCTCCTCGAACGGGCCGTCCCGCAGCTCCCACGGATAGGCCCCGCCCTCTTTCAGGATGATGCGGCTCTCGATGCCTTCTTCGCAGGCGAGACCGGCCACCTCGCCGGGCGCAAGGGGCGACTCGAAGTCGGGAAGGGCATTGCGGAGGACGAGCGGTTTCGACTGCCAGTACTCGTCCATGAAAGCCTCCGGTGTAAGATCACCGAGCGGGACGTCGGGAGGCGAGGGTGTTTGCTTCACAAGGGGGGCAGGTCGGTCCGAGAGGGTTCGAGGCAGGGCGGTGCAGGGCGGAAAACGTTCGACGGCTCAGAACGTATTTGGCGGATCGTCGTCGGGCTCCGACGTTGCGGATCTTGGCCCGCGCGCCTTCCGATGAATCGCCCGGCAGTGCCACCACAGAGCGCTCTCGCGCGACGCGCAGAGACCGTTGCCCGCTGTCTCGCCGTCACATCCGCCCATCAAACGAGTCCTCAACGCTCCCCATTCAGGTTCGTGTTCAAGGCGGGCGCACCGAACCCGAACGGCTGGTGCTTTCCGCCAGGACGACGCCGTGCTTCAGAAGCAGGTTACGTCAGTCCCTGGAAGGCAAACCAGAGCATGATGAGGACGAGCAGCCAGGCCATCCACTTGACCGACGTTTTCTGGCGGGGCAGTTCGTATCCGCAGTAGGGGCATTCGTCCTGGCCCTCATCCTCGAAGTTTAGGGCGCAAGACGGGCACTCGCGCATCGATCCCATGGTGTCGGAGCGCTAGTGAATACAACGGCGGCTTCATCCCTACGCGCAATCGGCAGACACGTTCGTTACAGGACAAAGCGCCGTCCCCAGCGACCGACCGGAAGGGAGAGGGGCTGTCGCTCTTCGGTGCAGAGCCTCAGAATTGGCCGCCCAGCATCGAGCCGAGCTCGGAGAGCAGCTTCTCGACGTCTTCATCGGGCATGTCGTCCGGCATGTCGCCGGGGAAGGAAGGGCCGGACGCGGCGGTCGACGGCTCGCCGTCGAGGTCAAGCTGCTGAAGGACCAGGGCGGCGATGCCGGTGGCTGCTGCACTCAGGAGCAGGGCGTTGAACAGTTTGCGCATGACGGGGTCGGAACGAAGGCAGAAAGAGCGTGCGGTGCGGCCAACGACCGTCCGAAGCGTGGGTTCGTCCGGGCAAGGCGCGGTCGGTCGGGGGCAGCCGCTTTACGTGGCGAGGGCCGTTTCGAGGTCTTCCTCGTCGTGCGCCTCGTAGGCCTCGGTGGGCGGGCAGGAGCAGAAGAGGTGCCGGTCGCCGTAGGCGTCATCGACGCGCCGGACACTGGGCCAGAACTTGTGCTCACGCACCCAGTCGCTCGGGTAGGCGGCCGTCTGGCGGGAGTAGGGATGCTCCCAGTCGTCGGCCGTCACCATCGTGCCGGTATGGGGCGCCTGCTTGAGCGCGCTCGCATCCCTCTCCACGCTGCCGTCTTCCACGGCCTGAATCTCCGAGCGGATGGCGATCATCGCGTCGCAGAAGCGGTCGAGTTCCGCCTTCGCCTCGCTCTCGGTCGGTTCCACCATGAGCGTGCCCACGACCGGCCACGACATCGTGGGGGCGTGGAAGCCGTAGTCCATGAGACGCTTGGCCACGTCCTGTTCGCTGATCTCGATCTCGCGACGGAAGGCCCGGAGGTCCAGAATGAATTCGTGGGCGACGCGTCCGCTGGGGCCGGTGAAGACGATGTCGTAGTGGTCCGACAGCCGACGGGCCACGTAGTTGGCGTTCAGGATGGCCGCCTTGGTGGAGCGCGTCAGGCCCTCGGGGCCCAGCAGCTTGATGTACGCCCAGGAGATCAGCAAGATGAGGGCGCTTCCGTAGGGCGCGGCCGATACGGCCGGAATCGACTGCTCGCCGCCGACGTCGAGCAGCGGGTGGCCGGGGAGGAAGGGCGACAGGTGTTCCGCCGTGCAAATGGGACCGACGCCCGGCCCGCCGCCGCCGTGTGGAATGCTGAAGGTCTTGTGCAGGTTGAGGTGGCACACGTCGATGCCGTACTCGCCCGGGCGACACAGGCCCACCTGTGCGTTCATGTTGGCGCCGTCCATGTAGACCTGCCCGCCGTGCTCGTGCACCACGTCGCAGAGCGACTGGATGTGCTCCTCAAAGACGCCGTGCGTGGAGGGGTAGGTGACCATCAGCGCAGCGAGGCGATCGCTGTACGTTTCCGCCTTGGCGGTCAGGTCGTCGAGGTCGACGTCGCCATTGTCGGCGCAGTCGATCGTTACGACCTCCATGCCAGCCATGTTGGCACTTGCCGGGTTGGTGCCGTGCGCCGACTCGGGCACGAGGCACACGTCGCGGTGCGCCTCACCGCGCGAGGCGTGGTACTCGCGGATGACGAGCAGCCCCGTGTATTCGCCGGCGGCTCCGGAGTTGGGCTGCAACGACACGTCGTCGAACCCGGTGATTTCGGCCAGGTCGTGCGACAGCTCGTTGATGACCTTCTGGTAGCCGCGCGCCTGTTCGGGGGGAGCGAACGGATGCAGCTTGGCAAAGCCCGAAAGCGAAATCGGCATCAGGGCCGCCGTGGGATTGAGCTTCATCGTGCATGAGCCGAGGGGGATCATGCTGTGCGTCAGCGACAGATCCTTGTCGGCCAGCTCGTGGATGTAGCGCGTCAGCTCGCCCTCGGAGTGATACTTATGGAAGACCGGATGCTGCAAGAACGACGAGCTGCGCTGCAGCGGACCGTCGTAGCCGCTGTCAAGGTCTTCGGCAACTTCCTCGGCGTAGAGTTTCTGCCCGTTGGTCGCCCCGAAGATGGTGAACAGGGCGTCGAGGTCTTGGGCGCTGGTGGTTTCGTCGAGGGCGACCCCGACCGAGCCGTCGTCGTAATATCGGAGGTTGACGCGGTGCGCCTCGGCGGCCTCACGAACGGCCTCTTGCGTCCGCCCATCCAGATCCACCCGCAAGGTGTCGAAGAACGCGTCATAGCGGATGGCATGTCCCGTACGGCGTAGGCCCTCTGCGAGCGTCTTCGTGAGGTCGTGCACGCGGGTGGCAATCTGACGGAGGCCGTCGGGGCCATGGTACACGGCATACATCCCGGCCATGACGGCGAGCAGGACCTGCGCCGTGCAGATGTTGGACGTCGCCCGCCCGCGGCGGATGTGCTGCTCGCGCGTCTGCAGGGCCATGCGGAGGGCCATGGTGCCGTCGGCGTCCTTGGTAACGCCGATCATGCGGCCGGGCACTTGCCGCTTGTGGGTTTCCAGCGTAGCAAAGTAGGCGGCGTGCGGCCCGCCGTACCCCATGGGAACGCCGAAGCGCTGCGTGGAACCAACCGCCACGTCCGCCCCGAACTCGCCGGGCGGCGTCAGCAGGGTGAGGGCCAGCAGGTCGGCGGCCACGGCCACATGGGCGTCGGCGTCGTGCACGCGGTCGCAGAAGTCACGGTAGTCTTCGACGGCCCCGTCGGTGGTCGGGTACTGCACGAGGGCGCCGAACAGGTCATCGTGCACCTCGAAGGTGCGAAAGTCTCCCACCACGACCTCCACGCCAATCGGCTCGGCCCGGCCTTCGACGACTTCAATCGTTTGCGGATGGCAGCGCTCGTCGACAAAGAACGTTCGCGCCTCCTGCCGGCGCGTGACGCGGTTCAGCATCATCATGGCCTCCGCAGCGGCGGTGGCCTCGTCGAGCAGCGAGGCGTTGGCGATCTCCAGGCCCGTGAGGTCGATCACGGTCGTCTGGAAGTTGAGCAGTGCCTCCAGGCGGCCCTGCGCGATCTCGGCCTGATACGGCGTGTACTGCGTGTACCAGGACGGATTCTCGAGGATGTTGCGCTGGATGACCGGCGGGGTGATGGTTTCGTGGTACCCCATGCCGATGAACGAGCGATAGACGTCGTTCGAGTCCGCCAGGCGCTCGACATGGTCGAGCAGTTCGTGTTCGGTGAGCGCCGGCGGCAGGGCCAGCGGCCGGTCGGTGCGGATGGCATCGGGAATGGCCTCGTCGACGAGAGCGTCGACCGAATCGGCATCCAATGCGTCCAGCATCTCGCGAACGTCCGCTTCGGTGGGGCCGATGTGACGTCGGGCGAAGGAGTCGGTGTGCGAAAGATCGATAGCCATGTAAGTCGTAGGATCAGCAGCCGTGTGGAAGGGGGCGTCCAAGTCGATGAGCCATGCTACAATATATCATCGAAGCAGGCGTAATACGAAATGTGTCCCGGTCCTTGTTTGCGGGACATGCTGAAAATCATGAGATAAGTTGTGCGGACCGCGTCGCGAGCGAGACGCGACGGGGAGTGCCGCAGAGCCCCCGGGCCGGCGTGTGGGCTATCCCTCGCGGAGGCTGCGGCTCGTCATGCCGGGCCCTTTGGAGTTGGGCACGCCGTGGGGCCCGCAGAGGGTGCCGTCGTCTTCGATGTGGCAGGCGTCGGAGCCGAAGCGATCCCACTCGGCCATCAGCGACCGCAGGGTGTCGAGGCGACTGCGGAGGGCCGCCGGATCCGTGAGTAGGTCGCCGTCGTCGTGCAGGATGGGCAGATCGCCCCGAGAACACCCGTCCGGGAGGTCGGCCTCGGCGCGGACCATCGTGACATCGTGCGCGATGACCATGTCAATCAGGGCTTGCTGCACCTCGTCCCCCCGGGGGCTGTCGGGTCGTCGGTAGAGTGTCGGCATGGGATCGAGGTCACTGGAAAGAAAAACGGCGCGGGAGTCGACGAACGGCCGGACGACGGACCGCATTGCTGCGAAGCCAGGGTACGGAGCGCACGGTCAGCGGCGGGCGTCGTTTCGCGCACGGCATGGGGCACAACGCAGGCCCCTTTTCGGTACAGGTCGCATCCCACATTGTCTGATCGCAGCCCGATGCTTCATCCATGCCCGACGATGATACCTCGTCCGAATACGAACCGGTGGCCTGCCGGTTTTATGACGAACTGGGTCTCCGGATGCTCCGCGGACAGCCCTGCACGCTGATCATTGATCCCGGCTCTGCACCGGTCCAAACTGTCGAAGCCCGCATCGACGCCATCGCTACGGAGGGAGACGAGGAATTCGTGCATCTCTCCGATGGGTCGCGCGTACGGCTCGACCGCATTCGCCGGGTGGACGACATCGATCGGCCCGGCGCCTGCTGACCAACCTCGCACCGACGCTCGTCGATTCCCTGACGCTTATGCCTGATCCCGACCGCCTTACGTCGCGCCAGCGTGCTCATCTTCGGTCGCTTGCCCACGGCGACGATGCGCACGTTCGCGTCGGCAAAGAAGGACTCACCGAGGGGGTCCTCAGTGCCATTGAGGAGGCCTTCAACACCCGCGAACTGCTCAAAATCCGCATCCACGATACCGCCGAGCGGCAGCCGGAGGACGTGGCTCATGAGGTGGCCGATCGGATTGCAGCCTGCCGCGTTGTGCAGACCATGGGTTGGACGGCGACGCTCTACCGCCCGCATCCCGACGAGCCACGGATCGAGCTTCCGGAGCCCGGCGGCCGGGCTTAGCCCCGCGGCCGGGCCTACCACCGCCGTCAGGCGCGGGACGTGCGAAGACGCTGCAACGCCTTGCGCGCGGCCTGTTGCTCGGCCTTCTGCTTGGAGCCCGCCACGCCCTGCCCGTGCGACTGTCCGTCGATCAGCACCTCGACGGTGTAGGTGCGATCGTGACTGGGGCCCGCGACGTCCGTCACCGTGTATGTAGGCAGAGGCCGATTCTCCTTCTGCAGCCGCTCCTGCAGGACGCTCTTGTAGTTCTCCTCGGCAGTGGCCAATTCCTGGAAGTCGACCGTGTCCAGCGCACGCTTCTGAACGAAGGCCTGTGCGGACGGGAAGCCCTGATCGAGATATACGGCGCCGAGCAGGGCCTCGAACGCATCGCTGAGGATGCTAGGGTTTTCGCGGCCCCGCCCGCGGGCGGCATTCTCCGTCATCAGCAGGTGCGCGCCGAGATCCATCTGTCGGGCGTACCCGGCCAGGGCCCTCTTGCTTACGAGTTTGGCCCGGAGGCGCGTCAGAAAGCCCTCGTCCTCGTCGGGGAACGTGCGGTACAGCACCTCGCCGACGATGAAGCCTAGAAGGGCGTCGCCCAGAAATTCCAGCCGCTCGTTGGAGCGAAGATGCGTGTCCGTGTGGCCGCGCAAGACAGACCGGTGGGTAAGGGCACGGCGATACAGCGACACATCGTCAACAGGATGCCGCGTCAGCGTTTCCAACTCCGACGGAGACAAAGACGCGTCGATCGAGATCTCTTCGGACATGGGGCAGAGGGCCGGAATCGGACGATGAAAGGGCACACAGAATGGGGGCCACCCCCGATGACGGGGGAGCGCACGGGGCGGGTCGGCCGGAGTGTAACGGTATTTGTGAGGCCTCCACTTGATAGTGAAAGAATCAGTATTCTTCATGGTCCCACGATGAAAACAGCGTGGACGCTCGACCTGGATTCCCACGATGTTTCGGAAGCGCTTCCAACCCGACCGGTTCCGCTATGCCCCCACCCGCAGACGCCTCTCGTACTCCGGCTTCCTCGTTCACTTCCCCCCGCTCGGCCAACGATGCGGTGCCCGGTTCCTCGACCGACAGCAAGCTCGTGCTGGTCGGCGAACACGACGGACCGCTTGCCCGCCATCCCGCACTGCAAACCTGGTTCCGACGGGACTGGCACATCGAGCAGGTTTCCGCCCGCACCATCGATGGCGTCGGGACAAAGCTGCTGATTGTGCTTGCCCACTGATCGCGGCGAGGGGGCGCAGCGGCGACGGTGCGGATCTCACCGGGCGGTCGACTCGTGAGATCCCCCGCGCTGTCTCCCTGATCGATCCGGAACTGCCATGGCCTTTGTGTCCATCAATCCTGCCACGGAAGAGGAGATTGCCCGTCATCCGCTCCACACCGAGGAGGAGGTCGAGGCCCGACTGGACCGGGCCACCTCGGCCTTTGCCACGAACCGCTCGCGGTCGCTCCGGCAGCGCGCCGAGCGCCTGCATCGCCTCGCGGAGGCGTTGGAAGACCGCGCTCGCGATCTGGGCCGTCTGATGACGCGCGAGATGGGCAAGCCGATCCTCCAGGCCCAGGCGGAAGCCGAGAAGTGCGCCTGGGTGTGCCGGTACTACGCCCAGAACGGCGCCGACTTTTTGGCAGACGAGCACGTGGACACTTCGGCGCGGTCCAGTTACGTGACGTACGACCCGCTGGGGCCGGTGCTTGCCGTTATGCCGTGGAATTTCCCCTTCTGGCAGGTCTTCCGGTTCGGGGCACCCGCGCTGATGGCAGGAAACACCATCCTTCTGAAGCACGCTCCCAACACGATGGGGTGCGCCGCGGCCATCGAAGATCTTGCGCGCGAGG
>Ga0207797_1002571_pt1 | contig 12531 bp, 13 predicted proteins | sample PRCRCaboRojoPR_6_FD_187275 | JGI IMG/M metagenome (GOLD analysis project Ga0207797, IMG submission 187275) | Marine sediment microbial community from Cabo Rojo, Puerto Rico - PR CR 10% Liquid 1 (SPAdes) | ecosystem: Environmental > Aquatic > Marine > Coastal > Sediment | place: Cabo Rojo, Puerto... | reverse complement strand
TTCTCGACGAGCGTGTCCAGGTTCGGGTAGAGCCGGCCGTGGTGGATCTCCTTCTCGTAGTAGTTCTCCAGCTCGTCCTTGATCGCGAGCCCGTGGGGCCGCTCCTGGCCGGCGATGACGTAGAGGAGGTCGCGCTGGAACCCTGTCAGGTCGTGCATCGGTGAGGTCTGGGCGTATCTTAGTGTCGAAATAGATCAAGTTTGCGAATCGATGTCCCGTCCACCGTGTACGATCGACCGGAGTCCTCCGCGAGATGGCAGGAAACGATGCTCCGGACGATCTAAGTTGGCTGATGTGTTGACCAGCGAGTACACGTCACCTGCGGGGGAGGTGTGCTGTCGGGCGGACCAACGGTTCATATTCGCCGGTCGCGTAGACCTCGTATGGAGGAAGTCCTCTTCGAACACGAACGGAGACAGCCCCGGACCGAGACGGCCGCGGTCCTGCGCGACGTCGCGGACAGGCTCGAGGCCGGCGAGCCGGTCACGCTGTCGGCCGGGGGGGAGTCGATGACGCTCGAGGTCCCCCCGGACCCGACGTTCGAGGTGAAGGTCGAGCGCGAGACGAACGGGACCGCCGAACTCAGCATCGAGTTCGAACTCGAGTGGAAGGAGGGTGAGGGGGCCGACGGGAGCGACGGGGGACTCAGTGTCGAGTGAACGGCCCCGACCCCCCGCGGACCCGACGCCGTCCGGTTAGCCGCGCGGCTACCGGACGAACGATGCGGACGAACGATACGGACGAACGATGCGTAGCGAGCCACCGTCGGTGAGTGGCGGCCGCTCCCGGCTCGGATCCAGCGGGCGAGAGACGCGCGGACGGCCCTCTACGTGTCGTCGAATGAGAGGAAAGCAGCCGACCGGGGTGAAAAGGGCCCGGTCGGCCGCTTGCCGCCCTGAATTGGTCCCCGCTGACGCTTCGGCCCTCCAAAGCGAAGCGTCACCCGATACAATTCGTCGGAGTATCTTAAAGGTACCGACCGACCGCGGCGAGACGACCGGCCGGGGGGGCTCAGATGTACTCCTCCTCGAGCACCCACCCGAGCGCCCGCTTGTAGTAGGTGAACATCTGTCTGATCCCCTCGTGGTTCATCTCCTCGTCCTCCAGCTCGGTCTTCAGGAACTCGTACTGCTCCCGTATCTCCTCCTCGTCTCGCATGGGTCACGTTGGTCCCCCCGGTGGAAGTGTCTTTCTCGGCGGCCCGGTGGCCCGGCGGGACCCGACCGCGCGGCCGCCGATCACACGTCGAGGACGACGTAGGCGGTCCACTCCCCGTCCTCCCGCTCGATCCGCATCTCCGAGTAGGTGACCGCCTTCACGTCGCGCGCGACGACCGCGTCGAGGGGGACACCGCGGAACGAGCCGGTCAGCCGCCACCCCTCGTCGGTCCGCTCGACACGCGCCTCGTGGTCGACCGGGAGCACCGACTCGACGTCCCGCCGGTAGATGAGCTCGTCGAGGTAGTCGAACAGGAGCGACTCGCGGTCCCCGGCGCACACCTCGAGCTCGCCCCGTTCGCCGCCCTCGGCCGGTATCTCGTCGCACATCGCCGCGGCGAGGCCGTCGGCGACGGCCGCGAACGCCCCGCCGAGGCTCCCGCCGCGGGCGGCCACCGCGACGTCGGCGGTGTGGTCGCGGAGTTCGAAGCTCACGGGTCCTCCTCGGGGGCGTCCGCCGTCGGCGACGTCCCGTTCCCCGCGTCGTCGGCGGCCGTCCTCCCGCCCCCGTCGGCGTCGGAGGAGGGCCATTCGTGGGCGGCCGGTGCGTCGGTCCCGTCGACCGGGGGCCCGTCGCCGTTCCCGTCCCGTCCGGCCAGTTCGGCCGGGGGGTCGTCGCCGGTCGACTCGGTCGCCTCCCGGGACCGGCCGGCCCGCTCGGCCGGCTCGCGCTCGGTCTCGTCGCCGATGACCCCCTCGCCGGCCGCCGTAGCCGGCCGGTCGCGATCGACCTCCCGGCCGACCGTCCCCTCCTCGCGGCTCCGCTCGATGATCTTCCGCGGGGTCGCCGAGTGCTCCGGCGAGACGTTCCGATCGTAGGACTCGCGCCGGTCGGCCGCCCGCTCGTCCGGGGTGGCCGCCGGGCCGGTGCCCGGCGCGGCCCGCCCGGCCACCGCGTCGGTGCCGGCGAGCTCCCCGAGCTCGGCCGCGGAGAGCCCCCGGACCCGCGGCCCCTCCTCGCCGATGGCCACGCCGGACGTGACGATCGAACGGATCCCCTGCTCGACGGTCATGTCGACGTCGGTCACCCGGTCCCGGGAGACGTGGATGACGAACCCGCCCATCACCGGGTTCGGGGCCATCGGCATGAACAGCGTCACCATGTCGGGGTGGCCCGCCCCCTCCTCGATGAGCGTCGGCGTCTCTGCGGTCTTGAACGCCACCGTGTACGACCCCTCGCGGGGGTACTCGACGAGCTTCACCTCCTGGAAGGAGTCGGTGTCCGAATCCAGTAGCAGTTCGCTCATCTCGTCGAACGAGGAGTAGACCGAGCCCAGGCCGGGGATCGAGGCCATCACGGCGTCGAAGGACTCGCCCAGGCGGCCCCGGGTCCGACCGGTCTCGGCGACGAACCCGACGAGGAACACCACCACGAGGAGGACGAGGACCGTGATCAGCTCGATCAGGATCGCCGCGAGGTCCTGGTTCGGGGTGACCCCCTGGACCACGCTCACGACCGGGTCGAGCGTGCTCGAGACGAAGTTGACGACGAGCCCGATGACGACGAGCGTCACCAGGAGGGGGACGATGATGGCGACCCCGCTGATGAGCGACTGCCGGGCGAGCTCGCGCGTCCCTCGCTGGCGCTCCGGCAGGCGACCGTCCTCGGGGTCGCCGTCGGACTCCGTGGTCGCTCCCATGCCCGTGGCGATGGCAGGTGCGAGTGAAAGCTTTCCGGCCGGGACGCGACGGCGGCCCGGACGGCCCCGTTCGGGTCGCCCGGTGGAATTATATCCGTCCGACGGCTACCGGGGCGTGGTGAGCGTCAACGTAGAGACACGGACCTTCGGCCCCGGCGAGGACTCGCTCGTCGAGGCGGCCTGGGAGCTGAAGGAGCGGATCCGTGGCGACGAGGGGGTGCTCAAGCAGCGCCGGGGGTTCTTCGTCGACGCCTATCGCCGCTCGACCGTCTACGCCCTCGTCGATCGGGGTGTCGAGGAGCGGCTGGTCGGGTTCGCCGCCACCCGGCGGGACGGCTACATCCTCTTTCTCGCCGTCGATCCGGACTACCGGGGCGAGGGGTTCGGCGAGCGCCTCGTCGCAGAGGTCGCCGACGACCACTCCAGCGTCTCCTGTCACGCCCGAACGACGAACCGGAACGCCCTGGAGTTCTACGAACACGTCGGCTTCGAGATCAAGCGCCGCGTCGACGGCTACTACGAGGACCGCGGCGACGCCTACTACCTCAAACTCGGAGAGGAGGGCATCCGCGACCGCCTCTCGCGGTTCATGCGCCGCTGAGCGGCCGTCGGCGCCTCGTGGTCCGGGTACACGCCCCGGTCAGTACGTCGGCGACTCCTCGCGGACGCCCTCGCGCTTGTTGACGACCCGCGCGAGGACGAACAGCGCGTCCGACAGCCGGTTGAGGTAGGCGACAGCCGTCCCGTTGACGGGGTTCTCGGCGGCGAGTTCGACCGAGCGTCGCTCGGCCCGGCGGACCACCGCCCGGGCGTGGTGGAGCCGCGCCCCCGGGCCGCTCCCCCCGGGGAGGATGAACGACTGCAGCGGATCGAGCTCCTCGTCGAAGGCGTCCATCCACTCCTCCAGGACGTCGACGTGCTCCTCGCGGACGTGGGGGGTGTCCTCGTCGTCGGCGTCCGGGTTCGCGAAGTCCGCCTGGACCACGTGGAGGTGGTTCTGGATCGCCTCGAGCTTCTCGTCGACGTCCTCGTACCCCGACGGACGGATCGTTCCGATGACGCTGTTGGCCTCGTCGACGGTTCCGTAGGCCTCGATTCGCGGGCTCGTCTTCGACACCCGGGACATGTCACGGAGGTCGGTCATCCCCTCGTCGCCACGGCCGGTGTAGATCTTCATGCCCGGACCGACGGGTGCCGACGACTTATACCCGACCGCCGCGGAAACGAGCGTCGGACCGCCGGGTCGCCGGCCCGTCGGCCGGTCGGTCGGGCTCGCGGGCCTCGCCGTCTTCGTCGCGCCCGGCGGTGCGCTCCGGTACACACGGTCCTCGCGTGCGGGACCCTCCTCTGGTGGACGGCGTTCGGGCTGGTGCTGCTCGCCGGGGCGGCCGTCCCGGTGGCCCTCGCCGCGGTCGCCGAACGGCGCGGCTGACCGCACGGACCGCTACTCGACCCGCTCGACCAGCGTCGCGATGCCCTGTCCGAAGCCGATGCACATCGTGCAGACCCCGAACCGCTCGTCGTAGACCTCGAGCTGGTCGACGAGCTTCGACAGCAGCCCGGCGCCGGTCGCCCCGAGCGGGTGGCCGTGGGCGATGGCCCCGCCCCAGGCGTTCACCCGCGAGGGGTCGGCGCCCGTCTCCTCCAGCCACGCGGCGACCACCGAGGCGAACGCCTCGTTGACCTCGTAGCGGTCCACGTCGTCGACGCGCATGTCGTTCGCCGCCAGCAGCTCCTCGGTCGCGGGGATCGGCCCCGTCAGCATCGTCACGGGGTCGACGCCGACCACCGTGGAGTCGACGACGCGGGCCGACGGCTCCCAGCCGTGGGCCTCGACCGCGTCCTCGCCGGCGACCAGCAGCGCGGCGGCGCCGTCGACGATCCCCGAGGAGTTCCCGGCGTGGATGACCCCCTCGCCCTCCTCGCGGAACGCCAGCGGCAGGCCGGAGAGCGTCTCCAGGTCGGTGCCCGGACGGGGGTGTTCGTCCTCCTCGACGACGACCGACTCCCCGTCGAGCTCGGTCTCCACGGGGACGACGTGGCCGTCGTAGTGGCCCGTCTCCCACGCCTCCTGCCACCGGCGCTGGGACTCGACGGCCAGCGCGTCGAGCTCCTCCCGGGAGAACCCCCACTGCTCGGCGATGCGCTCGGCACCCTCGCCCTGGGTGGTCAGCTCGTCGAACTGCTCGAAGTACGTGTCCGTCACCGACGATCCGTCGGAGCCCATCGGCACCCGGGTCATGTGCTCGACCCCGCCAGCGACGAGCAGGTCGTGGGTCCCCGACCGTACCTGTCCGGCGGCGAAGTTCACGGCCTGCTGGCCCGACCCGCACATCCGGTTGAGCTGGACCCCCGGCACGGAGTCGCCCCAGCCGGCGACCATCGGCGCGAGACGGGCGATGTTCAGCCCCTGCTCGTCGACCGGCGTGACACAGCCGTAGATCACGTCCTCGATGTCGGGGCCCGCGAACCCGTTGCGCTCGGCCAGCGCGAGCAACGGCTCGGCCGCGAGGTCCTGCGGGTGGGTGTCCCGGAACGAGCCGTCGCGCTTGCCGAACGGCGTCCTGACCGCGTCGACGATGTAGGCGTCGGTCATGATCCTTCGTGAGAGAGTGGTGGGTTTGGGTGTTGCGGTCACCCGCGACCCTCGGCGAGAAACCGCCGCTCGGCGGCCACTCGGTCACGTCGAGGGGGAAGCGAGACGCCGGGAGCGAACGCACGGGCTGGTCGATCCCTGGGCCGGGTCGGAGTCCGGTGTAGAAGTCGGCCGTGCGGCTCGTCGCTCCCCCGGTAGACGGCCGGAGAGTGGTCGACAGTGTGGGTCCCGGAATCGACAGACCGACCGTAGATCCCACCGCAGGTTCCCGCCACCCCGGCTACGTTCCGTATATCCGGATGCGGTTTACCGACGGTCGGGACCCGGGAGCCGAACGGGACGTGGACGGACCAGTAGCTTCAATTCGGGGCCGCCCCCACGCTCACCCATGAGCCTCGAACTCGAGCGGTACTGTCCGGAGTGCGGCGAGGACCGGGAGTTCTACAAGGCCGCGAGCATGCGGATCCACCTCGGCCGGAAGGAGAAGTGGCACTGCCCGGAGTGTGACTACGGGTTCGTCCGCGTCGACGGGAACGTGGACACCTCCCAGCCCGCCTGATCCGGGTCACAGCACCCGGGGCCGCCCGCCGAACCCGCTCGATCCGGGCACGGGAGCGATCGAGAGCGCGGCGGGCACGGGATCGCTCCGGCACGCGTACCGGCGACCGGCGACGGCCAGGCCCGAACGTCACCTCGACCCCGCCGTCCTGCTCGCCGCCCCATCCGAACGCCGAACGGGACGGCCGGTCGGCCGTCGGACCGGCCGTCCCGTGGATACCCCTTGTCTCCCCCGGCGTTCCGTCGGGAACTCCCCGATTCTCCGCCCGCGAGCCGTCGCTCGCCCGCACCGGGGACGGCACGTGAACCCCATGTCACGATAGGAAACCACCCCCGAGCCCCGGGAGTGGTCGCCGCCGAGTGATGGCAAGTTTCAATCGCCTCGCCGCGGGACGTGCCCCCATGAGCGACCAGGACGCCGGGTCCCGTGGGGAGGCGAAGACCCCCGCGTGGACGCGGGAACAGGCGGCGGCGGTCGGCCGGACCGAGGGGACCGTCGCGCCGATCGTCTACCCGCCGGAGCGCCGTATCGACCCGTCGGTCCACATCTGGGACACGTGGCTGCTGCGGAACCGCGACGGCACCGTCGCCGAGATCGACGGCTGGCGGGTGTGCCTCTCGCTGACCGCCCCCTCGGACCTCCTGCCGGGCAAGCGCCACGACGTCGCGGCCATCCGATACTTCTACTCCCGGGACGGCCGGCGGTGGCACCCCGGCGGCCGCGTCTTCTCCGGGGGCGAACTGGGGTCGCGACAGTGGGCCGGCTCCGCGCTGTACGACGACGGCGACCTCTACCTCTACTACACCGCGGCCGGCGAGCGCGGCGAGGCGGACCTGAGCTACACCCAGCACATCGCGATGGCGACGGGCGGCACCGTCGTCGCCGACGAGGAGGGGCTCGCCATCGAGGGACCGTGGGACCACCGGAGCCTCCTCCGCCCCGACGGGCACCACTACGAGACCGAGGCCCAGTCCCGGGGGATGATCTACACCTTCCGTGACCCGTGGTTCTACGAGGACCCCGCGACCGGCAGGACGTGGCTCCTGTTCGAGGGGAACACGCCGGTCCCGGAGGGGTCCGAGGCCTGCGACGGCGACCCGGCCCAGCAGGAGTTCAACGGGAGCGTCGGCCTCGCCGAGTCGCCGACGGGCGACCCGACCGACTGGGAGCTCCGGCCGCCGCTGCTGGACGCCGTCTGCGTGAACCAGGAACTGGAGCGCCCCCACGTCGTCCGCCGCGACGGCCGGTACTACCTGTTCGTCTCCAGCCACCGCCACACGTTCGCGCCCGGTCTCGACGGCGTCGACGGCCTCTACGGCTTCGTCGCCGACTCGCTCCGCGGGACGTACCGCCCGCTGAACGGCTCGGGCCTCGTCGTCGCCAACCCCGAGAACGCGCCGTTCCAGGCCTACTCCTGGCTCGCGTTCGACCACCCTGAGGACCTGCTGGTGAACAGCTTCTTCGGCTACTTCGACTACGACCGGCCGTCGCTGGACGACGTGGCGCTCCTCCCCGAGAGCGAGCAGTTCCGCCGGTTCGGCGGGACGCTCGCGCCGACCCTCCGGGTCCGTCTCGACGGCGACCGCTCGCGGATCGTCCGCGCGCTCGACCACGGCCACATCCCGGTCCGTTCCGAACGGCTACCGGGGTCGCCCTACGGGGAGCGAGCCGGCGAGGGCGACCCGTCGACGTCGGGGTACGTCCGTCGGGACGGCGGCCGGACCCCCGACGTCGACGGGGAGGCCGACTGACCGAACGGGCTACCTCACGGGGCCGCCGGAGAGCTTCCAGACGTCGACCCGTTCGACGGTCGCCTCGCCCCCGAGCCCCCGCACCGAGACTCCCGTGCCCCCGGGGCCGGGGTAGACCCGCCCGGTGAGACACCGCCGCCCGTTCGCGAAGACCTCGACGACGGAGCCGTCGACGAAGACGTGCAGCGAGAGCGGGTCCTCGTCGGCGACGGGCATCCGGAGGGCGTCGGTCGCTCCACCCGCCGGGTCGGCGGCGCCGTGTCGGCGGTCGAGCACGACGTCGACCCCCTCCCAGCGGACGACCGTCCGTTCGCTTCCGTCGGGCGATTCCAGGACGCCGAGTTCGAAGGCGTCCGCGTCGCCGAGCGAGACGTCGAGCCGGAACTCCAGCGACCGGCCGCGCACGTCGAGCACCGTCGGGTTCGGCCCCGCGGGGACGGCCTCGTAGCCGACGTGCCGCCCCCGGAGCGACCGGAGTTCCCGTGGCGGGCGCTGTCTGAGCGTCCCCTCGCGGTCCACGTCGAGCACCCGGGGGACCGAGAGCATCCCCGACCAGCCCGCGTCCCACTGTCTCGAGAGGTCGCGCGTCTCGGGGATCCACCCCCACGTGAGGGTGCGGCCGTCCCCGGCCTCGAGCGACTGGGGCGCGTAGAAGTCGCCGTAGTCGAGCCGTCCGGAGCCCTCGACCCGGAACTCCGCCGCCGCGGTGTCCATCTCGCCGACGAAGTAGTCCACGTTGTCCCCGTTCGAGACGTGTAGCAGGTCCCGGTCCCCGAGGAACAGCACCTCCGGACACTCCCAGACGACGCCCGCACTGGGCCAGTCGCCGGTGAGGACCGGCCCGCGATAGGTCCAGTCCCGGAGGCCGTCGTCGGACTCGTACAGCAGTGCCGTCCCGCCGACGCCCGTCACGCCGGAGCCGATCAGCTGGTACCAGGTGCCGTCCTCGCGCCAGACGCAGTGGTCGCGGAACTCCGCCGCCCAGTCGTCGGTCTCCAGGATCTCCGGGTCGTCCGGTGCCGCGGGGATGATGGGGTTGCCGGGGTCCTTGGTCCACCGCCGGAGGGTGTCGTCGGTCGCCGTCGCGAGACACGGGAGCTGTTCCCGGCCGGCGCCGCCGGTGTAGACGACCCGCGGCGTCCCGTCGTCGTCGACGGCACACCCCGACCAGCAGCCGTCCCGGTCCGGCCCGTCCGGGTCCGGCGCGAGCGCGACCGGTTCGTCCCGCCAGGTCACGAGGTCCTCGCTCGTCGCGTGGCCCCAGTGGATCGACCCGTGGAACGGTCCGGCGGGGTTGTACTGGTAGAAGACGTGGTAGCGGCCGTCCCACCGCACCAGGCCGTTCGGGTCGTTCAGCCAGTTCGCCGGCGCCGCGAGGTGGTACGTCGGTCGGTGGTGGTCGCCCGCGAGCGCCCGGCGCATCGATCGCAGGTGGGACACCTCCCCGCCCGCGCCGGTCGGCTCGACGGCCATCCCCGAGAGCGACGCCGGCCCGCGGGCCAGCGTCTCGATCGCGTTCCGGACGAGCGTCGTCCCCGCGTGCGCGTACGGGTCGTCGTCGATCTGGGTGAACTCCAGCGCGACGCCCGCGCCGAGCACCAGCCCCTCGCCCGGCCGCCACGAACAGAGCGCCGACCGCGGCGGGTGGTCGGTGTCCCCCTCGACGGTCGCCCCGAGGACGTCACCGCGACGGGGGAGCACCGCCTCGTACCACGCGCCCGCGGCCCGCCCGCCGGGACCGCGGGTGTGTATCCTGAGTCCGCCGCCGAGCCCCGAGAGGAGGGGATGGTCGTCGTACAGCGCGTGGACGAGGTAGCCGACCGGCTCATCGACGGCCGTCTCGACGGCGACGTCCGGCGCGACGGGATCGATACCGAACGGTTCGACGGCCGAGAGCGCCCGGAGCGTCAGCAGCAGTCCGCCGCCGTCGCGGAGGTACCCCGAGAGCCGCTCGGCGGGGTCGCCGACGCCCGACTCCGGCAGCGGCCGGTCGCGGTGCCACCAGAGCGCGTCGAACCGGCCGAGGTCGGCCGGATCCGACGCGAGCCCTTCCAGCGGGAGCCGCTCGACGGACTCGAACACGTCGGTACTCCACGCGAACGCCGCCCGCTCCTCGGCCGAGCGGTCCCCGGCCTCGAGGAACCCCACCCGATGCGACGAGACCACCATTGGACCGTCCTCGGGGCGTTCCGCTTATAAGTGATGCCACTACGGGGCCGGATCGACCGGGACTCGGGACCCCGTCGGTCGGACGGCCGGCGGGACCACCAAGTGTAAAGCCCATGCCGCGGTAGCGAATCGGTGTTCGCCGTCACGTCGAGACCCCGGCCGGCCCGGTAGCCGCTGGCGGGGGCGCCGTCGACTCCGGCGGATCGTTCGGGGAAATCAAGAGGAGGCGTGAACAGGGGGGTGTATGATCGATCGATCCCGGGAACCCCGAGCGCGGTGCGCGTCGCCCGTCGAGGACTGCGGCCGGCGGAGGTGCGGTCACGGGGGCCCCCCGGTGGCCCGCACCGCCCGGACGGCCCCTTTCCCGGGCGTCGCCCGAGTGGTCGAGGTGGCCTGACCCGATGCGCGAGCGGACCCGCATGCTCGCCGTCGCGACGGCGGCGCTCCTCCTGTCGGTGCTGGTCTGGTTCAACTACTCGGCGGTGCTCCCGCTGGTCGTCGAGGACTGGGGGCTCTCCGGGACGGACGCCGGGATCGTCTTCGGCGCGTTCCAGGCGGGCTACATGCTCGCGATCATCCCGATGGGGATGCTCGCGGACCGCTACTCGCCGCGTCCGGTGGTCGCCTTCGGGGCGGTCGGGACCGGCCTCGCGAGCCTCGCCTTTGCCGGCGTGGCGACCGGCTTTCTCTCCGGGACCGTCCTCCGCTTCCTCGGCGGGATGGCGATGGCCGGGGTCTACGTCCCCGGGATGCGCTTCGTGAGCGACTGGTATCCGGAGGCCGAGCGTGGCCGCGCGATGGGCGTCTACGTCGGCGGGTTCTCCTTCTCCAGTGGCCTCTCGTTCCTGCTGGCCTCGAACATCGCCGCGGCCGTCGACTGGCGGACGGCGGTCGCCGCCACCAGCGTCGGCGCGCTCGTCGCCGGCCCCACGTTCCTCGCACTGGCGCGGGAGAGCCCCACCGCGACGGCCCGGAGCGGGGGGAGCGGGTTCTCCCTCGACCGCTCGCTGTTCCGCAACCGCGAGTACCTCTCGGCGGTGGGCGTCTACTCCTTCCACAGCTGGGAGGTCCTCGGCGTGAGGAACTGGCTGCTCGCCTTCCTCGTGACCGTCCCGGCGGTCGCCGCCGGCGGCGGGACGGCGCTCGCGGGCACGCTCGTCGGCGTGACGATGGCGGTCGGCGGCGCGGGCAACCTCCTCGGCGGCTGGCTGTCGGACCGTCTCGGCCGGGCGCCGACGGTGATGATCGCGCTCGCGATCAGCGGCACCGTCAGCGCCACCATCGTCGCGCTCGGGGCGCTACCCCTGTCGGTGCTGATCGTCGTCCTTTTGCTCTACGGCCTCGCGCTCACCGCCGACAGCTCGCCGACCTCCACCGCCGTGACGGAGGCGGTCGCCGACGACCGGGTCGGGACCGCGCTCTCGGTCCAGTCGTTCGTCGGCTTCTTCGCGACGGTCCTCTCCCCGGTGGTCTTCGGGGTCGCGCTCGACTTCGCGGGGTTCGGCCTCGCCTTCGGGACGCTCGCGCTCGGCGCCGCAGCCGGTCTCGGCTGTGCCGTCGCGCTCTCGCGGTTGACGGCCCGCCCCGAACCCGCGGGGGACCCGGCGTGAGCCCCGGGCCACGGAGCCCTGTGGACGCGCGACAGCGGACGACCGGCCGGGACAGACCCGTACGGACTGTCGTGGTACTCGACCCGGCGATCACCGGCCGGCCCCGACGGTCGCCGGTACACCGTCAGGACGGGCCGTATCGGTACCCGCCGAGATCGACGACCCCGGCGGCGATCGCGAGGAGGAACAGTCCCACCCCGGCCGGCAGGAGCGCGAACCCGACGGGGATCGCCAGCGCGACCAGCGGCACCGTCTCCTGCTCCAGGAACGACGTCGACGGGCGTTCCGGGATAGTGAGCCGTGACCGTCCCGTTGGCCCCGTACTCGGCGGCCAGTGACTCGGCCTCGGCCATCGTGTCGACCCGCACCGCGCCCGCCCCGGCCGACCCCGGCGGCTCGACGGCCGAACTCGTGTACGTCTCCCCGCCGACCGTGTACTCGTAGGTGACCCGCACGTCGTAATCGAAGCTGTCGCTCTCGTCGCGGGAGTCCCCCCCGACGCGGGACACGTTCGTCGACAGGACCGTCGCGTCGGTCGAGGCGGCCGTCCGGACCTGCTCGCGTTTCTCCAGTTCGTTCAGCGTCGGGAGCCCGCCGAACACGCCCGCCACGGCGAGCAGGAGGACGCCGAACAGCGCCAGGGCGACCCGACCGGCGACACCCAACCTCGACATACCGGGGGCCGCGTCCGTGAGCGGGAAAGGTCCCCGGTGGATCGGTCCGATGGCGGTGGGCGGAGCGTCTGTCGGTGGCAGGGAGTCGTGGCCCACACTATATGCCGTCCGGTAGAGTGGGGAGACGTATGCCGACCGAGTCGAGGGCTGCGGTGCTCGAGGCGCCCACGGACGATCACGACTTCGCGGAGAGCCGACCGGTCGCCGTCGAGACGGTCGAGGTGGCGGACCCCGAGGGCGAGGAGGTGCTGGTGGAGATCCGGGCGACGAGCCTCTGTCACACGGACGTCGGGTTCGCGCTCGGACACTTCGACG
>Ga0207797_1002570_pt1 | contig 12532 bp, 10 predicted proteins | sample PRCRCaboRojoPR_6_FD_187275 | JGI IMG/M metagenome (GOLD analysis project Ga0207797, IMG submission 187275) | Marine sediment microbial community from Cabo Rojo, Puerto Rico - PR CR 10% Liquid 1 (SPAdes) | ecosystem: Environmental > Aquatic > Marine > Coastal > Sediment | place: Cabo Rojo, Puerto... | reverse complement strand
ATGCAGAAGTTCACCGCCGAGTCCGCCGGCGAGGAGGGGGAGTTCCTCGGGCGGCTCCTCGGCGAGTACGTCCCCGCACGGCTCTCGCGGCTCGTCCGACGCCCCTCCTGCGAGGGGGTCGAACAGCTCCTCGCCCTGTTCCTGCTCACGGCGCTGGTCGGCTTCGGCTACCTCTACGGCGTCGTGAAGTGGCGGTAGGGGTTCGACGGACCGCACCTCTGGCGGGGTAGCTCGACGGCAATACTCGGGTGAGTGACGGAAGACTAGGGGACGAGTGGACGGGACGGGTTCCGCTGCTATCGCGGTTCTGTCACCCTCGTTCCACTACCAACGCGATCCACGACAGGGCTTTGGGAACGCCGCCGGAACGAGGAACCATGAGCTTCAGGCTCTCGCCCGAGCAGGAGGCGGTCCGGGACGCGGTACGGGAGTTCGGCGAGTCGGAGATCAGGCCCGTGGCGAGCGAGTACGAGGCCGAGGAGCGCTACCCCGAAGAGCTCCGCCGAAAGGCGGCCGACTACGACTTCGTCGCCCCGCACGTCCCCGAGGCGTACGGGGGTGCGGGGATGGACGCGGTGTCGACGCTGATCGTCACCGAGGAGCTGTGGCGCGCGGACCCCGGCGTCGGCGGGGCCATCGCCGCCGCCGACTTCGGGACGGGGATGATCCACGACTACGGCGAGGAGTGGATGAGAGAGGAGTGGCTCCCCCGGATAACGGGCGGGGAGACCCCCATCGCCACCGGCATCTCCGAGCCGGCCCACGGCTCGAACGTCGCGGGGATGGAGACGCGCGCGGAGCGCGAGGGGGACGAGTGGGTGATCGACGGCGAGAAGATGTGGATAACCAACGGGACCGTCGCTGACGTCGCCATCGTGATGGCCAAGACCGATCCCGGCGCGGGCCACCGCGGCATCACGGCCTTCCTCACCGAGACGGACGTTCCTGGCTACGACGCCTCCCGGATAGACAACAAGCTCGGCATCCGGGCACAGGACACCGCCGAGATCCACCTCGACGGGCTCCGCGTCCCCCACGAGAACGTCGTCGGCGAGGTGGGTCGGGGGTTCTACCAGCTGATGGAGTTCTTCGCGCCCGCACGAGCGGACGTGGCGGCGCAGGCGACGGGCGTCGCGCAAGCGGCCCTCGACGCGAGCCTCGACTACGCACGCGAGCGCGAGCAGTTCGGCCAGCCCATCGCGGAGTTTCAAGCTATCAGGCACAAGCTCGCCGAGATGGCGACACTCGTCGAGACGGGGCGAGCGATGACCTACCGGGCGGGCGCGGCCATCGACGCGGATGCGGGGGACGCGACCCGTCTGGCCTCGATGGCGAAGCTGTTCTGCTCCGAGCGGGCCGTCGAGGTGACCGACGAGGCCATCCAGGTCCACGGCGGCGCCGGATACGTCGCCGATCACCCCGTCGAGCGCTACTACCGTGACGCCCGGATCACGAAGATCTACGACGGCACCAGCGAGATACAGAAGAACATCGTCGCGGACGATCTGCTCTGAGCAGCCGGGCGGTGTACCGCAGTGCCGGCCGTCGACCCCACGGTCGTTCCCGGACGCGGGGAACGACACGCAAGCATATGACCGACGGGTCCCAACGGGGTACCATGGAGTTCCTAGTCGCAGTCGACGGATCGGAGCAGAGCAAGCGGGCGCTCCGGTACGCCTGCGAGATGGCCAGGGCGGCGGGTGCGGAGGTGGTGCTCGCCCACGCCGTCGACCCCTCGGTGTACCAGACCGAGGGGGCCGACGAGGCGGACCGCGACGGCGCGCTCGTGATGGAGGGCCCCGACGAGGCAGAGGAGCGCGGCCAGGAGGTGCTCGACGAGGCGCTCGCGCTCGCCCGCGAGTCCGGCTTCGACCCGGAGACGGAGCTGCTGTACGGCGACCCGGGGGTGGCCATCGGCGAGTACGCGGAGGAGCGGGACGTCACCGGCGTCTACGTCGGCCACCGTGGCCTCTCCGAGGAGTACGAGGCGGTGATGGGCTCGGTCGCCAAGCGGCTGGTCGAGCGGTCCTCCGTGCCGGTGACGGTCGTCAGCTGATCACTCCGCGTAGCCGAGGTTACGGAGTCGCTCGCGGGTTTCCTCGTCGATCCCCTCGCCTGCATCCGACCGGGTGCGCTCGATCGGTACTGGCGGCTCCGCCACCGTTTCCCGCCGGGGACCGTTTTGATGGGTGAGCCACGGTACCTCCAGCAGCGCAGGGATCAGTACGCCGAGCGGGTGGCCGTACACTCGGACGGGGAACGGCCAAGCCCGCTCGCCGAGCGCGTTGCCGTGGTCCGAAGTAACCGCCGTCAACCCCTCGAACTCCGTCATGAGCGCCTCCACGGCGGGGAGTGCCCTGTCGAGGTTGCTCCGATAAGCCAGCCAGACGGTCTCGCGGTCGAATTCGCCTGCACCGAGTCGCTCGAACGGCGTCCGTGCGTCGGTTACCCGCTCCCCGCCGACCGCTTTCGCTCGCAGGTTCGACATCCCGCGGCCCTCGATCGACTCATCGCCGATAAAGGGGGTGTGTGGCTGATTGAAGTGGACGACGAGGCGTTTGTTTGGGTGTTCGGTGTGCGCCTCACGAGCCGCCTTTGCGACCGTCTCCGGCGTGACCGTTGCCAGTTCCTCGTCCCAGCCGTCGCGCCACACCGGAACCACCTCGTGGAACGTCCCCGATGGGAGCTCGGTGTTCACGTAGGGGTTCGCCGTCACGTACACCACGTCGTGGAACGTCCGCCCCGCGTAGTTCTCCCGCAGGTAGCCCGGTGTTCCGGACTCCATCGACCGTCGCATCGATAGCTCGCCCGGGAGCGGATGGTCCCGGAGCGTTTCTTCGAACAGGTCGTACCGGCACGCGTCGAGGAGGAGGAGCGTGTCCCACTCCCGATCGACGACCCGCGACCGACCCGTCGGTGGGAACCGCTCGAAGTACCGACCGACGACGTGTGTGAGGAACCGCTTTCGCCACCACTCTCGGTCGGCACGGTGTTCCCGTATCTCCTCGACGACGTAGCGGAGGTTCACGTCGCCCGGGTACTCCAGGCCCCGGTACAAACCTTCCGGGAGCGGAACGGCGTCGATACGAGACCTAAAACCATCCCGGCAGCCCCGATCCGTGGAGTCGACGACTCGATGCGCTCCTCGCACGCCACGGTCTCCGCGTCGTTCGCCTTCGTGAGTGTCTCGGAGTATCCCCGGCCGGTTTCACCCTCATTTGGGTTCCGGACGACATCACCTCTGATCCTGCACCACCCCATACCACTCCCGCACTACGCTCACTCCACAGGCCTGAAACGCCAACTTTCATCTCTTGCGCTCCGTATCCCCGCGCATGAACGTTCTACTCGTCATCCTCGACACGGTCCGGGCGAAAAACACGAGCCTCCACGGCCACGCGAACGAGACGACACCGTTCTTAACGACCCTTGCCGAGCGGGCCACCGTGTACAAACAGGCCCGCGCGCCCGCGGCGCGAAGCCTCGACAGCCACGTGTCCATCTTCACCGGCCTCGGTGTCGAGGAGCACGGGGTGACCCGGGCCGACCGTAGACTCGCCCCGGGGACGACGATCTTCGACGAGCTCCGCAATGAGGGCTACGCGACGGGGGTCTTTACGGAGAACTCCTGGCTTACCGACGTCGACGCCGGTCTGCGGGATCCCTTCGAGATGCGCGTCGGCCCGCAGAACGTCCCCTACCCCGATGCGATGGACCCGACGGCGTTCGTCGTCGAGGAGGGGCAGGGCCAGTACGTCGAGTTCCTTCGCGCGGCGTTCGGATCCGGGAGCCTGCGCGAGACGTGGCAGGCGCTGGCCAACGGCGCCGCCGTCAAGGTCGGCTCGGACTACCCACGCTTGCTGCGGTACTTCCCCGGTGACGCAGGCCGCAGCACGCCCGCGTCGATCTACGTCGACCGTTTCCTCGACTGGTCGGCGGGCCACGACGAGTGGGCGGCCTGCGTCAACCTGATGGACGCCCACCACCCCTACGAGCCCGCGGTTGAGTACGACCGCTGGGGCGGGAAACGTCTGCGGACGCTCCAGAACGACATCGAGGACGTGAAGTGGGAGTTCAGCGGCGGCCACCGACCGTGGTGGCAGCGCCGCGCGCTCGAGGGCCTCTACGACGGAGCGATCCGACAGATCGACGCCGAGCTGGAACGCCTCGTCGCCGAACTCGAACGCCGGGGCGAGTTCGACGACACCCTCCTCTTCGTCTGCTCGGACCACGGCGAGGGGTTCGGCGAGCCGAGCCGCGTCCGGCCGGGCACGCGGGTCGCCTCTCACAGCGTCGGCGTTCACGAGGTGCTCCTCCACGTCCCGCTGGTCGTGCGCTACCCCGGTCAGACGGAGGGTCACCGGGTCGAGGACGTCGCCTCGCTCGTCGGCTTCCCCGACGCCGTTCGCGGCGCCCTCGACGGGGACGGCCCCGATGCGACGCCGTTCGTCCCCGAAGGGCCGGTCCGCGCTACGGTCCACGGCCTCGACGACGCCGTCCGCGAGCGGGCAGCCCGTTACTGCGACGACCTCGGCCCGTACACGGCCACCTCGCGAGTCGTCTACGAGGGCGCGGGACACGACGTCCGGAAGTCCGTCACCTGGCGCGAGGAGGCGGTCGAGATCGGGGTGTACGACGCGGAGACGTCGTACCGGATGACCCCGTGGAGTGATCGGGACGAGCGGGCGGCCGAGCGGGTGGCGAGCGCGTTCGAGGGGCTCGAGGACCGTGGAGTCCGCGAAGGTGGACGAGGCGTGGAGGATCTAAACGAGGACGCTTACCAGCACTTGGAAGACCTCGGATACGTCTGAGCGTCGGGCGAACACTCGTTCGAACGCGTCTCCACGTGACCCGCGGCGAGGACAGTCGACCGCGTCCGTCGGCCGACGGTCGCAGGTGTCTGGCCGTCCCACTCCGCAAGGTTCACGCTACTCGCGCCTCCATTTACGACCGGATGAGGACCGCGCTGCTGGTGTCGAACCGCCTGCCGGGTGACTCCGGCGGCCGCGCGGAGAAGGTCGGCACGCGGATCGATCTAATGGCCGAGCGTGGCTGGCGAGTGGTCGTCGGACACGCACCGGAGCCGTACGTCCGAGGGGCCCCCGCGGCGCTCCGCGACATCGTGCGGCTCGCCCGCCGCGAGACCCCCGACCTCGTCGTCTCTATCAACAACCCGTTTCATCTCCACCTCCACGGCTACCTCGTCTCGCGACTCACCGGTACCCCGTGGCTTGCCGAGCTCAGGGATCCCATCGCCTCCCATCCCGACCGGGCGCTCACGTCGCCACGGACGTGGGGGGCCCACGCGATAGAACGGCTCGTAGTCCACGAGGCCGACCAGATCGTCTGGCACGACGGTATCCAGATACCGGACGACTACTTCGCCGAGCGGTACCCATCGGTGCCGAACGAGCGGTTCTTCAAGCTCCCCGTCATGGGCTACGAGCGGGCCGAGTTCGAAGCCGCTCCGGCCGCGGAGTACGAGGCGTTCACCGTGACGTACGCCGGGAGCTTCTACGAGGGGTGGATCGAGCCGTACACGTTCCTCGAGGGGCTCGGCGCGTATCGCGACTCCGGGGCCGATCCGATTCGAGCACAGTTCTACGGCGACTGGCGCGAGGACTACAGCCGGGCGGCGAGGGCGGCTGGCGTCGCGGACTGGGTCGAGACGCACGAGTTCGTCCCTCACGAGGAGATCGTCCCGGTGCTGAAGGGCTCGGACGTCCTGCTCTACGTGGGCGGTGAGGACCCCGGAAACCGACTGAACCTCCCCTCGAAACTGTGGGACTACGTCGGCGCACGGAGTCCCGTACTCGCCGTCGTTGACCCGACCTTCCGAGTGGCCGAGTTCCTCCGTGAGAACGATCTCGGCGTCGTAGTTGAGCCCGGCGACGCGGAGGGGATCGCGGATGCCCTCCGGAGCCTGCGGACGGGTGGAGTGTCGTACTCGACCGACGACGCGACGCTTGCACGGTTCAGCCGCGAACACAGCGCCGACGTCCTCACACGGGTCATGGACGCCGTCGCGTCGGGCCGGAACGTCGTTCGGGCGTCAGGGTCTGCCTCGGAAGCGGGGTGAGCGACCGAGGCGACTGGGAGTCACTAGGAGTGACCCCACCAGCACACACGGCGGCGGGATTCGGCCCGATGGGGGATCCGTTCAGTATCTGCCGCCGGATCCGGAAGGGGTTTGACTGGCGTGGAATAAGCAATCTCGATGCGAGTGCTCGTCACGGGTGGTGCCGGCTACATCGGCAGCCACGTCGTCGAACAGCTGCTCGAGAACGGACACGACGTCCGCGTCCTCGACTCGCTGCTCTTCGGTTCCCGGGCGCTCGAGCCGTTCCGGGATGACCCGAACTTCGAGCTCCGTGCCGGGGACATCAGGCACATCGAGGACCTCTCCTACGCCCTCGAGGATCGCGAGGCAGTGATCCACATGGCCGGTATCGTTGGCAACCCGGCCTGCAGCGTCAACGAGCAGGCGACGCGATCGGTCAACGTAGAGTCGACGAAGGCGTTCGTCGAGATCTGCAAGATCCACGACGTCGAGCGGCTGATCTTCGCCTCGACCTGCAGCGTCTACGGGGCGAGCGAGCTGATGGAGCTCAACGAGGGCTCCGTGCTGAACCCGCTGTCGCTGTACGCCGAATCGAAGATCGACGCCGAGGAGATCATCCTCCAGTCGACCCACGACCAGTTCTCCGACCCGAACGACATCACCCCGACCATCCTCCGGCTCGGCACCATCTTCGGGTGGTCCCGACGGATGCGCTTCGACCTCGTCGTCAACATGCTGACCGCCAAGGCCGTCCTCGAGGACGACATCCCGGTCTACGGTGGCGAGCAGTACCGCCCGCTCGTCCACTGTGCCGACGCCGCCAGTGCGTTCGTCCGCGTGCTCGAGTCCCCCGAGGAGAAGGTCGACCGCCAGATCTTCAACGTCGGCGACAACGACCTCAACTACCGGATCAAGGAGGTCGGCCGCATCGTCGAGGAGCACGTCCCCGACGCCGAGGTCCGGTTCGTCGAGCACAAGGAGGACGACCGCACCTACCGGGTGAGCTTCGACAAGATCAATTACAACCTGGGCTGGGAGGCCCAGTACGACATCGCGGACGGCGTCCGCGAGATCCGCGACTGGATGCTCGAGGAGGACGTAACCGACTACGAGCACGACCGCTTCCGGAACTCGACGTACCCCTATATGTGATGGTCGGGGAGGGCACGCTCCTCACGACGGGGGAGATGGACGAGTGGCGCACGCAGTACGAGCGGGTCGACTCCCCGAGCCCGTACCACTCCCCGGCGTACCTCGAACTGCTGGCGGGGAACTTCGAGCACGACGAGGCGGCCGCGGAGGACCTCGTCTGGGTGCTGGAGGGCTGGATCGGCGACGACGACCAGCGCTACGAGACCGCCGACGAGGTCGACTCCACCACGCGCGAGCACATCGAGGACCTCGGTTACCTCTGAACCGATGGCACAGGCCGGCTCGCGGGGATCGACGACGGGGGATGTCCGCCGATGACGGGGGCCGGCGACCGGACGACCGTCCTGCTGGTGTCGAACGTCGGTCCCGGCGACTCGGGAGGACGTGCGGAGAAGCTCGTCTCCCGCAGGGAGTTCCTGGCCGAGCGGGGGATCGACCTCGTGTTCGGGACGGTCGAGGAGCCGTACGGGAAGACCGCACTCCCGAGCGCTCTCCGACTGATCCGGCTCGCCCGCCGCGAGGACGCCGATCTCGTCACGTCGGTGAGTAACCCGTTCCACCTCCAGCTGCTGGGGTTCGTGGTGAGCACCGCGCTCGGGCTGCCGTGGGTCGCGGAGTTCAGGGACCCGATGGTCGCGAGCCCGGACCGGGACCCCGACGCGCTCGTGACGAAGGCGGCGGGGTTCGTCGAGTGGCTCACCGCGCGGACGGCGACGCGGGTCGTCTGGGGCGACGGCATCCAGATCGACGAGGACTACTTCGACCGCCGGTACGGCATCGGCACGAAGGCGACGAAACTCCCGTTCCACGGGTTCGACCCGGAGACGTTCGACGATGCCGAGACCCGCGACTCCCCCGAGTTCACCGTCACGTACGCGGGATCGTTCTACGAGGGCTGGATCGAGCCCTACCGGTTCCTCGAGGGGCTCCGCGCGCACGTGGAGACGCACGGCGCCGACGCCGCCGGTGATGGTGGCGACAACGGATACGACGACCTCCGCGTGCAGTTCTACGGCGACTGGAACGACGAGTACCAGGCGGCGGTCGAGAACGCCGGACTCGCGGACGTCGTCTCCCACCACGAGTTCGTCCCGCACGAGGAGATCGTCCCCGTTCTGAAAGGCTCCGACCTGGTGCTGTACGTCGGCGGCGACGACCCGGACAACCGGCTGAACGTGCCCTCGAAGATCTGGGACTACGTGGGGGCGCGGACGCCGATCCTCGCCGTGGTCGACCCGTCGTTCCGGGTGGCCGAACTGATCGAGGCGTACGACCTCGGGCTGGTCGTCGACCCCGAGGACACCGAGGGGATCGCCGAGGCCATCGACGCGGTCCGCTCCGGCGAGTACGTCTACGACCCGGATCCGGCGGCGTTCGAGTTCACGCGCGAGGGGAAGTTCGAGCGGCTCGCGGAGCTATACCGGGAGGTGGCGGCTCGATAATGGCGAGTGGATAGTGAGGTCGAGGGGGAGTGTTCGAACAAGGGAGGATCGGCCAGCCCGGGCGATGTGAGACCCTCGGAAGCCCCCGGCGGTCCGCGAAGCACGGCGACGCAAGCACGCGATCGGAGGGAGCGCGCACAGCGAGCCGCGCGAACGGACCGTCCGGCCCCTTCCAGTCCCCCCACTGCCGGTTCCTCGGTCGAGTGAAGCGCCCCCGAACACCACCCACGAGGGCTTCAAAACGGTTTAGAGGGTCTCCCCACGACCTTCCCCTATGTCGAACGTCGTCCTCGTCACGATAGACTCCCTCCGGGCCGACCACCTGGGGTGTTTCGGCTACGACCGGGACACCTCGACGGTCATCGACGGGCTCGCCGAGGAGGGGCTGTCGTTCGACGCGTACGCGAACTCGACGTGGACGCGGGCGTCGTTCCCCTCGATCATCACCTCGACGTACCCGCTGGAGTACGGCGGGTTCGAGTCCCTCTCCGAGAACCGGACCACGGTCGGGACGGCGGTTTCGAGGGGCGGCCACCGGACGGCGGCGCTCCACTCGAACCTCTGGCTCTCCGCGGAGTACGGCTACGACCGCGGGTTCGACTACTTCTACGACTCGAAGACCGACCCCGACCTCACCAGTCGGATCCGGGCCTGGGTCAAACTCCACCTCGACCACGACGGCCTGATCTACCGGACCCTCCAGTGGCTCTACGACACCACCGAGGAGAAGGCGGGGATGGACGTCGGCAGCACCTACCGCGACGCCGAGACGATCACGGACGAGGCCGTCGACTGGCTGCGCGGGGTCGACACCGACGGCGGCGACGGGGACCGGGACGTCTTCTGCTGGGTCCACTACATGGACGTCCACCACCCCTACGTCCCCCACGAGGACGCGGCGGCCGATCTGGGACTGTCGTTCGACTTCGGCGAACGAGGTGCCATCAAGCTCCGCCGGAATATGCTCGAGGAGCCGGAGTCGCTCACCGACGAGGAGTTCGAGACGCTCGTCGACCTGTACGACAACGAGATCCGGTACACGGACGCCCAGATCGGCCGGCTGCTCGACGTCGTCGAGGAGACCGTCGGGATGGAGGACACGGCCGTCGTCGTCACCTCCGACCACGGCGAGGAGTTCGCGGAACACGGCCAGTTCAGCCACGTCCCCTCGTTCTACGAGGAGGTGCTGCACGTCCCGCTCGTCGTCGGCGGTGCGGACCGGGTCGGCGCGAGCGAGGCGACCGGCCACCAGCCCGAGGAGCTCGAACTACTCGACGTCGCGCCGACCGTGTGTGACCTCGCCGGGGTCGAGCCGCCGGAGGAGTACCGCGGTCGGTCGGCGCTCGACGCCGTCGGCTCGGGCGAGGACGCCCGCGTCTTCAGCGAGACGTGGCGCGACGAGGACTACAAGCTCTCCTACCGTGCGGATGGCGCCAAACTCATCTGGAACCGCGAGACCGGCGAGAAGGAGTTCTACGACCTCGAAGAGGATCCGAGCGAGACGGAGAACCTCGTCGAGACCGACGACCGGGCAGAGGCGTACGAGGAGCGGATCCGCGAGCACCTCGCGGAGCTCCGGGAGACCAACGAGGAGCTCCCGGACGTGGCGATGGACGCCGAGACCGAGGAGCGGCTCCGGAACCTGGGCTACCTGGAGTAACCGCGGTTCGGTCTTACCGAGTCGTCGGATATCCGTTCGCCGACGAGGTCACGCCGCGGCGGTGTTCGGTCGTTCGACCGATGCCCGGGAAGCCGCTGTAGGGTGGGACCGAGAGTCCGAGGGCTTTCGAGACTGTTTCGGGAACCCCCGCAGCTCGTCTCGGTCCGTTCGAACAGTCATAGTGAAACGTCGAGAACGCCTCACGAGAACCGCCTGAGGACCCAGTCGAGCGGGCCGAGCGGGACACCGAAGCGCTCCTCGACCGACCGGACGAGCATCACCTCCTCCGGCTCGAAGCCGAGGAGGACGACCACCGCAGTGAAGTAGACGGTCGCGAAGACGGCGCCGAAGGCGACGAGCCCGGGGAGGGACGTCGGTACGAGGTCCCGCAGCAGGTAGGCAGCCCCCACGAGGGGCGCGCCGACGACCGCCGGGGTGACCGTCGGGGTCGACAGCGGGAACCGCCCGGTGAGCGACCACAGCTGGACCGTCTTGAGCGCGTCCATCAGGAAGTACGCGGCGAGCGTCGCGACCGCGGCGCCGAGGATGCCGTAGCGGGGGATGAGGAGGAGGTTGAGCGCGACGTTGGCGACCGCACCGGCGGCCGAGTCGATCGCGAGTGCCCGCGAAGCGCCCATCCCGCGGAGGAGGTTCCCGAACGCGTTGAACACGTTGTCGACGCCGAACGCGAACGCGAGCACGACCAGCGCGGCGGCTCCCGCCGCGTACCGGGGGCGGTAGACGCCCGTTATGAATGGTTCGGGGAACAGGAGCAGCGGCGTCATCGCCGGGATCGAGAGGACCACGAGCCAGCGGAGCGCCGGCTGGTGGGCGGCCACCATGTCCTCGACGCCGGTCCCGGCCTCGACCCGGCTCGCGATGGGGGCGCCGAGGAAGTTGAACGCCATCGAGAACATCCCGACCAGCCGGGCGGCGGCGTAGGCGACGCCGTAGGCCCCGACGGCCCCCGCGCCGATGAAGTACAGGACGAGGAAGACGTCGACGCTCCGGTAGAGGAAGTTCGCCGACCGCGAGACCATCATCGTCACCGAGTACCGGAGGACCTCGCGGTCGATGCGGTCGACGGACGCGACCACCGCCGACCGGTCGAAGGTGCGCGAGAGCAGGAGGACGGCGACGGCCGCGCCGACCGCGTAGGGGACGGCGTAGGCGAGCGCGAACCCCGTCTGGCCGAGGCCGAGGATCACCGCGGCGACGACCAGCCCGAACCGGAGCGTCGGCCGGAGGAGGTTCTCGACGTACACGCGGTAGCGCGAGACCTCCTGGCCCCTGATGCCGCCGATGGCGAGCACGAGGACGCTCGCGAACGGGATGGTCGCGCCGAAGATCCGGACGCTGGTGGTGACGCTCGGGTCCCGGAGGAGGGTCGTACTGACGAACTCTGCGTTCAGGGCGATGGCCGCGCCGAGGACGAACGAGAGGGGGACGGTGACGAGGAACGCGAGGCGGGCGAGCGGCGGACGGTCGGCCGACCCGTACCGCGGGAGGTAGCGCGTCAGCCCCTCGTCGAGCCCCGCCGTCCCGACGATGGCGCCGAGGTTGACGAGGGTGACGCCGACCGTGATGCCGCCGAAATCCGCCGTTCGAAGGTAGCGCGCGGCGAGCACCTGCGCGAGGAAGGAGATGGCCACCTCCAGGAGGAGCCCCGCGTACACCACGCCCGCGCCCTTGAAAATGTCCCGGACGGCCTGGTCGCGCCGGTCGCTCATCCGGCGTCCCCCCCGTGCCGGCGCGGGCGCGGCTCGCTCGCGACCATACGGGTACGGCGGGCAGGCCACATATATACGACCTGATCCGCGGCACGGCCCTCGACCCGACTCGGTCCCGGGGATCGCCGTCCGGGCTTCCGGGGGTCGCTCGCTCGGTGTCCCGAGCAACGCCCGTTCGGGGTGTCCCGGTCGCAGTCGCCCGGGTCGCGCGGTCGTCGCCGGTCGACCCGCGTTCGTCACCGGGGTCGGCGGTTCCGTACGCCGTGGTCACCGGTTCGATTAAGTGAGCCTCCGCGCTACCGGCGCACGATGAGTCGGCCGCGGGCCTCCGTGATCGTCCGCTGTTACAACGAGCGCGAGCACATCGGGAAACTGCTGTACGGCGTCTACGAACAGACCGTCGAGGACGTCGAGGTGCTGCTGGTCGACTCCGGGTCGACCGACGGCACGCTCGAGGTGGCCCGGCAGTACCCCATCGACGACGGGG
>Ga0207797_1002569_pt1 | contig 12536 bp, 12 predicted proteins | sample PRCRCaboRojoPR_6_FD_187275 | JGI IMG/M metagenome (GOLD analysis project Ga0207797, IMG submission 187275) | Marine sediment microbial community from Cabo Rojo, Puerto Rico - PR CR 10% Liquid 1 (SPAdes) | ecosystem: Environmental > Aquatic > Marine > Coastal > Sediment | place: Cabo Rojo, Puerto... | reverse complement strand
CAAATTTGCTCTCGGCCTTGCGTGCCCCTTTAGCTATGCCGGCGAACTTTCCTGTTTTTCGACCAAATAGAGTTACTATGTAATCGCTATCCTTGAAATCTATCTTCTTGAGCACCAGGGCCCTGACCCTCTCTATTGCCATACCTAACCGGCCAAACCTTGTTTAACCTTCGGGTGCCCCTTCGACTATCTCGACGCCGCTACTTGCACCGATCCGGGTCGCACCGGCATCGAGCATCTCGATCGCGGTTTCGTAGTCGCCAATTCCGCCCGCTGCTTTTACGCCCATACCGTCCGATACCACCTGTCTCATCAACTTTACGTCCTCTATCGTCGCCCCACCTGAACCAAAACCGGTGGAAGTCTTGACGAAATCGGCGCCGCTGGCTTCGGCTATGATACAGCCGGCCCGTTTCTCGGGATCCTCGAGCTCGGAGGTCTCAAGAATAACCTTTACCCCTATATCTCGCGTGCTTTTCTCGGCTACGTCCGTCACTGCCATGATGTCCCTGGCGACCAGTTCGTAATTCCCCTCCTTTAAGGCGGGAATATTTGCAACCATGTCCAGCTCGTCGGCCCCGTCCTCCACGGCTACCTGAGCTTCAAAACCCTTCACTCCCTTCTTATGAGTTCCATGAGGAAAACCAACTACGGTATCGATAAGAACTTCGCTCCCCTCTAGAAGTTCGGATGCAAGGGGGACGTATATCGGTTCAACGCAGACGGAGGCGAAACCATACTCCTTCGCTTCACTACACACCCGCCGGACGTCCTCCTCGGTGGACGTAGCACCAAGGGTGGTATGGTCGATCTTTTTTGCCAGCCTGGAACCTTCCATATTACCTCCTTTTTTAATAAAAAAACTGTAGGCTCAATCGCCCTCGGAACCTGTTAAAGATTCAACGGAATCCTCTTTCCTGTTCCAGTTCTTCGCTACCTTCACTTTCAGGTCGAGATAAACCTTATTCCCGAGCAGCCTCTCTAAGTCCTCTCTGGCCCGTTTACCAATCTGTTTTATCTTTTCACCGTTCTGGCCGATTATGATCCCCTTCTGCGACTGCCTCACGACAAATATATCAACGTAAATCTCGGTCAGATCCTCGTCGTCCCTTTCCTCGAACGACTTGGTCCGCGTTTCCACGGAATAGGGTAATTCTTCATAGGTAAGCTCGTAGACCTTCTCCCGGACGATTTCCGACATCAGAAAGCTAAGTGGTTTGTCGGTGGTAGCATCCTCCGGAAACAGCTTTCTCCCTTCCGGCAGATAGTTAACGATTTCGTCCAGGGCTATATCCACCCCATCTCCCGTCAGGGCGGAAATTGGGACGTACTCATCAAAAACGCCCTCTTTTTCGTAAGCTTCAAGCGTTTTAGCGATATCGCCCGGAGAGTAGACATCAACTTTGTTGACCAGCAGTATAGCCCTTTCCTCCTGGCCAGCTATCTTCTTCAAATAGGGTTTTTCGTCCCCGGGAACCTCACCCCAGGGCTCAACCATGTAAAGCAGGAGATCCGAACCCTTGACCCCCTTCCTGGCCTCGTCAACCAGATAATCACCCAGAGAATTCTCGGGCTTATGGACTCCAGGGGTATCGAGAAATACCACCTGGGCATCGTCCCTGTCGTAAATACACTTGATGCGGTTTCTCGTGGTCTGTGGCTTATCGGAAGTAATGGAGACTTTCTCTCCGATCACTCGATTGATAAACGTAGACTTCCCGACGTTTGACTTTCCCAGTAAATGGACAAAACCTGATTTCAAAGTAATAAACTACCTCCATTTTTATTATAATTAAGGTCGAAGCCATCTTCCAGCTCTCCAGTTGCAGGAGGCTCTTGTCGTATAATTATTCGCCAGGTATAATGGTTCTTACGAATAAAGAATTGAGAGAACCAGGGTAGTACCCAGGAGCAATCAACATTGAAGTTATTTGCCAAATCCTTTGCAAAAGTCAACCCCTATTTAAAAATTACGGGTCTAAAGAATAACGGTTACCACGAACTGGAGATCAGTTATTTGAGCGTAAACCTTGCGGACAGGCTCGAACTGGAGAGGACGCAGGACGGGGAAGTAAGGATCGCGACGGACGCGGATATTCCGCTAGAGGAGAACCTCTGTTTCAAGGTTGCCAAAAGTCTCCAGGAAACCTGCGAGCCGAACGCTGGCGTAAAAATTACGCTGAACAAAGCTATTCCCATAGGAGGAGGACTGGGAGGTGGGAGCTCGGATGCAGCTACCACCCTGATCGGGTTGAACCGTCTCTGGAACTGTGGCCTGACAAGAGAGCAACTCTTGGAAATCGGGAGCAATTTTGGCGCCGATATACCTTTCTTTTTTTACGGGGGATACTGCGTCGGTCGGGGGAAGGGAAACGAAGTCCAACAGCTGGTTAACCCATACAGGGATAGGCTCGTCCCGATAATTACTCCCTCCTTTTCCCAGTTAACCGGTGAGGTCTACACCCAATACGACGAACTGGCCAATCAACACGATAACAATTCCGGAATCACGGAAAGGGACTCGGAGACCAACGGAAGAGAAAGAAGTGTCAGAAACGATCTTCAGAAACCGGCTATCCAGTTAAACCCTGACCTGAACCATTATCTCGACCTCCTGGATGGGGTACCCGCAATCGAGGCCTTTGGGGTCTCGGGCAGCGGTAGCTCGGTATTTGGGTTCACGAAACCCGGAATACCCCAAAGGCAGGTAAGGGCCGAAATCAATGCAGGACTTGAAGCCCTGACCGGGAACCAGCAGCTGAAAATAACCCGACCAACCGGAAGCGGTCAGATCATTACTGAGGGTGAGTCATAATGCAGGTAACGATCGACGGGCCGGCGGGCGTCGGAAAGACGAGCGTTGGCAGAAGTGTCGCCAAGCAGTTCTCGCTTGTCTTCATTCAGTCCGGTCAGCTTTACCGGGCGATTGCGTACGGAAAAATCAACTCCCTAGACTACGAGAACTTGTCCCTCGAAAAAGGGAAGGGAGTAGAGGCGATGCCCTTACTGGAAGGAAAGAAGCTTACGGAAGAACTCCATTCGGAAGAGATAGGAGAAAAAGCTTCAAAGCTGGCAAAAAAACCGGCAATAAGGAACCTGGTCAACGAAATCATTCTGGAAATCGCCCGAGGGAAGAACGTCCTTGTAGAGGGGAGAGATATTGGCACCAAAGTGCTTCCGGAAGCGAAAGTAAAGGTCTTCTTGACTGCCTCCGCCCACGAACGAGCAAAGAGGAGAAAAAAACAGCTCGGTTCGGATCGAGAGCTTGAAGAAATTGAATCGGGGATCGCCCGGCGGGATGATCGTGACCAAACGAGGAAAGTTGCCCCTCTGAGACCCGCGGAAGACGCTGAAGTAATCGACACCACGGACCTTTCCCGGCAGGAGGTCGTGGACCGGATTGCCCGAATGATTGAACGTGCTCGAGAAGGTTAAACGCTTCGAATCAAGATACAAGATATGAAAGAAAGGATAAAAGAATTTATATATAGGCTGGTTTACGTATTTATCCTGCTGGTCGTTCTTCTGGCGGTAAAGATCTTCTTTAAACTGGAAGTCGAGGGCAAATCACACATACCGGAAGAAACCGACAACGTTCTGATTACTTCCTCCCATACCAGTTACTGGGATCCTCCCCTAATCGGACTTATTTTTGGCCCAATCCGGCAGGTCCACTTTATTGCCAGAAAAGGCTTGTTGAGCAATCCTGTATTTCGCTTCCCGGTCAAGTGGTATTCCACCACCATAGACAGGGATAACTTCGGCAAAGAAGACCTAAAAAAAATGCTTTCCGCTTTCAGAAAAAAGGGGCTTCTCTGTATCTTCCCTGAAGGCACTACTTCCAAGGGTTCGCCACCAAAAAGCGGTACAGTTAGACTGGCCGAAAAAACTAACCGAGTATTCTTGCCGGTCAAAATTGAAGTCGAGAGGAGTCCGCTGGAATACCCCTTCTTTTCGACACCGGCAAGGTTGGTGATCGGGAGGCCGCTGGAATTTCGGGAACTCAAGCAGACAGCCCGGGAATCAAACCGGGTAAAACAGGGTAAAGATGGGGAGCCGGATTACCAGGATTTAACTCTTGTCTTGATGGAAAGGATCAACGAACTATAACGCCCACCGAAAATTTTTAAAGCGTACTAGAAAACCAATTTTATCTCATCTTGACTGTTGATTCAAAGAGGAAAAAGGGTTATCATATTGTAACTTATGGCAAAGTCGGTAGATCAATCAATTTAAGTCAAGTCGGATTTGTCAAAAACTAAATCAACAGGTGGTCGTTTGATGGAAGAAAAAATCAAGATGGAAGAAGCATTTGACGAAACTGATGTTAGGACTTACAGCCGGGGCGACACGATAAATGGTAGCGTCGTTCAGGTTGAAGACAAGGATATTCTGGTCGATATAGGCTACAAGTCCGAGGGTATTCTTCCCAAGACTGAACTTTCACCTTTCCGGGAAAGGGAAGAAATCGAACCGGGAGAAGAGGTCGAGGTCCTCGTTACTTACATCGACGAGGAAAAAGGCACGGTATACGTGTCTGAAAAACAGGCCGCTTACGAAAGGAAAATCGGCGAACTGGAAGAAGCGTTTAAAAAAGACGAAACAATAACCGGTACGATAACCGAAGAAGTAAAGAGCGCCGGTTACCACGTAAACGTGGATGGTATCCAGGCTTTCCTTCCGGGCTCCCATCTCGGTTCGGATATGCCGAGCGTAATCTCCGAACTCAAAGGGGAAGAGCTCAAGTTCAAGATTCTTGAATTGAGCCGAAAGAACAGGAATATCGTCGTATCTCGTCGGGAATACCTGAGCGAAGAAAGGGAAAAGCAGATAGACGAAATATTCGACGAACTGGAAGTCGGAGATACCCTCGAAGGGGAAATAAAGTCCAAAGTGGACTTTGGCCTCTTTGTAGACATCGGAGGCTTTGAAGGTCTCGTACACCGCTCCGAAATCAGCTGGAAGGACCTGCCCGCTCCCCCGGACGAGTACGAAGAAGGGGACACGGTGGATGTCAAAGTCATTGACATGGATCGGGACGAGGAAAAAATATCCCTTTCGATAAAACGCCTGACACCGAACCCCTGGGAGGGCGTAGCTGAGCGTTACCCCGTTGGAAAGACGGTCGAAGGAGAAGTCGTTTCGATTACTGACTTCGGTGCCTTTGTCGAACTGGAAGAGGACGTCGAAGGACTCATCCACATTTCCGAACTTTCCTGGGGTTACCCAGAAGACCCGCATGAGGTCATAGAGGTTGGAGAAACCGTTAAAGCCGAAGTTCTGGAAGTAGATGAAGAGGAACAGCGGATAAGCCTTTCCGCCAGAAAAGCGCAAAAAGACCCTTGGGAGAAGATCGAGGAAGAATACGAACCCGGTACTGAGGTCAGCGGCAAGGTAACTAAGGTGACGGACTTTGGCGCGTTCGTCCAGCTTGAGGAAGGCGTCGAAGGCTTGGTTCACGTCTCCGAACTTTCCTGGGATCATGTAAACCACCCGAGCGATATGTTATCCGAGGGTGACAAGGTAAATACGCAGGTCCTGGAAGTTGATAAAGGAGATAGAAGGATCAGCCTGAGCATCAAACAGGCGCAGAAGGACCCGTGGCACGAATTCCAGGATCTCTACTCCGTGGGATCAAAAGTCAAGGGAGAGATATCGGAAATCAAGGAGTTTGGAGCCTTCATCAAGATTACCAGCGACGTAGAAGGACTAATTCACGTCTCGGAACTCTCCAAGGACAAGGTCTCTGACCCGGAGGACGTCGTAGAAGTCGGAGAAGAGGTAGAAGCAAAGATAATCGGAATAAACGACGAGAAACGACAGGTCCGCCTCTCGATAAGAATCCTGGAAGAGGAAGAATCCGGAGAATCTCAGGAAAGCGATTCCGAGGACGAAGGAAGCGGTCACGAGACGATATCGATGCGGGAGCACCTGGAAGACAAGGGCTTTTAACCCCTGAATGTCCGGTACATTACCTTTACTCCCATTAATCGCCCTGGCATCCTACCTGATAGGTGCTATACCTTTCAGTTACGTTATCCCGAGGGTGATGCTGGGAACGGACATTAGACAGCATGGCTCCGGTAACCCCGGAGCCTCAAATGTCTCGCGGGTTTGCGGGAAGGGTTACGGTGGGCTTGCTCTCCTTCTAGACGTGGGAAAGGGAACTCTGGCAGCTCTTCTCGCTCAACAAACCGGTGTACCACTGGCGCTGAGTCTTTTGGCAGTCCTTGGCCATATTTTCAACCCTTTTCTCCGTTTTTCCGGAGGGAAAGGAGTGGCGACCTCCCTGGGCGTCATCAGCTTTATTTCCTGGCCGGCCGGTTTGGTATTTGTTATTATCTGGATTACCCTTTTTTTATTACGGAGAATAGCAGGACTCAGTTCTCTGGTGGGTATTTCCTCCATTCCGATAGTCTTTTACTTCACCGGAATCAGGGGTATCTTGCTCTGGGCGAGTATCGGACTGGTTGGACTAATTTACTTTACGCACCGTGGGAATATTGCCAGATTAATCAAGGGCGAGGAACGAAAGGTTTAAAGCTCCGAGTCAGCGGAACGACTTTCGGAGATTATCAACATTGCCAGGGCATAAGAACTCTCGTGGGTTATGGAAAGATGAACCTGCCCCCGAAGGTTTTGGGAATCCGAAACCAGCCTCAGTGCCGGTTCGCCATTCTCCAGAGAAATTACTTCAATATCTTTTAGGGATAGCTTCTCTCCATAAGCCTTGATGAAGGACTCCTTGGCTGCAAACCTGCCAGCCAGGTGTTCGAACTTCCTCCTTTTAGGGAGGCAATACTGGAGTTCCTCGTCGGTATAAACCCTGGTTAAAAATTTCTCCCCCCAGGAATCAACCATTCGCTCGATCCTTTCAACTGCAACCAGGTCCACACCAATTCCTTTAATAGCCACCCGTTTCTCCCCTCAAACCTTTAGCCTTTCTGCCTTGACGACGGATTCGAGGAGGTCCAGCGTCTCGCCCAAATCCTCGTTGACCACCAGGTAGTCAAATTCCCGAATTCGGTTTATTTCCTCTTCGGCCACGCGCAGCCTTTTCCGAATAGTCTCCGGGCTCTCCGCGCCCCGACCAGTAATTCTCTGCTCCAGCTCCTCTAACGACGGCGGAGCAAGAAAAATAAATACGGCCTCAAGCTCCGGATCACTTCTTAACTGTTCGGCACCCTGAACATCAATATCCAGGAAGGGGTCGAGCCCTTTCTCACGTATTGCCGAGACTTCTTTCCTCGAGGTTCCATAGTAATCTCCATAAATTTCGGCCCACTCCAGGAAACCATCCCGGTCGCGCAGATCTTCGAATTCGGACTCACCGACAAAGTAGTAGTCTTCACCATGGGTTTCATCGGGCCTGGCTTCCCGCGTCGTATGGGAAATGGAATAAGTTAACCTGTCGTCCTTCTCCAGCAGGCTTTCCATAACGGTCGTTTTTCCCACGCCGGAAGGACCGGTAACGATGAAGAAAATACTCTCTCTTCTGAATTCCTCGTAACTTAAACTGATACCCATTTAAATCAGACAATCCTCCAGGATTTTAATTTTGAAAAGTAAAGGGGGTGCCGACTGGTTCAGGCCAGATTCCGCGACTGCTCTTTGAACTTCTCCAGGGCAAGCTTCATTTCAATTACTTCTGCCTGAATTCCGCCGTCCTTGGACTTTGCCCCGAGCGTATTTATCTCCCGCTGAAGTTCCTGAGTGATGAACTTGAGCTTTTTCCCGATAATTCCACCCTCTTTCAGTGTATCCCTGGCCGAGTCAACGTGGGTTCTTGCCCGAGATATTTCTTCATTGATATCTACCTTGTCCGCGAACTTTGCGACTTCTTTTTCGAGTTCGCGCTTTTCTAGCTCAATGCCCTCTGCCATCAGGTCGTCGATTCTATCGCGGAGGTCGTGTTTGTACTGTCGCACTACTTCCGGAACCTCTTCTTCCGCCCGATCCAGGCGCTTGTCGATATCCTTCAGATAATCGAGCAGGTCCTCCCTGATCGCGTCGCCTTCCCTGGTCTGAGCTACAAGCACCTCTTCCGTAGCCTGGCTCAGGGCCTCCTTTACCGTGGGCCAGGAGTTTCGGTACGGAGTCTCCTGCTTGAGCAGGTCAAGTTCTATCAACTCTTTCAGGCCCGGCTGTTCACTTAAACCGAGTTCGTCCGCCAGACCGGCCAGGCTATCGAAGCTACCTTTGATCGCTTTTAGGTCAAGCTCTTCTACAGAAAGCCCGCTACTCTCTTCAGTTTTCACCTTGACTTCTATTCGGCCCCGGGAAAAGGAATCACCGACGAAACCTTCTACTTTGTGAGCTATTGACTGGGCCTCTTTTAAACCGCGAACTTTAATCGAAGTCCCGTCGTGGTTAAACGTCCTGATGATTACTTCGACACCCATTCCGTCCAGGTCGGCCCTTCCCTCACCGTAGCCCGTCATCGAATGTACGGCGTTATCCTCGCTCAAATCCGATGGCACTGTAACCTACAACCTCCTCGCCGTAACCGGATACCTCACCGGAGGTTGCATACTTCAGCAACTCCGGACTTAGCTCCCGGCTGGCGGCAAAATTCATTAGAGCAGCAACGGCTCCGTATCCACAGATCGAAATTCCGTGCTCGGATATCCGTTCGTAAAACTCCCCAACCTCCATGTCGACGATGGCTTCAATTGCCCGCTCGTCCTTGTCTCGCGCTACTTTTTCTGGCTCGTAGTGAGAAAAATCCGTGCTTGCAATCACGAGAGTTCCCTCAGGTGCAGCTTTCTCGATTGCCTTACCGACCTCCACTGCAGTTTCCCTGCCCTGGTCCTTAATACATATCGGCACGAAGGAAAAACCAGATCCCCAGAGGTGCTGCAGAAAGGGCAACTGTACTTCCAGGGAGTGCTCCCGGGAAAAGGGAGTAGTGCGATTCTTTATTTCGGAACTATTCTTAAGTATTTCGTCCGCCAACCCCTCATTTATCTCTACGGCACCGAGCGGCGTAGCCCATCTGCCTTTCTTCGCAATTGCCACCGGCGGTCCGAAGCCAGAGTGGTTAGTCCCGATGATTATTACTGCCGAAGGCCTACCAAAACTTGCCAGCCAGCTGTAAGCATGGGCTGCAACCGGACCGGAAAACTCGTAACCGGCATGGGGAGAAACTATCCCCAGGTTCTCATCTAGCCTCCTTTCGACTGGAGTAGCAACCTCCCCTGGGCCGTGTGAACCGGTATAACAACTTTCAATGGTTTCCAGTAACTCGCCCCGCTCTTTCGGATAGAACTTACCCGCCACTACTGGGCCAAATTGTTTGCTCATTTTCAAAACCTCTCGTTAATTGAGCTGGAGTTGAATTATAGCCAAAAAACACCCAGGTGGCAAAACCAAAACGGGGGATAAGTGGGTTGAAGATATACCACCCGCGCTTATCGGTGTATATTCCAGGGCCGATATCCGTTACCACGATACCCGAATAACTTTCCACCTGAAAGCCGGAACTTTTTACCTTGCGGTCCGGTCAAGCGACCTACTCTTTCCAAACTTTTCTATTGATCTATTATAGTACTTTCGTATAATTACCTGCATTGGTAATGGGAGATCGTCTAATGGTAGGACGGCGGGTTCTGGACCCGTTAGTGGAGGTTCGAATCCTCCTCTCCCAGCCAAACATGGTCCCGTCGTCTAGTGGCCTAGGATATCGGGTTCTCATCCCGGCGACAGGGGTTCGAATCCCCTCGGGACTGCCATTATTTGCTGTCAGCTTGGCTTGAGGCCTTCCATCGGAAAATTTAACCTATTGGCTCTTCTTTTATCCAGTACACATGAATCATAGGGCGTTCCACGAACTTGAGAATAATCAGTCCCTATCGTAAAATTCCTGAGTTAAGAGGTGAGTTTAATTGAACGAGGATAACGATTTCGATAATGACTTCAATAGACAGGATAGAGAGCCCGACCGCGACGAAGATAAAGGCGAGGGAGGGCAATTTAACTTTCCGAATAACAACAATAACTTCCGCAATATTGCTCTCATAGTTGGAGCAATAATATTATCGCTCATACTTTTTCAGACACTTTTCAATTCTCCCTCCGCCCAGGACGAGATAAGCTACACCGAATTTCTCCGCCAGGTAGAAAACGAAAGGATCAGGGAAGTCACGATAAAGGGCGGCATGATCAACGGTACGTACAAAAGTGGCGGGACTTTCGTAACGAGGGGACCAACGGAAACCTCGGATTACCTAGAGAAGTTGAGGTCTCAGGGCGTAAATATAACCTTTAAAGAAGCTTCTGATGGCAACTGGTTCTTTTCCCTGTTGATCTCCCTTCTTCCAGTTCTGCTGATAATCGGCCTCTGGGTATTCATGATGCGCAGGATGCAGGGTAACAATGCACTTAACTTCGGTGAAAGCAAGGCCGATCTCGTCAACAAGGAGTTTTCCGACGTATCGTTTGACGATTTTGCCGGGGTGGAAGAGGTCAGGGAAGAAGTAGAAGAAATAGTCGAGTACTTGAAGAACCCGGAGAGGTTCAAGAAACTCGGGGCCGAAGTGCCAAAGGGAATGATTCTAGTCGGTGCTCCTGGAACCGGTAAAACGCTGCTTTCACGAGCAATTGCCGGGGAAGCCGACGTACCATTTTATCAGACGAGCGGGTCCAATTTTGTGGAAATGTTCGTCGGAGTTGGTGCCTCGCGAGTTCGTAATATGTTTGAAAAGGCCAAGAAAAACGCACCGTCCATTATCTTTATCGATGAACTCGATGCAATCGGTCGTAAAAGGGGTGCAGGCCTTGGCGGAGGTCATGACGAAAGGGAACAAACTCTGAACGAGCTCCTCTCCGAGATGGACGGTTTTGATCCCAACGAGGGTGTCATAATCCTTGCAGCAACCAACCGGCCGGACGTACTTGATCCGGCTCTCTTGCGGCCCGGACGTTTTGACAGGAAGATTACAGTTCCCTCACCTGATATAGAGGGCAGAGAAGAGATTCTTGCTTTGCATACCAAGGATAAAGAGATAGCAGACGACGTGGATCTCAAGGTGCTTGCTCGACGCACCCCTGGTTTTGTCGGGGCAGACCTGGAAAACCTGGCAAACGAAGCAGCCCTGCTGGCCGGGAGGAAAGGAAAGGGGAAAGTAGAAATGACCGACTTTGAACAATCAATAGACAGGGTGATAGCCGGCGTTCAACGGAAAGGAATGGCAATTAGTGACGAAGAAAAGGAGAAAATAGCTTACCACGAATCCGGTCACGCTTTAATTGGAAAACTCCTCCCGGACGCCGACCCAGTTCACAAGATATCCATAATCCCCAGAAGTAACGGTGCACTCGGTTTTACGCTTCAACTACCACTCGAGGAAAAGTTTTTGGTTTCCAAATCCGAGCTACTGGATAAGTTAACCACCCTACTCGGTGGGCGAACGGCCGAGGAACTGGTTTACGAAGAAGTAACTACCGGAGCCCAGGACGACTTCAAGAAAGCGACGGATATAGCTAAACGAATGGTCGTGGAATACGGCATGAGCGAAAAACTTGGCCCGATTAACCTTGGCCAGGACAACGGAAACGTCTTCCTCGGTGAAGAAATAGTCAAGAGCAACGAACACTCTGAAGAAGTTTCTTCCCTGGTGGATAAGGAAATCCGCAGTATAGTTGAAGACTGTCACGGAAAAGCAAGAAAGATTCTCGGAGGGAACAAGGAAGTCCTGAACGAACTAGCCGAGAAACTGATAGAAATCGAGGAGCTCGAAGGAGACGAATTGGAAGAAATTCTGGACAAAGCAGCCCTCCCGGCGAGCGTATCGTAGGAACCCACCATGACTGAGGATATCGTCGTACTTGGCTCCACTGGATCCATCGGTACCCAGACTTTGGAGGTAATTTCTCACCTCAACGAAACGAGCCAGGATCATTTTAACGTAAAGGGTCTCGCCTGCGGAACTAGCACTGAGTTACTACTGGAACAAATCGAAAAATTCAATCCCGACTTAGTTTCTGTCAGCGGTGAAAGCGAAAGGCAGGATATTTTGACCGGTTACTCGGGCGAACTGGACGTAAAAACCGGAACCGCCGGTTTAAACCACCTTGCTAAATTCTCCAAAGGAGCCACCCTTGTTAACTCCCTAGTGGGGTTTCTGGGGCTGGAACCAACCCTAACTGCAGCCGGACGAGCAAAGAGAATTTTACTGGCCAACAAGGAATCGCTTGTCGTCGGAGGTGAACTGGTGAATCGTGAGCTCGGTTCCAGCGATACTTCACTGATTCCGATAGACAGCGAACACAATGCAATATTTCAGGCACTTGAATCGGGTGAAGAATCCGAAGTCGAGAGACTGGTAATTACTGCCTCCGGTGGTCCATTTCTCCACACGCCCCTCGAAGAGATAGCCAATGCCACTCCGGAAGAGGCACTCGACCACCCGAACTGGGATATGGGAAACCGGATAACCTGCGATTCGGCTTCCATGGTCAACAAAGGTTTAGAAGTTATCGAGGCCCACTGGTTGTTCGGGTTACCGTACGAAAGAATAGACCCGGTAATTCACCCG
>Ga0207797_1002568_pt1 | contig 12547 bp, 15 predicted proteins | sample PRCRCaboRojoPR_6_FD_187275 | JGI IMG/M metagenome (GOLD analysis project Ga0207797, IMG submission 187275) | Marine sediment microbial community from Cabo Rojo, Puerto Rico - PR CR 10% Liquid 1 (SPAdes) | ecosystem: Environmental > Aquatic > Marine > Coastal > Sediment | place: Cabo Rojo, Puerto... | reverse complement strand
CCCGCGGCGGCGACCGCGAGCCCGGTCGCCACCCCGACGGCGCCCCGGACGGGGTCGGCGACCGCCGCGACGTCGGCCGCGCCGTACAGCACCGCGCCGGCCGCGCCCAGCAGCGCGCCGACGACGGCGTAGCTCGCGGCCCGGCCTGTGTTGAACAGGAGGTGCTGGCGGAGCAGGTAGCGCGAGGGGAGGTGGCCGCCGTCGGTGGCGGGGCTCCCGCCGTCCGCGCTCTCTGCGCTCTCTGTTTCCGTGGCTTTCGCCACGCTGTCCGTGGCTTTCGCCACGCTGTCCATCCTGTCGGCGTAGATCGCCACCAGCGGGCCGCACATCCCGATACAGTGGGCGCCGCCGAGCAGGCCGACCAGCAGGAACGCGCCGAGCCAGCCAACCTCCGGGAGCGCGACCACGCGCTCACTCCGCCTGGCCGTGAGTGGGCTCCTCCAGCGGGCTGAACATCACGACGAGGCTGCCGACGATCAGCAGCACGCAAATAACCGACAGCACCACCTCCGGCGCGGACCGGCCGAGCGCGAACAGTGCGACCGGCACCAGCGCTAGGAGGCCAATGAGCGCGAGTCGCCGGGGCGGAACGGACATGTCGCCCCGGTTTTCCGGGGGACGTAGTAGGTGCGCGGGCCAGTTCTCAGAATGCTGGATTCGGCGCCCCGCTTCTTGCCGGCGACTCCACTCCCCGCCGGCATGCAGTCAGCTACGAAACGGTGGTTCGCTCACCGGGGGATGCGAAGGTGAGCGACGGACACACCCGCCGAGCACTGCTCCGCAGGGGGGCCGCGCTCGGGGGCGCGACACTGGCGGCCGCGGGCGCCGCCGGACCGGTCGCCGGACAGGAAGAAGGGGACGACGAGGGGCCGGCTCCGCGTCCGGACTTCGGCGACTGGCTCGCCGACGTCGACGGCGGCTACCGCGACGCCCGGGGGGAGAGCGAGACGACCGTCACGGTCGGCGCTCGCGGCAACGGCGGGACGTTCGCGTTCTCGCCAGCGAACCTCTGGATCGACCCCGGGACGACGGTCACCTTCGAGTGGACATCGAACAACCACAACGTGCTCCCGGAGAGCCAGCCGTCCGACGGCGGGTTCGATGGCCACGAGCCCATCGAGAACGGCGGGTTCTCCTTCAAGTTCACGTTCGAGACGCCCGGCATGTACGAGTACTACTGCGAGCCACACCGCTCGGTCGGGATGCTGGGCGGCATCGCCGTCGGGAACGACGTCCCGACCGCGACGCCGACGCCGGTCGGCGAGGCCCAGCAGGGGAGCGGCGAACTTCCCGGCGGGGTGTGGGTCGGCATCATGGCGGCGCCGGTGGGGCTTGCCGGCGTGTTCCTCGCCGGTATCCTCGCCTCGGAGTACCTCCGCGAGCGCCGCGAGCGGCTGGCCGAGGGCGTCCCGCAGGTGACGGAGCTGGCGCTGGCCCGCGGCCGGAAGCAGGAGCTCGACCACGACGGGTTCAACCCGATCGGCACCGCCGGCCTGCTGGTGGGCTACTTCCTGCTGTTGCTCGTGCTGTGGGGGCTGATGTACTTCGTCCAGTTCCTGGGCAACGGACCGACGGTGACGGGGTGATCACGGGTGGAGATACACCGCTACGAGCGGGCCTGGCTCGCCGCGTCGCTGGTGCTGATCGTGCTGTTCATCGGCACCGTCGCCTACGGCGCGCTCGGGCCGAGCGTCGCGATGGTCGACGCCGAGGGCGGCACGGTCGACCCGGCCGCGCTCGACGACCACCCGCGGTTCTCCGACCCCGGGGTGTACCAGACCGGCGAGGACGAGTACGCCGCCTACGTCATCGCCCGCCGGTTCGCCTTCCAGCCCGGCAGCACAGACCCCATCCGCGTCCCGGAGGGGAGCACGGTCACCTTCTACATCACCAGTCCGGACGTGGTCCACGGGTTCTCGCTGGCAGGGACGAACGTGAACACGATGGTCCTCCCCGGGCAGGTGACGAAGGTCACCGTCGACTTCGAGGAGACCGGGGAGTACGGCGTCGTCTGTCACGAGTACTGCGGCGAGGCCCACCACGAGATGGCTGGGACGCTCGTCGTCGTCCCGTCCGGGGAGTTCGACCTCCCCGAGGAGCGCGACGTCTCGGGGGGTGGTAGCTGATGGCGTTCGTCGACGAGTTCCCCTTCGAGGCGAAGCTCACCCGTCACAGTTTCGGCGTCGCCTTCTTGGCGCTGGCGATCGGCGGCCTGTTCGGGCTGATACAGGCGCTCCACCGGACCGGCGCGTTCCGCGGGTTCGTCAGCTCCGCGGACTACTACACCGTGCTCACCGGCCACGGCGTGTTGCTGGTGCTGGTGTTCACGACGTTCTTCATCGCCGGCCTGTTCAACTGGGGAGTCGTCCGCAGCCTCGACCGGCCGCTGCACAGCAAGCGGCTCGGCCGGGCCTGGTTCTACACCCTGCTGCTGGGGACGGTGCTCGCGTCGACGGCCATCCTGGGCGGGTTCTTCGACAGCGTGCCGCTGTCGGCTGACGTGCTGTTCACGTTCTACCCGCCGCTGCAGGCCCACCCGTTCTTCTACATCGGGGCGGCGCTGATCGTCGTCGGCTCGTGGCTGGCGGGCGCGAACTACTTCCTCACCTACCGCGCCTGGCGCGCCGAGAACCCCGGCGAGCGCATCCCGCTGCAGACGTTCATGGTGCTGACGACGATGCTGCTGTGGTACCTCTCGACGCTGGGCGTCGCCGCAGAGGTGGTGCTGTTCCTCATCCCGTGGTCGCTGGGCATCGTCGGCGGCGTCGACCCGCTGCTGTCCCGGACGCTGTTCTGGTTCTTCGGCCACCCGGTGGTGTACTTCTGGCTGCTGCCGGCGTACCTCATCTGGTACACCGTCCTGCCGAAGCTCTCGGGCGGGCGGCTGTTCTCGGACCCGCTGGCGCGGGTGGTGTTCCTGCTGTTCCTGCTGCTGTCGACCCCGACCGGGTTCCACCACCAGTACCTCGATCCCGGCATCCCGGAGGGGTTCAAGGCTATCGCGATGACCAACACGATGTTCCTGCTGTTGCCGAGCCTGCTCACCGCGTTCACCGTCGTCGCCAGCATCGAGCACGGCGCCCGCCAGTCCGGCGGTGACGGGCTGTTCGGCTGGCTCCGGGCGCTCCCGTGGGACGACCCCGCGTTCGCGGGCATCTCGCTGGCGGGGCTGATGTTCGCCGCCGGCGGCTTCTCCGGGATGATTAACGCCGGCATGAGCATCAACTACCTCGTCCACAACACGCTGTGGGTGCCCGGCCACTTCCATCTCACCGTGGGGACGGCGTTCGCGCTGACGGCGATGGCGGCGACGTTCTGGCTGTTCCCGCAGATCTCCGGCAAGCGCCTCCGGCTGCGCGGGGCGGCGGTCGCACAGCCGTACGTCTGGTTCCTCGGGATGGTGTTGATGTCCAACGCGATGCACCGCGCCGGCCTGGCCGGCGTCCCCCGGCGGACCGCTGAGCCCCAGTACGACGCCTTCGCGTTCGACGCCGGCGTCGGCGGCATCGGCGAGATGCGCGCCCAAATCGCGCTCGGCGGCATCCTGCTGTTCCTCGGACTGGTGCTGTTCCTGGCGGTGGTGTTCCGCACGTGGATGGCGCCACGCGACGAGGAGCTACGGGTGACCGGCACCATCCCGCCGGCGCTCTCCGGCCCCGAGAACAGCCCGCCCGTGCTGGACAACCTCCGGCTGTGGACGCTGGTCGCCGTCGCGCTGGTTGTGCTCACCTACAGCCTGCCGCTGGTCAGCATGGTCGCGGACGGACTACTCACCCCCGGGCTCCCGCCCATCCCGGTGTGACAGTGCCGGACAGCGACCAGCAGGCCGACGCCGACGGGGGCGCGGAGCCGCCGGTGCCGGCCGCCGGGCTGCCGTGGTTCGTGAAGCTCCTGGTGGTGCTCGCGGCGGTGGCGGTGGCGTTCGTCGTCGCCGTCGACCTGCTGCACTTCGTGGAGCTGTTCTAGCCGAAGTACCCCTCCAGGAGCTTCTCCTCGGCCCGCCGGAGGTGCTTGTGGAACGTGACGTCCGAGACGTCCATCGTCGCCGCCAGCTCCTGGGCCGTGCTCGCCCGGGGCCAGTCGAAGTAGCCGCCGTGGTAGGCCGCCTGCAGCGCCGCCCGCTGGCGGCCGGTGAGCCGGTCGGGCGCCGGCGGGGCGTCGCCCGCACCCGGCCGCTCGACGGTCCGCTTGGCCAGCAGCTCCAGGTCCGGGAACGCCGTCCGGGCGGCCCGGAGCGACCGGCGGACGTCCGCCGACAGCGGGAGTTCGGCGCACAGCTCTACCCGGCCGTCGGCGGCCGTCGCGCCGGTGACGTGGGCGCCGGTGTCCGCAAGCGCGCGGGTCAGCGACGGCCCCGTGGTCGCCAGCTCCACCAGCCAGCCGTCCTCGGCCTCGCGGGCAACCCGGACCCGCTCGACGCCGTCGGTCGCCCGGGCCCGCTCGACGGCGCCGGCGGGGTCCTCGCCGGCGACGTCGAGGTAGTACAGCTCGCGGTCGTCGGTGCCCGCCACCGCCGCCGACAGCGACACGCGGGCGTCGGCGCCGGCCGCCCTGACCAGCGGGGAGCGGTCGTCGCTGCTGGCGAGGGTCAGCGCCACGGCGTCGTCGGCGTCCAGCAGCCGCCGGGTGCGGGTGGCGGCGACGGCGTAGCCGACGGTCGTCCCCAGCTCCCGGAGGCTGGTGCGCTCGTACTCGCTGACACAGCGCGACCCCTCCGTGCGGACACGGAGCACCCCGTGGGTGACGCCGTCGTACGCGAGCGCCACGAACGCCCGCGCCCGGGGCTGGTCGCGCTCGTCGTCGCTCACCAGCTCCACCTCGCCGCTCCGGGCGGCACGCACCGCCGGCGGGACCGCGTCGCCGTCGGCCGACACCGGCTCCGGGAGGTCGTCCGCCCCGCTCCCGACCCACGGCGTCACCTCCCCGGCAGCCGCGTCGTAGCCGCCGATCCAGGCCGCCACGTACAGCCCGGTGTCAGCGAGGCTGTCACAGACGGCCTCCTCTATCTCGTCCCGGGTGCGGGCGCGCAACAGCGCCTGGCTCACCGCCCACACGGCGGCGTTCACCTTGTTGAGCCGGTCGAGCAGGTCACGCTGGCGCCGTATCTCCCGCTCGTGGCGCTTGCGCTCGGTGATGTCGGCGTTCACCGCGACGAACCGCCGCACGGTGCCGTCGTCGTCGGTGATCGGCGCGATGGTCTGGTGGACGTGGTACTGCTGGCCGTCCTTCGTCTCGTTCACGATGTCGCCCTCCCACACCTCGCCCGCGAGGATGGTGTCCCACACCTCCGCGTAGAACCCCTCGTCGTGACGGCCCGACTGGAGGATGCGGGGGTTCCGGCCGACCGCCTCCGCCCGGCTGTAGCCGGTCGTCTCCTCGAACGTGGGGTTGACGTACTCGATGGTGCCGTCCCGGTCGGTGACGTAGATGGAGTGGCCCGACTGCTCGACGGCCTCGACGAACGCCTGGAGGTGGCTGTCGTCAGGCTCGCGCCGGTCCAGCGCCGCGGCCGCGAGCCGGCCGACGAGGCTCCCCTTGCTCTCGACGACCGGCACGCCGGCCTCGCGGGCGCGCTCGGCGGCCGCCCCGTCCTCGGTGTACACCACCGCCGGGAGGTCGTAGCGGTCGGCGACCTGCCCGCACAGCGCGGCGCCGTCCCCGTCCGGTAGCTCCGGGGCGACGACGACGGCGTCGGGGAGCCGGTCGGTGGCGAGCGCGGCGAGGCAGTCGCTGGTGTCGGTCGCCGTCTCCACGCTGGCGTCGTGGGCGCCGGCACTCAGCCGCATCGCCGCCGCGGCCTGCCAGTCCTCCGCGCCCGCCAGCAGCACGCTCAGGGGTCGGGTGGCGGTGTCCGCGTCCATCCGGGTTCCGTTCGCGAGCGTAGAACAGAACCCGCATTAGGTTTACCGGTCGTCCGCACCGTCCGCGCGGATCACCCGCACCTCCAGACACCCCTCGGGGGTGCGGTCCACGGCGACCCGGTCGAACGCGGGGACGAACTCCCCCGCGTGGCGACCGTCGGTGCTGATGCGGGTGCGCTCCTCGACCAGCGCCGCCTCTTGGAGCAGCGCAATCTTCCGGTAGGTGGTCGACAGCGGCAGGTCACACGCCCCCGCGAGCGCCTTCGCTGTCATCGGCTCGGCGCTGGTCGCCTGGAGCAGACACCGGCAGTCCTCGTCCTCGAGTGCCTCCAGCACCCGCCCGGGCGACGGCGCCGGCTCCCCCCGTAGCTGGCGGACCCCCTCGTCGGCGAGGCTGACATCGGAGGCCCGGACCGCGTTGCTCGTGCCGTCGGCCTGGCGGCTGCTGTCCATACCGGAACTCGGCACCGGGCCGCATTGAGCACGGTGTCTAACTGTCTAACCCTACTCGGCGGTGGTGAGGTACACCGCCACCACCGCGAACCCGATGCCGGCGAGCTTCCGGGCGGTGAGCGACTCCTCCAGGAACAGCACCCCCACCGCGGAGCTGGTGACCAGGAACATCCCGAAGATCGGCGTCACGACGCTGACGGGACCGAGCTTCAGCGCCTGGTAGTACGCGAGGATGCCCACCGACAGCGCGACGCCGGCCGCGAGCATGTACGGCGCGACCGGCGAGGTGACCGCCGCGCGGACGTCCTCGCCCTGGGCGACGACGATGCCCAGCGCGACCACGACCAGTATCGCGTTCGTCACCAGCGCCACGACAGTGCTGTTGAGATCGCGGGTCGCGACCCGGACCAGCGGCGGCACCAGCGAGTACGCGACCAGCGCGAGCACCGCCCACGGGAGATATCTCATCCTCTCCACCCGCGGCCGCCGCCGTCGTGACGCTTTCGAAAGCGTGGGACCGCTACCCTCAACAGCCGCGCCCACGGAGGGGAGGTATGCAGAGTCCCAACCGGATGGCGACCGAGCTCGTCGACGAGGCGATCGACTTCGCCGACGAGCTCGCGGTCGCCGTCCACGAGCTCGACAACGAGGCGACGGTGCTGGACTTCGGCGTCGACGCCGTCGGCGGCGTGGAGGCGGGGCTGTTGCTCGCGGAGATACAGACCGCGGGCCTCGCGACCGTCACCGCCGAACTCGGGGAGCTGGCCGGCACCCCCCGGACGGAGGTGACCCTCACGACCGACCACCCGGCGCTGTCGCTGCTGTGCTCGGCGAAGGCCGGCTGGGAGCTGTCCGTCGACGGCTTCGAGGGGCTCGGCAGCGGCCCCGCCCGGGCGCTGGTCGCCGAGGAGGCGGAGTTCGCCCAGCTGGGCTACCGCGACGAGTTCGACTTCGCCGTGCTCGCCGTCGAGAGCGACGAGCTGCCGGGCGAGGCCGCCGCCGAGCAGGTCGCCACCATGGCCGGCGTCGAGACGGGCGGCGTCTTGCTCCCCACGTTCGCGACCGCCAGCACGGCCGGCAGCGTCACGATGGCCGCCCGGGCGGCGGAGCTCGCAGCCTTCAGAGCGTTCGAGCTGGGCTACGACCCCCGTGACCTGCTGAGCGTCACCTCGCGGGCGCCGGTCGCCCCCGTCGCCGGCGACGAGGAGACGGCCATCGCTCGCACGAACGACGCCATCGCCTACGGCGGCCGGGTCCACCTCACCGTTGACACGGACGACGACTGCCTCCAGGAGCTGGCCTCCGCGGCGACGGACCGCCACGGCACGCCCTTCGCGGAGATGTTCGAGACCGTCGACTGGCAGCTCCACGAGCTCGACGAGTCCGTGTTCGCGCCCGCCCAGGTGACGGTGGACGTCGTCGGCGGCCCCACCTACACCGTCGGCGACACCGACGAGGCGCTGGTGGCAGAGTCGTTCGGGCTGTGAGGTACAAGCCCGTCCCCGAGCCCCGCGACGTCGCCTTCCTCCGGGCGGCCCGGGACGCGGTGGGCATCGTCCCCGGCTCCGAGGAGGACTGCTGCTCGCGGGTGACCCTGGAGACCCCCGTGACCTCGCGGGACCGCGCCCGCGAGGTGATCACCTTCCTCCAGGCGCTCGGGCTGGTCGAGGAGCGCGACGGCCGGTTCCGCGCCACCCGGGAGAGCCCCGACCGCGAGACCCTGGCGAGCCGGTTCCGCGAGCGGGTGTACCTCGCCGACGAGGCGCTGGCCGCGCTGGAGGAGGGGGGCGCGACCCCGGACGGGCTGGCCGACCGGCTGGCGGGGCTGCCCGCCTGGGAGCGCGCCAGGGAGACCGACCCCGAGGGCGAGCAGCGCGAGCGCGTCGAGCGACTGCTCGGGTGGGCGGTGGCGCTCGGACTGGCCGAGCAAGAGGACGGCCGCTACCGGGCGGTCTGAGTCCGCCGCCCCGGTCGCCCGCTGTGGGTGGATCTCGAGGGACGCGGCTACTCGACGGTGACCGTCCCCGTCATGCCGAGGCTCTCGTGGGGGACACAGACGTAGTCGTACGTCCCCGGCACCTCGAACGTGTACTCGTAGGTCCCGCCCCTGGGGACCAGCGACCCCTCAGGCGACTCGTCGGGACCGTAGCTGGCGAACGCCGCCGCGTCGGCGGGCAGGCCGGCGTCGTCGCTGTCTTCGGGCCGACAGCAGACGTTGTGGCCGGCGCTGGCGAACCCCCAGGTGACGCTGTTGCCGACCGCCACCGTCAGCGCCGCGGGCTCGAAGGTGTTCTCGCCGTCCGCGCCCGCGACCACGTCGGCGTCGGGGAACGACGGCCCGGAGAGACAGCCCGGGAGGCCGACCAGACCGGCTCCGAGGGCCGCGACCGTCTCGCGCCGGGTCGGCCGGAAGAACTCCCGCCAGGCCCCGACCTTCGACCGCCCGGAGCGGCGCTGACGGCCGCGGTCGACTCCGTCCATGGTCACGCGGCCGGGTCGGCCAGTGTCCCGACGCCGTCGCTTCGGACGTCCGCGGTCAGGAGAACGACCTCGATGGCGAGGGGGGCTACCAGGTCGAGCCCGTTGGCGACGAACGTCGGCACGCCGCTCAGCACCGTCATCCAGAGCGGGTACAGCAGCGCGACCGCCAGCATGATGATGCCGACAGCTCTCGGGTGGACGTCCGCGAGGAGCGCGGTGACGCCGAACAGCGCGAACGCCAGGTACATCGTGACGATGGCCGCGAACGGTGCCAGCGCGACCGGGCCGGGCGGCTCCGTGAGGACACCGGTCGGTTCCAGGACGCCGGTGCCGATGGCGACGGTGGCCGAGCAGACGATGGGGACGACCAGCAGGGCGGCGGCGACCCGGGACAGGTACGGCCGCCGCTCGACGAGCGCGGGGTACAGTCCGAGCAGCCCGAACCCCATGAGAACCCACGCGACCCACGCGAAGACGTCGGCGTAGGTGAACGACGTCCCAGTGTACGTCGACAGTATCCGGTTCACCACGAACACTGCGTACAGCGCTCCCCCGGCGAGGAACAGCGTCGAGGCGTTCTCCTCGAACAGTTCCAGCCTGCCTGTCTCTGATGCCATACCGCGAGGTAGCTGGATTGACAGTTTATAGTTAAGCTATACGACATTATAATGCGACATCTGACAGGTCCGTGGCGGGTCGGCCGGGCTCCGTGGCGGGCCGAGGTTTAAAACCCCACCTCGTGAGCAACCGGCATGACCACCGACGACACGGCCGCATCGGGGGTGTCACCGGACGAGGCGTTCGCCCTCGTCGCGGACGAGACGCGCTTGGGGATACTGCGGACGCTCAACCAGGCGGACCGGCCGCTGGCGTTCTCGACGCTGTTCGAGCGCAGCGAGTACGACACCAGGTCGAACTTCAGCTACCACCTCGACAAGCTCGAGGGCCACTTCCTCAGCCGGACCGACGGGGGTACGCCCTCCGGCAGACGGGCCGCCGGGTCGTCGAGGCGGTCGTCTCGGGAGCGGTGGCCGCGGACCCCGTCATCGAGCGGGCGCCCACCGACGCGCCGTGCCCGTTCTGCTCGGCGCCGATCGAGGTGAGCTACGAGCAGGAGCGCGTCGAGATGTTCTGTACGGAGTGCTCCGGTATCGTGCGACCGGAGGAGCCGGGCAAGTAGTTCGACACCGAACACGGCACGCTCGGCGCTATCTCGCTCCCCCCTGCGGGCGTCCAGGGGCGGACACCGACGGAGATACTGAACGCGGCCGGAGTGTGGGACAACCTCCACCTCTTGGGCGACAGCGCCGGCGTCTGCTCGCGCTGTGCCGGCGCGGTCGAGCACTCGCTGACCGTCTGCGAGGACCACGACGCCTCCGGGGGCGTCTGTGATCGCTGCGACCGGCGGTACGCGGTGGCTTTCGAGGTCGAGTGCGCGACCTGCCACAACAGCAAACGCGGAATCGCCATCGTCTGCCTGCTGGCGGAAACGGAACTGCTCTCCTTCCTCACCGACTACGGGATGAACCCCCTGGTCCCGGCGACCCAGAAACGGGCCCCGGGGATGCTGGCGAACTACGGGGAGGAGGTCCGCTCGCTTGACCCGCTCAGGGTGGAGTTGACGTTCACCGTCGACGACGACGCGCTCACGCTGACGGTCGACGAGGAGGCGTCGGTCGTCGGTGTGAGCAGGAATCGGGGGTCCGACTCCGCCTGATCAGTCGGCCAGCTCCGGCTTCGGCGTCGCGGGTGCCGACAGCAGCGTCCCGGCGATCAGCAGCCCGGTGAGCGCGGCGACCCCCGCACAGACGAGGTACTCGGCGGCGAAGCCGATCGTCGCCCCGAGCGGCAGGGCGACGACGGGACCGAGCACCGTGCCGACGTCGCCGAAGACCTTGTACACGCCGCCGAACTTCCCGACGTCCGCCTCCGGGCTGATGTCGCCGAGGTAGGCGAGCAGCGGCGGTCCGGTCGCCCCGCCACCGAGCCCGGCGACGACGACCCCGCCCGCGACGCCGGCGAGGGTCGGGACGCTCGCCAGCAGCACCAGGCCGGCACCGCCGAGGAATATCGCCGGCAGCACCACCCGAATCCGGTTCTCCAGGGCGTCGGAGTACCGTCCGGCGACGACGTTGCTCGCCGACGAGCAGAGCACGAACGCCGCGAGGACGACGCCGCTGACGCCGGACTCCGAGAGACCACCGATTGCGAGCCCGTGGTCGGCGGTGTACAGCACGACCGTCGAGAGCAGGACACCCCCGAGGAACCGGCCGGCGAGGTTGGCGGTGCTGACGACGACCACCCGACGGTCCGACCGGACGATCGCTGGTACGGCACGGAGCCCCGGCGACCGCTCGACGTCGGGTGTGACGTCGGGGAGGAACACCGCGGCGAGCAGCGTCGACAGCGCGACGACCCCGCCCGCGAGCAGGAACGCCTCCCGGATGCCGAACAGGTCGGCGACGACCCCGCCGGCCACGAGCCCGACCGGGAGGCCGAACCCAAGCCCGGCCATCATGTAGCCGAGCCAGCGGCCGCGGTTCTCGACGGTCGTGACGTGGGTCACCATCGCGAACCCGCCGACGGTCACCAGCGCCGTCCCGACACCCCACGTGGCGCGCGCGGGCAGGAACACGGTCGACGGTGACAGCCCCACCGGGTCCGGAGCCAGCCCGAGCACGTAGCCGAACGGGGCGACGGTCAGCAACAGGAAGCCGGCGACGACGGGGCGTCGGGTGCCGACCCGGTCGAGCAGGCTCCCCACCGGGGCGTTGACGAGCAGCCGCGAGACGCCGTGGACCGAGAGGATCAGACCGACCACCAGCGGAGCGATGTCGAGGACCGACCCCAGCCGCGGGAGCGTCGGGTAGGCGACGCCCCCGGCCATCCCGCTGAAGAACACGCTGACGACGAGGCTGCCGGCGACGTATCCGATCCCGGGGTCCTCGCGGTGGGCCGGCAGCTGCATCGTCCGGATGTCAAAATACCGTGGTAAAAACGTTTCCCGCCGACCGGTGGGTCCGCAGGTGTCGCCAACGCCCGACGGGACTCGCCCTCGCGAGGGTGCCGAGACACCCACCTCTAAGCCCACCGGGGCCGTGACTTCCGCCGTGAGCCACACCGTCGCGGCCGTCCTGTTCGACCTCGACGACACCCTCTGTACCTACCGCCGGAGCCCGGGGGACCTGCTCGCCGTCGCCGCCGACCGGGTCGGCATCGACCAGCCGTTCCCCGTGGAGGCGTACTACCGGCGCTTCGAGGAGTTCGCCGACGGCAGCGACGACATGGCACAGCTCCGCGAGCGCTGTTTCGCGACCCTGGCCGGCGAGCACGGCCACGACCCCGCCGACGGCCGGGCGCTCGCGCGGGCCTACACCGCCGAGCGGGACCCGACAGCCGTCGAGCCGCTGCCCGGCGCCCGTGAGGCTGTCGCCCGGCTGAGCGAGCGCTACCGGCTCGGGCTGGTGACCAACGGGCTGCGGGACGCCCAGCGGGCGAAGGTCGATGCAATCGGGCTCGGGGACGCGTTCGGGACGACCGTGTACGCCGGCGAGCCGGCCCACACCGCAAAGCCCAATCCGGCGCCGTTCCACACGGCCTGCGAGAGCCTGGGAGTGGCACCCGGGGAGACAGTCCACGTCGGTGACTCCCCGCCGGACGTGGCCGGCGCCGACGCCGCCGGGCTGCGGTCCGTGCTGGTGACCGGCGGGGATGCCCCGGAGGAGCTTACCCCCACCTACAGGGTGGGGGAG
>Ga0207797_1002567_pt1 | contig 12551 bp, 9 predicted proteins | sample PRCRCaboRojoPR_6_FD_187275 | JGI IMG/M metagenome (GOLD analysis project Ga0207797, IMG submission 187275) | Marine sediment microbial community from Cabo Rojo, Puerto Rico - PR CR 10% Liquid 1 (SPAdes) | ecosystem: Environmental > Aquatic > Marine > Coastal > Sediment | place: Cabo Rojo, Puerto... | reverse complement strand
CCACGACGAGCCCGGAACGGCGAATCACCTCCCGGGGATTCGGGCCGACGCGGTCACCCGGGTCGACGCGGTCACCTGGGTCGACGCGGTCACCCGGGTCGATCTGGATGCCTTTGTCCACACAGGATTGTCCAGGCCCGATAGGCTCCACGCCCGCCGCTCGCAGGGTGCGGAGCTGGCTGGCGGCGGCCCCCCTCAGCTCCTCGGGCGCCTTGCTGAGCAACACGCGGACCGGGAAGCCTCGGTTGTGGAGGTGGCGCGCACAGCAGAGCCCGCCACCGCCGTTGCCGCCCGAGCCGGCCAGCACGGCGATGACGCCCCGTTGGCCCCCAAACATCTCCATCACGTTCCCCGCCAGGTTCCGCCCAGCGTTCTCCATCATCTGGAGAACACCCAGCCCCATCTCCTCCATGGCGATGCGGTCCACCTCGCGCATCTCGTCGGCGGTGACGGCGGGCACGGCGCGACCGTCGACGGCACGAAACGTCGGTGCAGACTTATCTCCCACAGCCATCTCGCTCCTCATTCAAGCGTCATGAATAGGTTGTTCAGCGCCTCCGCCAGCGTGGGATGGGGCAGCATCGCGTCCCGGAGGGCGGTGTAGGACAGGTTGCCCATCATCGCCACGCGGAGCACCGAGGCCACCTCGCCGCCCTCCAGGCCCAGGATAGCGGCTCCCAGGATCTGATCGGTCTCAGCGTCGACGACGGCCTTCATCACCCCCCGCGGCTCATCCACCTCCAGGGCTCGGGCCACGTGGCTCATAGGCATCCTCGCCACGCGGACGTCGTACCCCCGGTCGCGAGCCATCTCCTCTGTCAGCCCAGCGCGTCCCAGTTGGGGATCGATGAAGACGGTGTAGATCAGGGTCCGGTCATCGGTGGACGCATCGCCGTCCTCCAGCAGATTGGCGCGGACGATGCGGAAATCGTCGTAAGAGACGTGGGTAAACGCCGGGCCACCCTTCACGTCGCCCAGAGCGTAGATGCCGGGGACGTTCGTCTCCAGCCGCTCGTTCACCTTGACGTAGCCGTGGTGGTACGTCTCGATCCCCGCCGCCTCCAGATTGAGGTGTTCCGTGTTGGGGACCCGTCCCACCGCCACCAGAAGATGGGAGCCCTTCACCACGCTCTCACCGTCAGGCCCGTCGACGTGCAGCGCGACGGCTCCCTGCGCGTCCTCCTCCACCCGAACCGCGTCGGTGTTGAGAAGGATCTCGATGCCGTCCTCGCGCAGGATATCGATCACCTCCTCGGCGATGTCGGCGTCCTCGTGGGAAAGAACCTGGGCGCTGCGCTGGACAATCGTCACCTCGCTGCCGAAGCGACGGAACATCTGCCCGAACTCCACACCCACGTACCCCCCGCCGAGCACCAGGAGATGCTCCGGCACCTCGCCCAGCTCCATCACCGTGGTGGAGTTGAGGCTGGGTACGTCGTCCAACCCCGGGAGATCCAAGCTGCGGGGACGCTGCCCCGTGTTGATGAAGATCTTCTCGGCGGTCAGATGGCACGTGGATCCATCGTTCACATCCACCTCGACCGACTTGGGGCCGATGAAGCGGGCCTCGCCCATCAGCAGATCGACCCCCTCAGCCTCCTCGAGGCGCTGCCGATTGCCGGAGCGGAAGCTCTTCACGATGTTCCGCTTCCGCTCCCGGACCCGGGTTAGATCCACCTCGATGGAGCCTGTCTCCACCCCGTAGTTGGCGCCGCGCCGGGCCATGTGGGCCACGCGGGCGCTGGCGATCATCGTCTTGCTCGGCGTGCACCCCTCGTTGATGCAGGTGCCGCCCACGTGCTCCCGTTCTACCAGGGCCACCGACCATCCGGCCTCGGCCAGCGCCGTGGACAAGGGATTGTTCGCCTGCCCGGCGCCGATCAGAATGGCATCGTACTTGGTGACCTCTTCGTCGCGCTCTGTCATCGGCATCGTTGTCCACCCTCCTTGGTGTATCGGTTCCTCAGCCGCTCGTCAACCATGGCCAGCCAGCCTCCCCGTCTCGTGACGTCCTCGGCGGCTGATTCTCTGCCTCAATCCCAACTTCGCAATGTCTGCCACGCCCGGAGCACCTCCGCGACGCTCCACGCCTGCGCGATACAGCCGCGCGGCGCAAAGGGCGGGTCACCGTCGAAGATCTCACTCACGCTCCCGACGGCGTGATCGCTCAGATGATGCACGAAAGGCCTCAGGAAGAATCGGGCCGCCTCACGATCCCCATAGACCCGGAGATGGGCGGCGACGAACGGGCCGATCAGCCAGCCCCAGACGGTGCCCTGATGGTACGCCGCATCTCGCTGGCGCCGATCGCCGCCGTAGCGACCGATATAGGCCGGATCGCTCGGCGCCAGGCTGCGCAGGCCGTGGGAGGTGAGCAGATGGCGGGCGCAAGCGTCCACCACCGCCCGCTGTTGCTCCGCGCTCAACGGGCTGTGCGGGAGAGAGACGGCGAAGAGCTGGTTGGGCCGCAGGCTGGCGTCGTCTCCATCGGGTGTATCGAGCACATCGTAGCAATACCCCTGGCTACTGCAGCAGCCGTGGCCGCAGTCGGCGCCCGCGCACCAGAAGCGGGCGAAACCAGAGCGCGCCCGCTCCGCCATGGCGGCGTACTGGTCGGCCGGCTCCCCCAGGCGATGGGCGACGTCGGCCATCACGCACAGCGCGTTGTACCAGAGAGCGTTGATCTCCACCGGCTTTCCGATGCGGGGCGTGACCACCCAGTCATCCACCTTGGCGTCCATCCAGGTGAGCTGCACCTCCGGCTCCCCCGCGTAGAGCAGCCCATCGTCCGGATCCACGTGGATGTTGTATCGGGTGCCGCGTCGATGCCAGTCGATGATCTCCTGCAAGACAGGGAAGAGGTCGCGCAGCAGATCGTGATCCTGAGTGGCAGCGACGTAGGCCCGGATGGCTTCGACGTACCATAGTGTCGCATCGACGGTGTTGTACTCCGGATCGCCCCCCTGGTCGGGGAAGTTGTTGGGCAGCATGCCCTGGTCGACGAAGCGAGCAAAGGTGCGCAGCACCCGCTCGGCTATGGCGTGACGGCCCGTAACCAGGGTCAAGCCCGGCAGACTGATCATCGTGTCCCGCCCCCAGTCGCCAAACCATGGATAGCCGGCGATGATGGTCCGTCCCTCGCCGTCCTCCGGCAGGTCGCGCCGCACGATGAACTGGTCGGCGGCCAGGACCAGCTGTCGCGCCCAGGACGCGGAGCTGGCCTCCCTCTCCTCCGGCTGGCTCATGCCCCCGCCCCGCTCCAGCAGGCGCCGCTCGCGGGATTGCCGTCTTTGATAGGCATCCTCGCCGCCGAGGCCAGGTCCGGCATCTGTGCTCGCCACGAGCGTCAGTGACCCGCCGGGCTGGAGGCGGGCGCGAAACCGCCCGGCGTAGAGATGGTCCTCTCGGGCATCCAGGCCCCGATACGCCTCCACCGCCAGAGCGTAGCCCCGGTACCAGGTGTGCATGACGGCGACCTCGGCGTCACCGCTGAGAAGATGGAGCGGCGTCGCCCCCTCGAAGGCCACCACGCGCAGGCCCTCACGAACGGGCTCGACACGCATCTGCCACGGCGTCTCTGTCGAACCGCTTGACGGGGTCGACCCAGCCACCCGCGTCGTGGCTTGATGATACCGATAGTTGACCATCGCCTTGATGCTCAGGGTCAAGGGGGCAGTGGCCCGCCGCAGATCGTAGCGGACGTAGGTGGTGTTGGCGCCGTGCTCCATCCAGACCCGCTTCTCCAGGAGCGCCTCCCCACAGGCGTAGGTCCACACCGGGGTCGTGCCCTCCAGACGGAAGCGCTCCAGGTAGCGGAACCCCCTGGGCTCCACCTGACCGTCGGCCCAGCGGTTGGCGAACAGTCGATAGTCACGGCCTCGAGCCCCTCCATCCTCGAGAGAGGGGTACGTGGCGGTCTCATCGAGCTTGGCGAGCAGCAGCGTGCGCCCCAGCGGGGGATCGAGGGCCGCGATGAGCAGGCCGTGGTAGCGGCGCGTCGGCAGGCCGGCCACGGTCCCGCAAGCGTAGCCGCCGATGCCATTGGTGACCAGCCACTCACGCCGCTCCGCAGCAGGCAGGTGGCCGCAGATCTCCCGTCCCAGATCCAGCATCTTCTCCCCGTTTCAGTGATCAGGCATCGTCATCATCGACCACTCATAAGCGATCAACCGTCAGCCGTGGTCTGGAACTCCAGACCGTAACAGGCCACGCCGAGCAGGGCGACGTCCGGGTTGAGGATCACGTGGACCGGCATACGCTCCATCAGGTCGGTGTGACGCCCTTTGCTATGGAAAGCCTCCAGGAAACTCCCCTCCTCCAAGGCGGGGATGATGCGCGGGGGGATCCCCCCACCCAGGTAGACGCCGCCGGTGGCCATCACCTTCAGCGCCAGGTTCCCTGCCTCCGCTCCCAGAATGGAGACGAAGGTATCCAACGTCAGAGAGCAGAGCTCACACGGCCGATCGTCGTCGAGGGCCGCGTTGACGATGACGGGCGTGGGATCATCGGCCTGGGCCAGGTCCTCGGCCAGCCAGTCAGGCTCCTCGGCGTAGCCACCATCCCTGTAGTAAGTGTAGAGACTGGGAATCGCCATCCCCGAGCAGACCAGTTCATAGCTGACATGCTCGTGGCGCGCCCACAGGTAGCGGAGCAGCTGAATCTGGCGGGGCGTCATCGGCCCGAAGTCGGTATGCCCCCCCTCCGAGGCATGGGGACGGTAGCGTCCGTCATCCCTGTCCCAGGTGAGAAAGGCCTCGCCCAGCCCGGTGCCCGGTGCGACGACGGCGATGGCTCCCGCGCGGTCGGGCTCCCCGGGTTTGAGCGTATGCAACTCATCCGGCTCCAGAAGCGGTACGCCGTTGGCCATGGACGCCAGGTCATTGAGCACCCGCACCTGAGAGAGGCCCAGGGCCTCCTCCAGCTCGCCCTCGTCCACCACCCACGGCAGATTCGTGACCTCAACGCGACCCTCGATCACCGGGCCGGCCACCCCGAAGCTGGCCCGCTCGACCGCGACGTCGACCTTATCTAGGAACGCTCGTGCAATAGCGTCCAGGCCGTCGTAGGCCTTGCTGTTGAATGTCTCCAGTACAACGGCCTCTTCGGGGCGGCGCCGTTGCCCTCCCCCCTCCTCCTCCGAAAAGATCGCCAGCGTGGTCTTCGTCCCTCCAACGTCTCCCACAAGCAGCATATCAGCCTCCTTCCGATCCATATCCTGTCCGACGGTGCGATCTCTACGATGTCTGCCGACGCTCACCGTGCGCTGACGTGGCGATGAGCAAACATCACCCCATCCTCAAAGCTCAGCGCCCGCCGCCCCCTCGCCGCCATCGACCCGCATGACCGTCCCTGTGGCGAACTCGTTCTGGGCGAGAAAGACGCAGGCCTGCCCCACGTGCTCGGGATCGCCAGCGTGCCCCAGGGGCAGCGTCTTCACGAGTCGCTCGAACGTCTCCTCCTCTCCCGGCGGGGCGAGCACCGGTCCGGGCACCACACAGTTGACGCGTATGTGGTGCTCCGCCAGGGCCAGGGCGGAGACTCGGGTGAGCATGACCACCCCCGCCTTGGAGATACTGTGGTGAGGGTAGGAGACCCAGCCATTCAGACCACCGTTGTCCCCAATGTTGATAATCACGCCCTCCCTCTCGGTCTCGATCATCAGGCGCGCCGCGCTCTGCGTCAGGAGAAACGGGCCGGTCAGATTGACGTCCATCACCCGCTGCCAGTCCTTGAGGTCGATCTCCAGGAAATCGGCGCGCCGGAAGAGCCCCGCGCTGTTGACCAGCACGTCGAGCCGACCGTAGTAGCCGCGGATCTCCATCATCATACGCTCCACGTGATCCGGGTTCCCCTGGTCGCCCGTGATGATGACGGCGTCCACCCCCCTGGCCTTCGCCTCCTCGACGGCTGTGCGGGCCGGCTCCGCCGAGCTGGGCGAGACGTGATGGATCACCAGGTTCGCGCCCTGCTCGGCGAAGGTCAGGGCGATGGCCCGCCCCACGCGCCGTGCCGAGCCGGTGACGAAGACGACTTTCTTCTCCAAGTCCACGCTCATCGCTCGATCCTCATCTCCTTGTCTGCTCCGATTCGTCGCTACGCTACGGTACGCTCACGCTTTCGGACAGGCTCGCCCGGACGACCGACGTACGGAACCCGCTGGAGCACGGCCTAATCCTCCTCACCCATCACCCCGGGCTCCGTCATCCGGTAGGGGTTGAGAGCCGCGTCCAGTTCCTCGGGCGATAGGAGGCCGCGCTCCTCGGCAACCTGGCGCACCGTGCGGCCGCTACGATGGGCCTCCTTGGCGATCTCGGCGGCCTCGTCGTAGCCGACGGCCGGCGCCAGGGCCGTGGCCAGCGCCAGGCTCCGCTCCACCATCTCCCGGCAGCGCTCCTCGTTCGCCTCGATGCCGACCACGCAGCGCTCGGTGAAGGCCCGGGTGCCGTTGGCCAGCCACTCGATGGCCCGTAGCAGATCGTAGGCCAGCAGCGGCATCATGAGATTGAGCTCAAAGACGCCGCCAAGACCGCCCAGGGTGATCGCCGCGTCGTGGCCGATAACCTGGGCAGCCACCAGAATAAGCGCCTCGGCCATCACCGGGTTGACCTTGCCCGGCATAATCGACGAGCCCGGCTGCACGGCGGGCAGGTCGATCTCCCCCAGGCCGTTGCGCGGGCCGGAGCCCAGCCAGCGGATATCGTTGGCGATCTTGGTCAGGCTGACGGCGATCGTCTTCAGCTCCCCGGAGGCCTCGACCACGCCGTCGCGGGCGGCGTTGCCCTCCACGTGGTTCTGCGCCTCGACGAACGTGGCATCCAGGGCCTGATTGAGATGGACGATGGCCTGCCCTGGGAACTGAGCGGGGCGGTTCATCCCGGTGCCGACGGCCGTGCCGCCCAGGGGCAGCTCTCGCAGAGCATCCTGCGCCCGTCGCGCCCGAGCACCGCCCTTCCGAGCCTGCGCCGCGTAGCCGCCGAACACCTGACCCAGCCGGATCGGCGTGGCATCCTGCAGGTGCGTGCGCCCGGTCTTGACGACGGGGTCGAAGGCCCGCGCCCTCTCATCCAGCGCCCGGTGTAGGCCATCCAGCGCAGGGATCAGCGCCTCACGCAGGGCCAGCGTGGCAGCGACGTGGATCGTCGTGGGGATGACGTCGTTGCTCGACTGGCTCATGTTGACGTGGTCGTTGGGGTGCACGGGCGACTTGCTCCCTACCCGCCCCCCCAACAGCCGAATGGCGCGGTTGGCGATCACCTCGTTGGCGTTCATATTGGTCGACGTGCCGGAGCCGGTCTGGAAGATGTCGATGGGAAACTGATCGTCCCACTGACCCTCGATGAGCTCATCGCAGGCGCGGACGATGGCCTCCCCCCGATCCTCGTCCAGGAGGCCCAGGTCCACGTTGGCGCGGGCGGCAGCTCGCTTGACGTGCCCCAGGGCGTGGATGAAGCGCCGTCCGAAGCGTAGCTCTGAGATGGGGAAGTTCTCCACCGCGCGCTGCGTCTGCGCCCCCCATAGAGCGTCCTCGGGAATCTCCACGGCTCCCATCGAATCCCGCTCAACTCGCACCATCACTCCCTTTCTCTGCGCGTGACCTGGGCGCGCGTCTTGGCGATGCCCCGGGTAGGCGGAACGCCCTTGGGGCAGATCTCGACGCAGTTCCAGACGAAATCACAGCCCGCCACGCCGTGCTCCCCGCCGACCAGGGCCAGCCGCCTACCGTCGGCGTCGTCGCGGACGTCGGCCAGGAAGCGGTAGTGCTGCGCCAGGGCCGCCGGGCCGAGATAATCCGGATCCTCCTCCACCACCGGGCAGACGCTGTAGCAGCACGCACAAAGGATGCAGTTGGTGTACGGCTCCGCCTCCTCCCATTCCCCGGCGGATTCCGTCGAGCCCGGCTCCACCAGCCGCTCGGTCCCGGGCTCCGCCGGTCCCTCCGGCTGGAGCCACGGTTCGACGGCCTCCAGCTTCTCGAAGAAGGGCCCCATATCGACCACCAGATCCTTGATCACCTCCAGGCTGCGCAGCGGCTCGACGGTGATGACGGGGGGATCGCCCCGGCTAACGTCCCCCTGCTCGCCCGATCGCTCGCTCTCCTCCCGCTCGGCCCCCGGGTAGACCGCCCGGGGCTCATCGGTCAGACCGTGAACCTGAGTCCGGCAGGCGAGCGCCTCACGCCCGTTGATCATCATGGCGCAGGAGCCACAGACCGCGCCGCGGCAGGCGTAGCGGAAGGCCAGGCTCCCGTCCTGCTCGGCCTGGATACGCAGCAGGGCCTCCAGGACCGTCGTGCCCGGCGGCACGTCGAGGGTATAGGCCTGATAGCTAGGTTCTTCGTCCTTCGCTGGATCGAAGCGGTGGATGCGGAAGGTGAAAGGCTTGGTATCCACTACTCGCCCCCTTTCTAATCAACCAGGGTGCTCAGCTCGATCGTCTCATCGGCCAACTCGTCGGCCACCTCGTCGTAGGAGGGACGAGCCTTGATCAGCTTGGGGATCGCCTTCCGGGCGTCGCCCAACCGACCGACGGTCAGCACGCCGACCAGGGATTGAGGGCCGCCATCCTCCCGTGCGTCGAAGTAGAAGAGCTGATAGCTCGAGCTGCCCAACGTCCCACGTAGCAGGGTCCGGTCCCATGACGAGAGATCGCCCCACACCTCGAAGCTCAGGTCGAACATGTCGGAGAAGAAGTAGGGCAGCGACGTGTAGGGTTTCTGCTCGGTGACAGCTTCGACTCGATCGCCCAGCGCCGCAGCGGCCATGTTCCGTCCAGCACGGAGGCCCTGGCGCCGCGCCACGTCCCAGTGCTCGACGCGCAGCCGCTTATCGAAGGTCGGATCAGGCCAGGCGGCGATGTCCCCGGCGGCGTAGATGTCCGGATCGCTGGTGCGCAGATAGGGATCCACGATCACCTCGGATCGCTCGGTCAGCTCCAGGCCGGCGTCCGCTGCCAGCTCGGTGTTGAGCCGAATGCCGACGCCCATGACAACCATGTCGATCTCCAGCGTCTCTTGATCCGCCTCGCCCCTGTCCAGGACCACGCGTTGGACGCTGCCGTCGCCCTCGAAGCGCTCCGGCTTGCTGCCCGTCAAGATGCGCACCCCCTCGCCCTCGAACGTCTCGTGGAGAAAAGCGCTGAAGGACGCCGGCACGATCCGCTCCAACAGCCGCCCCTCTGGGAAGACCATCGTCACGTTGGTGCCGAGCTGCGTCAGCGACGCCGCCACCTCAGAGCCGATGAAACTGCCGCCCAGGACCAACGCGTGGTCAGCGCTCTCGGCGGCGGCGCGAATCGCGTCGCTGTCCTCAATCGTGCGCAGCGTGAAGACGCGCTCCAGATCCGCCCCGGTCAGAGGCAGCTGCCAAGCGTGACCGCCGGTCGCCAAGAGCAGCTTATCGTAGCCCAGCTCGCGGCCGTCGTCCAGGGTAACGGTGTGGTCGTCGGCGTCGACGCTGACGACCCGCGCGCCCTGCATGACGTCCACGTTGTTCTCGTCGTACCAGGATGGGCTCTCCGGGTAGACCGCGTCCAGGCTCTCCTTGCCCATGAGGTAGCCCTTGGAAAGGGGCGGGCGCTCGTAGGGCACGTGTGGCTCGCGGGTGATGACGGCGGCGCGGCCCTCCTCGTCCACCTTGCGCACGCCTTTGGCCGCCCGCTGTCCCGCAAGTCCGCCTCCGACGATTATGTATCTGTACTCAGTCATAGCACTCCCTCCTTGCTGCATAGGTTAATCAAGCTTGATCGTAAACTCCGAGCCATCTAGTCACTCCGTCGCTTATGGAGCTCCCGCACACCGTCGGCCAACGGGGCACGCGGAGCGAAGCGCTGGAAGAAAGCCGTCAACCGATCCCGGAGGCCGGGAAAGACGACGCGTTGCCCCTCCATCATGCCCTGGTATCCTGCTCTGGCCACCCTCTCCGGCTCCATCTGGGCCATCAGGTGGAGCAACCAAGTCGACGTCTGTCCCGCTCGGTCCTGGAAGCTCGTATCGGTCGGTCCAGGGCAGAGCACCGTCACGCTGACCCCGGAGCCCTCCAGCTCGCTGGCGATGGCCTGGGAGAAGGAGAGCACGTAGGCCTTGGTCGCGTAGTAGACGGCCATCAGTGGGCCAGGCAAGAACGAGGCAGTCGAAGCGACGTTCAAGATTCTGCCGCTCCCTCGTTCCAACATCCCGCCCAAGACAAGCTTCGTCAACTGCGTCAGGGCGACCATGTTGACCTCCATCATGGCCAGCTCCGTCTCCAGATTTGTCTCTGCAAACGGCCCCCGGAGACCGAAACCGGCGTTGTTGACCAGGGCATCAATCTCGATCGATCGTTCGCGGAGATAGGAGAAGATCTCGTCGGGTGCGCTCCGTTCGGAGAGATCCTTGGAGATGACGACGACCGAAGACCCGGAGGCTCTCTCCAGCTCGTCCGCCACCCTGACCAGATCCTCCTCGTGGCGAGCATTGATGACCAGATCATAGCCGTCCTGGGCAAAGAGCCTGCTGAGCTCGTAGCCGATGCCGCTGGTCGCCCCGGTAATGAGGGCCGTCTTGGTGTCGTTCAAGGCCATAGGCAATCCCGCTAGTATTCCCGCTTCTCCGGTGGATACGTGGTGATGATCACGTCTTTGTAGGTCACCTTGGGCGGGCCGTCGGGGTTGTGGGCCGCCAGGCTGTGGCGCAGCCACGCCTCGTCGTCGCGCCCAAGGTGATCGGTCCGCCAGTGAGAGCCGCGACACTCCGTCCGCCGCAGGGCGGTGAGGGCCGTGACCTGGGCCAGATCCAACATCCCCGCCAGTTCCAGCGTATCCACGAGGTCATAGTTGAAGGTCTCTCCGCTTTCGTCGAGCATCACCCGTTGATACCGGTCCTTCAGGTGCGCCAGCCTCTCCACAGCCTCCTGGAGCCCCGCCTCGTGCCGGAAGACGCCCACGTGCTCCGTCATGACGTCCTGCATCTCGCGGCGGATCGCGATCTGCCGCTCGCCCTCCGCGCGCCCCTTCAGCGCCTCGATCTCCGCCGCCTGCGCCGTCAAGGCCTCGTCCAAGACATTGTCGGCCGCTCGTCCATTTGTCCCCTCGCCGGTTTGCACACTCGCCCGCTCGCCCACCCGTTTGCCGAAGACGATCGTCTCCAGCAGGGAGTTACCGCCCAATCGGTTGGCGCCGTGGACGCTGATGCAGGAGCATTCTCCCACCACGAACAGCCCGTCCACGTCCGTCGCCCCGTCCTCATCGCAGGCCAGTCCACCCATCGAGTAATGCTGGCCCGGCTGGACCGGGATCGGCGTCTCGATAGGATCGACGCCGGCGAAGTCCATGGCGATCTGTCGGATGCCGGGCAGACGCTGCTTGATGATCTCCTCGCCCAGATGGCGCACGTCGAGCTGGACGTAGCCGTCCGCGAACCCCCGCCCCTCGTCGACCTCGGTCTGGATGGCGCGGGCCACGATGTCCCGCGGCGCCAGCTCCATCGTATCGGGGGCGTACCGCTCCATGAAGCGCTCACCCTCGGTGTTGAGCAGATAACCGCCCTCCCCGCGCACCCCCTCGGTGATGAGGATGTTGGTGCCGTAGAGGGTGGTGGGATGGAACTGGACGAACGCCATGTCCTCCAGCAGCACGCCGGCCCGGAAGGCCGCGGCCGTTGCGCTGCCGACGTTGATGTAGGCGTTGGTCGACTTGGCGTAGATCCGCCCGTGACCGCCTCCGGCGACGATGACGGCATCGGCGCGGAAGGCGCGCAGCTCACCGCTGGGCAGGTGGAGCGCGACGGCGCCCACCACGCGGCCCTGCCCCCTGTCCACCGCTAGCCGGGTCAGCAGCCATTCGTTGTAGAACCGAAGGGGCAAACCCTCCTCCTGCCGCTTCAGACACTGCTGGTAGAGCGTGTGGAGCAGCTGATGGCCGGTCCGATCGGCGGCGTAGCAGGTGCGTGGGAACCCAGCGCCGCCGAAGGGCCGTTGGGCGATGCGCCCGTCGGGAAAGCGGCTGAAGTAGGCTCCCCAGTGCTCCATCTCCAGCACCCGTTCCGGCGCCTCGCGAGCCAGAATCTCGGCCCGGGGCTGGTCGGCCAGGTAGTCGGCGCCCTTGATCGTGTCGAAGGCGTGGCGCTGCCAGGTGTCGTCCTGACCCTCCGGGTGGTTGCCCAGGGCAGCGTTGACCCCGCCCTGGGCCGCCCCGGAGTGGGAGCGGATGGGGTAGACCTTGGAGAGCACGGCGACGTCGCTGCCCCGGTCCAGCGCGGCAACCGCGGCCCGCAGACCGGCGAGACCGCCGCCAATAATCAGAACCTCGTGATGCAGAAAATCAGACATCCCTAGCCCTCCCAGAGATCCAGCGCTTATGAGATGGTGGACGCTCCGCCCAGGCCTGGATGGCCTGATCGTGCCCGCCACCAGCCAGGTTCTTCGGAATACTGTCTATGTCGAACAGGGTTGGGTCCGCCCCCTCATACGTTGTCCTCAAGGCGCCACCCACCGGACGGCCCTGGTAGACGAGCAGGACGGACAGAACGACCGCTGCCTTTGGCTACGGATCTGAGACCTCCTTGACAGCACGGCTGG
>Ga0207797_1002566_pt1 | contig 12553 bp, 12 predicted proteins | sample PRCRCaboRojoPR_6_FD_187275 | JGI IMG/M metagenome (GOLD analysis project Ga0207797, IMG submission 187275) | Marine sediment microbial community from Cabo Rojo, Puerto Rico - PR CR 10% Liquid 1 (SPAdes) | ecosystem: Environmental > Aquatic > Marine > Coastal > Sediment | place: Cabo Rojo, Puerto... | reverse complement strand
TGGCCTACGAGGAGCGCGAGCGGTGGGCGCGGGAACACGGCGCCCCCCGTGATCTGGTCCACGAGACGGCCGAGATGGGTCGCCTGCCAGTCGTCAACTTCGCCGCCGGTGGCATCGCGACGCCCGCCGACGCGGCGCTCATGATGCACCACGGCTGTGACGGCATCTTCGTCGGCTCCGGAATCTTCGGCGCCGAGAATCCCGAGGCGATGGGGACGGCCATCGTCGAGGCCGTCAACAACTGGGACGACCCCGGCCGCCTCGCCGAGATTGCGACCAACGTCGGCAAGGGCATGAAGGGTCAGTCGAACGCCGATATGCCCGAAGAGGAGAAGTTGCAGGGCCGCGGCGTCTGATTCGGTCGCGACGCCCCCGCGTCAGGCCGTCGTGATCCCGGAGTCCGTATCGTTCGGGTGCCACCGGGAGGCCGGGAAGACGAGGGAGACGACGGCCCCCGTCGGCTCGTTGTCCTCGATTTCGACCGTCCCGCCGAGCGGCGTCGCGAGCCACTTCACGAGCCACAGGCCCAGACCACTGCCGTGTTTCATCGGCCGCTCCTCCCCGTCGACGATCACCTCCCGTTCCATCTCGGGGATGCCGTCGCCCCGGTCGGCGACGCTGAGCCGGATCGTCCCGTTCGCTCCCTCCGCGACGCCGAGGGTCACGACGGGGTGGTCGTCCGTCGCGTGTTCGCGGGCGTTGTCCACGAGTTCCTCGATGGCCACCCTGACGGCGTGTCGGTTGGCGAGGAGGATCGGATTCGACCCCTCGACCCGCACGGCCACGTCGCCGTCGCGGTGCGCCTTCGCGACGGTTTCGAGCAGATCGCCGACCGCCATGGGTTTGACGTCGCGGATCTGTTCGGACACCTCGTCGAACTGGCGTGCCCGCTCCGAGATGTCGAGGAGGTCTTCGGCGGCCGAGACGATGGCTTCGAGGTCGTCGCGCATCCCGTCGGCGGGGGCGGTGGCCGAGCCGTCCGCGTCGACCGCCGCCAGCACCCGTTCGGCGTTGCCGAGGACGACGTTGAGGTTGTTCCGCAGGTTGTGCCGGAGGACGCGGTTGAACACCATCAACTGCTGGCGGCGCGCCTTCCGTTCGGTGATGTCCTGAATCGTCCCCCGGAGGACCGCCCCCTCGTCGGTTTCGACGAGCGTGCCCGTCGTCCGGACGGTTCGGGTGGTGCCCTCGGCCGTGACGAGTCGTGCCTCCACGTCGTAGGGGAAGTCCCACTCGAGTGCGCGGTCGACGAACGACCGGATCTTCTCCCGGTCGGCGGGGTGGTAGAACTCGATTGCGTCGTCGAGTGTCGGTTCGTACGACGGATCGACCTCGTGGATGCGGCGAGTGCCCTCCGTCCAGCGGAGTTCGTCCGTCTCCAGATCGAGTTCCCAGCCGCCGACGTCGGCCGCCACCTCGGTCCGAGCCGAGAGGTCCTGTCGACGCGCCAGCGCCGTCTCGTGTGCCTTTCGTTCCGTGATATCCGTCTGGATCGCGACGAAGTTGGTGATGGTGCCGTCGGCGTCGGTGATCGGTGCGATGGTCTGCTCGGCGACGTACGTCTCGCCGTCCGCCCGCCGGTTCACGATTGCTTCCTGCCAGACCTCGCCGTCGAGGATGGTCGTCCAGAGCTGGCGGTAGTAGCTGTCGGGGTGGGTTCCGGAGTTGAGGAGCGTCGGCGTCCGACCGACAGCCTCCGCCGCGTCGTAGCCGGTGACCACCTCGAACGCCGGGTTCACGTAGACGATCCGCCCCCGAACGTCGGTGACGAAGATAGCGTGTCCCGCCGCCTCGACGGCGCGTCGGAACCACGCCGCGTCGAACTCCTGCGACGCGTTGGGGCGGGCGGCGACGCCGCCCGCCGGGTTGCTGTCACCGTGGCTCATTCGTACTGCGTCACCTCTCGCTCGTCGGGCATAGGTTGGCCGACGAACCTCAGTGTGTGAGAATCGGACGAAGGCGTCGCCACGGTGGCGCTCACGCGTCGTACAGCGTCGCGCCGCGACCGATCTTCGTCTGGTAGGCGCGCGCGTCGACGCCGGCCTCGGTGAACGCCTCGACCATCGCCGCCGCGATGGTCCGGCGGTCCTCCGGATAGCAGGCGGCGAGGACGCCCGGGCCGGCGCCGCTGACGGTGACACCCGTCGCGCCCGCCGCGAGCGCCGCCTCCCGGACACCGTCGTAGCCCGCGATGAGGTCGGCGCGGGCAGGCGTGACGAGACGGTCGTGCATTCCTCTGCCGACCAGTTCCGGATCGTCGCGACACATCCCGGTCGTCAGCGTCGCGGCGCGGCCGACGGTGTAGATCAGTTGCTCCATCGTCGCCCCCGCCGGCACCACGTCGCGGGCGTCGCGCGTCGAGACGGCTATCTCCGGCAGGCAAGCGACGAGGGGGATGTCGGCGTCGACGACCGTTACGTCCCGGCCGGTGGCGACGGTGAACCCGCCGAGTAACGCGGGCGCGACGTTGTCGAGGTGGACCTCGCCGGAGACGGTGGCCTCGCCCTTGCCGGCGATGGGAACGAGGTCCCGCCGCGAGAGGCCGCGGTCGTAGAGTTCGTTGAGCGCGAGGGCGGCGGCGGCGGCACTGGCGCCGGAAGAGCCGAGGCCGGAGGAGGGACGGATGCCCTTGTCGATCCGGATGTGTGCCGGGGCGTCGAGTGCCTCGGCGACCGCGCCGACGGTGTTCGACTCCGGGTCCTCGGGGATGAACTCGGCCCCGTACCCGGTCACCTCGATGGTCGTCCGGTCGGCCTTCTCGACGCGGACGACGTCCGCCGGCCGGTCGAGGGCCGCGCCGAACACGTCGAACCCGCTACCGAGGTTCGCACTCGTGGCCGGAGCCCTGACCGTAATCATGCCCCGGACTTGCGCGAGTCGGGTCAAAAACCTGCCGAAGGTTGGGGCGACTATCGCTCAAGCGTACGACACAATGATTAGGCTCCTGGCCCCACCCGTGAGGGTATGGTCCGTCCCGCGGGGGCGACGGCGACGGTCGACCGCCCCCGTCGCGCCGTCGCGACGGTCGTGTTCGTCGTCTTCCTCGATCTGGTGGGCTTCGGCATCGTCATCCCCATCCTTCCGTACTACGTCCGGAGCTTCGGCGTCGGCGACGTGTTCATCGGTCTGCTGGCGGCGACGTACTCGCTGACCCAGTTTCTCGCCGCACCCACCCTCGGTCGCGCCTCGGACCGCTGGGGGCGCCGACCGATTCTCATGTTCTCGCTCGCCGGGAGCGCCGTCGCGTGGACGATATTCGGCCTCGGCGACATGGTCGGCGACGCGGCGGGCGCGGCCGCCGGCGTCGCCGTCCTCTTTCTCGCTCGCGCCGTCGCCGGGGCGATGGGGGGGAACATCGCCGCCGCACAGGCGTACGTCGCGGACGTGACGAGCCCCGAGGAGCGAGCGGGTGCCCTCGGTCTCGTCGGCGCCTCGTTCAGCCTCGGGTTCATCTTCGGGCCGGCCATCGGCGGTGCGCTGGCGAGCGACACGGCCGTGCGCGCCGCGTCGGCCCTGCCGGTCCCCCTCCCCGCGACGCCCTTTTCCCTCCCCGCGTTCGGCGCGGCGGCGATGAGCCTCGTCGCCCTCGCCGTCGCCGCCGGCGTCCTCGACGAACCCCCGCGCCACCGGGCGGCCGGCGCGCGGTCGACGCTCGTCGCGGACTTTCGGGGCGCGCTCGGCGAGCCCGCACTCCGGGGCCTCGTGCTCGCGTTCTTCCTCGTCTCCGTCGCCTTCGCGGGCGTGCAGGTCATGTTCATCCCCTTCGTCGCCGACGCGCCGGCCTACCGCTTCGACGCCTCGGCCGCCGCCCTCCTCCTCACCTACGTCGGCGTCCTCGGGGCGGTGAATCAGGGGATCCTCGTCGGTCGGCTCGCGGACCGCTTCGGGTCCGGCCGCCTCGCCGTCGCCGGCGCGGCGATTCTGTGCGTCGCGCTCGCGGCGCTCCCGTTCGCCCCGGCACTCGGGGGCGCGGTCCCGCCACTCGACGGTCCGCCGTGGCTCACCCGCGAACTGGTCGCGTTGCTGGTCGTCCTCGGCCTCCTCTCGTTCGGCAACGGCCTCCTGAACCCGTCGCTGGCGGCGCTCGTCTCGGCGAGTTCGGGCGCCGACCGGCAGGGCACCGCCTTCGGCGTCACGCAGGGTGCGGGGAGCCTCGGGCGCACTTTCGGGCCGCCGGCCGCGGCGGCGCTCTACGCGGCCGTCTACTGGTCGCCGTTCGTCGCCGGCGCGCTGGTCGTCCTGCCGGTGGTCGCGTTGCTCGTCGGGGTAGCGCGGGGCGGAAAAGGGGGGCGGCTGTAGGGAGCCTCAGTCCGACGTGGCGACGGCGGTGTCGGTCGACACCAGGTCGAGCACGTCGTCGAAGAAGTCGAGCGAGTCGTGCGGGCCGGGGTTGGCTTCGGGGTGGTACTGACGGGTGATGACGCCGAGGTCCTCGTTTTCGAGGCCCTCCGCGGTGCCGTCGTTGACGTTCACCTGCGTCACGGTCAGCTTGTCGCCGGGGTCGCCGACGGTGTAGCCGTGGTTCTGCGTCGTCATGACGACGCGCCCGGACGCCAGGTCGCGAACGGGCTGGTTGACGCCGCGGTGACCGAAGGCCATCTTCTCCGTACTGCCGCCGAGGGCGTTGGCGACGACCTGCTGGCCGAGACAGATGCCGGCGACGGGGAGGTCGCCGACGTACGCGTCGACCAGCGCCTCCGCATCCTCGAAGTTCTCGGGGTCGCCGGGACCGTTCGAGATGAAGAGCACGTCGGGGTCGACGGCCGCGACGTCTTCGGGCGTCGCGTCGTAGGGCAGGACGTGAACGGTCGCGTCGCGCTCGATCAGGGAGTCGATGATGGAGCCCTTGGCGCCGCAGTCGATCAGGGCGACCGTCGCGGCCGAACCGCCCTCGTAGACGGTCGGTTCGTCGACGCTCACCTGCGCGCCGATGTCCGTGTGTTCGCTCATGCCCTTGCACGCCGCGAGTTCGTCTTTCGCGTCCTCGGGCGTGACGTCGGGGCCGACGGCGATGCCGCACTTCATCGCCCCCTCCTCACGGATGGAGGTGACGAGTTCGCGCGTGTCGAGGTGGTCGATGGCGGGAATCCCCTCGTCGTCCAGCCACTCGACGACGTCCTCGGTGAACTCGCGGGCGATGGCGGCGCGGGGGTGGACGCGATCCGACTCGAATCGCTCCTCTCGGACGCCGTAGTTACCGATCAGCGGGTACGAGAAGGTGAGAACCTGTTCCTCGTAGGAGGGATCGGTCAGACTCTCCTCGTATCCGGTGTATGCGGTCGTGAAGACCAGTTCGCCGCGTGTCCGACCCGGAACACGACCACGCGCCTCGACGACGCGGCCGTCCTCCAGGGCAAGGTAGGCGTCCGACATTACGAGAAACACAGCCTTCCGCGGCCATTAAGCCTTTCTTTCGAAGTTAAGTTACGAATTTCGTAATCGGTAAGTCGCTTCCGTCGGTACGCTGGGTATGGACGACCTGGACCGACGGATTCTGGGTATCCTCCGGCGGGACTCGCGCACGCCGTACACGGAGATCGCGGACCGCGTCGGCACGTCGGAGGGGACGGTCCGCAACCGCGTCGAGCGACTCGTCGACGAGGGGATCATCGAGCGCTTTACCGTAGCGACGCGCACGGGGAACGTCAAGGCGATGATCGAGGTGTCCGTCGCCGTCGACGTCGACACCACCGACGTCTCCGACCGGATGGCCGAGTGGGACGAGGTGGACTTCGTCTGGCAAGTCTCCGGCGAGGCGGACATCGTCATGGTCGTCGACGCCGCCGACACGGGGGCGGTGAACGACCTCATCACGAAGGCACGGGATTTAGACGAGGTGCAGAACACGAAGACACGGCTGATTCTGGACGAGCGGATGGGGTGAGGCGGGGCGACCCACCGGTGCCCGGCGTCTCACGCCTCGGCCAACAGTTTCCGGATCGCGCTCGCGGCGTCCTCGAAGGCGGTGACGTCCATGTCGTCGGTGGTGAACAGGACGCCGGCGTCACCCTGGATGATGCGGACGACGAACCCGTCGTCGTGGAAGCGAACGGTGAACTCGTACTCCCCGATGTCCGACCCGCCCTCCATCCGGGCGAGGGCCGTCCGAACCGGCCCCTCGGCGAAGCCGGTTCGCTCGAACTCGACCAGTTGGGATTTGGCCTCCGCCGTGCGCTCGGCGGAGCCGTACAGGTCCCGCCGCGTGTACAGTACGTCGAACGCCGACGGGGTGAAGTAGACGACACTCCGGAGCGTATCGCCGAGACTCGTTCGGGCCGCACTCACGACGCCGTCGGCCGTCTCCGCATCGATGTGTGTCTCGTACGACATCCGTTCCATCCCACACGTTAGGTGTCAACCATATCAACGGTTTCGGTGGAGGCACAGAAGTGGACGTGGTTCGGCGGGCCGACGGCCGAAACCGTCATCGGTAAACCGACGCTCCGCCGACAAGGGGTATGAGCGAACGCGACGTACTCGACGCCGACCTCTACCGGCGGACGAAGGCGCTCCTCGAACCCGGCGACATCGACCTCGCGGGCACCATCGTCCACACCGATCTCTCGGGGCAAGAGGACCTCGAGATGCACGAACTGACCGTCGAACTGAACGAGGTCATCGCCGCCCACGCCGGCAAGGGCGAGGCGTACATCTACGCCGGCAACGACGATCCGAACTTCTCCTCGAACCAGTTCCAGGGCCTCGCCGTCGAGGACGACGCGTTCGTCTGGGAGTGCCAGCAACTCCTCCGGAACGGGACCTTCGACATCGTGTTCTACTACGAGGCCGACCTCGATCAGGACGCCCTCGTCGCCGACATCCGCGACCGGGGGTACGAGGTGACGAGCGTCGTCCTCGACGCCGACGACGAAGTGACGGTCGACGGGTAGCGCGTCCCGTCGGCGCCGAGCGAGTCGTGCCCGCACTCGCGAGGAACGCCCCGTCGATGGAGGGTCGTCGGCGGAGGCGTACGAAACGGGCGCGAACGATCCTTCCGACCGGATCGTCCCACGAAGGTTTTTCAGCCGCCGAGAGACGACGAGACGTTTAAGACCCCGCATCCGAGAGGGCAGGTATGTACGGAATTCGTGGGGGCCGCCGACCCGCCACGTTCGTGGCATCAGCGCGCCTCCGGCCGTCGGGGCCAAGCGCGGGTTCAATGCCACGACGGCGGCGAGGACGACATTGGAAGAGTTTAGGTAGGACGGGGACAAAGGACGACGTGAACGAGAGCGCATGACCGGCGTGTCTCGGAGTGATCTACGGTGACGACGGGTGTAATCCATGGCGTGACGGTTTCCCACCAACGGGCGACCGTCGACGAAATCGAGTCGGTCGCCTCCGTGGACGAGGAGACGGTCGTCCGCGACCTGCTGACACGCGACGGCGTCACCGAGGCGTTCGCGCTCCAGACCTGTAACCGGGCGGAGGCGTACGTCGTCACGGAGGCGGCCGCCGACGGCCGCGCGGCGCTGTCCGACTTCGCCCCCGACGTGCGGGACGGCGCCGTCCGCGAGATGGACCACGAAACCAGCCTCCGGCACCTGATGCGCGTCGCCGCGGGCCTCGAATCGCTCGTTCTCGGCGAGGACCAGATCATCGGCCAGTTCCGCCGGGCGTTCGAGACGGCGCGGGGCGTCGGCGGCATCGGCGCCATCCTCGACCCCGCGCTCACGAAGGCCCTGCACGTCGGCGAACGTGCACGGACGGAGACGGGGATCAACGAGGGCGTCGTGTCGCTGGGGAGTGCCGCGGTCGAACTCGCCGCCCGGGAGCGCGATCTCGACGGCGCGACGGCGCTCGTCGTCGGCGCGGGCGAGATGGGTCGCATCGCGGCACAGGCGTTCGACGAGACGGGCGTCGCGACCCTCGTCGTCGCCAACCGGACCGTCCCTCACGCCGCCCACCTCGCCGACGAGGTGGGGACGACGGCGCGAGCCGTCCCCCTCGACGTGACGGCGGACGCCGCCGCACGGGCGGACGTCCTCGTCACGGCCACGAACAGTCCCGATCCGCTCCTCGACCGGGCGGCGCTCGCGGACGCCGGGCGGACGCTCGTCATCGACCTCGCGCAACCGCGGGACGTCGACCCGTCGGTCGGTGACCTCGACGGCATCGACGCCTACGACATCGACTCGCTGGAGGCGATCACCGACCGGACGCGGGCACAGCGACGCGAGGCCGCCGACGCGGTCGAACGGATGATCGACGAGGAGTTCGACCGCCTCCTCGACTCGTTCAAGCGCCAGCAGGCCGACGAGGCCATCAGCGCGATGTACGAGAGCGCCGAGATGGTCAAAGAGCGGGAGCTTCGAACCGCCGTCTCGCGCTTGGAGTCCCAGGGTGAGTTGACGGACGAACAGCGGGAGACGGTCGCGGCGCTCGCGGACGCGCTCGTCGGGCAGTTGCTCGCGGCGCCGACCAAGAGCCTCCGTGACGCCGCCGCCGAGGACGACTGGAACACGATCCAGACCGCCCTCGGCCTGTTCGACCCCGAGTTCGGCGGCGAGGACGCGACGCTCCCGGCGACCGAGCGGCCCCGCGAGGCGCTCGACGCCGACGACGTGCCACAGTACGTTCCCGACCAGTTCGGCGAGGAGTGACCGGCCCGGGCCCCAACCGTTATTCGCCGGGCGACCGACACCTCGTGTATGCCCGACCGCCTCGACGACGACGAAATCGAGCGACGGCTCCCCGACGGGTGGGAGCGCGACGGCGACGAAATCGTCCGCGTCTACCCGTTCGACGACTACCTCGACGGCGTCACCTTCGCCACCCGCGTCGGTGAAGTCGCGGACGAGGAGTTCCACCACCCCGAGATCCGCATCCGCTACGACGAGGTCGAAGTCCGACTGACGAGCCACGAAGCCGGCGGGATCACCGGTACGGACATCCGACTGGCCAACCTGTTCGACGACGAGCGTCGATGACCGCCGCGTACGTCTTCCGCGTGACGTTCGGGCTCGACTCGTCGGACGTGCGGGTCGACCCCAGTCGCTTCGAGACGGTCGTCACGAAGCCCGCGGCCGATCCGGGGACTGAGGGGTGGCTGTTCTTCCGGGACGAACTGTGGCGCGGCGAGGTGAACGACGAGGTCCACCTGCGGTCGCTGGCGGAGAACTGGCTCGGCGTCCCGGTCGAGTCGGTGACGTTCAGCGAGTTACGAATCGACGAGGAATCGCTCGACGCGCTCCGGGACGAAATCGCGGCGTCCGACGAGTTCGACGACACGCCACAGGCCGTCCTGCACGCGCATCTGGGGAGTTCGATCCGCGTGACATGAGGTGACGTGCCCGTCGGAACACACTTCATCCATCCCCACCTACTACCGACCGAATGGTCGCACACGCCTACGACTTCTGGCTGTTCGACCTCGACGGGACGCTCGTCGACGTGGACCCCGACTACGCGGACGGGGTGTTCGACCGCGTCGGCGACCGACTCGGGCGGTCGTTCTCCGACCGTGAGGTCGAAGTCCTCTGGCACGGACTGTCGGGGGAGCGCACCCCCCAGTTGCGGGAGTGGGGGATCGATCCCGAGACGTTCTGGGCCGCCCTCCACGAGGCCGAGGACCCCGAGGCCCGCGCGGCGGCAACCTACCTCCACGACGACGCGGAGTTCGTGGCCGACCTCGACCGCCCCGTCGGCCTCGTCACCCACTGTCAGGAGTATCTGGTCGATCCGGTGCTCGACCATCTCGACATCCGCGACTGGTTCGATACGGTCGTCTCCTGTACCCACGACGTGGGGTGGAAACCCGACCCCGCGCCGGTGTATCTCGCCATGTCCGACCTCGGCGTCGGCGACGAGGCCGCTGGCGTCCTCGCTGGCGACGGACCGAACGACATCGGCGCCGCGTGGAACGCCGGCCTCGACGGCGTCCACGTCGAACGCCACGATCCGTACCGGCGCGGACGCTGTGTCCTCGGTGACTATCGCGTGCGCTCGTTCGACGAACTCCGCCGTGAACGGACGGCGGCGAGCGATTAGCGACGACGACCGCTACGCCGAGCGAACGAGGACGATGCCTCGACTGGTCACGGCGAGTTCGTGGTCGGCGTAGACGAATCTGACCTGAACGCCGTCCCGCGTTCGGCCGTCGGGTCGACGGACGAGCGACGCCAGCGCGTCGGCGTCGATGGCGTCGTACAGCGGCGGGAACTCCGCCGCGTCCCGGCCGGTGTACGCCTCGACGGCGGTGACGATGACCGTCGCCAGATCGTCGCCCTCGGCCGGACGGTAGCGGCCAATCGGCACCCACTGCTCGGTCGGGGGCGAGTCGTCGCTCCCGGCGTCGCGGGTGGGAGCCCGAGGCGCCGGTTCGACCGGCGGCGGGGAGTAGTTCGTGCCGTCGGTGATAGTCAGAATGCGGTCGAACAGGGAGTCGAACGGATCGTCTGAGGCTTTTTTCACGTACTCGGCGCCCGAGTCGCGGACGGCGGAGTCGAGCGCGTCGTAGTCCATCGACGTGAAGAGGACGACCGGCAGGTCGGGGAAGGTGGCAGCCGCACGCGTGACGAAGGGGTCGCCGTCAGCGGCCCGGAACGAATCGCTGACGAGACAGTCGACGTCGTGAGTCGACAGGAGCTCTAGCCCGGTGCCCGGATCGGACGTCGTCAGCCAGTTGATCTCGTCGCGGACGCCGGCCCAGTCACTCGACACTTCGAGTACGGCCGGATCGTCGTCCACGTGCAAGACGGTACACTGGGTAGACACGGTAGCATGCTTGGAGACGGACTCACAAATAGTCTCTGGCGTTCGGGCGCGTCAGACGTCGACGCCGGCAAGCGATGCCGCCACCGCGTCGAGGTGGGTATCGAGGACGCCCCGCAGGGCCTCGACGCCCGGTTTGTCGACCCGGTCGGGGTTCGCCAGCACGCGGACCGACTCGGTGCCGAGGGGGACGAACCCGCAGTCGAGGGCATCGGCCGTCGCGCGGAGGCCCAGACCGGCGGCCGCCGCGTCCGCGAGCACCTTCCGCGCCGGGCTCTCGAACCCCTTGACCGTCAGGCTGTAGCCGTCGATGGCGTCGCTCAGGGCCCGGCGGTCGGCGTCGCGTTCGTCGGCCAACCGGTCGAGTTCGGCGTCGAAGCTCGCGCGGAGCCCGGAATCGCGGGCGCGGTTGACAAAGCGCAGGTCGCGGTCGACCAGATCCGCCAGCCCCTCGATCCCCTCGGGGTTGCCGGCGGGGACGACCAGCCCCCACTCGCGGGTCCAGCCGCCGAGGTCCACCGCGTCCACCTCGCGCTCCGACGGCCCGGCGACGACGGCCACGTCGGGAACGCCGTCCCGCAGGCGACGACGGCCCTCGCGACTCCCCACGTCGAGGTAGCGCGGGCGCTCGACGTGATCGAGGAGGCGCGAGAGCGCGGGGTCGTCCTCGCCGACGCCGAGGAGGGTAGGCGCACGGACCTCCGGCGAGAACAGTTGGACCGTCACCGTCTCGCCCTCCGCGAGGTACTCGGTGTCGGCGTCCACCTCGACGACGCCGTCGGCCTCGACGAGACTCGTCGTCGCACCGCTCCCCTTGTCGACGGGGTAGACGAGGGTGTCGCCGTTCGCCTCGACCAACCCGACGGGCATGAGTCGGGTGCGACCCTCGCTGTATCGCTCCTGAACGGCCATCCGTCCCTCGACGGTCGCCGTCTGTGGGTCGGGCAGGCCGGCAGCGGACCGGATGGCCGGCGCGACGAAGGTGCGGAAGATGGTGAGCGCGGAGACGGGGTAGCCGGGGAGGCCGACGTACGCGGAGTCGTCGAGACGGCCGATCAGCATGGGTTTGCCCGGCTTGACCGAGACGCCGTGCAGGAGGAGTTCGCCCGTCTCCTCGATGACGCGGTAGATCACGTCGACGGCGCTGGCGGAGGTCGATCCGGAGGAGAGCACGAGGTCGCACTCCTCGGCCGCCTCGACGAGGAGTCGCTCCATCTCGTCGTAGTCGTCGCCGGCGTGGGGGTAGAGGACGGCCTCGCCGCCGGCCTCCTCGACGCCCGCGGCGATGGTGTAGGAGTTCACGTCGTAGATCTGACCGGCGGCGCTGTGCAGGTCCTCGCCGGGGCGGACGAGTTCGTCGCCGGTCGAGACGATGCCGACCGTCGGTGTCCCACGGACCGGCACGTCGTCGACGCCGAGCGCCGACAGCAGGCCGATCTCCCGGGGTGTGATCAGCGTGCCGGGGCCGAGCGCGCGCGACCCCGCGGCCACGTCCGCGCCCGCCACCATCACGCGGTCACCGGGGGCGACCGAGGTGCGGATCGCGATGCCGTCCTCGACCTCGTCGGTGCGCTCGACCATCACCACGGCGTCGGCGCCGTCGGGCATCACGGCGCCGGTCGAGATTTCGGCGCAGGTGCCCGCCTCGACGTACACGTCGGGTTCGACGCCGGCGTGGACCGTCCCGATCTGTTCGAGGACGGCGGGGTCGGCCTCGTCGGCGCCGAAGGTGTCGCGGGCGCGGACGGCGTAGCCGTCGACGCTCGCCCGGTCGAAGCCGGGCACGTCGAGTTCGGCGTCGATCCGCTCGGCGAGGACGCACCCCCGTGCCTCGTCGAGG
>Ga0207797_1002565_pt1 | contig 12558 bp, 9 predicted proteins | sample PRCRCaboRojoPR_6_FD_187275 | JGI IMG/M metagenome (GOLD analysis project Ga0207797, IMG submission 187275) | Marine sediment microbial community from Cabo Rojo, Puerto Rico - PR CR 10% Liquid 1 (SPAdes) | ecosystem: Environmental > Aquatic > Marine > Coastal > Sediment | place: Cabo Rojo, Puerto... | reverse complement strand
ATCCTGACCTTGTGGTGGTTTTCATAACGCTCCTTGATACCACGCAAAATGGAAATGGCGCTCGTCTCATCAGGCTCATCAATGATCACTTTCTGAAACCGCCGCTCCAAAGCTTTATCCTGCTCAAAATGTTTCTGGTATTCATTCAGCGTAGTAGCCCCGATAGCCCGAAGCTCGCCTCTTGCCAGGGCGGGTTTGAGTATATTGGCTGCATCCATTGCTCCTTCGGTCTTGCCGGCACCCACCAGGGTGTGGATCTCATCGATGAAAAGGATCACTTCTCCTTCCGATGCCACCACTTCTTTGACCACAGCTTTCACCCGTTCTTCAAACTCACCCTTGTATTTGGCACCGGCAATCAAAGAGCCCATATCGAGGGCAAAGATCTGACGGGTTTTCAGGTTTTCCGGCACATCACCACCCACAATCCGGTGGGCAATGCCCTCGGCAATGGCTGTTTTACCCACACCGGCATCCCCGATCAAAACCGGATTGTTCTTGGTACGCCTGGACAGGATCTGGAGGATCCGCCTGATCTCCTCCTCCCTGCCGATCACAGGATCCAACTTCCCGTTGCGGGCCTGCTCGATCAGGTTAACGGCAAAGCGATTCAGGGCATCATACTGATCTTCTGCTGTCTGAGTGTCGGCCTTTGATCCTTTCCTCATCTCCTCAATGGCGCTTTTCAAATCTTTCCCGGTGACGCCATTGTCCTTGAGCAATTGAGAAACCTGGTCCCCGGCAGAAAGTATTCCCAACAACACATGCTCAACAGAGACAAACTTATCGCCATAATCACTGGAGTGATTCATGGCCTCACGCAAAGTCTTATTGGCATTCTGGGAAAGATAAGGCTCATCCCCGCCGGATACTTTGGGATAGGATTCTATGATGCTCTCCAGCACCTGCTCAAGATGCCGGGTGTTGACATTGAGTTTCTTCAGCAAATACTGGATCACATTGTCCCCCTCTCCCAGCAATCCCTTTAGTATATGGCCATTTTCCACCGCCTGATTATTATGCTGTCCGGCCACTGTAACAGCACTCTGCAAGGCTTCCTGGGATTTTATCGTAAAATTATTTAGATTCATAGCGCTTTTACCTCCTTTTATATCATGACAATGAACTCTATCATTACTTTCAGTGCCCTCTGATCAAAATCCTTGCCATCCACGCCCCTCTTTGAATGGGTGTCACATTGTCTTGTAATTCAGGGTTTTCTATGTCATAATGTCATGCACTTTCTTCATTCCTCCAGACTGAAGGGTTAGTCACCACAAGGCATAATACAATTTGCAAAAAACAACAACCCCTGAGCCCATATAAAACCCGCATGCAAGAACCTACCCAACAAGGACATGAACAAACCATGCGGGTTTCATGGCAGAGGTTGCCGGAACCATCAAATCTTGCTTTGCTATCCTGTTAATAGACAGAACCTTAATTGGGTTGTGGTACAAAAAACATTCGCAAGAACAGAAAATAACCGGGGGCATCTTACAAAAATCCCACCGGCAGGGGAAAATATTCGTCAAGGGAAAAGGAGGGTTTACCCTCAAAATAATGACGTTGGTGTAAATTATTCAACCATGTTCAACAGAACAAGTATCAGGAAAATGAGACCCAATAGAAATTTCAAGGGTTTTTAAGGAAGGTTAAAAATCTAAAGCCCGATGGAAAACTGCCAATTGAGAATTGAACTTTTTGAGGCGGATTATCTGAACATCGTTGAGCTCAATACCACGGGCGATGATGAGAATTATGTCAAGGGCGATGATGAATCCAAATACATACAAAGTGAAGTATTCAACATCTTCATCAATTGCTTTGAAAACAGCAACCGGCTGTATGAATTTTACGGGGCTACCAAGTATGACATCAGAAAGATTGTGCCTCTGAAAAATGAGTTGCATGCTAAGCTGGAGCAACTAAGAAACATTCGGGCAGTGGAACAATTTAAGCAACATATTGAACAGATTTTTTTGGGCAATGAGTTTCTGGAAAAGCTAAACCACCATTATGCCAACTGGGAAAAAGACTGGACCAGCTACCGGGATAAGCTCATTGAAGTCAACAAAGGGCTTATCGCCATTACTGACACCTGTTTAGAGGAACAGAGAGTACTTTGGGTTATCGGGTATTGAACAATGATAACCGTGTTGCGAAGCCGGCTGAAACGATGTAGATTCAGCCGGGGATGAGTGTCTTTGAAATGTTATACATCTGCCAAGCACCCGAGTATTAATTGCTAAAAAGCAATATCATGAACGAACACAGAGCATTAATCAAACAACTGAAAGAACTTGCGGATAAAAATGAAGTTCATATTGTGGGAAACATCAAAATCCCCGAGGTCTATCTCAACAAAGAAAAAGGCATTCTTCAGATCAATGGTCGCTCTCTGCCCGAAAATGCAAAAGAGCTCTACATGCCGATTCTCGACTGGCTTGATAAATATCTCAGTTCTCCCAAAGAGATAACAACAGTAATCTTCAAGCTGGAATATTTCAATACCGCCTCTTCAAAGATGCTCACCGAGCTGATCAGCAGGATCAAGAAGCTCAAGAAGAGCGATCATCAGATCAACATAGAATGGCATTATCCCTATGATGATGAAGACATTCTCGATTCAGGGGAAACGCTGGAAGAAGTGGTAGGATTGCCCTTTCATTACTATCCCTACAACAGCTATAGTGCCTGATGAAATCTCCCTCATGCACATGCCCTTATTCGTACCTGAGGGAAATCTGTAAAAAGTCATTTGCAGCAGAAAACAGCTGTACTGTTACTGGACTTACTCTTCCTCTCGGGCAGGCAGAGTAAAAGTAAAAGAGCTTCCCTTCTTATATTCACTGTCAATAAACAAGTCACCATTGTTGCGGCGTACAAAATCGATGCATAGGTTGAGCCCCAGTCCGCTGCCCTTCTCCCGCCGGGTCCCAAAAGTAGTATAATACGCTTTGTTGTCGAGAATTTTTTGCAGGTTATGCTTTTGTATGCCGATGCCGGTATCGCTGACGCTGATCTCCACCTGGCCGTTTCTCTTTTCACTGGAGAGGGTGATCCGGCCTTTCTCATAGGTAAACTTGATGGCGTTGATGATCAGATTCCGCAGGACGGTTTTGATCATGTTGCGATCGGCTACCACATGAAGGTTTTCATCCACTTGATTCTCAAGTCGTATCTTTTTATTATCCGACATGGTCTGCAGCAATTCCAGGTTTTCAATGACCAGATCATACAGGTTGACCACCTCGGGGTTGTGGTCGAGTTTACCCCGTTGGCTGCGCGACCAGTACAGCAAATTCTCCAGCAAATTATAGGTTTGATCAGCGGCATTCTTTAAGGAATCCAGGGATTGTGCCGAAACTTGCTTATTACGGGCCTTATCCTCATAGATCAAATCCAGCATGCTTTTGATCCCACCCAGCGGAGCCCTCAGGTCATGAGAAATAACCGAGAACATCTTGTCCTTGGTGGCATTGAGTTCGCGGAGCCGTTCGGCCTGTCGGGATATCTTGTCATGGGCATGTTTCAGGTCCAGATGGGTCTTTATCCGCATAAAAAGCTCTTCCTTGTTGAAGGGCTTGGTGATATAGTCCACTCCCCCTACCCTGAATCCTTTCAGGATATCATCGTTGGAAGTTTTGGCCGTCAGGAAGATAACCGGAATATCCCGGGTATGCGCATCTTTTTTCAAGCGGTTACAGACTTCATAGCCGTCGAGTTCGGGCATCATGATATCCAACAGGATCAGGTCGGGCATAATTTTAGTGGCCAGTTGAAGCCCCTCCTTGCCATTTTGGGCAAGGGCAATTTGGTAATTCTTCTCCCTAAGCATATTGCCCAAAAGCCTGAGATTTTGCACGCTGTCATCCACCAGCAGTATTTTGGCTTCTTCTTGATGTGATGCCATAATCAAAGCCTTATTATATATTCAATGAGGGTTTAAAATTAAAAAAATATTCCAACGGTATTGCGGTCAATGCGCTTTTATTTCTTCCACTACAGAAGGAAACTCCCGAATCTTATCCTGCAGTCCTTCGATATCAAAATTGTTCAGGTGTTCCCTCAGTTGCTGATAATACAGCCACAGGGGTCCGATATCTTTAAAGCCCTCCAGGGCCTGAATTTTCCCGGCAAATTCCTCGATCTTATAGATCAGCAGATTATCGCGTATCTCATGCCAGTCTTTCATCAAATCCTCTTCCAGTTGGGCAATGATACGGGAGCGCTGGTCGGGGGAGAGCTTCATCTCCGATACAGAAGATAAATCGTGTTCTCCCCGAGGATCTTCCTTGGAAGTATAGGGTAGGAATTCCGTGAGTTTTCCATTGAGTTCATTTTTGGTAACCGGTTTGCGGACAAAACCATCAAAGAGGGTATTGGCTTGTATTCCTTCACTGGTCATGGTTGAAGCACTAAGGGCCAAAACGGGTATTTCTCTCGAGCGCTTGTCTGCCTTGATCAGGGCGGTAGCCTCATACCCGCTCATATCGGGCAGTTTAAGGTCCATCAGCACAAGATCTGGAGGATTGATCTTGATGATCTCCAGGGCTTTTTCTGCATTCTGCGCTTCAACAAACTTTAACTGTTCACTGTCAATAAGTTTCTTGATGGTATCGATGTTGTATTGTATATCGTCAACCACCAGGATGGTAGCTTCTTTGAAGACGACCTCACGCACATCGTCGGTCTCATGGTGATAAAATGTTTCCTGGCGGTTTGCCCGGGAGATGCCCGGCAAAACGATTTCAAACTTGCTGCCCTGTCCGATACGGCTTACGAGATGAATGGATCCGTTCATCTTTTCAACCAGTTTTTTGGTAATGGACAATCCCAGTCCTGACCCTTCATAACGCCGCGAATCCTGTACTTCCCGCTGCTGAAAAGCATTGAAGATCAGCTTCTGCTGTTTCCGGGGAATCCCGATACCGGTGTCCTTAACGATCAAAATCAAATTGTACCGACCATCACCAGCGGGCCTTGATTTGACACCGATGAGAATGTAACCCTCCTCTGTAAATTTTAAGGCATTGCCCACCAAATTGAACAGGATCTGACGAATTCGCACCTCATCCATCATCAATACCCGGGGCATTCCCGGGTCTATATCGATCTTCAATGTCAGGGCTTTTTCTTTCAGCTTTTTCTCAAAGATATGTTCGATATCCTCGATCAAAACCGGCAGTTCAACGGGTTCATAGTGGATCTGCATCTTGCCTGCCTCGATCTTGGAGAGGTCGAGTATATCATTGATCAGGGACAAAAGGGTGCGCCCGCTGGAGAGTATGGCTTCCAGATGGTTTTTGTTCTCGGGTTCATTGACTTTGTTAAGCAGTACCTCACTGAATCCCAGGATGGCGTTCATGGGGGTTCTGATCTCATGGGACATGTTGGCCAAAAATTCACTCTTGGCCTTGGAGGCTGATTCAGCCTTCAATTTGGCCTCCTGTAACTGCTGCTCGGAGCGTTTCCGTTGGGTGATATCCCTGAGTGTACCCACCAGCTTTTCAGGATGACCATTCTCTCCATTGACCAGCCGTACAGAATAAGAACAGATCACCTCCTCTCCTTCTTTATTGAGCAGGGCAATCTCATAATCACTGACCCGTTTTTTCTCGTTCAAAACAGACAGCAATTGATCACGCTCTTCAGGTTTTGCATAAAGGGGTACGATGGAGCTGCCCAGGATCTCTCCCCGGGAATAACCTGACATTCGCTTAATAGAAGGACTGATCTCCAGGATCCGGCTGGTGGCTATATCCACCTCGAGGTACACATCAAACATGCTCTCGAAAATGTTGCGGTATTTTTCCTCTTTTTCCCGGATCTTCCGTTCGGCTTCTTTCCGCTCGGTAATATCCCGGGATGAGGTTTGAAATTCAACGATCTCACCCCGTTCATCTACAATGGGTCTGCTGATGGTCTCCAGCCAGATATATTTGCCGTCTTTGCGCCTGATGCGGTACTCTTCAATGGTATCTTTGCGGCCAGCTTCCTTGTTCTGGTAAAAAGGCAGATGCCCGTTCGCAGCATCATCAGGATGAAGCAGATCGATCAATTTGCGTTCAGTCAGTTCCAGGGGCTCATATCCGGTGATCTCCCTGGAAGAGGGAGAAACATACTTAAAATAACCATCCTGGTCATGCACACACACCAAATCCCGCGCTGTCTCGGATATAATACGGAATTTTTCTTCTGACCGCCGAATCTCCTCGGTCGACTCAATCGATTCAATCTTAAGCTTCACGATGTTGGCCAGATCCCTGGCTATTTTAATCTCCTGTTGCCTCCATTGCTTGCCTTGGTCATTGACCTCCAGCAGAAAAAAACCCGAAGGGACCCCCACCCTCCCATAGACAATGATCAGCTGCGAATTGACGCTCCTGAAGTACTGGGGCAATTGCTGCTTCAGTTTTTCCAGTTCATCCTCTTCCACAACGGTATATTCGCGCTCCAGTTTCTTCCCCAGAAACCAAGCAGGCAGAGAAAAACCGTCTTCGCTCCTGTATTCATCGCTGGCAGCCCATTGATTAACAAAAAGACAGGATTCAAAATTGCCCTTGCAACGAAAAAAACTGATGCGGTCCAAACTTAAAAAAGCCCCCAACCGCTTCAGCAGATTATCGAGCAATACCTGCTCATTTTCAGAAAGAAAAGCATATTTCCAAAACTCGGTTCTCAGGTGGTCAAAATTGTTTTGCTCAACCAGCTGCTGTTTAGCCTGTTCTCTTTCAGTAATATCATGTATGATGAGATAGATGTACTCTTCTCCACGCCACTGTACCGGTGTGGGAAAAACCTGAATATTGCGGAGCGCCCCGTTGGCCATCCGGTATTCAAAATGGCCGGATTCTTTATTCTTTTGAAAGGAAGGATCCATGAACCTTTGAAGATCCGATACCTCTATATTGATCAGATCCGTCAGGCTCATTTGCCTGAGCTTTCTCCTGGAATACCCATAATATTCACAGGCTGCCCGATTGGCATCCCGTATGAAACCGGTTCGTGGATCAGCCAGGATCTTTAGACTGCGGTTGCTGTTGAAAAGATTCCTGTAAAAGTTCTCATCCTGTTTGACATTCTGCAGCCGCTCATGCATCTCTATACGCTCAACGATATCGGCCACAGGCGATTCAACCCAAAAAAAATCGTCTGCACCCCATTCATAGATCTTCTCCAGCAAATCTTTGCGCTGATGCGAAACCCGCAAAAAATACCGCCTGTCATCATGCATCTTTCCCGGACCCTCCAGGAAATTCAGCTCCTGAAGCAAATCTTCCGTCAATTCCAATATAACAAAACGCGGCTTATACTGCCGTAAGGCAGCCGTAAGATTGGGTTTGCCAAGGGACACAACGACAACTTCCCAGTCCCTGGTTCCCAGCATTTCCGCCAATGTGCCGGAAGACGAGCGCTGGTTATAGATCAGGATGGATTTGGGTGGTGATGACATATATCGTAATTAACCGGTAAAAATATATAATAATACAAAATTATGGAACGTTTTGGGTGCAATTGATTTTTTCGAAATTTTTGCGTGGATTGTTACACAAGATGATAATTTAATTAAACGTTTGATGTACATCATACCAAAACTCCCAAAATATATATTTCCTGCATGTGAATGTGAAGCCCGCATGTTTACTACCTTCGGTGAGCTCACCCGCTTGCGCGGGTTCGCCTCTTGTACTTATTGTTCAGATTCCAGCATGCGGGTTTCATGAAATTTTGTTGTTGACACATTTTAATATATAAAATAAAAATTATAGTTTTGCAACTCAAGCATTTCAAAAAATAATGTCTAATCTATTAATTATTAAGGGAAAAGTACATGAGCAAACAAGATGAACAAAAAGTAAGGGAAGATGCTGTTAATCAGGAAGAGGAAAAGCAACAGCCTCAAAATGAAGAAGAGAAGCAACAGCCTCAAAATGAAGAAGGGAAGCAACAGCCTCAGGGGGAGGAGAAAAAGGAACAGCCTTCCCGGGAGGACCAGAGAGTAGGAGATCGTGAGCTGGAGGTCAATAAAGAAGACAACCCCCACTATCACACGATTGAAACTGCAGGAACGGAGAAAGCGCCCGATGAAATTGATGAACAGGAAGATTTCGACTGGGAAAATTACATGGAACAGGAGTCAGACGAATACGATCCCGGGGAAAGGGAGAAGTATGAGGAACTTTATGACCAGACGCTATCTACTATCCGGGAAAAAGAAGTAGTTGAGGGTACGGTGGTGTCGGTATCCAAGAAAGAGGTAGTGATCAACATCGGCTACAAATCGGAAGGTGTTGTTCCGCGCAGTGAATTCAGGCACATGCCTGATATCAAACCCGGAGACCAAGTAGAGGTTTACATAGAGAGCCAGGAAGACAAGGACGGCCAGTTGGTCCTTTCCCACAAAAAAGCCAGAACGCTGAAGGCATGGGAAAAAGTCAACGAGGCCTACGCCAAAGACGAGATCATCCAGGGCTATATCAAGTGTCGTACCAAAGGCGGTATGATTGTTGATGTCTTTGGCATTGAAACATTCCTTCCCGGATCTCAGATTGATGTCAAGCCGATTCGCGATTACGATGCCTATGTAGGCAAAACGATGGACTTCAAAGTGGTCAAGATCAACCAGGAGTTCCGCAATGTTGTAGTATCCCACAAGGCCATTGTTGAAGAAGAGCTTGAGCAACAGAAGAAGGAGATCATATCCAAACTCGAAAAAGGTCAGGTACTGGAAGGTACCGTCAAGAATATTACCTCTTATGGGGTATTCATCGACCTGGGCGGTGTTGATGGTTTGATCCACATCACCGATCTTTCCTGGGGCCGGGTGAATCACCCCGAAGAAATTGTAGAGCTGGATCAAAAACTCAATGTGGTGATCCTTGACTTTGATGATGACAAGAAGCGCATTGCATTGGGTCTGAAACAGCTCACCCCCCATCCATGGGATTCACTGGATCCGAACCTGAAGGTGGGCGACATCGTAAAAGGCAAAGTAGTAGTACTGGCCGATTACGGGGCCTTTGTTGAAATTCAGCCGGGTGTAGAAGGACTGATCCATGTCTCGGAAATGTCGTGGTCACAGCATCTGCGCAGCGCACAGGAATTTCTTCAGGTAGGTGACGAAGTGGAAGCACAGATTTTGACCCTGGATCGTGAAGAAAGGAAAATGTCGCTGGGTATCAAACAACTGAAGCCGGATCCGTGGGAAAACATTGAAGAAAAGTATCCCGTGGGCAGCAAGCACAAGGCCAAAGTAAGAAATTTCACCAATTTCGGTGTATTTGTTGAAATAGAAGAAGGCGTCGACGGGCTTATTCACATCTCAGACCTTTCATGGACCAAGAAGATCAACCACCCTGCAGAATTCACCTCCATTGGCGAGGATATCGAGGTGGTGGTACTCGAGATCGACAAGGAGAACCGCCGGCTCAGCCTGGGGCACAAGCAGCTGGAAGAGAATCCATGGGATGTGTTCGAGGGAGTCTTCACCGAAGGTTCAATCCACGAAGGCACCATCATCAATGTATTTGATAAGGGCGCAATGGTAGCCCTGCCCTATGGCGTGGAAGGATTTGTTTCCAACAAGCACCTGGCCAAGGAAGACGGCTCCAATGTGCAGGTTGACGAGAAGCTGCCATTCAAGGTCATCGAATTCAACAAGGATGCCAAGAAAATCGTCCTCTCCCACAGACGGGTCTATGAAGACGAGAAGAAGGAGCAGGAGCGTTCTCAAACACAAAAGACCCGTAAGAATATGAAGAAGGTCAACAAGAATGTGGAAAAGACCACCCTTGGCGATATTTCCAACCTGGCATCCCTGAAAGATGAGATGGAAGGCAACAGTGAAGCAGAGAAAAAGAAAAAGCAGGAACAGGCAAAGGCTGCTGAAGAAAAGCACCAAGCACAAGAAGCGGCAGGAAAAGATGAGCAGGAGCAAGAGCAAGCCTCAAAAGAGGAAGTGAAAGAAGAACCGGAAACCAAACCTCAGGATACGGAAGAACAACCAACCGAGCAACAACAGGAAGAGGCAAAGCAGCAGGAGCCCGGGCAGGAAAAAGAGGAAGAATCTGAATCACCCCAAGCCAGGGACCAGGAGGACACCCAAGCTGACGAAGATTCCCAAAAGGAATCCGGAGATCAGAGTGAGGATGAGAAGCAATCATAACTAAAATTCCTTAAAAGATGGAATTCAACATTGAAAAGCAGGATTATTACACACTGATTCAGGTGCTCACCGAGAAGTTGGATACCAATGTGGCTCCCAGTTTAAAATCTGAATTGGTGCTCATCTCCGGCAAAGGCGAGAAGAACATCATACTGGATCTCAGCCAGGTCAAGTATTGTGACTCCAATGGGCTGAGCGCCATTCTCGTTGCCAACAGGCTGTGTAAAAACGCCAATGGCACTTTTGTGCTTACAGGCCTGAATGATGCCGTTGATCGTTTGATCACCATATCGCAGCTCGATACGGTTTTGAACATCGCCTACTCCAACGGTGAAGCCCGGGAGGTCATTGAGGTAGAGGAAGAAAAGCGCAAATCCAGTGAAGGAGAAAATCAATAGCACGGAATGTGAGATTTGAATTGACCATACTGGGCAGCAGTTCTGCTTTGCCAACCTCACGAAGAAATCTTACCGCTCATGTACTCAATGTATATGAGCGGTTTTTTTTGATCGATTGCGGCGAAGGAACCCAACTGCAACTGAGGCGCAACAAGCTCAAATTTGGGCGGATCAACCATATCTTCATCAGCCATCTCCATGGTGACCATATCTATGGGCTGTTTGGTTTGATCTCCTCATTCAACCTGCTCGACCGCACAGAGGACCTCCATATATATGCCCATGAGCCCCTGAGGAAAGGCATCAGGTACATCATCCGCAACTATGAAGGCAAGCTCAATTATGCCATCCGTTTCCATCCCCTTGACACCGGGCAGAAAGTAAAAATCTATGAAGATTTGCGGGTAGAGGTGTACTCCTTTCCACTCCGCCATAAAATTGATTCCTCCGGCTTCCTGTTCATGGAAAAGCCCAGGGAATTGAACATCCGCAAAGGGTTCGTTCAAAAATACAATATTCCCGTGCGTAAAATTCACGATATAAAAAGCGGAGCCGATTTTATCACCCCGCAAGGCCAAACCATCCCCAATAAAGAAATTACCGAACCCCCCTATCGGCAAAGGGCATACGCCTTCTGCTCTGATACGGCATACGCGGAAGATATCCTGGCCCATATAAAAGGAGTTGACCTGCTCTACCACGAGGCGACTTTCGGCGATGAACACAAGGACCAGGCCCGGCTCACCCTTCATTCCACAGCAAGAGAAGCCGGAAAAACAGCCAGGAAGGCTGGTGCCGGCGAACTGATCATCGGCCATTTTTCGGCCCGGTACAGGGAGGAACAAATACCCCAACTGGTGGAAGAAGCCCGCGAAGAATTTGAAAACACCCTGCCTGCCTACGACGGTATGAACCATGCTATATATCCTTACCGGGTGTCAGAAAAGTGACCGGAGAGTGATCTTACAAGAACCCGGTTGCCCGCCATCCCCAATTCCAACAGTCGGCTAGATCACAAATCAGCGCCAGGGTTAATGACCCACCGGGGAGGCATATCCCCCTATGGGTTGGGATGATCCTCCCTTCAGCCATTCTTCGCCAGAGAACAAAATATCAGGGATCAAACAATAGGGAATTCATAAGAATTCTCTATTTTTGTGTCCAATCATCAAATCTTTTAAATCCCAACGGATGCAGGAACGAATTGTCATACTGGATTTCGGCTCGCAATACACCCAACTGATCGCCAGAAGGGTAAGAGAGCTTAATGTATACTGTGAGATCTATCCGTTCAACAAGATACCCGAGCCGGATGAATCCGTCAAAGGGATCATATTATCGGGCAGTCCTTTTTCGGTAAGGGATACGAATGCCCCCCAGGTAGAGCTCGAGAGGATCAAAGGCCGGGTTCCCATATTGGGCATATGTTATGGTGCCCAGTATATAGCCGACAATTATGGGGGAAAGGTGTTGGCCTCGGAAAAAAGGGAGTATGGCAGGGCCAACCTGAGCTATATCGATAAAGACTTTGAGTTGCTGAAGGGACTGGAAGACAACACCCAGGTATGGATGTCCCATGGCGACACCATCGACCATCTTCCTGAAGATTATCAGGTCACCGCCAGTACCAGGGACATAGAGGTTGGTGCCTATAAGAACAAGAAAGAACCCACTTTTGGCATTCAGTTTCATCCCGAAGTATATCACACCCTGGAGGGAAAAAAAATCTTAAAAAATTTTGTGGTTGATATCTGCGGATGCAAACAGGACTGGACCCCCGAGGTTTTTGCCGAGATCACCATCAAAGCGTTGAAAGAGAAACTGGGGAACGACAAGGTATTGCTTGGACTGTCAGGCGGGGTGGATTCTTCAGTCACAGCCATGCTCCTTCATGAGGCGATTGGCACCAACCTGACCTGTATCTTTGTCGACAACGGGCTCTTGCGCAAGAACGAATTCCAGAAAGTCCTTGAATCCTATAAAGACATG
>Ga0207797_1002564_pt1 | contig 12560 bp, 12 predicted proteins | sample PRCRCaboRojoPR_6_FD_187275 | JGI IMG/M metagenome (GOLD analysis project Ga0207797, IMG submission 187275) | Marine sediment microbial community from Cabo Rojo, Puerto Rico - PR CR 10% Liquid 1 (SPAdes) | ecosystem: Environmental > Aquatic > Marine > Coastal > Sediment | place: Cabo Rojo, Puerto... | reverse complement strand
GCGATTTATGGCTCGATACAGACAGAAGCAGAATCGAGAAGTACCAGCAATATGCAGGCCTCTGGGTTACACCAATGAAAAAGCTGGACGTAGGATTGCATTATATCGGCAATTGGATCAACCTGGAACCAGACTGGAAATGGATTCATGCATATCGGTTATCTTTGAGCGTGGGATTATAAAAGAGGCTGTCCAAAAAGTTAGAAATACAGTTATCGGTTAAAAGCGTACTTTGTGATATTCTCAGTATTTAACCACAAAGGAAACCAAAGGAATTCACAAAGTACGCCAGGATTTTTAGACAGCCTCTATATAATCATGCCTAATTGTCAGCAACCTCAATCAATTTATCTTCTCCACATTCTCCAAAATCTCCAGCCTCTTCTCCACTTTCTATCGTCATCTTCATCCTCATCATCGTCATCATCGTCGTCATCGTCGTCATCGTCATCGTCGTCGCCATCATCGTCATCATCATCAATCAGGCCTTCAGGTAATAGCACCTTATCGATCACATGAACCACTCCGTTGGTGGCCTGGACATCTAATAAATCGGCAACGAGGTTGGATTCCCTGTCATTTGCATCGGTGATGGTCAGATCATCCACATCCACTTCAAAAGATCCATTGAGCGTTTTAACCCACCCGTCTTTCAAATCACTGGAGAAAATCCGGCCATTTACCACATGATAAAGCAACACATCTTTCAGCACATCTACCGGAATCTCATCCAGACTACCGTAATCCAGTTCAGTCAAGAGATTACCAAAAGCCTCATCGGTAGGGGCAAATACGGTGAAGGGACCTCTTTCACCCAGCGTTTCATCCAGTTCGGCCTTAATTACAGCCTGCACCAGAATGGTAAACTCATCCTTAAAACTCTGGGCCAGTTCAACAAGGTTCAATTCCGGGGGAAGAATCACCTTATCAATCACATGGACAACCCCATTTGTGGCCTGAACGTTCAGCAATTCGGGAACCAGGTTGGCTACCCTACCCCTTGCATCCATTAGTGTAAGATCATCTAGGTTTACTTTAAAAGCAGCTCCATTGAGTGTTTTCACCCATCCGTCTTTCAAATCGCTGGAGAAAACCCGGCCTTCTACCACATGATAGAGTAATATATCCCTCAAAACATCTTCTGGAATTTCCGATAGGGTATTATATTTTTCCGAATTTTTCAGAAAATCGCCAAATGCCTCATTGGTGGGAGCGAATACAGTAAATGGGCCTCCTTCAGCCAGCGTTTCAGTAAGACCGGCTTTAACTACAGCTTCCACAAGATTTGAAAAACCCGAAGAATCAGCAAGCTCAACAAGGTCTTTGTCCGGAGGCAACAGCACCTTGTCAATGATATGAATGACACCATTCAGCGCCCTGATGTCGGCCTTGGTGACATTGGCATCATTGACCATCACACCATCCTCAAGGCTGATTTCAACAGCTGCCCCATTCAGGGTTGGCACAAAACCTTCCGTGAGATCATCACTATAAACAGCACCCCCCAATAAGTGATACAAAAGTACCTCTTTGAGGTTGGGCACAGTGGTAATGTTCCAGGGATTCAGTCCGATCTCGGCAAAAGCCTTGTCAGTAGGAGCAAAGACCGTTAACCGGTTAAAAGCTACTTTGCCTATCAAACGTGTCTTGACTAAAGCAGTAGTGAGCGTGCGGAAAGTAGGTCGGTCACGGCGGCCCCATTTTAACAGGGAGGTGTCATCGGCTTCAGTCTCAATCTCCCCGTAAGATTCAAGGATCTCTGTAATGGTCATGCCTGAAGTTTCAGGCTCCTCAGGTACAACCGTTTCTTCCTTTTCACAGGAAACGGTAATCATGGCCAGCGCAGAAAGCATTAGAAGATACAATGACAATCTGCGCCCCAAAATTCTTGAAATGTGCTTTTTCATGATGCTTAAAGTTTTTAGTTAATAAAACGAAATAGATACAACGGTTGGGATAAAATGTTTATTAGACTAATGAAAATTTTTAAGTTATACTATAAAATTTGATCATGGGACAAATGATTAAACAAAATATAGTTTGGCTATCTTTGTTAGAAGAATTCTTTATTGAAATGAACACAGAACATAACGACATATCGCGTGTATACAGAACCAGGGCCCAGGCAAAAAAAAGCTACGACAGGATGAGCCATTATTATGAACTGGTTGCAGGAATTTTCGAGAAGAAATATACAAATAGGGCATTAAAGCGGCTCAATATAAAAAGTGAGGAAACCGTGCTGGAGATCGGCTTCGGAACCGGAAATTTCCCAACCATGCGGATTGCAGGCCGATATATGTTCAAGAAGCACTGGAGGAAGCGGGATTTCTTATTAAAAACAGAGAAAAAGCTAAATTATTTGGATTACCTTTGGAGATTGTTGTAGGAACTTGCAAATAAAAATAAAACCCATCTATGAAAAAGTTACTCGTCATATTAATTCTTTTTGGTTTTACATTTCAATCCTGCACCCATGAGAAAAACCATGTATTTCTGTTCTCATACTTCACCGGCAATGGCGAAGACGGGTTGCACCTGGCATACAGTCATGACGGGTATCAATGGAAAGCATTGAACGAGGGCCAATCATTTCTTACACCAAAGGTGGGCAATGACAAGCTTATGCGGGATCCCTGCATCATCAAAGGTCCGGAAGGAAAATTTCACATGGTATGGACGGTGAGCTGGGGAGAAAAAGGAATCGGTTATGCCTGGTCGGAAGACCTGGTTCACTGGTCGGAGCAAAAATACATCCCCGTGATGGAGCATGAACCCAAAGCCAAAAACTGCTGGGCACCGGAGTTGTTTTACGACAAGAAAACGGAACAATTCCTTATTGTATGGGCTACGACCATTCCCGGCCGGTTTCCTGAAACCGACAACCAGAGCAACCAGGGTCCACCGAATCCCGGCAACAATCATCGTTTATATTATACCACCACAACCGGTTTCGAGGATTTTTCAAAGACAAGAATCTTTTACAACAAAGGCTTTAATGTGATCGACGGCACCATCGAGCGAACGGGCTCCAAATACATCCTGTTCCTGAAGGATGAAACCAACAAACCATTCACACCCCAGAAAAACATCCGCTACGCTTTGAGCGATCAGGCAGAGGGTCCTTACGGAGAAGCCTCGGAACCGATCACGGGTGATTACTGGGCCGAAGGTCCAACGGCAATTCAAATCAAAGGTGAGTGGGTCGTTTATTTCGATAAGTACAGAAAAGGCAGGATGGGAGCTGTTGCTTCAGAAGACCTGAACAACTGGACCGACATTTCAGATAAAGTCAGTTTCCCTGAAGGTAGCCGGCATGGGACGGTTTTCAGGGTATCGCTGAAAGTATTTGAATCACTGCGGACCAGATGATGGCCACAAACCTAATGGCATTTCGGACCCCTGCTTTAAACCAAATTATTCTAATTCTGACGCCATTCTATTAAAAATAAAAACAGCCGGAGATAAACTCTTTTTAGCAATCTCCGGCATATGATAAAGGACGAATACTTTTGATGCCCTGTAGAAAGAATGATTTAAATCAAAACCAGGTTTTCCTGTTACTTTACATTTTCTTTCACCCGGTCAACCACTTTCTTCGAAGGCCTGAAAACAGGAATGTAATGTTCAGGAATAATGATTTCAGTGTTTTTCGAGATGTTTCTTGCTTTCTTCTGAGCACGCTTTTTTACAATAAAGCTGCCGAAACCTCTTAAATAAACATTTTCACCACCTATCAGCGTTTCCTTTACGGAATCCATGAAACTCTCAATGACTTGCTCGATGGTTTTCTTTTCAACTCCTGTTTTGTTGGCGATTTCATTTACTAGGTCTGCTTTTCTCATTTTTTCTAATTTTTAATTGTTCTTACTTTACTACGTGATTATTTATGAAGTGTTACGGTAAATGCAGAATCTGAAAACATTTTACATTCAAGTTGCAAATATAATCATTTTAGTTTCTGTTAATCAAAAACAAATGAATTTTACTTAAAAAAAATTCCATAATCCCCACTAAATAATGAAAACAACACTATCAACCTGAACGATGGCCTTTAGTCAAAAAAACTCTCCAAAAACTTGTTTATTCAGCCCTAAAAGCACTTTCATCCTCCCAAATGCTTCATTAATCAAAATTTTCAACTTTCAGAGTATAATAAAGAAACCTTTTAGAATAAGCACCGTTCTCCATAATAAAGCATAATGACAAAATTAAAACATGTATATTCAGGGAATAACCAATCCGAATAAAAAGATTTTGAAAACCGACCAGGGAATTACAAATCTTCATAATTTATCATCTCCCGAATTAGAAGAAGCATTTTACTTCATCCATCTTAACAGCCGATGGTTACTGGAATTGCTAAACAGGCTGAAGATCGGGTTTTATATTTTCTTTGATTTTAGGTACATTGCTTATAATAACCAATTCGCGGAGATTATTCAATACGAACCTTCTGACCTGAATCATTTGAAGGTTGGGGATGTGGTCTTTGAACGGGAAAGAAAGATGCTGAGACATGAAATAAAAAAGCTCCAGGAAGCACAAACAGGTGCATTTGATTCCAGATTAACCATCATCAAAGGAAATAAAGAACTTGGCTCTGTCGAGTATTTTTCCTTTATAACCAGTATTGAAAAATATCCTGTTGGGGTGGCTTATGTTCTGGATGAAAAAGATCACGACCTCACCAACAAAACACAGATGAAGATCAATTATTCAATAATCGTAGAACTGCAGGATAAAGTGGAACAAATGCTTCATCTCAATCAGAATGTTTCAATGATGGAAAGCACCGGCCTAAAGTTAAGGGAAGATCTTCATTCAGAATATGATTTAACCAGGAGGGAACAGGAAGTCCTGCAATACATTTTCAAGGGCTACTCCAATGCGCAAATAGCCCGTACCCTATCCATAAGTAAGCGCACAGTTGAATTCCACCGCTCCAACCTGATGGAAAAGACAGGAACAAAGAACGGGGTGGAATTGCTTTATTTTGCATTAAAAACCAGGTTAATTGACCAGGTTTCTTAACCGGGCTCCAATAAAATGGTACTGCCTTACCATTTACCATGATCCCATTAAATTACCACTGGATTTTCTTACCGGGTGGAAAACAAGTATCTACCTGTATATTGATAGAATACCTGGTAAATAGTTATTATACAAAATATTTCTTTCTATGTATTAATCTATCTGAACTATGTGGTTCAGGTATATTAACCAAATGACTTTACTGATCAGCCTAAAGAAAGACTTACCAAAAATAGTGAAGTTTATGAATGCGTGAAGGGGTACAAGTCAGATGCAACCCGAATTATTTGTGAACAATTTGGGCTGAACTCTGATCAACAGGCGATTTCAGGCTTTAAAAAAAATTTTGAATGTTCCGGAGCTACCTGTGGCAAACACGAGGTTTCTAAAAACCCGTGTGTACACGGTTGACCGGGGAAAAACCATGCTCTAGATTTGCCAAAAAAGGATACGGATGAAAAAGCGGGGTAAAATTATACTAGTTGTGGATAATGATCAAATTGATCTGGAGCTTACCAGGGAAATCCTGAAAGAAGAGTTTGACACGTTCACCGCTACATCGGGCGAGGAAGCCCTTCAGCTCTTAAAAGATCAATCATTTGATCTGGTAATTACCAATCTCATGATGCCAAAAATGGATGGATATGAACTTTTGACCATCATTAAAAAGAAATATCCAAAGATTGGGGTTATTTTGGTTTCTGCCAGTTTTGGAGAACCACCAGAGAAAAAATCATATGAAAAACATGCAGATGCCTGCCTGGAAAAACCTCTTGAAATCAATAAGCTGATCAACACGGTTAAACGATTGCTTGGTGAGTCTAAAGGAGATGAAACCTAATGGGCTACCTTCCTCTACCTCCATTGTGAACGAATACCTTGTCTGGTTGCAGATTCTAAAGCTATCCCATCATTTCCAAATCAAAAATATTATCAATTTTCTTGCTTTTTTCATTTTTTTGTTTGTTATTACCGACATAAAATATATTAAAAATTAGTCACCCTATGACACCTACCAAAAAAGACTTTGACATGGCAATCCATCTGATGGGCTCAGATCTTCTGGATTTGGAAGCTTACATCATTTGCTGCAGGGTGATCATTGCACATCTTAGAAACGGAAGTATATCCGAATACGTGATGTCCCAGTTCAAATTTATTGAAAGAAGTTATATTCTGCAGCTTTCCCAGCTTATGAACTGATGTTATTTTTATAGAATGACTGAAATGCCTGTTCCATCTGATCCCTTAATTCCCTGAATTTAACAAGTATCTGCTCCTTCGTTCCCCTGGCACATGCCGGGTCTTCAAAGCCCATATGCAACCAGTGACGGACTTCACCAAAAAAAGCCGGCAGGTCTCTTGTGCCGAATCACAAACCGTGATGACATAGTCAAAAGACTGATCAATAAATTGATCCACATCACTTAAATTAGGATGAGCCTGGCTTAAAAAGCTAAATGTAAGCTGGTAAGGTGCTAAACGGCTCTAATAGATACTTGAAATTCAATAGATAAATTTTGCGAAATTAGCTATAAAAAGCCGCTAAGCGCCCTTTTAGACTGGACTCTAGGATAATAATAAAAAAATTTACTTACTTTTCCAACCTTTGCCCATAAGCCCACGTCTCTTTTAAAAGGACAAAAAAACAGGAGTAAATCCTTATGCATGTAAATTAATTAAGATCTTTCCACTCGATAAACCCGTATCCTCAAAAAAAGGGACATCTAAGATGTCCCTTTTTTTTATTCATCATTTTACCTTCCATTATTTAGAAACGAATGAAACTAAGTTTCTGAATGCGGAGGAGAAGGCGGGAGAAATGCAGGCGTGTCTGCACACTTTTAGCGGGCAGGTAACCCCGCATTAGAAAATCCAGCTTTTTGCTTCAATATCTTTCGCAAAAAACCAGGTTTTTCAATAGCGTGTGATTTTTTTGTGAATCACTCGGGTTGGCCTGGATATGGTTATTGCAGCTGCCGATGCAAACAAGTTATCTGTATAAACTTCGGATTATTCTATCTTAACGCATAAGGTCGGCTCACGTAAAACCTACCCCGTTTTTTATTCACATAATGCCTGGGGGATTCTTTCATAATCGATTTAAACTCGTGAACAAAGTGAGGCTGATCATAGTAACCACATTTAAGAACAATTTCGGTAACATTTGGTTTGGAAGTTTGATTAAGCAGATAACAAGCCCTGTTGAATCTGATAATTTTCAGATATGTTTTGGGTGAAATTCCCAATTCATCTATAAATTTACGATACAATATTTTATACGAAATACGGAGCTCAGAAGCCAGCCGTTCAACACTCAACACGCCTTTCATGCCTTCCAGCTTATTCAATATGGGTATGATCTTCTGGGCAGGCTGGTTATTGTTTCTGAGCCGGTTTAAAAAGAATTCATTTAAATGCCTGAACCATTCCCCTTCTTCTTGTTCATATACATTCATATATTGCTGATATAGATCCGGATATCCGGATCTATCGATAGGAGTAACTCTATTTGTTAAATCCTTCAGTTTGGTCCTCAATAACTGGTTAACTCCCGTATGAGTAAACAGCACACTGATGCCTTTTAACTCCCCGGTGGTTGTTTCAACCCTGACCTTCATGGGATAACTGAGTTCAAAAACACCTGCCAGAAATGCCGGTAAACGTTGACTATACCTTTTCTCACGGAAAATAACACTGGTCCCGCTGAAAAGAAAAAACATCTCGACCGAACCATTTGGAAGGGCCCGAAAAAAAGAATCCTGAAACCCTTCTGCCGCTCCTTTATAAAGATAGTAACAGTTTATATAAGGTCTCAAAAAAGTGGGTGGAGTTATTTCACTAACCTCCATATTTCTTAAGAGATTTTCCTTTATTGACATAAACCATCATTTAAAAACCAATTCAACTTGTCTCGGCTCTTAACCTCCCCCAGCTCTAAATAACTTCAGGGGTAGCAGTAAGATTAACCAGAACAGGATGGATTGACTTCAGGGATTGCCTTTTTTAATCAAGACGAAAGAAAATGATAAAGGGTTGGAATGGAATAAATTTGATTATCGGTTAAAGTCTGTGACCTGAATGAAAAAACTGGTTAATATGGCGCTAAGCGCACTTTTAGAAAATCCAACTGAAAAAATCCAGTGTTACCTTCCCACCCTTTACATCTTTTTATCGTCTTCCCCAGACAAAAGCTTTTATTGTAAAACCAAAAACCAACAAGCTATGCAAAAGAGCAAATTAAAGAGACAAAGAAAGAGCATACTGGGAGCCATGCTTATAGCATTAGCCATGCTGTTTGCAGTCACCAGTTGTGAAGAAGAACAAACAACGGGTATGCTGCCTGGCGGAGAGGAAGGTATGCTGAATGTTGAGCTTACCGATGCTCCGATTGATCTTGATTTGGTTGAGGAAGCCAATGTAACCATCAGCAAAATCGAGATCAGGAAAGATTTAGAGGAAGCCGCATCAGATACAGGCTATCCCTTTATAACCTTATACGACTCAACCGAGACGTATAACTTACTGGAGCTAAGGAACGGGGTCACTGAAACCCTGGTGGACATGGAAGTTCCCACAGGAAAGTATGACCTCATCAGGATGTATGTGGACAATGCCAGTCTTACCCTCACCAATGGCAACACTTATGATGTTAAAGTGCCGAGCGGTACACAAACCGGCATCAAAATATTCATTGAGCCTTCCGTTCAGGTACAGGGCGGACTTACATCCAACCTGTTGCTCGACTTTGATATCAGCAAGTCTTTCATTCTAAAGGGCAACCTCAATTCGCCGGCAGGTGTTAAAGGATTCAACTTTAAGCCGGTCATCCGGGCTGTTAACGAAACTACTGCAGGCCAAATCAGCGGTATGGTAACCGATACCTCTGAAGCAAGTGTAGCAGATGCTGCTGTTTGGGCCAAACAGGATACCGTTGTAACCACAACTTACAGCGACAGTACAGGAGGATATGCCATCCTGGGCCTCGAAGAAGGCAGCTATGATCTCTTTGCAGCCAAGGAAGGGTATGATACGACGATGGTGGAAAATGTAGAAGTGGCGGCAGGCAATGTAACAACTGAAAACCTGGAACTGATGCCTTCAGATACCACTTCGGGTGAATAGATCATAAAATGAAGCTGTCCAAAAATTTCTTCGTGCTCTTTGGGTATGACTTTGTACTCTTCGTGGTTAGATATTGAACCACCAAGTATACTAAGGAATACACCAAGGTCCACAAAGGACACAAGGTACTTTTTGGACAGCTTCTTTTATTACTAACTGAACAATATATTATCGCTGTACCGGAAATTAATCTCATTACCTTCCCCAGCAAAATCGACTTCCAGGTGAAATACATCCGTTAAATGATCATCAAATGCGGTTTTTAACTGCTTAAAAATATTTTCAGTGGTTACTTTGAAATATTCCAGCTCTTCAGGCAATAATGGTTTTTCGCGGTTAGTGGCATATATATAACTAAACAATTCAAATTGCAATAAATCCATCAGGTCCCTAAAATTTCCAATCTCCCTGTATTGAAATTTATCGTTTACAATTTTGTATACCTCTGCCTTCTGTTCATCATTATAACCGGCAAAATATTTGATCACGTTTAATATGACCAGGTTTACCCTGTCATACAATTTCAAATGCTCGATCTTTGTTTTAATGAGATCAAAATACCGTTCATCCGACATATGATTCATATCTGAATTATAAATCACTCCTTCATAGTTACTTTTAGAAGCCAGCACCGGCACGATATCACCGGAAAAGATGCTGAAATGCTTATAAATATTCTCTTTTATAAACATTTCAAAAAAGTGGAGATTTTCCATCGAAAGGTGTTTCAGACTGTTCTTTTCATGTATCAGTTCATTGAAGCGATCGGTCAGAGATTCATTCATAATTGGGCGTTTTAAAAATTTCACATGTTTAAGGGCTAATTATAATCTGTAACAAATGTAATAATTTTTATAGTAAAGGGAGAATCATTACAAAATGAAAAATTGAGAACGCATCCGAATTATCTTTCTCAACAGGTCATCGAAATAATTAAGAATTGAATCTCCATTCTTGTAAATCCTGTCAAAACATCCACAGATTTTTCAACCTTTAGAAACGGTGAATCTATCAAATTCAGCGACCTTTCTATTTTCATTATGAGTAAGTACACCCTTAACGAGCCAAAATTACAGGAACAGATGGATGCATCATAAAGATACGATTGCGTAATTATACTCTATATCGTCTTAACCAATACGTATTTATACGCTAATGGCCTTACAGAAGTCAAGTATTCAGAATATTACAATAACGTCTCCTATAGAAAAACATTCGGGCGCTTATATTGGAAAATTACCATAAAACCCATATAATCAATCAACAATGTTTCATTTTCATCGGGTAGATCGTTTCTCTACCAGGTTAATGAGCTTCATCAGTCTTTACAGCGAATCAATTTATTTTCAGCTATATAAAATTTTATGTTCATTGAATAGCGTAAAAATACCCAATTGAAAAATCAGGTATTTTTACTCTATTCCATTGTGAATCTTTTGCGTAAATAAATGCAAATACTTTGAGTTTGTTCATATTTAATTTAATGATTATGGAGGTAAAATGACAGAAAACAAAGTTGAATCAAATTCTTATCTCACCTTTAAAGTGGGCGAAGAAGAATTCGGAGCCCATGTCAGCCAGGTCTTGAACATCCTGGAGATGACCAAAATTACCGAAGTACCCAAAACTCCTGACTATATGAAAGGAGTGATTAATTTAAGGGGAACGGTGCTTCCAATTATTGATACCCGGCTCAAGTTCGGGTTACCTGAAACCGAGTATACAAGCAACACCTGTATCGTGGTGATGGACCTTGATTTTAACGGTGATACCGTTCATATAGGAGCCATCGTGGATGAGGTTTTATCTGTGGTTGAAATCGAAAAAGGCCAGATTGAACCACCACCAAGCATAGGTAACCGTTACAAATCTGATTTTATCCACGGAATGGCTAAAGTGGAAGAAAATTTTGTCATGCTTCTGGATATGCAACAAATTCTGAGTAATACAGAATTATCAGAAATTTCCGGTAAAGCAGAAAATCAGCCAGTATAAAATACTGCAAATAATTTTAGCTGATAAATCAAAAATTGTAATAAACAAATTGAATTAGGAGGTAATATGAATTTTAAAAATTTAAAAACAGGAACAAAATTATTATCCGGCTTTTCTCTGGTGGTATTAATAGCTGTAATAATTGGTGTTATCGGCCTGGTGAGTCTTAACAATGTTAGCAATTCTTTCCACGAGGTATCCGATGTAAGAATGCCCAGCATTGAATACTTAGGAGAAATGGAGAACAATATTGAAAAAACACAAAAAGGTTATGTTGAATTGCTTGATAACAATTTAACCCGCTCGGAAAGGAGAGAAATCCTTAAGAAAATTGATGAATACAGATCTCAATATCAACATTATAATGAGCTGTTTGCGCCGCTGGATCAAACGGAGGAGGAAGCTAGGGTATATGATGAGATGTTGAATGAGCTGGAAAACTGGAGAGAAATTAACGTAAAGGAGGTTGAAAGGCGACATGAAGCTTTTATGGAAAGGGATATTATGGATCCTAAGACCCTGCATAAAGATATTGAACAATTTATGAAAGACCACTATGCCCTGGAAGTGGAAGCAATAAATGCAATACAGAACATGGAGCCTTTCAGGGGCGGAGATGATCATACTGCTTGTAATTTTGGTCATTGGCTGGATGAATACAATACCAATAATGATGTGATTAACAGGGTAACCGATGATATGGAAGAATCACACCGACACTTTCACGACGCAGTAGGTACTATAAACCAGTATATTCAACAAGGTGACCAGGAAGCCGCTATGGACCATTATGTTAATCACTTGGTTCCGGCAGAGGAAGAAGTGTTTGGCTATTTTCAATCCATCAATGAGGAGGCAGAAGCGGCGGTAGCAGATTTTGAAAATATGAGTGATGCGCTTCGCAATGAATCCAGGGAGGCAGAAGTGAAAGCCATGGCTTCATTTGATGAATTACAGGATATTAATACAAGGGTAGCGGAGCAGGAAACAGAAAAAGGCGATGAGGTGATTGCCAACAGCAATGCGATGGTTTATGGAGGCATAATCCTTGGGGTAATCATAGCTATAGCATTAGGCGTTGTTATTACAAGAGTAATTACGTCGGGTATAAGACAAGGTGTAAGTGTTGCAGAAAAACTTGCTGATGGCGATCTCACCATAAATATTGACAAGGAACTTGTTAATCAAAAGGATGAAGTAGGTCAACTGGCCAAGGCAATGCAAAGAATGGTAGAAAAATTGAGAGAATTAATCTCCAGTGTTAAAAATGGCGCCGATAATATAGCTGCTGCAAGTGAGCAGATGAGCTCGAACTCCCAGGAAATGTCCCAGGGATCCAGTGAACAGGCCTCTTCTGCAGAAGAAGTTTCTTCTTCAATGGAGCAAATGAAATCCAACATTCAGCA
>Ga0207797_1002563_pt1 | contig 12564 bp, 13 predicted proteins | sample PRCRCaboRojoPR_6_FD_187275 | JGI IMG/M metagenome (GOLD analysis project Ga0207797, IMG submission 187275) | Marine sediment microbial community from Cabo Rojo, Puerto Rico - PR CR 10% Liquid 1 (SPAdes) | ecosystem: Environmental > Aquatic > Marine > Coastal > Sediment | place: Cabo Rojo, Puerto... | reverse complement strand
GGAGAGATCCCCCGACTGCGATTGGCCCTGGAGCAGGAGCGGATGAAGCCGTTGGCCATCCCGCCGGCGGATTATGGGCTCCGCTTCCCGGTACACGTGGGCCCCACGGCCCTGGTGGACTTCGGTGGGATCCGCTATGCCATGCCGGCTGGAGCCTGCGGCATCCCGGCCACCCTCCATCTCTACCCGGACCGGGTTCGGATCGTCACCACCGGAGGCCGCTTCGAGGCCACCCACCCCCGCTTCCCGCCCCGGGGCAAGACCAGCTACCTGCCGGGGCAGCGAGCCGATCAGCTTGCCGCTGTGGCCGGCGCCCGAAAACGACTGTACTTCATGCGGGAGCGCATCCTGGAACTGGGCCCCATCGGGGAGAGTTATCTCACCGAGTTGATCCACGCCCGCCCCCACACCTGGAAGGGTGACGTGGAGCGGCTGTTCGCTCTTCTGGAAGAGCTCGGCGACGAGGCCTTCCTGCGCCTCCTGCAGCGGGCCCTCTTCCAGCGCCTGTATGGAGCGGAGTACGTGGTGGGTCTGGCCGCCCGGGAGGTAGCTTCATGAACGAACCGTCTGCCACCTACGATCTGGACGCCATGCTCCGGCGCCTCCACCTCCCCACCATCCGGCGCCTCTATCCCGAACTGGCGCTCCGGGCCGAGGAGGAGGAGATGAGCTACCGGACCTTCCTGGAGATCCTCTTCGCCGAGGAGATTGCCCACCGGGCCGAGACCCGCATCCAGCGCTCCGTGCGCAAGGCCAAGTTCCCGTTCCTCCGGACCACCTGAGGAGTTCAACTTCACCTTCCAGACCTCGGTACGGCTCAAGATGCTCGGCACCCTCCTGGGCCCCGAGCTCGTCACCGAGGGCCGGTCCGTGATCCTTTCCGGTCCGCCTGGAAGGGGAAAGACGCACCTGAGCGTGGCCATCGCCTACCGGGCCATCCAGAACGGCTTCGAGGCCCGGTTCACCACCGCCGACCAGCTCATCGGGGACCTCTCGGCCGCAGCCACGGAGGCCCGTCTCGACGACGCTCTCGAACCCTTCATCCACCCCCACGTCCTGGTCATCGACGAACTCGGCTACCAGAGCTATGCCCCCGACGCCGCCAACGTGCTGTACCGGGTCGTCAATGATCGGTACCTCAAGGGTCGGCCCATGATCGTGACCACGAACAAACCTCTGGCCGCACTCGGTCAACTGCTTCATGATGGAGACCTGGCCGAGGCCATCCTGGACCGACTCCTGGAACGGGGAACCCACTTCGTGCTGAGAGGTCGGTCCTACCGCACTCGCCACCTCAAACCGGAGGAAGAGGACAAGACCGAGGCCGCGTAGATTATCCCTGGGAGGGGACAAAGTTTAGAGAAAATCGGGGACAAAGTTTAGAGAACCCACATCAGGGACGAAGCACAAATCGAGCACCGCGTCGATCTTTCGGAGCAGATGATCGCTGGGAACCAGGCTCTCCACGTCCACCATCTGGAAGAGCGTCGGTTTAGAGGGATTTCGTCCCAGCATCCGCTCGGTCCTCTCCTCGGAAAGGCGGCTTGATTGCTCAATGAAATCTACGTCATCCACTTCAATCCGACGACCCGAAATGAGGACTTTTTCAACAGGCTTCTAGCATGATCAACTCATGCGACAACTACCTTGACACCCACCGACAGCGTCAACACTTTAGGATTGTACGACAAGTCCATCGCGGGGAGGCTACCCGTTGAAGCGAGTCGTGGTTGGGATGCTGGGAGCGATGCTATTCGCGCTTGGGCTAGTGTGGTCCGCGGGTCACCACATAGCCATCGAGATTCAGAGACGACCAGCGGAATCGGAATACAGCCCGTCCTACGATATCGGTACGGGGTACGATCTCGTTGCCGTCTACTTCGGGAGTGGCAATTGCTCGTTCTCGGAAGATGATGTCTTCGTGGATAGCATGCGGGCATGGCTTCGGGAGTTGAAGACTTTCGCGGATAGCCTTGAGGTTTCGTTCTCGGCCATTGGTGTTGCCGTTGACTGGGCTCCGGATGAGGGGGTTCGTCACCTCGCGAGGGTAGGCCAGTTCGATGAAATCTCCGCTGGGTCGAAATGGGGAAACCGTGTCGCAGAAACATACCTTTGGAAAAGGGGGAGGCTTCCCTCCACGCCCTCCCTGCTCATCCTCCTGGAGAGAGTTGATGTGAATCCTGATGACGATGGCTCCTTCAGGAGAAGGGAGATTGATGAACTAATGTATCTGTCGGGTGTGGATGCAATCGAGAACTTGAGCAGAGCAGATCTCCTCAGAAGAGCTTCAGATCTGCTCAGTGGGCCTGATTCCCCCAAATCGGAGGGGTAGGATGAGATCTGCCATGAATCTCGGGCGGGTGCTTCTTCTAGGTGGTTTTCTGTTTGCCTCGGGTGCCTTCGTCGGGCAAGGAATCTACGCCTCAGCGCCACCGCGATATTGTGAACGCATGAAATGTAGGGTGTCTCCCGATCCTGATGATCCGAGAAGGTGCATGACATCCCTCGAGGATGAATACTGCGACGACGAGGGGCTCATCTGTACGACGGAACCGTGCTTCTGAACGGGAGACATTGGATATCTTCCGAGCCGTGTTGCTGGTTAACCTGACCCTTTCGTTCATCCTAGCGGCGCCTACAAGCGCCCAGAAGACGCACCCGTCCGACGCGTATCGGCACACCGCTGCTGAAGGCACGGTCACGGTGTCGATGACGCTTGCGGATGCCGATGAGGAGGAGAGCGGAGCGTTAGGAATCGCCTCCGAAGACGCTTGGACCGCCGGGGTCCTGAACGAACCCGCCTGCGAGGCTTTCGGGGTGATCCGGGACGTCGCCGTGGCACCTGACGGGACGGTCTATGTGCTCGACGGACAGGCATCCGAGGTGCAGACCTTCGCCTCAGGTGGGACCTGCGGCCCCCGGTTCGGGGGACAGGGGGGTGGGCCTGGTGAGTTCCGCCAGGCGCGAGCCGTCGACGTGGATGATGCGGGACGGGTCCATGTCCTAGACTTCGACGGCCGTGTGTCGCTCTTTGGCCGGCAGGAGGACGAATTCATACTGGAAGAAGACTTCTCCGTTCGCCTCGACATGACTGAGGGAGACTTCTGCGTGACGGACGAGGGCGGGTGGGCTTTCGCCGGCCGGGACCTGAAGGGCCAGGGGGTCCTTCATTATTATTCGCCCGACCTGGAGGCCGAGGTGAGGCCGGTCCTGGGTCCCCTCTACACGTCAGGAACGGCCGTGGACGTGCGCTTCACGGGCGGCCAAATTTCCTGTCTGCCCGGAGAGCGCGTGCTTCATACCGCGCCTGCGCTCGGCGAGATGCGGGTCGTGGACCTGTGGACCGGTCGCGTCGATATGCTCGTGCGGATCAGCGACTTCCAGCCCCTTCAGATCCGGCTCACGGAACGAGGCGGCACGCAGATCGCCGTGCCCGAGGAGGGCTACCACTACCCGGTGGGGACTGTCTCCCTCGGCGACGGGCGCATAGTGGTGCAGTGGGGACTGCGGTCGCCCGAGGGGGTCAAGGCACGACGGCCGTGGGACAGGCTCATCACCTTCTTGATTGATCCTGATTCGCGGACGGTCTCCCACCTTGGTGAGGAGCTGCCGTCCCTGCGGGCAGCAGGCGAGGGATGGGTCGTGGTGCGCCGTCCGGGAGATGTCCCCGGAATCGAGGTTCGGGGTCTCGCCGGCCGGTAAGGGGCCGGGCTCGTACGATACGGCCTCAACGGACCTTCGGGAGACAGCGGTCGATCGCCCTGCAGGGTATGTGTTCCACGAAAGACGGAACCCGAGAATGCTCCAGAGGGCTCTGTTCATCCAGCGCTTCGCGCCAGGGTTGGCAGCCCTGGCGATTGCCATGCTGCCCCCGTCCTCCGGACTCCACGGTCAGACCGTTCAAGGCATGGTGATCGACGCGACCACCTCCGCACCCATCCCCAACGCCGAGATCAACGTCACCAGGATCGACGAATGGGGCGGCCGAACCCGCAGTGACTCGCTGGGGACATTCGTTCTTCGCCTACCGAAGTCAGGGGCCTATAGGATCCAGGCTTCGGCGTTGGGCTATGCACGTTCCGCTTCGGCCTCCATCGATCTGTCGTCGGACACCGAGTCGGTCGAGGTCCTGCTTCGACTCTCCCCCGAGCCGATCGCCATTGAGGGCCTCACGGTGCTTTCCAGGGGCCTCGAGCTTCGACACCGAGCGACGTTCCTGGGATTTCAGGTGCGCCACGCGGATGCTCTTCGGGTGGGGCTGGCCAGGGTCGTGTCCAAAGATGACCCGGAGATGCGGAACGCCTTCGACGTCGCCGACGTGCTCCAGTGGTTCCCTACCGGGAAGAACACGGGGAGAAGGGCCTGCCTCGTCGTGTACGTGGACGGGAAGGTCCTGCCGGGGTCGCCCGAACTAGAGAACATCCCTGTTCTGGACCTCGAGGGCATTGAGTTCTACGCGGACCCCCTGGACGCCCCTCTTGAGCTCCGCTCTCGCGGGCCGCGGTGCGCCACCGCCGGGAGGTTCTCGGTTCTCGCGATCTGGAGGAGCCGACCCAGCGGGAAAGAATAAAGAATGGTTCTCCAAAAACAGATGTAGCTGCCAGGAGGGGGGCGATTTCTGGCTAAGCTCTTGCGGTGCAGAGAGTTTCTGTATAGCGCAAATCTCCAGAAACAAAGGATAGGCATTATAGGGGCAGCGCGTCCTTGGGGGAGAGGCAAGCGATGCCCGAGACCAACAGCATGAAAAACGAATGGCGTTCTCCGACGGGAGGGGACACACTGTCGTTTGCGAACGTGCAGCGCTCACCCTCCAGGAAGGAGAACGCCACTCATGGACAGGGATATCGGACTGGACGCACACGCGTCAAGCAGCACGGTGGCCACGGTGGGCCCGAGCGGGCGACGGTTGCACTCGCCAGGGCTCCGGTGGTGGAGACGAACGCCGGGGCGCTGATTCGGGTGCTGCGGGGGATCCCCGGAACCCGGCATCTGTGCCTGGAAGAAGGCACCCATGCGAGCTGGCTGCACGAGGTGTTCTCGCCCCACGTGGAGGAGCTCGTGGTGGCGGTGGTGCGGGAGAGCCGGGGCCCGAAGAGCGACAAGCTGGGTGCTTTCGGGTTGGCGGAGCAGCTGCGAATCGGAGCGGTCAAGCGGAAAGTCTACAAGCAGCGGGGCGAGTTCGGAGCGCTGAGGCACCGGGCGAAAGCCTACACGCTTTTGGTCGGCGACTCGGTGCGGGTGCAGAACCGAATCAAGAGTCTGTTCCGGTCCCGGGGTGTGGCGGTGACGGGCAAGGGCGTGTTCTCGACGGCGGAACGGGAGGTCTGGCTGAAGAAGCTTCCGGTCCCGGCCCGGTCCCTGGCCGAGCTTCTCATGCAGGAGCAGGACGGTCTGCTGGAGCTGCGAGGGAAGCCGAGAAGGCGATGCTGGCCGAGGCCCGGAGGCATCGGGCGTGGCGGCTGGTGAAGATCTGCCCGGAGCTGGGCGAGATCCGCACAGCCCAGCTTCTGCCCATCGTGGTGACGCCCTACCGGTTCAAGAGCAAGCGAGCGTTCTGGGCCTACTGCGGCCTGGGGATCGTGATGCGGAGTTCGTCGGCCTGGGTACGGGCCCAGAGTGGAGAGTGGGTGAAGGTGCCGGTCCAACAGACCCGGGGCCTGAACCGGAACGCCAATCGGATGCAGCGCCGTCCTGGACTTCCACTACCCGAGAATATCCCCCGAAACGTTTGGGTTTTGGGACTATGGATAGTCCGGTGCCACCGCCCGGCTCAAAGGGCGTTGTGATTGCGCTCGGTCGAGTGGAAGCCGGGCTACACCCAGGCGAAGCGTGGTGGATCGGCGGTCCGGTTCCAGAGCTCTTCGATGTCGAGTCGGTCCCAGACTGCCTGAGTCACCTTGAGGACACTCTGTCGGGCGGTGCGCACAACCTTGGCCGCGAAGTCGATGGCTTGGCGCCGGACCCGAGTAGCGTAGGCCGTGATGGGCACGACCTCGTCGGTCACGTCCCGCTTGAATGCCTCGAAGAGGAAGAAGGCCACGAGGACCGTGTAGTAGAACGCCGCATTGGCCCGGAACTTCTTGAACGGCAACTCCTCGGCTCGGAAGTCCTTGATGGCCCGATGCACGAGCTCGTCCCGGCCCCGGCCATGGTGAACTTCGATGATGCGGGTGGGCTCGATCCAGGTCTCATGGCCCGCAGCACGGAGGAGCTCATCGATGGGCCCGCCACGGCCCAGATTCGTGTAGATCACCGTGTCCGGCCGGGCGAACTCCAAGGGCCGCTGCTCGTCTTCGTAGTGGGGTCGGGTGTAGAAGGCCCGGCGCCATTCCTCGGCAGACCACGCCCGGCGCCGATCGCCGAACTCGAAGTACTCCCAGAGCTGATGGCCGTTGTCATAGGTCTGCCAGCTCTGGCCCGTGGCCTCGGCCCGGCTCGTGATGTCGGCCATCAGCTTGCCCGTGCACACGTAGCCGATGCCCAGCGCCTCGAAGGCACCGAACAGCTTTTGGTCGAAGAAGCCGCTGTCCATGCGCACGATGATGGGCACCTCTTCTCCGACATGCTTGCGGACGAAGCGGACGGTCTCCTCGACCATGTTCTTCGCCCCGTCCTCTGCGTTGCAGTGCTTCTTACCCCCACGGAACAGGGCATCGATCACGAAGGGCCCCCACGTGAGCTGAAGCGGATGGAAACCTCTGACCTTCTTGTAGGTCGGCTCACAGCCCTGCCGCACCTCGGCCTCGTCGTTGTCCATGACCATGCTGTCGAGGCCGAGCACGACCACCGAGGGCTCGGCCTGCTTCAACGAGGTGGGGAGGCAGATCTACGGTGCCCTCAGGAACGGCTACTATGGGCTGGACGCCGTGCTCTCGACGCTGGTCTTCATGGCGCTGCTTCGGATCAAGACGACGGAACAGTTGCCTTCCCACGCCCCGGGCGAGTTCGGGTTGGTGCTCGGCCTGGACCGGGTGCCGGAGATGAAGACGCTTCGACGCAAGCTGGCCGAGCTGGGGGCGAGGGAGAAGGCTCGTGAGCTCCAAGCGGCATTCGCCCGGCGCTGGGCGGCCGAGCAGCCGGGTCTTCTGGGCTTTCTCTACGTGGACGGGCATGTCCGGCCCTACAACGGTCGCACGCACCGGCTGCCCAAGACCCATGTTCCTCGGCGGCGGCTGTGCATGCCGGCCACGACCGACTACTGGGTCAACGACGCATTGGCCGATCCCGTCTTCTTCGTGACGGCTGCGGGCAACGAGGGCCTGCTGGCCGTGCTCGAGGAGGCCGTCCTGCCCCAAGTGCGAGATCTCGCCGGTGAGAGGCGTGTGACGCTCGTCATGGACCGGGAGTGCTGGAGCCCGAAGAGCTTCAAGCGGTGGCACGAGAAGGGGTTCGATGTGATGACGTACCGCAAGGGCCACTATGAGCCGTGGCCCCAAGCGGAGTTTCGGGAGCATGAGAGCTGTGGGCCCGGGCAGCGAAACGTCCAGTACGAGCTGGCTGAGCGGCCCCTCACGCTTTCCAATGGCTTCGAGGTGCGGGAGGTACGCTGCCTCACCGAGGACGCCCACCAGACCTCGGTGGTGACGACCCGAACGGATCTGTCCACGCTGGCCGTCGCCGAACGCATGTTCTCGCGTTGGCGCCAGGAAAACTTCTTCCGCTACATGCGTCACGAGTTCGCCCTCGATCATCTGCCCACCTATGCGGTGGAGGGCGCCGACCCCGAGCGGTCGATACCGAACCCGGCCAAGAAGGAGAAGAAGAAGGAGCGCGATGCCGCCCGCCGCGAGCTCGCCCGCCTGACGCAGGCCTACGGCGAATCGCTGCTGAACGAGGATTGCGACGAGGCCACCGAACCCGGAGAGATCCAGACGCACATCACCCAACTCCAACGCCGTGTGGAACACCTCGGTGAGGAGCACAACGCGCTGCCCACCCATGTGGCCATCGGCCAGATCCGCGACCCCGACACCGTCGTCCAACTCGAGCAGGAGCGTAAGATCCTCGTCGATCAGATCAAGATGGTCGCCTACCGAGCTGAAACCGAACTCGCCAACCTCGTGGGTCCCCTCCTCGGTTCCCACCACGACGACGAAGCACGCTCCTTCCTGCGCCAGGTCTTCAACCTCCCGGCCGACCTCGTCCCCGATCCCGATGCCGGCACCCTCGTCGTTCGCCTTCATGGCATGGCCAACTGGCGATCCAACCGCGCGCTCGCCGCACTCTGCGACTTCCTGAATGAGTATGAAACCCACTATCCCGGCACCGACCTGCGCCTCGTTCTCAAGGCCCCACCGTCGGATTCATGACTTCGCATGTCCGGGGCCCTGAGGCTGGTCATGAGATGAAGCGAACAGCCTTTTGTTCCATTGCGATACTGTGCCTCTCCTGCAATCCAGGTGAGCAGAATGGGCCGGAGCGAGCCGGCGAGGTCATCTTCAGCGACACCCCGTTCCTCGGTGAGGAGGCCTGGAACGTCGGTCAGGGCCCCCACCTCACCATTGGATCCGACGGGGAGAGGGAGTCGGGCATCTCCCTTTGGCGGGTGAGAGACGCATTGCGTTTGGATGATGGCCGGATCGTGGTTGCCCAGGACAACGTGAACCCCCTCCTCATTCTCGATTCGCAGGGAGAATTCCTGAGAGGGATGAGTCGGGAGGGAGAAGGCCCTGCCGAGTTCCGGGGCATCGAATCGATCAATGTCCTGTCGGACGGGACTATCGCTGCATGGGGCACGGTCAACCGGCACCTCGTGCTGTTTGATACCCTGAGCAGACATCGGAAGACGTTTTCGTACCGAGCAACCGTGCCCGAGTTGCTGGTAAGTGCTCACATCTCCACTTCCCTGAATCTGGTTGCACCAAAGGTGTCAGGTCCGGGGGCGCAACCCCGCGAAGGCAGGCGGATCGAGGCCCCGGTGCAGTACCTTCTTTTTGACACCCTTGGCCATCGGACGGTATTGGCTGAAGTGCCCGGCTATTCGATGGTCGGCAGGGAGCGCGAGGGCCGGGCCCGTTGGGGCAGGTTACTGTTTGGTTTCATCTCACAGTATGCGGAGCACGCCGGCCGAGTCGTCATTGGAGCGACAATGGATTATGAAATCCAAGAGTTCAACCTGGTTCCTTCCCCCCTTCTTGTTCGGAAGATCCGATGGAGGCCTGAGGAGGACCGTTCCGTTACCCAGGCTCACCGGGAGGAGTATCTTCGTCTCCGAGCATCGACGTCCGATGACCCCGCCTTTCAAAGGTCCCTCGCGCAGCTCGAAGACGATGACTTCAATGAAGTGTTCCCCACTCATTCGAGAATGAGATTCGGCCGGGACGGCTTCCTGTGGGTGAGACGGTATCCTCGGCCGGGGGAAGTACACGGCCTCTGGTACGTGTTCGACCCAGCAGGTCGGTGGGCGACGACGGTCACGCTTCCCGCCGATCTGGAGTTGCTGGACGCCGGAGAGGATTTCCTGCTGGGCAAGATCCGGACGGACTTGGGCGTCGAACAGCTTCATCTCTATCGACTGCAAAAGGGGATGACTTAATACACCACTTCGAAAATAGGCACACGTATTCACTCAGGCAGCATGGGTGTGGGCCTCGGATCCGATCATGGGCGTTGGGGCGTCCAGCTTCACCAGGAGAGCCGCGAGCTCACGGCGAGTGAAGCTCCATCGGAAGGGACGGGCGATCGATTCATAATGCCGCTCGAAAGCATGAAGGCGTTCCGCTACGGCTTTGCGCGTCCGAAAGTCATTCGGAGTGAGAACCTTCCGTTGCACGATGGAGAAGAAAATCTCGATCTGGTTGAGCCAGCTCGCATGGACGGGGGTGTGAACCAACACGGCGTTGGGATGACGGTGTTGGAGGCGCTCAACGGCACGAACGCCCCGATGAGACGACCCATTGTCGGCAATCCAGAACACGCGCCGTGCATCTCGGTAGGGCGGTTGGCTCATCACCTGGTCGGTGAGTCGATGAAACGGCTCGATCCCCGTGGTGTCCTCACAGCGTCCGAAGACCTTGGCCCTGAAGACGTCATACGCAGCCAGATAGGCCCACGCTCCGCAGCGCCTATATTCGTGTTCCACCTTCATGGGCATACCTGGCTGAGTGGGGAGCGTGAGATGGCGCCGACCACGTGCCTGAATGCTGGTCTTCTCGTCGGTGGAAATCACGAAGTCATCGTCCCCGAGCGGCTCACCTTCCCACACCCTCTCGTAGAGGTCGAGGATCCGCCCCGCCTTGTATGCGAACTCCCGGTCCCGAGGGAAGATCCAGCTACGGTGTTGCCAGGGACGAATGGCGTCCTCGTTCAGCCAACGCCACACCGTGGTGTCGCTGATCGTGGCCACCAGACCGGAACGCTGAGCTTCCAACGCCAGTTCCGAGGCACTCCACCGCGAAAGGGGTACGTCCCTCTGGCAGGGCAGCTCACACGCCAGTGCCTTCACGGCCACCACCACTGCTGGGGGAATAAGCCCGGGGACGTCCCGGACGAGGTCGCTCCTCCAGCCCCGCCAGGCGTTCCTCGTAGAAACGCTTGCGCCACAGGCTCACGACCTCCCTTCGGGTATGCAGGTGTTCGGCAATCTCCTTGTTCTCCCATCCTTGAGCTGCGAGAAGAATCATCCGAGCGCGCTGGACAACATAATATGGCAACGTATATCGACGCGTCCGACTTTCCAGTTCATATTCCTCGGTTGGAGCCAACTCGATCACATAGGGACTCTTCCTTGGCATCGCTCGCGCCTCCGGCTGGGGTCCCTTCAATCTGCGCAATTCAGCCGTAGGTGGCAAGACGTACGTGTGTGTACTTATGAATTCCTGTACTTAACCCGGACGAGCCGGAACCAAAGGGGTTGATCTGAGAGGGTGGTATGGCAGCCAGAGGCCGAGGGACGAGTGACGCCGCCGGGGATTGTACCACCCCTCGATGTAGCGGAACACCGCCTGACGCGCTTCGGTTGGCGTGCGGAACGTATACCGATCCAGCAGCTCACACTCCAGGGTTCGGAAAAAGGCCTCACTGGGGGGTCTCTGACGATCGACCCCCTCTCAGTGTCGGACTCGAGGGTTCATCCCTGGGAATCGGCGTCGGGATGAAACTGTGATTACGCTCTTCGCGAGGGTCTGGTAGCCGTAGAATGCGACGCTCGGCGCAGTATCAGCCCCCTTCCAGCCCCTCCAAAGTCTCCACGGCCTCGGCCCACCGTGCCATGGCCCGGGCCAGAGCTTCCTGAGTCTTCCGGATCTCCCGGTTCAGGCGGCCGGCCTCCCGGGCGCTGTCGGCGCTCCCGTCGTAGAGGCGGGGGTCGTCCAGGGCTTTCCGGAGCTCGGCCAGGGCCTCCTCGGCGGCGTGGACCTCCTCTTCCGCCTTCTCGGCTTCCTTCCGTGCCTTCCGGAGGGGCGCCTCCCGCTCCCGCCGGGCCTCGGCCGCACGTCGGCTCCGGCCCTTCGCCTCCTCCCTGGCCTCCCGCTCCGCCTCCAGCTCCCGGGCCGCCCGCTGCGCCTCCTCCTCCGCCGCCTTCCGCTCCCAGTCCACGAAGGGGCCGGGGTAGTCTTCGATGTGGCCGGCCCGGAACGCCCAGACCCGGGTGGTGAGCTCCCTGAGCAGCGCCCGGTCGTGGCTCACCAGGAGGACGGTGCCGGGGTAGGCCTCCAGGGCGTCCTCCAGGGCCTCGATGGACTCCACGTCCAGGTGGTTCGTGGGCTCGTCCAGGGCCAGGAGGTTCGAACCCTGGAGGGTGATGAGGGCCAGGGCCACCCGGGCCCGCTCGCCGCCGGAGAGGGCATCGGTCTTCCGCTTCACCTCGTCCCCGCTGAAGCCGAAGCGGCCCAGGTGATCCTGGATCTGGCCCCGGTTCCAGGTGGGCCGGGCGTCGGAGACCATGTCGTAGATCCGCCGGCCGTCGGGCAGGTCCGGGTGGTCCTGGCGGTACCACGCCGGCTCGATGCTTGCTCCCCGGCGCACGGAGCCAGAGGCCGGTTCCCGCTCTCCCAGGAGGGTGGCCAGGAGAGTCGTCTTCCCGGAGCCGTTGGGCCCCACCGCGGCGATGACGTCCCCCCGGCGGGCCACGGCGGAGAACCCCTCCACCAGGCGACGGCCTCCCGCTTCCACGGCCAGGTCCTCCACCACCAGCACCTGGTCGCCTCCCCGTCCCGAGAGCTCGAAGCGAACGGCCATTGGGTCGTCCTCCGAGGGTGGAGGGGAGAGGCGGGGCATGCGAGCCAGGCGCTTTCGCCGGGCCTGGGCCTGGGCCGTCTTCTGCCCGGCGATGTTGCGGCGGATGAACTCCTCCTGCCGGGCGATGTCCTTCCTCTGCTCCTCCACCTCTCGCTCCCGGGCCAGGCGAGCCCTCTCCCGCTGAGCCGCGAAGGAGGAGTATCCGCCGGTGTAGGGCGTGGCCGTGCCCTCGGCCACATGGAGAATGTGGTCCGCCATCTCGTCCAGGAAGGCCCGGTCGTGGCTGATGACCATGACGGTGCGCCGGCCCTCCCTGAGGTGGCCCTTGAGCCACTCGATGGTCTCCAGGTCCAGGTGGTTGGTGGGCTCGTCCAGGAGGAGCAGATC
>Ga0207797_1002562_pt1 | contig 12566 bp, 16 predicted proteins | sample PRCRCaboRojoPR_6_FD_187275 | JGI IMG/M metagenome (GOLD analysis project Ga0207797, IMG submission 187275) | Marine sediment microbial community from Cabo Rojo, Puerto Rico - PR CR 10% Liquid 1 (SPAdes) | ecosystem: Environmental > Aquatic > Marine > Coastal > Sediment | place: Cabo Rojo, Puerto... | reverse complement strand
GAGGACGTGTTCTACCTCCAGAGCCGTGGCCTCGACGACGACGACGCCAAGCAGATGATCGTCTCGGGGTTCATCGAGCCGATCACGGAAGAACTGCCCATCGAGTACGCAGTCGAACTCAACCGTCTCGTCGAACTCGAGATGGAGGGGAGTCTCGGATAATCATGAGTACGCAGGTACCAGCAGATCTCTCGGAAGCGACCGTCCACCAGATCGCCGAGAGCCGCGACGAGCCGGACTGGCTCCGCGAGACGCGGCTCCAGGCGCTCAAGGCCATGGACGATCTGGAGATGCCCGACGTCATCCAGACGCCCGGCCGCCGATGGACGAACCTCGATCAGCTCGACTTCGACGAGCTGGCCGACCCGCTGAACCAGTCGGACACCACCGAGCGCATCACGGACGAGGGCGTCGAGGTGCTGCCCTTCACCGAGGCGGTGGAGAAGCATCCGAAGCTCATGCAGGCCAAGTTCGGCTCCGTCATCGATCCGGAGACGAACTACCTGACCGCCCTCTCGGTGGCGCTGTTCACGACGGGCACGTTCATCTACGTCCCCGAGGGCGTCGACGCCGAGGACGTGACGATCCGGACGGAGATGAACTCCCGGTCGCTCTTTAGCCACACGCTCGTCGTCACCGAGGACTCCTCCTCCGTGACGATCCTCGAGCGGATCAGCTCCGGCGACGAGAACGTCGAGGGCGAGCGCTACTACAGCAACCTCGTCGAGGTCGACGCCGGCGAGAACAGCTACGTCCAGTACGGCTCGCTCCAGACGCTCGACGAGGACACGTACAACGTCACGCTCAAGCGCGGCGACGCGGACGTCTACTCGACGATCAACTGGATCGAGGGCAACATCGGGTCGCGGCTCACCCGCTCCGATGTCGAGACGGAGCTCAACGGCGACAGCTCCGAGACGAAGATCGTCGGCGCCTTCTTCGGGCACGACGACCAGCACTTCGACGTGAACGCGCGGGTCTGGCACAAGGCCGAACACACGACGGCCGACCTCGTCACCCGGGGCGTCCTCGACGACACGGCGCGCTCCGTGTACGAGGGCGTCCAGGACGTGGGTCGCGAGGCGTGGGACACCAGTTCCTACCAGCGCGAGAACACGCTCATGCTGAGCGACGACAGCGAGGCCGACGCTTCGCCGAAGCTCATCATCAACAACCACGACACCGAGGCCTCCCACTCCGCGACGGTCGGACAGGTCGATCAGGAGGACCTGTTCTACCTGACCTCGCGGACGATCCCCGAACGGGACGCCCGGAACATGCTCGTGGAGGGCTTCTTCGTGCCCGTCCTCGAAGAGATCGAGGTCGAGGAGTTCCGCGAGGACCTCGAAGCCCAGATCACGGCCCGCCTGCGCGAGTAGCCGTCCCTCGCGCACAGGGAACGGCTTAAGTTCCCTTCTCCCTGATTGAGCGTATGATCCTCCCGTCTGCACGTATCGGCCGGAGGTGTCCGATCCCATGAGCGTCAGCCATCGGGTCGGCTCCGACCACCAGCTCGCGCGCCTCCTCCAGATCGGCATCGTGCTGGAGGAAGTCGTCGAGGCGCGGGCCCACCACCACTACCAGTCGCTCGACGCGGAGTCGGACCTCGACCCCGAAATCGAGGCGTTGCTGGCCGACGCGGCCGAGGAATCCGCCGAACACCGCGACCGACTGGAGGAACTGATCGACGACCTCGACGCGGAGTCCATCCCGTTCGAGGACATCGAGACGCTCGTCGAGGCGCAGTACGCCCAGACGAAACCCGAGGATTTCGACGGCGTGCTCTACGATCAGCTCTGTAACGAGGAGACGGCGTACAAGTTCTACGACGACCTCGTCTCGGCAATCGAGGCCAGCGATGCGCGGTTCTCGGTGGACCGCGAACGACTGCTCGACACCCTGCGATCCATCCGAGAGGAGGAAGCGGCGGGCGTCGAAGAAGTGACGAACGTTATGGAGACACGGGAATGAACACGGCAGACCAGTATCTCAAGGCGATCTATCTGATTCAGGACGTGGAGGACGGTCCGGCATCGACCGGTGCGCTCGCGGACATGCTCGACGTGAGTCCCGCGAGCGCCAACGAGATGATCGGCAAACTCGAGGAGCGCGGCCTCGCGGACCACGAGAAGTACAAGGGCGTCCGGCTCACCGAGGAGGGCATCGTCCGTGCCCGCGACGCGCTCCAGACGTACTGCATCATCGAGCGCTTCCTCGCGAACGTCCTCGACGTCGAGGACTTCCGGGGCGAGGCCCGCGAACTCGAAGCGGTCATCGACGACACGGTGGCCGACCGCCTCGATACGATCATCAACCGGAACCCGAACTGTCCGGACTGCTTCGACGCCGAGGCCGACGCCTGCGCGGAACTGGACGTGGAGTGCGAGAAGCCGGCGGATTAAGGACGGATTTATACGGGACGACCGCCGACAAGCGACTGTACTGCAGTCCCGTGGTGTAGCGGCCAATCATCTGGGCCTTTGGACGTGTTCGGGGATACCCGGCACGGAAGACAGCCCAGGACGGCGGTTCGAATCCGCCCGGGACTATTCTATCCGCCGACAGTGAGGACGAATAGCCGCGCGGATTCGACGCCCAGAGGACGAGCGAAACGAGTTCTCGCGGTTCGAATCCGCCCGGACTACGCAACACGCTCTATAGTCCCACATGCATCAGCCTCGCCCACCGTTCCCCGCCCATCATCGCCTTCGGACTGTACCCGTCGAGTGTGGATCCTCTTCTGCCAACTCCGCGTTCCGTGCGTCGCCGTCAGAAGCAGTCGGTGCCGTCGAGTGCGTGCTCGCGGACGACCGCCTCGTCGAGTTCGATGCCGAGACCGGGCGCGTCCGGGACGGTGATGGTGCCGTCCTCGATCAGTGGGTCGCCGGTGTGAAGGTCGTCCCACCAGTCGACCTCGAGGGCGTGGTATTCCAGCACGTCGAAGTTCGGAATCACCGCCCCGAGGTGCACGCAGGCCATCGTCCCGATAGGGCTACAGACGTTGTGCGGCGAGACGGGCATGTAGTTCTCCTGTGCACGGTCGGCGACGCGCATCGTCTCGGCGAGTCCGCCCACTGTCGTCGGATCGGGCGTGATGATGTCGACACCGTGGTCGTAGATGAGTTCGGAGAGTTCGTGAACGCGAAAGCGGTTTTCGCCCGTGGCTACGGGCGTCCGCGTGGCCTTCGTCACCTCGATCTGGGCGTCCATGTTCTCCGGCGGGATCAGATCCTCCAGCCACATGAGATCGAACGGCTCGAGTTCGTGCGCGAGGCGCTTGGCGCTCTCGACTGAGTAGTCCCAGTGGCAGTCGAACGCGAGGTCGATCCCGTATCCGATCTCGTCGCGGACGGCGGCGACGATCTCCCGCTTGTTCTGTATCACGTCGTTGGTGAGGCGACCGTTGGTCCGGTCTGGAGCGTTGTCCTCCGGCAGGTCGAGGTCGAATTTCAGCGCCGAAAAGCCCATGTCGACGACGTCCGCCGCGGCCGCGGCGTAGGCCGCCGGCGAGTAGGCCGATTCGTCGGCGTAGGCGGTGGCACCGTCCTCGACTTGGTAGGCCTCGCCGGCGTGGGTGTCACAGTAGATCCGCACCTCGTCTCTGTACTTCGAGCCGAGGAGTTCGTAGACCGGCAGCCCGAGGATCTTTCCGGCGGCGTCCCAGCAGGCGACCTCGATGCCCGAGGCGGCCGTAACGACCTTCCCCGTCGTGCCGCCGTGACCCGACATCTCCTGGACGATCCGCTGGACGATCCGCTCGGGATCGAGCGGATTCTCCCCGATGAGGAACCGCTTCGTGTACTCCATGAGTTCCGGCACGCCGCCGCCGCGGTACGATTCGCCGATGCCAGTCACGCCGGCGTCGGTTTCGACTTTGACGAGGTTCCACTCGAAGTTTCCCTCGACGACGCAGGTTTCGATGTCGGTGATCGCTACATCGCGGTCCGTGGGACGGGTCGCGTGGTTGCCGTAGTCTCTCATTGTTGGTTCCGTCCGCCGTTGCGGTACGTCTGGAACGCGTCCGTATCGAATTCGACCCCGTGACCTCGGTCGTCGGGCAGGGAGCCGTCTCCCTCCTCGTCGAGCGTGGGTGGCATCTCGGTCGGATACGATTCTCCCGTGGTGACTGCCATACCTGCGTATCGATACCCGGCAATACATCATACTGTGGGTCGGACGACCCGGAAACAGGGGGTCGGGAGCGGTGCGATGTGAGCTGTCGACGAGGTGTTGCGCGTCCTCGTCCGGCGTGTCCGTACACCCCGGTTCCTCGGCGACACCTTCCGTTCGAGTTGGGGGCGTTGCTCTCGACTCGCTCTCTGCAGTCCTCGACGACGCCTTCGAGACGTCCGTGCCGCCCTGCCGGGCGTCGACCACGGGGAATATGTGGTCTCACGTCCACGTTGTCCCATGCCCCCATCTCACGTCCTCGTTCCCCTCGACGGCTCGCCGCTCGCGGACGAGGCGCTCGCGGAGGCCCTCGCACTCTTCGACTGCCGAATCACGGTCCTGAACGTCGTCACGCCGCTCGACGCGGGCATGAGCGAGGGCGGCGTCCTCGACGCGGGCGAGGAGCGACGCGAAGACGCCCACGACCGGGCCGACCGACTCGTCGACCGGGCGCGGGACCGGGCGGCCGACGCCGACCGGACGGTGGAGACGGTCGTCCGGACGGGCGATCCAGCCGAGACGATCCTCGAGTACGTGGCCGAGGCGGACGTCGACCGCATCGTCATGGGCGGCCACGGGGGCGAACGGAACGCCGTCGCCCGTCGGTTGCTCGGCACCGTCGCGACGACCGTCGTCGGTGAAGCGCCGGTGACGGTGACCGTCGTGCGCTAGCCGAGGACGGCGGCGAAGGCGCGGTAGAGGCCGAATCCGACCACGATGGAAGAGACGAGCGTGATGACCCAGAACACGAGGGTGACGCCGATTTTCTTCTTCGAGACGCCCGCGGAGCCGCCGGCGAGGCCGCCCCCGATGACGCCGGAGATGATGATGTTGTTGAAGGAGATAGGAATGCCGAGCGCGATGGCGAGTTGGGCGATGATAAAGCCCGGCACCAGCGCGGCGATGGAGCGTCTGACCCCGAGTTGGGCGTACTCGCGGGAGGTGGCCTGCAGGAGTCGGGGGGCGCCCATCCACGCGCCGGCGAGGATTCCCGTCGCGCCGAGGGAAAGGAGGACGATGCTCGGCAGACCGAGTTCGGTCCCGTAGAGGTTCTCGAGCGGTCCGGTCGCCAAGCCGACCTGACTGCCGCCGCTGGAGAAGGCGACGACGCTCCCGAGGAGGACGAGGAAGGTGCGGACGCCGCCCTCGACGGACGCCTGCGTCCGCCGGCGGACGAACTGGAAGCTCACGGCGGCGGCGACGAGGGTCACGAGGACGACCACGGGGTCGACGGCCGCGGCGGTCGGCGTCGGGACCTGTCGTGCGACGAACCCGGCGAGCGAACTCTGGCTGGCGTCGGGCGGCGAGGGAATCACGGCCAGTTGCACGTTGGCGACGATGCCGCCGACGACGGCCGCGAGGAGCGGAACGCCGACCGTCTCCGGGATGTCGTCGCGACGGAGGACGGTCGCGGTGAGGTAGGCGAGGCCGCCGGACGCGGGCGGGACGAGTGCCCAGAAGGTGGCGATGCGGCGGTAGGTGTCGAGGGCGGGGTCGCCGCCGAGGGCGAGGCCGACGCCGACCATCGCCCCGGTGGTGGCGAACGCGGCGGGGATGGGGTAGCCGGTGTAGACGCCGAGCGCCATGAACCCGGTGGCGGTGAGCAGGCCGGCCGTCGCCGCCAGCGACGTGATCTGGACGCCGCCGACGAGGCCGGAGCCGACCGTCTCGGAGATGGACCCGCCCTGTGTCAGGGCGCCGAGCGCGGCGAGGATGCCGATGAGGAAGGCGGCCCGCATCGTCGAGATGGCGTTGGCGCCGATGGCGGGGGCGAAGGGTGGCGAGTTGCTGTTGGCGCCGAGCGCCCACGCCGTGACGAAACTGGTGAGCGTCGCCAGGACGACGAGTGCCCAGAATCCGAGTCCCGGCACGGTCAGATTCCTCGGTCGGGCGTGACGATCATAGCCGACCGGTGTATCGGCTGGCGAATAAACGTTCCCGCTCCCCCGTGCTCGCCACTCACATCCCGTCGTCGACGCCGCCGCCCGTCGCCCGCAGGTACTCCTCCAGCAACGTCGGGAACTGCCCGCCGCGGACGTACCGGAGGCCGAACTCGTCGGCCCACGAGATGATGCCGCGGTCCTCGGTGACGACGCCGGCGTCGAGTTCGCGCGCGAGGACGAGGAGGTCGAAATCCTCGCGGGAGTCGAGGACGCCCTGACGGAGCGCCCGTCGGTACTTATCGCGCATGTTGGAGAGGACGCGGTCGGCGGCGGTCATGTACTCGTTCGGGTCGTCGGCGGTCATATCGTCGGGGCCGAGTTGTTCGACTTCGCGGAGCGCCTCCTCCGAGACGCGCAGGCCGCGGTCGACCCGGTCGCTCATCTCGTCGATGAAGTCGTAGACGATGTTCGCGGGGATGGTCACGCCGTAGCGGTCCGGGCTCTTGCGCACGACCCAGGTGTCGAGTCGCGAGAACACCTCGTCGTCGACGTCGCGGTCCCGGAGCATCGCGGCGAGTTCGTCGTGGATGGAGGGCGGCATGTAACAGGAGATGTTGAGTTCGAGGCGAGCCGTCGCCACGAGGTCGAGCAGTCGGAGCACGGCCGCCTCCAGCGATTCGTCCTCGCGTCGTATCTCCTCGGTGATGAACAGGGACGTATCGAGGACGAACCGTTGGCGTGGGAGCGACCCGGACATAGTCGTGGCTTCGTCGGTGGAGCACAAAAGCTATCCTGCCGGTTCGTGGTCGTCGCTCCTGCCCTCGTTCTTTTCACGACACCTGCCGTCCCCGGACGTATGGACGAACGGACGGTGTACGACCGACTGGAGTCGACGGCGTCGTCGCCGTCGGGATTGTTCGAACACTTCGAACGATGGACCGCCGACGGCCGCACCTACCGGGTTCTCCCCGACGCCCGTCACGGCGTCGAACGCGGGACGGTGGTCGTCGAGCGGACGGACGCCATCGTCCGCGGCTACCCGAGCGTGCCACGGATTCTTGCCCTCGATGCCGGCATCCGCGCCGTCTTCGACGACGACGAGACGGTCGTCGTCGAGGAGAAACTCGACGGGTTCAACGTTCGCATCGCAGACGTGGGCGCGGACGGTCCGCTCGCGTTCACCCGGAGCGGCTACGTCTGTCCCTACACGACCGACCGGGTGCGCGCCCTGCTCGACCTGTCCTCGTACTTCGCCGAGCACCCGGAGACGATGCTCTGTGCCGAACTGATCGGGCCGGAGACGCCGTACTCCCCCCACGACTACGACGACGTGGACTCACACGCCGTGCGGGTGTTCGGGATTCGGGACCGAACGTCGGGGACGCCGTTACCCGTGGCCGAGCGTCGGACGCGCTGTGAGGCGCACGGCTTTCCCCAACCCCGCCCGTTCGGTCGGGGCGATCCGGACGCGGCCGTCGACGTGGTCGGTGATGCCATCGGTACCCTCGACGCGGCGGGGCGCGAGGGCGTCGTTCTGAAGACCGCGTCCGGTGAGCCGCGAGCCAAGTACACGACCGCGTCACAGCACCACGCGGAACTCGCCTACGCCTTCTCCTTGCCGTTCGACTACGGCCGCGACTTCCTGTTCTCGCGGATCGTCCGCGACGCGTTCCAGGCCGCCGAGTGCGACGACGACGCGGCGCTCGAACGGCGGGCCCACCATCTCGGGGAGTCGATCCTGCTCCCGATGGTCGAGACGATCCGGCGGGTGGAGTCCGGTGAGACGGTCGGGGAGCGCCACACCGTCCGGGGCGATCCGGAGCCAATCGACGGCCTCCTCGATCACCTCCGCGATCAGTCGCTGACGGTCGAGGTCCTCGACGACGGCCGCGAGGACGGGGACCGCGTCGTCGAGTTCGTGAAAGTGGCCGAATCGACGACCGACCGGACTCGCTACTACTTGACTGGGGGAACGCGGGACGAGTGAGGCGTCACAGCCCCCAGAAGACGGTGACACCTGCCGTCGTGACGACGGCGAGGAGCACCTGTAGCGGCCCGCCGACGCGCCTCAGTCGCGTCCTCGCTCGTCCGTCCGATTCCGCCGTCGCCCCGGCGGCGTCTTCGAGACGACGAGACCGAGCGTGTCCCGTCGGTCGGCGGCCCAGCGGTACGCCCGCTCGCGGAGGGCCTCGTAGTCGTCGAACTGTCGGAGGAAGTCGACGACCGGGCCGGCGTCTCCCGCTCGCTCCGTCCGGATCAGCGCCTGTTCGATGGCCGCGCCACACGAGTAGACGGCGTCGTCGGTCACGAGGTGTGCGCAGTCCTCGTAGTCGTCGGGGAGGCGGTCCCGGAGCGTGTCGGTGAGTTCGGCGAACCCGACGATCCGGAGGTCGGCTCGCCGCTCGAACTGGTCGGCCCACCACGTGCAGAACCCGCAGTCGTCGTCGTAGACGAACGTCGGCTCCATACGTCGAGGGACGGTCGCCGCCCGTATTTGCTCCTCGGTTCGTCGCCACGATTCGACGTTCCCGTCCCCCCGCGAGTTTCATATGCGCCCGGCGGCTCCCTCCGGTATGCCGGACGGTCCCCGTCTCTCCCCGCTCGATCCCGTCGTCGCGGCGTCGGTCGTCGTCGCCGTCGCCCCGGTCGGCTACCTCCTCGGCTGGCTGTTCGTGGTTCACCTCGTCCCGCTCCCGACGGCCGTCTGGCTGTCGACGGTCGTGGTGTCGGTGGCGGCGTTGCTGGTGACTAGTCTTCGGTCGACCACAGCCTCTCCAGGCGCCGTTCGATCGCCGTAAGCACCGATGAATACACGTCGAGTGGGTGGCGTGAGGGAAGTTCGAGATCGACGACGGCCGTCGCGGACGGTGGTTCATGGAAGTGTAACCGGGCGTTGTGTGCGTTCGGATGGCGATCCCAGCGACACTCCCAGTGGGGACCATCGTCGTGGTCTTCGACGTAGTGGAGCGAGAAATCCCCCGTGGTAAACCATCGGATATCGAGCCGACTGGCTGGCACCGATTCGGGATAGTGTTCAGCGTCGAGGTATCCACGAAGCAGACGTGGTTCGTACGCATCCGGATCGAACGCCGTCTCGGCCACGAGCGAATCCGACGCCAAGTGTCGCTCCAGCAGAAACAGCGTCTGTCGATCCGGTGGTCCAGTCGCATCGTCCGGTGGTCGATTCATCTACGCCGGAATCAGATGGCCGTCGTTCTGAGACAGCTGGCGTGCGAGTTCGTACAGCCGGATATCCCGAATCACGCCCTGCCACTCACTGATCGCAGTCATCCGTTCGTGGATCGTCTCGTGATCGCCGTGATCGAACGCGGACACTGTGTGTGGGTCCTCCGTCCCGAACTGCGCTTCGTACTCCGCGCGCTGCTGTTCGAGTGCGTCCACGCGATCAACAATCTCCTCGACTGAGAGTTCGGTTGCGATCCGGCTGGCGTCCTGCCACTCGAGATACCCCTCGTTGCGTTCGTATCTCGCCGGGCGACTCTCCCGATCCGCGTGGGCGATACCCATCTCGGACAGACGGTCGAGGTGCTTCTTTGCGGCGTTCGGAGAACAGTCTGCACGCTCGGCGATATCCGTATACGCCGCTGGTGACGTGACCCCGAGGAGGACATCGTAGACGCGACCGAACGTGTCTGTTCCCTCGTGCCACCGCCGTTGCGCCGTGTCGGACTCCGGGACCGGATCGAACTCGGCCATCATCGTCCGTACGCCGTATTGATCAATATATCTTTGTATTCTGCAAATATATGTGTGTGTGGGCGGCATCGATTCGCCGACCCCGGTCGCTTACGGCGTGGTGCGGCGACCGCTCCGATTCCGGACGCGTCCACTGTATTGAGTTCCGTCCGCCGGGCACGGACCGTCATCCGACGGTCTCCCGTACCGTTTTCCCCTCCTACCCCGAACTCCCAGTGATGGCCCTCCACGTTCGCACCGTCGCGGAGAGCGCGGCCGCCGTCTTCCTCGTCGGCCTCGCCCTGTGGCCGCCGCGAGCGGTCTACTGGACGCGCCTCGCCGCCGTCGTCGGTGACGGCGTCACGCTCGTCGTCGTCTGCTTGCTCGCGTTCGTGCTCGGTACGGGGGTCGCATGGCTCACGGGCGCCGACCTGCAGTCCTTCGCCGTCGGCGGCCTCGTCGCCTACGCCGTCGGGATGGCCGCCATCGAGGTGTGGATGCGGCCCGACAGTCCCGCGCATCTCGTCTGGTACGCCGCGCTCCTGACCTGTCTCGTCGGTGGGGCGGCGCTCCGGGAACGCGCTTCATCCCCGTATTGAGTACGACGCGGGATCCGACGAGCCAGCGAAGATTGCGAGCGTTACGAGGTCTTCTTCGATGTCGAAAAAGTCGTGTTCGAGTCCCCGTTCGACGAAGACCGTATCGCCGGGCTCGACGGCGTGGACCTCGTCGCCCACCCGAATCTTCCCCGAGCCGGAGACGACGTAGTAGAGTTCGTCCTCGGTGTGTGGATTCTTGGGCTCTGCATTGCCTGCCGTGTGTCTCCCGATTTCGACCGTCATCGACGCTTCGTCCAACACTTCGACGTAGTCACTGTTCTCGTCGTCGAGCCGATCAAGGAGGTCGGTCGCCGAGGTGTGTGTCATCACGTGTCACTCCAGTCGCGTACGTGTATGCTGGCGTTGCCACAATAGCGTTACGCGGTTATAACGTTCGCTCGATGTAGCGGTTGACGGCCCGAATCCGCTCGTCGTCGAACGTCCACAGCGCCTCCCACTCGTTGTCGCCGACGCGTTCGGCGACCAGTGCGGCCGTCTCGACGTCCGCGTCGGCGGCGTGGAAGACGACGAACCACGAGGTACGGAACTCGCCGTGATAGCCCGCGTGAACGACGCCGGGAAACGACCGCGGTGGGATCCAGTCCGGGACGCCGTAGACGTGGACGTCGACGTCGGTGTCGCCCACCGTCTCGTAGACGGTCCGGGTCCCCCGCTCGTCGTCGAGTCGGGAGAGCCGCTGGAACGACGAGCGGAGGCGCCCCGTTCCGTGCTCCCACGCGAGCTGTTCGATGTATCGGGAGATCATGATGAGCGGGAGTTTCTCCGAGTCCGAGGCGGGATAGCCCCGCACCCGGAACGGCGTCTCGTCCAGCTTCGCGAACACCGACGGGAGCGTGACGTCACCGAGCGCCTTCGTCCCCGTGATGTAGAGATCGGAATTGACGAACAGAAGCTCGTCTTCGAGAACGCGGAGCGGGGAGGTGGCGACCACCTCGTCGCCGTCGAGCAACACCACCACGTCGTCCGCGGCGTCCGGCAGGTCGAGTTCCTCGACCCCGACCGACCGCTCGTCGAACGTCTTCTCGAGCATGTCCTGAATCGGTCGCGGTCGCGTCCGGTTGACGACAGCCAGTGAGAGATCACGTGCCGACCCTCGTTGTATGAAGGCGGCCAACGACTCGGGCGCGTCCGGCATCCGGCCGCGGCTAGGGGTAGCAACTAGTTAACTCTTGCAGGGCCGGCAGGTCGTGCGGGTATCCGTCGGACCCCGACCGGGCCACCGTCGGGTGGTACTCCGAGATGGGTTCCCCATCGCTCCAGTCGGGGGCGTACAGGCTCGGCCTTCGACGGCACCGATTGGCTTCAGGATCGCCTTACGACGCCGCCCTGCTCGGTCCCTAATATTCATTAATGGGAATTTGGAAGAGCGGCTGAAGCGCCCGAAATACCGGTTTTCAGACGTTCCGACAGCTGGTTATTTTGGCTGATATTCGAGCCAGAACCGATATAACCTAGGCTTACAGCCGGTGTGTATGGGAACGGAGGCACCCGACCCAACGGGCACGGATTCAGCGGATGATTCGACGGACGATTCTTCACGACTCGGCTCGACGACGCGGCGTGGCGTCTTGATCGGGATCACGACGGGCACCGGTCTCGGGCTTGGGGCCGCGGCCGCCGCGCGCGGACCGCCGGACCACGCGGGCAACGACGACGGCGTCGACGGGCGTGGCAGTGGTCGCGCCCCCGCCGGCAACGACGACGAACCGGGACGCGGCCCGCCGGATCAGGTCATCATCGGAACGAGATCCAAGGCCGCCGCCGACGAGGCGGCCAAACAGGCCCGCGAGGTCCGCCACAAACTCGACTTCGGTGACCGCGGCAAGGCCGTCGCCGGGCGCTTCCCCGAACCGGCACGGAAGGCACTCGCGCGGCGACCGGACGTGCGCTACGTCGAACCCGACGCGACGTTCGAGGCCGTCGCGGAGTCGCTCCCCTGGGGCGTCGACCGCGTCGACGCCGACACCGTCCACGACGACGGGACGACCGGCGACGGCGCCCACATCGCCATCATCGATTCGGGTATCGACAGCGACCACCCCGACCTCGTCGACAACCTCGGCTCGGGCAAAGCGTTCGTCGAGGCTGGCTCAGACTACGACGGGAGTAGCTGTAGCGGGAATGGGAACACCTACCACGAACTGTGGGACGACGACAACGACCACGGCACCCACTGCGCCGGCATCGCTGCCGGCGT
>Ga0207797_1002560_pt1 | contig 12571 bp, 13 predicted proteins | sample PRCRCaboRojoPR_6_FD_187275 | JGI IMG/M metagenome (GOLD analysis project Ga0207797, IMG submission 187275) | Marine sediment microbial community from Cabo Rojo, Puerto Rico - PR CR 10% Liquid 1 (SPAdes) | ecosystem: Environmental > Aquatic > Marine > Coastal > Sediment | place: Cabo Rojo, Puerto... | reverse complement strand
CCACGGCGTCAACATCATCGACGGCAAGCCCGGCGACATGAAAAAGCTGGACGTCATGGAACCCCTCCGCGTGGGCACCCAGGCCATCAAGTCCGCAACTGAAACGGCGGTAATGGTGCTCCGCATCGACGACGTCATCGCCTCCAAAGGAAGCGGCGGAGGCGGCGGCGAAGAAGGCGGCATGCCCCCCGGCGCCGGCGGCATGGGCGGCATGGGCGGAATGGGCGGCATGATGTAAGGCCGACCCCGGCCCCTCTCCCCCTTTTCTCCCCCTTTCCCTCTACCCATCTTTTTTATACTCCCATTTATTGCCAGTCCCATGCAGCCCGTCAGAGACATCACGCCGCATGCAGGCATGAGCGCCAACCAGCTCGTCCAGTCCATGCAGGCCGGCGGCGGGTTCACCGCAAAAAAAATAGGCGATGCGGTCGACATCCTCGAAGACATGCTCGCCAACGAATTCCACGTCAGCCTCACCTTCCCCGCCTGCATCATCGCCACCGGCACCCGCGGGGTCATCCGGGAGCTCATAAAGCGAGAGATCGTCGACCTCGTCATCACCACCTGCGGCACCCTGGACCACGACATCGCGCGCACCTACCGCGACTACCACCACGGCTCGTTCAGGCTCGACGACGTCGAGCTGCACAAAAAAGGCGTCAACCGGCTGGGCAACGTCCTCGTCCCCAACGACAGCTACGGCGGCATCATCGAAGAAAAAATGCAGGCCTGGCTCCCCGAGCTCGCGGCAGAACAGGAAACCTGGAGCACCCGGGAAATCTGCGAGGCGCTCGGCACCCGCCTCGACGAAAGCAGCATCCTCTACTGGGCGTCACGCAACAAGGTGCCCGTCTACGTCCCCGGCATCACCGACGGCGCCGTCGGCTCCCAGATATGGCTCTACGGGCAGTCACAGTCCATCCACGTCGACCTGCTCCGCGACGAGCAGGAGCTCTCCGACACGTTCTTCAGCCACGAGCGCGACATGGGCGCCCTCATCGTCGGCGGCGGCATCTCCAAGCACCATCTCATCTGGTGGAACCAGTACCGCGGTGGGCTGGACGGCGCCGTCTACATCACCACCTCCCCGGAATGGGACGGCTCCCTCTCAGGAGCCCGGATGCGCGAGGGCATATCATGGGGCAAGCTCCAGGAAACCGCCCGGCACGTCACCGTGGAAGGCGACGCGACGGCGCTGCTCCCGCTGATGATAACCGCGCTGCTCGAACGGCTGCCGTCCGTTCGATGACTGTTCCACATTTTTTATATGAGGACAGCATATAATGGAAAGCAGATGAGGACACGTTACACCTTCGCAGCGCTCGCTGCCGCAGTGCTCCTGCTCGCCGGGAGCGCGTCCGCGGTGCCCGTCAACGACGACGGGACAGGCTATTTTGGCATCGGGAGCTTCAGTTCATACGAGGCAGGCGGCATCATCGGCCAATACGCGGAGCAGCAGCCCGAGGGCTACATCATCTCCGTGTACGCGGCGGATGGCTCACACATCCTGGACATCGCCTACCATGACAGCGCCATCGACCTCTATTTCCAGGTGTTGAACGACGCGGTGCTCAAACAGTTGCTGGAAAAAGAGGAATGGCTCCGGGACTACGTCAACCAGCTTTCATACAAAAAACTGACATGGGCGGGTACCGACCAGTCAACCTGCATCTACCGGGATGAAAACTGCCGGGTGGAGATACACAACACATCCGTTAAATTCCTCAAGATACAGACCACCGGCGACATCGTGTTTTCCCACCTGCACGACTACACCGTCACACCGGACCCCCGCCGTTCCACGACCGTCAACGTATCCCAGCAGAACAGCCAGGGCGACACCATCTTCTCCGGGAAAATCATCAGCTCCAACGAGCTATCCGTTCACAATGACACAACTGTCATAGCGCATCAGAACGTTATGTTCCGCGGCGTGGAAACCGGAACGCTCGAGGACGAGGAACAGGTACGGACCGTGGCCGGCGCCATCGAAGCCGGAACCCTCGGCGGAGAAATCACCGTGGTGAAAAACGGGCAGGGATACAAGACCGATGCCATCTCCTATTACGCCAACGTCACCGTGACCGAGCAGGAGCTCTCCGCAGACCGGGCCGTCTTCAACGTCAGCGGCGACAGCCACGCCGCCGGGAAAACCATCAAGATAAACTTTGGCAGAGACGCCCTCTCGTCCACCGACATGGACGAACTGGAGCTGTTCTTCGACGGAAGCAGAATGAGCAGGGCGTCCAGCCTCGCCGACGTGCTCGACCCCAACGACGACGGCCTCCAGCCCGAATATCTGCCCATGCAGGTAGGGGCAGCGGGAGGCAAGGAGTTCTTCGTGCTGGTCAGCATTCCGCATTTCAGCGACCACCAGGTCGTCATCCAGACAGTGGCGGACAACCCGGTGCTGCTGGCCATTGCCGCCACCGGTGCCATCGTCATCGTCATGGCTGCAGCCTGGGGCATGTTCCGCCGCCGGGATTAACCCTCGTTTTTTTCCGCTGCCTCGTCAGGGCGCGGATGCAATGACGTCCAGGTGTCAATGAAGCTGCCGACCGCGTCGTCGACAAAGGTATCCCGGTAGGTGATAAGCGTGTTGATGACCGCGTCCTCGTCGACCACCTCGTAGGCGGTCTTCCGGCCCAGCGATATACCTTCGACGACGCCCGCCTTGACCAGTTTTTTGAGATGAAACGACACCGTCGACGGAGACTTGTCGACGGCGCTGCAGATATCCTTATGGATGGCTCCGGGGTGCTCCAGCAGGTACAGCACGATCTGGCGGGGCGTCTTCTGGCGGAGCAGCACGATGATTTTCTTGTCCTCCGTCCCCACCTTTTTGGCGGCGAAATAACGGGTGTAGCGGCCGTCCTTCCGGGCTACGATAAGCCCGCGTTTTTCCATATAATGCAGATGGTAGTCGAGCGTGCTCAGCGAAATATCAAGCCGGCGGGCGATCTCACGCTCATGCAGCCCGGGATAGCTGACGATAAGATCGTAGATGTTCCGCCGCGTGTCCAGTGCCAGCGAATCCTCTTTCATCATGACCGTGCACCATCACCTCATCGCTTCGCGGTTGCCAGGTACAGAAACCCGATGATGCACAGGTCCAGCCCGATGAGGCCGATGCTTTGTTCCACCACGCCGAGCAGCAGCAGCAGTCCCTTGGCCACGAAGAGCCCAAACGCCACGGTGAGCAATCCGAGCTTGAGGTCCCTGGCCCGGGAGAACGACAGCGCTGATACCGCCGTCAGCAGCAGCGAGAGCCCGACCATGATAATGGATGAAAATAACACGATTTCTTCGATGGCAACACCCCGAGACATCTATCTGGAGAGAATATAAAAACCTTTATGTTTCGATGTCTGTCCCAGACGATTCGACGTTTGCACAATATCTTTTATAAACAATGCCCCTGTTTGTACATCTACGCTCTGGGGGATAAGAAGAGGGTTTCCCTCCTCTCTCTTTTTCTCACAATCACCGCCTCTTCTTCCCCCTGCCTCCTTTTCACACCCCAAAGCCACAACGTTTTTATGCCGCGCTGTACCCCTCCGTCCCCATTTTTATATCCCGCCGCCAATGGATACACATGGGACGGGCAGGCGTCGCCTCGCTGCCGCTCCACGGCGGAAAAGCCCCCCGCTGGCTGTTCGACCGCATGGTCAAGCTCGCCAGGGCCATATTCGACGTCATGCTCATGGAAAACGACACGGCATACGTCCTGCAGCTGCTGGCCGACCCGTTCTGGTTTCAGGCCCTGTCCTGCGTCCTCGGCTTCGACTGGCACTCCTCGGGCACCACCACGGTGACCTGCGGCGCGCTGAAGGAGGCGCTGGCCGACCACGACGCCATCAGGGTAGCCGGCGGCAAAGGCAGCCGCTCCCATGGCACGCTCGACGAGCTCGCCGTCATCGGCGACACGTTCGCCCTGGACGAACGCCGCATCGACATGCTCCGCTACACCAGCCGGATGACCGCCAAGGTGGACAACGCAGCCGTCCAGGACGGCTACCAGCTGTACCATCACTGCATGCTCGTCACCCGGCAGGGCGACTGGGCCGTCATCCAGCAGGGCATGCACGCCGGACAGCGCTACGCCCGCCGCTACCACTGGCTGTCCGATACGGCCCAGGACATGATAGAGGACCCCCACACCGCGGTGCTGGGCGAACGCCGGCGGACCATGAACATGACCGCCCGGGCCAGCCATGAAGCCCGCGAGACCTCCGTCGACCTCCTCAACGACGACCCCCGGCATCTCAGGCGGGACTGGAAATTGCTCACCCTGCCATCCCAGCAGACCACGCTCGACGGACGGCGGGGCAGGCAGCCAAAAAACCTGCACATGCCCCGGCAGTTCAACTGGTCGCTGCTCAAAGAAGCCTACGAGCTGCAGCCCGCCAGCTACGAGGACATGCTCGCCATCCGGGGCGTCGGCCCCGCAACGGTGCGAGCCCTCGCCTACATCGCCGCGCTCATGTACGGGTCACCCCCTGCCTGGCAGGACCCCGCCAAATACTCGTTCGCGGTGGGCGGCAAGGACGGCATTCCCTACCCCGTCAACCGCCGAGCCATGGACGAAGCCACCGCGCTGATACGGGAGGGCATCGACGAGGCATCGGTTGGCACAAAAGACAAGCTCCGGGCCATCGAGCGCCTGCAGCATCTCCTCCCATAGAACCCCTTTGGAAAAGGTGTTTCATCCCCAAAGGAACCCCTTTGGAAAAGGTGTTTCATCCCCAAAGGAACCCCTTTGGAAAAGGTGCTTCACCCTCAAAACACGGCGGGGTCAAAAACTATATCTAACCGGTGCCCGATACAATCTTTCATGAAGGAAACGATACCGGTTATCGCGGCTGCGTCGTTCGTCGCGCTCTCCGCGCTCGGCGGCTGCCTCGACGGCGGCGATGGCGGCAACAGCACCGCCGTCATCGAGACCACCGAGGGTACCATCACCCTTGAGCTCTACGACGACAAGATGCCGAAGACCACGGACAACTTCAAAAAACTGGCCAACGACGGCTTCTACGACGGCCTGGTGTTCCACCGCGTGATAGACAACTTCATGATACAGGGCGGCGGATTCTGGCCCAACGGCACGCAGAAACAGAGCCCCTACGGCCCCATCGACCTGGAGACACATCAGGATGTGACGCACGTCGACGGCGCCATCTCGATGGCACGGACTACTGATCCCAACAGTGCGACGAGCCAATTCTTCATCTGCGACGGCGCACAGCACTCTCTCGATGGACAGTATGCCGCCTTCGGTAAAGTCACAGACGGCATGGATGTCGTGCGTGACATCGCTTCAGTGCAGACGGGAACCAAGCATGGAAATATGGATGACTGGCCCGTCGAGGACGTCGTCATCGAAAGCGTCACCATCGAATAGCCGTGTCGGAGGCGTGAAAAATTTATTATATTGTTCGCGCATAAAAGTATATGAGATTCGGAAAGGTAATCATCCTCTTTTCACTCCTTGTACTGCTGCTACCGGCCGCCAGCGCCTGCTTCGTGAGCTCGGACCTGACGGTGAACGTCGACCAGCCGCAGCCGGTTCCATCTGAAGACGGGGACTCCGTTCGTCTTGAAGCAAACGTGACGTTTTCCTGGGGCTTCGGCGCCTTTCTTCCGCTGCCGACCACGATAAACGTGGGCGTGCAGGATACGCCTGAATGGCTCATGGTGTCGCTTGACCAAAACCAGCTGTCCATCACACCGCAGGGGCTCCTCGGCGGCTCCGTCAGCCGGACGGTTTCCATGACGCTGTCATCGGTGACCGAAACCCGGGCGGGCAGCTATGATACCTTTACGCTCTCGCTGGAAACACCGGGCAACCTTCTCATACAGGGAACCTCGTACAACGAGACGATACAGGTGTCGCAGGAGTTCGTGGATAACAACATCACCGTCGAGCTTTCAGACAGCGACATCCGCCTGAACAAGGGAGAGCGGCAAAAAGTGCATCTCAACCTGACAAACCAGTGCAACGGTGAAGTCGCCGTCCAGGTGGAAGTGATGAACATCTCCGACGCATGGGAGGTCACGTCGACCTCGCCCTTCTACGACAGCACGCTGTACATTCCATCCAGCTACGAGGGCGATGACACCGCATCGCTTCCCCTCACCTTTGAATCCAACGAGGCGACCACCGAAAACATATGGCTGAAGATAACCTATCAGTCCACCGACAGCCCCGACAAGGGAGGCACCCGGCTTGAAGCCATGTCGCTCCGGGCGGACACTGAAGGCATATCGTTCGGGACCATAGCCGCCGTCATCGTCGGCATCCTCGTCATCCTGGTCATCGTGGCCGTCGTCTGGCGGAAATACCGGCTGGGATAACGTTTTTAATCGCCGTTGGCTTTGACATCCATGGTGTCCTCACGTATCAGACAGCACGAACGCTACCGTTTTTCCGGCATCAATCTCATCGCGTCCGAAAACAGAATGAAATCTGCCGCGTTGCAGGCACTGTCATCCGACCTGGCCGGCCGATACGGCGAAGCATGGTACGGTGGCTACCGCCATGCAGCGGAGCTGGTCGCCGAGGTGGAAGACCTGGCCAGGCAGGTTTTCCGGGCGGCGCATGCGTTTGTCACCCCGCTGTCCGGCCACATGTGCGATCTCGCGGCGCTGTTCTCGTTTACCGGGCACGGCGACGCCGTCGCAGCCGTACCCAAAGAGCAGGGCGGCTACCCGCTTGGCTACCACAAGTTCGGCCGAAGGCTGCTATCGCTCCCCATGCAGGACTACGCCATCCAGACAGATGAAGCCCGCGAGCTCGTCGCCGAGCGGCAGCCCGCCATGACCATGCTCGGCGCCTCCACCATCCTCTTTCCCCATCCGGTTGCCGCGTTCCAGGATGCAGGCCATGACACCCTGCTCTACGACGCGTCCCACGTGCTCGGCCTGGTCGCCGGCGGCCTGTTTCAGCAGCCGCTGAAAGAAGGAGCCGACGTCATGATCGGCTCCACGCACAAGTCGTTTCCCGGCCCGCAGGGCGGCATCGCGCTGACCAACTCGGATGAAAAGGCGGAGGCGCTGGCCGGCATGCTCGAGTTTGACTTCGACGCGGGCATCGGCCTGGTGGACAACCCCCATCTGCACCGCATCGCCGCCCTGGGCCTCGCGCTTGAGGAAATGCGGGACAGCGGTACAGCATATGCGCGGCAGATCGTTGCCAACGCCCGGGCGCTGGCCGCGGCGCTGCACGACCACGACATGCCCGTCTGCTTCGCCGAACGGGGTTTCACGGAGTCACACCAGGTGCTCCTGTCCCTGCCCCCCGACGAAGCGGAGCGGCTGTGCCGCCGGCTTGAGGAGCAGCACATCTTCATCGACATCTCCGGCCGCATCGGGGTCGCCGAGGCAACCCATATGGGCATGACCGAAGACGACATGGACACCGTCGCCCGGCTCATGGCAGATGCATCGCAGGGCGCGGAGGTTCGCGACGACGTCAAAGCATTTGCTTCACGTTTTTATCCAGATGGGGCGCAAGCCATATAAGGCGTGACGTGCTGCCATCTGTATGCTATCCGAGCGCCAGCGGAAACGCTACGCCCGACAGCTCTCCATGTCCTGCATGGGCGAGGCCGGGCAGGAACGCCTGCTGGAGGGCACCGTGGCCGTCGTCGGTCTCGGCGGGCTGGGCACGGCAGCCTCGCTCTATCTCGCCGCAGCCGGGGTCGGCCGTCTCATCCTGGTCGACGAAGACACGGTGGAGCTGTCCAATCTCAACCGGCAGGTGCTCTACAGCGACGAGGACATCGGGCATCCGAAGGTCGAGCGGGCAGCCGACGTGCTCACCCGGCTGAATCCCGACGTCGAGGTTACCTGCCAGCAGAAACATCTCCGCGAGGACAACGCCGGGGAGCTGCTATGCGATGCAGACATACTCCTCGACTGCCTGGACAGCTTCGCCGCCCGGTATACCCTTAACCGGGCAGCGCTCCAGCTTGGCCGCCCGCTCGTCCACGGCGCCGTCAGCGAGCTGCACGGGCAGGTCATGACCGTCAAGCCCGGCCGGGGTGCCTGCCTCCGCTGCGTGTTTCCCCGCTCGCCGGGGGAACAGCGGACGCCCGTCCTGGGCAGCGTGGCGGGCACCATCGGCACCGTGCAGGCCACAGAGGCCGTCAAGATTCTGGCCGGCATCACGCCGTCGCTGGTCGACGTGCTCTTCGTGTACGACGCCGGCTGCCGTGACGCCGACCACATCGCCGTGGAACGGAATCCCGCCTGTTCTGCCTGCGGAGGCCTGCCATGAACGTCACCGTCACCTTTTTCGCCGCTCACCGAAAAGCCGTCGGGGAGCACCGCATCGACATGCACGTCGAAACCGGGGTCACGGTGGAAGACCTGCTGGACACGCTCGTCGGGCGCTACCCCGGCCTGGAGGAGCTCCGCCCGACCACCGTCATATCGTGCAACCACCGCGTGGCCGACGGAAGCGAAATGCTCGAGGACGGCGACGAGATAGCGCTGCTGTCCCCGGTGGGCGGCGGGTGACAGAGCTCCGCATAACATGATAGAAGGAGGAAAGGGAAGGGATAGGCAGAGAAAAAGAGTGTTTTTAGGAGGGGATGGGATGCACTCTAACAACTACCAGCCTATCCTTCCCGTAATAAGTATAGTCCTTCGTCATATATGTAACTTTCGGATTTTTTTATAATATCGTGTGTGGTTTCGATACCATTCGTGGCAGCTGAGCCGGGCAAGGGGCTAAATTTTATAAACAAAAACACCTTTCCGTATACGTAAGGTGATGTTATGGACAAACGAGATAAAATCGTTATTACTGCAGGTGTTGTCATCGTCATAATCGCGCTTGCTGGCGTCATGTTTCACGAGGAGGATGTATCCTCGGCTGAGAAAACGGAGAAACAGTACGCCTTCAACGTCAACTGGGATAAAAAGACGGTTACCCTGCCCGGCGAGGGACAGGTCTCCAAAGGCGGGACCAGCAGCGAAAACTTCACCATTTCCAAGATGGGGCTGGGCAGCGTCACCGTGACCCTCGACTGGACCGATGACTGGGCGAGCGGCTTCATCATCCCCTGGAACTGGTCCGATACCCTGTCCCTGCAGGTATCGTCGCCGTCCGGCGTGAGCTTCTCGGGATCGAGCAGCGCCAGCGGCTACAGCGGCCCGCTGACCGTCATGGCCGACATCGGCGACAAGCCCGAGTCGGTGCAGCTCAACGCGTCCAACATGAGCGAGGCAGCGGAAATGGTCGAAGACCAGTATATCAGCGGCACGGGCACCGGCGACTGGACGGCCACCGTCGGCATCGAAACCAAGCCGTTCCTGCTGGACCGGGGCAACGAATACACCGTCACCCTCGAATATACCTACTACGAGTACACCATAGAGCAGGTCGAAATCAGCTGATACGGTAGCGCAAAAACGCGGCGATACCTCCGAGAGCGGCGAGCTTTTCCCCGCTTTCATGTATGTCGCTGACGGCGTGCACCTCCGCCCCCATCTTTTCTGCTTTTTCCAGCAGTGTTTCTTTTTCGTGCAGAAGATTTGAGGCCACGAGGATTCGCTCCGCTGCCCCCAGCTCGATGGCCCGTTCTACCTCGTCTTCGCCGTAGGTAACCGCTTCGTCCTTCGCTATCGCCTGCAGCAGCTCTTCCACCTGCCGGGACTCCCGGGCCAGCGTCGACGCCTCCACGATGCGCTCCACGATGCCCCGGTTCATGGCTTCTTTGACGCCGGCCATGCCCGCGTGGCCGATGGTTTCCACCACGTATCTGCCCAGGCCCTCCCTGTTCTGGGCGAACGAGAGAAAGGTTTCCTTGGCGAACCCGGGCCCGACAATGACGAGCGGCAGATCGTACTGCTGCAGCTTGGCGTAGATGTCGCCGTAGTATTCATGCTCGGTGCTATCGCTCTCATACTGTTTGCCGCTTCTCCCCGAGACGATGTGCGCTTTTTCCTCCACGCCGTACTGGTGGATGAGCGCGATGGTTGCCTCCTCCTCGTCCATGGCCAGCACCACGATGCTCGGCTGCGCGCTGGCCTCAACGGCTTTTTTCAGGCGCTTGAGATGGGATGGCCCCCATTCCTTCTGGATGGTCAGAACGGTTCCCGGCGTGACGTTGAACGTGTGATGTTTGCCGAGGTCCTGCGGTCCATCCACGATGACGCCCTGGATGCGCAGCCGGTCGGAAAACCGCTGGAAGCCGACGTCGGAGACCTCGAGCGTCAGATACATGCCCTCCTTTTCGCCCTTGCCGGCCCGTGTCTTGTCCTGCGGCTGCTGGCTGGTCCGATGGGTGAACGAGGCGGCGCGGTCGCCGGCCTCCAGCAGGTTGTACAGATGCCAGCAGTCGTCCGTGGACTGAACGCGTATCTTGATGACGCCCTCATCCCGGTCCTGGTGGAGAATCTTCATTGCTCCTCCCGCACCCTGAGGTCGCCGGGCGGCAGCTGCTGCTGCAGGGTTTCCACGTCGGCGCCAAACCGCTCCGCCAGGTCGCGGGCCACCTGGTTTTTGTCCGTGGTGCCCGGCTCGATGACCAGCACCCGGTCGGCATGGACCCTCACGGCCCCGGGCGGCCCCACCATCACCTTGCGGGCGCCCATGACCGATACGACGCCGACGGCCAGCCGCACCGGGCATTTCACGTACCGCCGGTTTCCCCGGATGACAAAGGCTCCGGTCGGCAGATGCTCCCCCGATTCAGGCGTCTTCGACACCTGTCCGGGGGTGACCCAGTAGGCCCGGCCGCTGGCATACTGCTTCCAGGCCGAGGAATGCGACAGCGCAAACTGGCAGGCCTCCTCCAGCGTTTGCTCGGCAATAGCGCGTTTTTCGCCGCCGGGTTCCTGGGCCTTGACCACGCAGGAGGGAGCGCCATGCACGTCGGCGTGCACGTACCGGTCGTTGCTCTCCATGTGCTTTTTCACCACGTCCTCGTTGGAGGCGGCATCCCGCCCGCAGATGACCAGGTTGCCCTGGCTGGAGACACACCACCGGTACCCTTCAAACCAGAAGGTCTGCCGGGCTGTCCGCTCGGGTGTTTCCTCCACCGCTATCTCCTCCTGTTCGATCGCCCGCCGTGTCATCTCCACGGCCTCCCGGGCCCCCTCGATTTTTTCCCGGACTTTTTTCTCCCGCTCGTAGTAGGCGTTGGCGTTCCGGGGGACGTTTTTCCGGATGTCGAGTGTCACCTCCACCTCTTCATTTTTGAAGGGAAGCACCGCCGTCACGGAGGGATACGAAAAGCTCCGGAGTTCGCTGCCCTCATAGGTATCGATGTCTTCCTTGGCTGCCGCGAGCAGCGCCTCGCAGGTCTGATAGTTGGCATAGATGGCGTCGCCTCGCTGCCGGGCCTCGGCCATCTGCTTCTTGAAGCTCTGGATGGCGTTCTGCTGCTGCTCGATACGCCGCCGGAGCCTGTCTCGCTCGATGCCGCTCTCACGCTCCTCCGCCTCGGGCTCCCGGATGCGCTGATAAAACGCGTCGAGCGCCCGGTTGAACGTCTCATAGCGATGGAGCTGGCCGTCCCGGTGAATGGACAATGGCACGGGCAATACGTCGGCGGCCCCGTTGCCCTCCAGGATGACCGGGTCAAACCGGCGCTCCCTGAACCGGTCGAGCAATGCCTCCAGCCGCTCGTAGAGGCAACGCACCGTGTCGTCGTCCAGCCCTGCCGCCGACGTGTGCTTGTCGACGTTGGCCTGCCGGCAGAGCTCCTCGCTCCACTTGCCGGGGACGTTGACGTCGAGCACCATGGTGCGCACCACGTCGCTGCTGCTTCGGTTGAAGATGTCCCGGAAGCCGGACAGCTGCAGGGAAAACGGGTCGCAGCGTTCCGGCGGAAACGCGTAGCTCCGCTTCGGGCGCAGCTCCCGCTTCGACCACGACTGCTCGTGCAGGGGGAGCGCGATGTCCCCGTGTTCGTCGAGCAGCAGCACGTTTCCCTCTGAGAACAGCTCCGCCACCAGGCTATAGTTGTTGCTGAAACGCATGACCACCACCCGGTCGAAGCCATGCTGCTTTATCGACGTGAGACGCTGGTTGCCCACGTACTTGCGCAGCGTCATGGCAAACGTGGGCGGATGCCGCTCCGATGACTCCCGGTGCTCGGTGAGGCAGAGCCACCGGCCGCTGTGTATCAGCACCTCATGCACGCCATCTTTTTTGATGCGCATGACGATCCTGTCGCGGTCCTGGTACACCTTGCCCGTCCAGCCGCCCTCCAGCGCTTCCAGCTCCGCCACGGCAGCCCGGATGTCAAAGCTGTCCATTCGCTCTTTCACAGGTCTCAATGCCCTGCTCCCTTAAATTTTTTTATATGCAGCCGTTATCCAGCCATGACATCAATGACCGAGCTGCTACGCCAGGTAGCCGGGTTCGTCGACGAACGAGACTGGGACCAGTTCCACACGCCCAAGGACGTTGCCATCTCCCTCGCAATCGAGACAGCCGAGCTGCTCGAGCAGTTCCAGTGGCGCACCCCCGGAGAGATAGCGGCGCTGCTCCGGGATGACGACCGCTACCGGCATGCGGTACGGGACGAGCTCGCCGACATCATGCTCTACCTGGTCA
>Ga0207797_1002559_pt1 | contig 12578 bp, 12 predicted proteins | sample PRCRCaboRojoPR_6_FD_187275 | JGI IMG/M metagenome (GOLD analysis project Ga0207797, IMG submission 187275) | Marine sediment microbial community from Cabo Rojo, Puerto Rico - PR CR 10% Liquid 1 (SPAdes) | ecosystem: Environmental > Aquatic > Marine > Coastal > Sediment | place: Cabo Rojo, Puerto... | reverse complement strand
TGCGTGAAGTAACAGCAGGGGTACTTCTTGACGCCGACGCCGAACTCCGTGATCGCCCAGGTCTCGCCGAGGTCGTGGGCGTCCTCGGGGTGTGGCGGCTCGGGTCCGCTGTAGAGGTCGAGGAACCCCTGATCGCCCGCCACGGCGTCCCTCCCGGCGGTGAACCCCTCCCTGGCGAGCGTCGCGGCGGTGGTGCCCGCCCGGACGGCGTGGCCGACGTGCATCGGCTTGGTCATCGAGCCGAAGTTGTTCTTGAGCCCGGCGGCCATCGACGCCGCGCTGTTCAGCGCCCGATCGGCCGCCCCGGCGTCGAGTCCGAGCAGGTTCGCGACGGCGGCGGCCGACCCGAACGTCCCCATCGTCGAGGTGGGGTGCCAGCCGGCCTCGTAGTGGCCCGGCCGGATCGCCTGTGCGAGGTAGCACTCGACCTCGAACCCGGCGACGAACGCGGTCAGGAGCTCCTCGCCGGAGGCGCCCTCGGCCTCGCCGACCGCGAGCAGGGGCGCGACGAGGGTGACACTGGGATGGCCGTTGACCCCGTCGGAGACGTCGTCGAAGTCGAGGCCGTGTCCGGCGGTACCGTTGATGAACGCGCCGCCGGCCACCGAGGCGGTGCCGTCCCCACCGAGCAGGGTCACCGGCCCGTCGCCGGAGACCGGCCCCATCGCCCGGGCCGCGATCTCGCCCGCCCCCGTCACCATCCCGGCGTAGGTGACGCCGACGGTGTCGACGAAGCAGCGCTCGGCGAGGCGGCGTGCGTCCTCGGGGAGGTCCCCGTACTCGAGGTCGGCGACGAACGCGGCGGCCTCCCCGGTCGAGACTTCGCGTGCGACCGGTTCCGTCTGTGAACTCATGCGGGTCGGTACCGTCCGCCATCGCTTAGTGTTTGCCCTCCGCCCTCGTCGACGGCGGGGTTTCGGCAAAACACTTAATCCGTCATCCTCGTTTCGTAGGGTGATGTCAGTAGGTTCCAGCCGGCTCCCCTTGGAAAACCTGGCGGACAATTACGTCATCAGGAACGTGGTGGGTGCGTTGAGCCTGATGATCGAGGACCGGGTGACGGCCCTGTACTTCGCGTTCCTGGTGGGGGTGTTGATCCTGGGGGTGGTCGGCCCCATGATCGCGCCCTACCAGTACAACGAGTCGCTGTACACCGAGGGCGGCGAACTGAAGCGGTCGGTGGCCCCGTCCGGCGAGCACCTCCTGGGGACGACCGACGTCGGCCAGGACGTGCTCTCGCGGATCCTCTACGGCGCGCGACCGACCGTCATCACCGGCCTGCTGGGCGGGTCGATGATCATCGGGATCGGGATGGCGATCGGGGTGACCGCCGGCTACTTCGGGGGCTGGGTGGACACCGTGTTGATGCGGTTTACCGACGTCGTCTACGGGGTGCCGCTCATCCCGTTCGCGATCGTCCTGATCGCGCTGTTCGGGGTCGGGTTCATCGAGTCGATCGTCGTCATCGGGCTGTTGCTGTGGCGGGGTAACGCCAGGGTACTCCGCTCGCAGGTGCTCCAGATCAAGGAGCGGCCGTTCGTGATGGCCGCCCGATCCACGGGGGCGAGCGACCTGCGGATCATCTTCAAGCACATCCTCCCGAACGTCGCGTCGATGGCGGTGCTGTTCTTCGCGCTCGGGGTGGGCTACACGATCATCCTGCAGGCCAGCCTCGCGTTCATCGGCGTCTCGAACCCGTTCATCCCCTCCTGGGGGGTGATGGTCCGGAACGCGTACAACTCCGGGCTGATGTCGACGGCCTGGTGGTGGTCGGTCCCGCCGGGGCTGCTCATCGCGCTCACGGTGCTGTCGACGTTCATGTTCGGCCGGGGCTACGAGAACATCGCCGGCGACGGCGACGACGAAGCGTTCGTCCAGGCGGGGTGAGACGGATGGCAGACCCACTCCTCGAGATAGAGGACCTGACCGTGAAGTACCGGACGCAGGGCGAGGCGGTCACGGCGGTCTCGAACGCCTCGTTCACGGTCCGCGAGGGGGAGTACTTCGGGCTCGTCGGGGAGTCCGGCTGCGGGAAGACCACGCTGATCAAGTCGATCCTCGGGGGGCTCGACGACAACGGCTACATCGACTCCGGGACCATCCGCTACCGCGGCGAGGAGATCCAGGACTACAGCGACGACCAGCTCAACGAGACGCTGAGATGGAAGGAGGTCTCCTGGATCCCGCAGGGCTCGATGAGCAGCCTCGACCCGCTCCAGCGGATCGACGAACAGGCCATCGAGATCGGCCGGATCCACACCGACCGGAACCGGGAGGAGATCCTCGAGCGCCTGCGGGAGCTGTTCGACATCGTCGGGCTCCAGGAGAGCCGGATCTCGGACTACCCCCACCAGTTCTCCGGCGGGATGCAGCAGCGCGCGCTGATCGCGCTCGCGCTGTTCCTGAACCCGGCGATCATCGTCGCCGACGAGCCGACGACGGCGCTGGACGTCATCATGCAGGACCAGGTGTTCAAGTACCTCGACGAGATCAAGGAGGACCGGGACACCAGCATGATCCTGGTGACCCACGACATCAGCGTGGTGTTCGAGTCCTGCGACCAGATGGCGATCATGCACGCCGGACAGGTGGCCGAACGCGGCCCGGTGACGGAGGTGTTCGACAACCCCCGGCACCCCTACTCGATCCTGCTCCAGGAGGCGTTCCCGGACGTTCGCTACCCGGACCGCGAACTCGAGATCATCGACGGCTCCCCGCCCCAGAACGTCGGGACCGTCGACTACTGCACGTTCGCAGACCGGTGTCCCTGGGCGGTCGAGGACTGCCGGGTCGAGGCCCCACCGACCAGGGAGGTCGGCGACCACGCCGACCACGCGGCGGCCTGTATCCGAAGCGACGAGGTGCTGGAGATCTATCGCGAGGAGCGGGGGAAACAGCCGGTGGAGAGTGATTCGGTATGAGCGACGGGACACCGGTCCTCGAGGTCAACCACCTCAAGAAGTACTTCAACCAGAGCACGAGCGTGCTGGACACGATCCTCCGGCGGCGCCAGTCGAAGATCCAGGCGGTCGACGACGTCTCGTTCACGCTCCACGAGAACGAGTCACACGGCGTCATCGGGGAGAGCGGCTGCGGGAAGACCACCCTCCTGATGACGCTGATGGGGCTGTACGAGCCCACGGAGGGGGAGATCCTCATCAAGGGTCGGGACATCACCGAGATGAGCCGGCGGGAGCGCAAGCAGTTCCGGAGCGACGTCCAGATCATCTTCCAGGACCCGTTCAACTCGCTGGACCCGAAGATGACCGTCCGGGAGACCCTCTCCGAGCCGCTGAAGATCCACGACATGGACGACCACGAGCGGCGGATCCGGGACACCATCGAGATGGTCGAGCTCAACCCGGTCGACAAGTACATCGACCGGTTCCCCCGCCAGCTCAGCGGCGGGGAGAAACAGCGCGTCTCCATCGCGCGGGCGCTCATCGTCGAACCGGACCTCATCCTCGCGGACGAGCCGGCCTCGATGCTGGACGTCTCGACCCAGGCGGCGATCCTCAACCTGCTGTCGGACCTGCTCGAGGAGACCGGCGCCTCGATGCTGTACATCTCCCACGACCTCTCGACGGTCTCGTACATCTGCCAGGAGATCAACGTGATGTACCTCGGACGGATCGTCGAGCGCAACGAGACGACGTCGCTCCTGAACGACCCGAAACACCCCTACGCGAAGGCGCTCATCGAGGCCATCCCCATCCCGGACCCGCACCACGAGCGCGCCCGGACGGAGCTCGGGGGCACCCCGCGGGACCCGATCGACCTCGGCGACGGCTGCCGGTTCCGCGACCGGTGTCCGGACCGGATGGACGTCTGCGAGAAGACCCCGGCGTTCGTCGAGACCGACGACGGCACCGAGACCGCCTGTCACCTCTACTACGACCACGAGTCGTACGTCTCGGGCGGCGGGACCGTCGAGCGCGAGGACGTGACGACCGCCAGCGCGGGGGACGATTAGACCGATGACGACGACTCCACCGACCCACTCGACCGACGGCACCGACGCGACGACGACCGGACCCGGGGTCCGGGTGCGCCACCGCGGGGTCCGGGTGCGCCACCGGCCGGAACGGGCCGGCCCCGTGCGCGGGGGTGACCGCCGATGAGTCGGGGGCGCTTCCTCGCCAAGCGGACGCTCCAGACGGTGTTCATGCTCTGGCTGGTGCTCACCTTCCTGTTCTTCTTCTTCCGGCTCCTGCCGGGGGACTTCACGGACATCATGGTCTACCGCGGGGCGAGCGAGGCGACGGTCGAGGCGTTCCGCGAGAACTGGGGGCTCGACGATCCGCTCCACGTCCAGTACATGCGGTACATGGGGAACTTCGTCACCGGCGACGTCGGGACCTCCCTGCAGTTCCGCCAGCCCGTCTGGGAGTTCGTGAAGATGAAGATCTTCAACTCGTTCATCCTCGTCGCGCCGGGGATCACGACCGCCTACCTCCTCGGGGGTATCTGGGGCGGCTTCCTCGGGAGCAAACGCGGGACGCGCCTCGAGAAGTGGGGGCTCCCCCCCGTCGTCTTCCTGGGCGCGTTCCCCACGTTCGTCACCTCGATCTTCCTGATCATCATCTTCGCGGGCGTCCTCAACGTCCTGCCGACCTCCGGCATGTTCGGCTTCGCGACGTCGAGCCAGTTCGCCGACGCGCCGTGGTGGCGGCCGTACTTCACCGTCGACTTCGGCCAGCACTACATCCTGCCGTTCTCGGCGGTGCTGCTGCGCTACGCCTACCTGCCGGTGCTGATCATGCGGACCAGCGTGGTCGAGGTCATGGGCCAGGGGTTCTTCTTCTACCACCGGATGACCGGCCTGCCCGGCGGCCAGCGGCTCCGCCACCTCCTCAAGCACGCGAGCCTCCCGCTGATCACGCTCTACCCCGTCTCGATGACCCGCGCCATCGGCGGGCTCGTGCTCATCGAGATCGTCTTCAACTGGCCCGGCATCGGGTTCACGCTCGTCCAGGCCGTGCTGTCGCGGGACTTCCCCGTCGTCCAGTTCGTCTTCTTCCTGGTGGCCGCGTTCGTCATCATCGCGAACTTCGGTGTCGACGTCATCTACGGCGTCATCGACCCGCGGGTGTCGGTCGGCGAGGACTGACCGGTCGCCCGTTCCCCCTGTCTTCACCGTTCCAGCCGCCGGCTCGACCGCCCGTCGGGAGCCGGGGATCTCGCCCCGGCGTCCCCGTCCGAAACGGCGTCCCGGAACCGGGCTCGCCGGGGGTGTCGCGCCGCCGGCGACGGCCCGAGGGGGGTGTGAAACGGAATCATTATACTCCCGTTCCCGGAACGAACCTTCGTCATGGGAGACGAGGACACGGAGCGGATAGCCGTCGAGCGCGTCAACTACTTCGAGGACTTCTCCGAGGGCCAGGAGTTCGAGCACCACTGGGGGCGGACGATCAACGAGGGGGACAACAGCGTCTTCTCCACGCTGACGATGAACGCGAACGCGTCGTACTTCAACGCGGACTACGCCCAGGAACTGGGCTACGAGCGCGAGGTCGTCAACCACATGCTCGCGTTCAACGTCGTCTTCGGGATGAGCGTCCAGGACCTCAGCGAGGCCGGCGGGGCGTTCCTCGGCATCGAGGACCTCCGGTTCCACGAGACGGTCTACCCCGGGGACACGCTCTACGCCGACAGCGAGGTGCTGGACAAGCGCGAGAGCTCCTCGCGACCCCACCAGGGGATCGTCCACTGGTACACGAGGGGGACCCGCCCCGACGGGGAGCTGGTGCTCGAATACGAGCGCAAGAACCTCATCGCCAAGCGGAACCCCCCCGAGGAGGCCGAGGCGGAATGACCGACGGGGCCGCGACGGGTGACGGCGACGGACGACAGGAGGGACACGGTGCGGGACGGCCGAACGGAGGCAGGAACTGACATGGCACGAACCAGCGACGACAACTACTACGAGGACTTCGAGGTCGGACAGGTCTACGAGCACCCGCGCGGGAAGACGATGACGGAGATGGACAACGTGCTCATCACCAACCTGGTGCTGAACACGGCCCAGGGACACTTCAACGAGGACCGGATGCGGGACAGCGAGTTCGGCGAGCGGATCGTCTACGGCGGCATCAACCTCTCGCTGACCTGCGGGCTCGCCTCCGAGACCATCTCGGAGAACGCCATCTCGATCCTGGGACTCGACGACGTGCGCTTCACCACGCCCGTCTTCCACGGGGACACGCTCTACGCCGAGAGCGAGGTGCTCGAGAAGCGCGAGGCGGAGGACCGCGAGGACGCCGGCGTCGTCACCTTCCGGGTGACCGGCCACAACCAGGACGACGAGCAGGTGCTCCAGGCCGAACAGACCGTCCTCCTCAAGAAGGCCGCCCACTGGCGGGACTGATCCCGTCATGAGCGACCCAGACGAGGCGGCCGAGCACGACGCCGACGTCGAGGGGGCCGGTCCCGACCGGGCCGCCCGGTCGCGGGAGGGCTGGGGGCCGCTCGCGGACGTCCGCGTCCTCGACCTGACCCAGATGCTCGCCGGGCCGTACGCGACGATGCTGCTCGCAGACCTCGGCGCCGACGTGGTCAAGGTCGAGCCACCGCGCGGGGACATGACCCGCGACAACCCGCCGCACCTCACCGACGAGGAGGCCTACGGGGGGTACTTCCACAGCGTCAACCGGAACAAGCGCAGCGTCGTCATCGACCTCAAGTCCGAGGCGGGCAGGGACACACTGCGGGGGATGGTCGGGGACGCGGACGTGCTCGTCGAGAACTTCAAGGTCGGGACGATGGACCGGCTGGGGCTCTCCTACGAGTCGCTCAGCGAGCACAACCCCGGTCTCGTCTACGGCTCGATCCGGGGGTTCGGGGACCCGCGGAGCGGGGAGAGCCCCTACGCCGACCGCCCGGCGTTCGACATCATCGCCCAGGCGATGGGCGGCGTGATGAGCATCACCGGCACCGAGGAGTCCGGCCCGGTGAAGGTCGGCCCCGGCGTGGGCGACATCTTCCCCGCGTCGCTGTGCATCGTCGGGATCCTCTCGGCGCTCCACCACCGCGAGCGGACCGGCGAGGGACAGTTCGTCGACGTCGGCATGGTCGACGGCGTGCTCGCCCTGACCGAACGGATCGTCCACCAGTACGCCGTGGGCGGGGACGTCCCCGGTCCGCAGGGGAACACCCACCCGCTGCTGTTCCCGTTCGACCGGTTCGACACGGCGGACGGCCACGTGATGATCGCCGCGCCGTCGGACAAACAGTGGGCCGCGCTCTGCGAGGCGATGGACCGGCCGGACCTGATCGAGGACTACCCCGACGAGCACGACCGGGTCGAGCACGCCGACGACCTCCGGCCCGTCGTCGCCGACTGGGTCGCCGACCACACGAAGGAGGAGGTCGCGGACGCCATCGCCGACGACGTCCCCTGCGGGCCGGTCAACACCGTCGTGGACGTCTTCGAGGACGAACACTTCCAGGTCAGGGAGATGCTCCCGCAGGTCGAGCACGCCGACACGGGCGAGGAGGTCTCGCTCGCGGGCGCACCGATCAAGCTCTCGGCGACGCCGAGCGGCGTCCACCACCGGGCGCCGTTCCTGGGGGAACACTCCCGCGAGGTGCTCGCCGAGTACGGGATCGACGAAAGGCGGATCGAGGAGCTGGTGGGCGATGACGTCGTGCAGGAGCCCGAGGATGGAGTCGGTGACTGAGAACTGCATCGGCGTCGCTTGGTTTCGGATGGTCGATCGTCGACCGGGGATCCGGACCGGGCGGGACTGAAAGGGGTCGGGCTGCTGGCGCCACCGGCGAGCGACCGCGAGCGGTCCGGGGCTTTCGAGACGTCCCGTTCGGTGGAGTGATCGGCGTGTCTTTCGTCCCGAAACCATCCGGTCGGTGACCAGCACGCTTATTACCGCCATCCGGAACGACTCCGGTATGTTCAGCGAGGACCTCCTGGCAGGCGAGACCGCGGTCGTGACCGGCGCGAGCCGCGGGCTCGGCGAGGCGATCGCGTATCGACTCGCGGAGATCGGCGCGGACGTGGTGCTGACCGCCCGCTCGGCGGACCGGCTCGAGGCCGTCGCCGACGGGATCGAAACGGGAACCGGGTCGACCGCCGTTCCGGTCCCGGGCGACGTGCGCGAGAGCGAGGACGTCGCCCGCGTCGCCGACCGGGCGACGGAACTCGGCGACGGCGCGGTCGACGTGCTGGTCGCCAACGCGGGGGCGAACTTCCACGCGCCGGTCGCGGAGATCAGCGAGAACGGCTGGCGCACCATCGTCGACATCAACCTCAACGGCACGTTCCGGTACTGTCACGCGCTGGTCGATGCGCTGACGGCCGCCGACGGCGGCCGCGTCGTGACGATGAGTAGCGTCGTGGGGCGCGACGGCGCGGCCGAGAGCGGCCACTACGCCGCATCGAAGTCCGGGATCGAGGCGTTCACCCGATCGCTCGCGAGCGAGTGGGCCGAGCGGAACGTCCGGGTCAACTGCGTCCGTCCCGGGCTGGTCGCGACCCCCGGCGTCGAGGAGAACCGCGGCGTCACCGCCGAGCGGATCGACCGTTCGGACGTCGACCGGACGCTCGGCCACCCCGACGAGATCGCCGACCTCGTCGCGTTCCTGGTCTCGCCGGGCGCCAGCTACGTCACCGGACAGACCTACACGGCGGAGGGCGTCCCCGACGGCGCCGACTGAGGACCGGCCGAGGCCGGGCCCGGAGCCGACAACACGTCGGAGCCGAACGGCCACCGGTCGTCCGCGCCCTCCGACCGACCCCCGATGGTCGGGGGGGGTGCAGCGGGCCCGCTCGCGGGGTCGGGGCCCGCCAGGACGAACGCTCGACCGGACACCGGGCGTCCGCGAGCGAGTCGCCGTCCGTCCCGGCCGCCCGCAGACTCGAACGGTTTAGTGCCCCGGGGGCGACGCTCGCCCATGGGACGGTACACCACCAGCCTGCAGGTCCGCTTCCGGGACATCGACCCGCTCTACCACGTCAGTCACACGGTCTACGTGGTGTACATGCAGCAGGCGAGGCTCGCGTTCTGCGAGGAGGTCCTCGACCTCGCCGATTCGGCGTACGACACCGTCGTCGCCCACCTCGAACTGGACTACGAGTCGGAGGTCGCCTTCGGCGACGACCTCGTCGCCGAGACGTGGATCACCGACGTCGGCTCCTCGAGTTTCACGATGGCCTACGAGGTCTCGGCGAACGGTACGGTCGCGGTCACCGGCGAGTCCGTCCAGGTCGTCATCGACGCCGAGACGGGCGAGAAGACCGACGTTCCGGCCGAGTGGCGCGAGCACTTCGAGGCGTACCGGGACGATGGCGATGGCTCGTAGGGTTCGGATGTGTTCGGTCGTGGTCGTACGTACCATCGGGTGAGACCGGAAGGGGCCGCCTGCTAGACGACGCACGGCGAACGTCGCTGGACTCGCCTCGCTCGTCCAGCGGAATAAGACCGCACAGCGCTCCTCGCTCGGCCTGTGGCCTCGCTGTGGTGCTTGCGGGTCCGTGCTTCCCCGAGAACCGGCCCCTTTCAGTCCCACTCGATGCTCCGTAACTCCCCGCACGTTCCTTCCCCCGTAGGTTCATGTACGAGAGCGGCGGACACAGTCCATGCCAGGGCGACTCGACGACAGGAGGGCCATCGTCACGGGTGCAGCACAGGGCATCGGCTACGCCATCGCGGAGCGGCTAGCCGAGGCGGGCGCGGCGGTCGTCGTCGCGGACGTACAGGCCGAGGCCGCGGGCGAGGCTGCGGAGTCGCTCGCGGCGGTCGAGGCCTGTCCGGACGCGCTCGCCGTCGACTGTGACGTCACGTCACGCGAGGACACACGTCGGCTCGCCGAGCGCACGGTCGAGCGGTTCGGCGGGATCGACGTCCTGGTGAACAACGCCGGGATCGCCACCCACGGCGGCTTCCTCGACCTCGATCCCGGGGACTGGGACCGGGTCCTCGACGTGAACCTCACGGGGGTCTACAACTGTTCTGCGGCGGTCGTCCCGGAGATGGTCGACGGCGACGACGGTTGCGACGCCGGCAGCGACGACGGTTGCGACGCTGGCAGCGACGACGATGGCGACGCTGGCAGCGACGACGGTTGCGACGCTGGCGACGGTCGCGGGGGCGGCGCGGTCGTGAACGTCTCCTCGATGGCCGGGCGGAACGTAAGCTACCACGCGGCCGCGAACTACACCGCCTCGAAGTGGGGGGTGATCGGGTTGACCAAGCACATGGCGTGGGACCTGGGCGGGCACGGCGTCCGTGTGACCGCCGTCTGTCCGGGGTCGACGCTCACCCCGCTGACCGAGCAGTCGACCGAACCCGGGGAACGGGCGGCGACCAGCCGGAAGATCCCCCTGGATCGGTGGGCCGCCCCGGACGATATCGCCGACGGGGTGCTCTACCTCGCGTCCGACGAGGCCGACTACGTCACGGGGACGGTGCTGGAGATCGACGGCGGCAAGCAGCTCGGCGTGCGCAACGAGATCTGACGGCGCACGGTCCGTCCCGGGCGGGGTCGGGTCCGCTCAGAGCCCGTCGAGGCCCCAGCCGACGAACGGCTCCTCGGTCCCGATGTCGAACCCCGACTCGACGAGCCCGATGACCGAGTACAGGCCGACGAGGATCCCCGTACCGACGGCCGTCGGCTCGTCGAAGTAGTCGACGAAGACCTCGAGCGTCGGCACGTCGAGGCTCCCGGTGGCGAACCCGGCGGCGAACTCGACGAGTGCGCGGTCCCGTCCCTCGAAGGCGGCCCGGTCGTCGGCGCCGATGGCGGCGATCTCCTCCGGTTCGAGCCCCTCCGAGAGGCCGACACGGACGTGCTGGTGCCACTCGTAGGCGGCGTCGAGCGTCCGGCCGACCGCGAGGATGACGATCTCGCGCTGGCGGGGGTCGAGCCCGCACTCGGCCCAGACGGTCCGGCCGAACTCCCGGAACGCGACCAGGAGCGGCGGCGACCGGCCGAGGGTCCGATAGATGTCCCGTACGGGGCTCTCGATGAGATGGTGGTACTCCCCGGGGAGCCCCGCCTTGGGCGAGAGCGTTTCGAGCGAGTCGCGCCGGTCTTCGGGGAACTCCTCCGGGTCGGCGAGGTCGATCCGTGCCATACGACTCGCACGACGACCTGGCTGATAAATCCCGCCCGGCAATTGGGGTCCCGTCCGGGCGAGTCGTCCGCGGCACCGCTCAGTCCGGGGTCTCCCAGGGCGCCTCGCTCGGATCGAACGTCCACGCGTCGGGGTTGGCCTCCAGCCACTCCACGTAGGTGTCGACGATCTCGTCGACGTCGAGCGTCGCCTCCCAGCCGACGGCCTCGCGGAGGCGCGAACAGTCGGACGGGGGGAACGGGGGGTACTCCCCTTCCTCGCGGCCGGGCCGGAGCGTGACATCTGCGCCGGGGACCCGCTCGGTGACGATGTCCACGAACTCCGAGAGGGTCACCCGGTTGCCCGACCCGACCAGGTACCGGTCGTGGGCCAGGTCGTCGGCGAGGGTGACGGCGACGAACGCCGCGGCCTCGTCGCCGACGTAGATGACCTCGATGGGGGTATCGAGGTCGGGGACTGAGACGGGTTCGCCGCTGACGGCCGCCTTGACGATGTAGGCGTCCTCGACGTTCCCGCGGTGGCGGTCGGGACCGAGACCGTGTAGGGGCTCCATCGCCGCGAACCCGATCCCGCGCCGGTCGCGGTAGGTCCGCCCGACCCGCTCGACGGCGTACTTCGTGAGCCCGTAGACGCTCTCGGGGGTCTGCGGGGTCTCCTCGGTGAGCCGGTCGCCGGTCGAGGGGCCGTAGCTCGCGCTGGAGGAGGCGGCGACGACCCGCTCAACGTCGTGTGTGTCGGCCGCCTCGAGGACGTTGAGCGTCCCGTCGACGTTGACCGCGAACGCGCCCCGGGGGTCGCGCTCGCTCGGCCGGCCGAGCAGCGACGCGAGGTGGACGACTCGGTCGGGATCGAACCGGGCGACGGCGTCGAACACGTCGGCCGCGTCGGTGACGTCGCCCTCCACGAACCGGTAGCCGTCGGCGACCGGTTCGGCGACGGCCGACGGCCCGCGGACGTCGAAGCAGGCGACCTCGTGGCCGGCGTCGACGAGCTGTACGAGGACGTGCGATCCGATGAACCCGTGTCCACCGGTGACCATGACTCGCATACCCCCACCACAGGGAGGGGGTGGTTAGGGTTTGCGGCAGTGAGAACGGAGTCGGGTGCGGTCAGGTGTGACAGTCCGGTCCGGTACGGTCCGGTTCGATCGCGGTACCGCACTCGGCGAACCACGCTTCCGACCGGCCCGGGTCCGGCCTCCCGGTCCGCGACCGGTCGTCCGAACACTGGCGTCCGGCGGAAACCCGGGACTCAGGAGCCGGAACCGGTGGCCTGGACGCCGCGGTCGAACAGGTGATCGGCGACGACGCGCTGCTGGATCTCGCTGGTCCCCTCGAAGATCTTGGTCAGGCGGGCGTCCCGCCAGTAGCGCTCGAGGGGGTAGTCCGTCGTGTAGCCGTTGCCGCCGTGGATCTGGATCCCCTCGCTGGTGACCTCCTCGGCGACCTCGCTGGCGTAGTACTTCGCCATGCAGGCCTCCATGTCGGTC
>Ga0207797_1002558_pt1 | contig 12579 bp, 7 predicted proteins | sample PRCRCaboRojoPR_6_FD_187275 | JGI IMG/M metagenome (GOLD analysis project Ga0207797, IMG submission 187275) | Marine sediment microbial community from Cabo Rojo, Puerto Rico - PR CR 10% Liquid 1 (SPAdes) | ecosystem: Environmental > Aquatic > Marine > Coastal > Sediment | place: Cabo Rojo, Puerto... | reverse complement strand
GCGACAACCAGGGAGAGATCATAGAGGTGGTCTGCAATGGGATGGGCATCGATAGAGCCAGCGCTGGTCGACACCTGATCACCGTGGTGGACGAGGGGAGTGTGGAGAAGGCACGCAACTTTCTGGCCAGGCTTCAGGAAAAGGAAGCGGTCTTCGATTGGGAGTTGAACGTCCCTTTCGAGACGAAGCTCACGATGCTCCGGTTCGCCGGTATGGCTATGGACGAGCGCTTGTGGATTTTGGCTGCTAAGACAGACTGTGGCCTGACAGAGCTATGCGAAGAATTGACACGCATCAGCAACGAACAGGCGAACGCTCTCCGTGCAGCTGTAAAGAAGAACGTAGGGTTTTCGTGTGCCGGCGATAAACCGGACGATCTACTCTACGACAAGATGAGCAGCCTAAACAACGAACTAGTGGCTATGCAACGCGAACTGACCAGGAAGAACGCCGATCTAGAGCGCCTCAACGAGCAGAAGAACCAGTTCCTCGGCATGGCGGCCCACGATCTCCGCAATCCCTTGCACGCTATCCTCTCCTACAGCGACTTCCTTCTCGAGGATGCGTGCGACGTGCTCAGCGAGGAGGAGATAGAGTTCCTCTCCATCATCCAATCATCGACCAAGTTCATGGCTGCTCTGGTTAACGACCTGCTGGACGTAGCGAAAATCGAGTCGGGCAAGCTCGACTTGAGTATGCGGCCAACAGATCTTTCGGCGTTGGTGGAAGACAACGTGGCTCTGAACCGCCCCTTAGCCCGGAACAAACAGATCGAGCTGGTGCTCTCAGTCGAAGAGCTTCCGAAGATAAGGGTCGACCCAAGGAAGATTGAGCAGGTGCTAAACAATTTGATCAGCAACGCCATGAAGTACTCCCCAGCGGGGACAACGGTCGACGTGCGCCTTTACCAGGCAGAGGGTCAAGCTGTGCTCGAGGTCGAGGATCGCGGTGAAGGGATACCAGAGGGAGAACGCGACACTTTGTTCAAGCCCTTCGGAACGACCAGTGTCAGAGGTACTGCAGGCGAGAAGAGTACGGGCCTGGGATTGGTGATCGTGAAACGGATTGTCGAAGGGCATGGAGGCGAGATCAAGGTGGAGAGCGAGCTTGGTGAAGGTTCGACATTCACAGTACTGCTACCCTTTGAGAGCGAAAAAGAAAGGGAGAACTGACTTGGATATCGAGGGCGGGCAGCCGCCGTGCCGGGATTCTTTTTCGAGAAGGTGGGGCTGAGAACCTAGAGAGGCGTTGAGGTAGATCATTGCAGCAAGGCAATCCGATGGATAAGAGGGCCCGCGCCGCTATCGTGACCGTGGACCAAAAGCAGCGAGTGATCGACTGGAATGAGGCAGCCCAGGATCTGTTTGGCTACTCCCCCGATGAGGCGACTGGACGAGAGCTCACGAGCCTCGTCACTGGATCCGACAAGAAGACTCTTCAAGAGGCGCGTCAGTTCAGAGAGCGCGTTATGGCTGGGAACCCGGTTCCAGCGACGAAGAGTATCCGCTACCGAAAGGATGGCACCCCCGTGGATGTCATCCTGGGCGGGGCGCCGATCACCATCGATGGAGCATCCGTCGGCATGTTCGTCGTCTACACGGATGTCACCAGGCGTCAGCGCATGGAGCGGGAGCTCCGGGAGAGTCGGGAACGGTACCGAAACTTGGTGGAGAATCAGGGCGAGGGGGTTGCGATCGTGACCCCCGAGGATCGATTCCTCTTCGCCAATCCCGCGGCGCACGAAATCCTCGGCGTGCCGCGCGGCGCGCTAGTAGACCGAGAGCTGAAGGAGTTTCTGGACGAGAAGGATCGGAGCCTCGTCGCCGATCAGAAAGAACGGCGGCGAGCGGGGGAAACGAGCACCTACGAACTCGACATCGCGCGCCCGGATGGGGAGAGACGGACGCTTCTGGTGACCGCGAGCCCCCGGCCCAGCGATGATGGCCAGTTCAAGGGAACCCTCGCCGTCTTTCGCGACATCAGCGAGAGAAAAGAGTTGGAGAGAACACTCGAATGGGAAGCCGAGGCGAATTCGGTCATCGCCGGACTCATGCGTGCCTTGCTCGGCTCAGCGACCATCGCTGATATCTCCGACCTCGTCCTGCGCGGAGCCAGGTATCTGACCGACAGCGCCTTTGGATACGTTGGCGTCATCGAATCCGAGACCGGCCACCTCGTGTGCCCGACGATGACTCGCGAAATCTGGGACATGTGTCAGGTTGAGAACAAAAGCACTGTCTTCGAGCATTTCGGTGGGCTGTGGGGCTGGGTTCTGGAAAACCAAGAATCGCTCATGACGAACGAGCCCTCGGACGATCCACGCTCCTCGGGGACTCCGGACGGCCATATTCCCGTTCGCCGCCTTCTCGCCGCACCGGCTATGATCGACGGCAGGTTGGTCGGGCAAGTGGCATTGGCGAACGCCGACCGGGACTATACGGAGCGCGATTTATCTTTGGTCGAGCGGCTGGCTGATATACATGCCCTTGCCATCCAACACCTGCAGGCGGAGGAGCAACTAAGACAGCACCGGGAGAATCTGGAGGAGATGGTCGAGCGTAGAAGTCGCGAGCTCCGCGAGGCTCAGGAGAAGCTGCTTCGCAACGAGAAGCTGAGCATGCTGGGGCAGCTCGCCGGGAGCATAAACCACGAGCTGCGCGGCCCGCTGGGAAACATCAAGAGTGGTGCCTACTTCCTCGACATGGCCCTGGAAGAGCCTGATGATGACGTGGATGATACGCTCACCCTTCTTCAGCACGAAGTCGATCGGGCCGAATCGATCGTGAGCAGCTTGCTCAACTTCGTACGCACCAAAGAGCCACAGCGCGGACCGGTCAACGTCAACCATCTCATTGATGACATCCTCTCACATACTGAGATGCCCGAGACAATTGACGTTCTCCGCGATGCGGATGAGGATTTCTCGATGGTCCTGGGCGATTCAGACCAACTACGACAAGCATTCCGGAATCTTATCACGAACGCTGTCGAAGCCATGCCCGAGGGCGGTCAGTTGACCATCCAGACATCGAGATCCCACCGAGATCTTGCGACGCCTGGGGGACAGGTAATCGTCTCGGTCAGCGACACAGGAGAAGGGATCCCCGAGGAGATCCGAGACAGGATCTTCGAGCCTCTATTCAGCACCAAGTCCGATGGCGTGGGGTTAGGCCTTGCCCTGGCCCATATGCTGGTAGAAGCACACGACGGCACCATTGACCTGGAGAGCGAGAAGGATCATGGGGCCACGTTTACTGTGAGGCTCCCGCTGGCTGACGGGGGAGATGAGGATCCATAGAAATTAGGCGCAGGCGATGAGCAATCAAGCCGCCAATCCGACAGGGTCAGGGTTAGATATCCTAATCGTCGACGACGATCAGGGTGCTGCCCGCACGATCGCCCTCATCCTGGACCGAGAAGGTCACATAGTCGAGACTGCCAACAGCGGCCGCGAGGCTCTCGAGACCATCTGTTCGAAACCTTTCGATCTTGTCTTCATCGATATCGAGATGCCGGTTATGAACGGCGTCGAGACCCATCGGAGGATTAAGAAGATCCGCCCACAGGCAGTCGTGGTGATGATGACCGCTTATGCGGCAGAAACGTTGATTACCCAAGCCCTAGAGGATGGGGCCCGCGACATTCTGTATAAACCGCTCGACTTCAAGAAAATGCTTGACATCATCCATGAGGCTAGGGCATCCCAATCCGACTCGCTCGTCCCAGTGGTCGACGACAATCGCCTACGTCACTAGACTGTTGCATGTGAGGTTTATCTTGGCCGAGGCTAGATCAGATGAATAGGGAGAAGACACGGCCTGGACCTGGCGGTTGTGCAGCGTATCGTAGCGAGGCGCGGTGGACAGGTGAACGTGGAGATCAGAATGGAGATGGCGCGTCCTCTGCTTCGTGTTGCCCAGAGTCGCTCTGACGATAAGGAGGAAGGGCATATGATCAACCAGCCAAGGATTCTGATCGTCGATGACGACGAGGGGACACGCCGGACCTTGAGACTCATCTTCCAACGCAAAGGATATGGAGTGGAGACGGCTGATTCTGTTCAGGAAGCCCTGGAGAAGGCGAATAACGGCTCTTTCAATGCCGGCCTCCTGGACGTCAGGCTTCCGGATGGAAAAGGTGTCGAGTTGTTGGGGGCGCTCAAAGCCCGTCACCCTGACATGGAAATGATCATGGTCACCGGCTACGCCTCGACCGAGACGGCCATGCAGGCACTGAACGAAGGTGCCACCGCCTACATCACCAAACCGCTGAACATGGACGAGGTTCTCGCGGAGGTGAGGAAGATTCTTGAGAAACAGCGACTGACGGCTGAGAAGCGGCAAGCAGAGGAGCAGATCAGGCACGTCAACGCCGTACTCGACGCAATCCGGAGCGTCAACCGCCTCATCGTCCGGGAGCAAGATCGCGATCACTTGATACGGCGTGTCTGCGAAAGCCTTGTCGAGACCCGCGGCTATCTCAGCGCCTGGATCGCCCTGTGGAACGACCGGGAAGAACTCACGCAGTTTGTCTCGGCCGGACTGGCAAACCACGGGTCAGATATGAAGGAGGCCCTCGATCACGGTGAGTGGCCCGCCTGCGCGCATCGTGCTATAGAGCGGTCAAAGGCTTTGATCCTTGAGGGATCCAAGATCTGTGCGGGTTGTCCGCTGGCCGGAGCTCACGGCCCCCACAACGCCCTTGTCACCCCGCTGGCGCATGGGGGAAGAGTCTACGGGGTGCTCATCGTCAGGACGCTCGTCGCCTCCGCCCCACAGCAGGAGCTCTCACTGTTTGGAGAGGTTGCCGATGACATTGCCATGGCTTTGCACAGTTTGGAGATGGAGGAGCAAAGTGAGCAAGCCACCAGAGCGCTGCGCATTTCCGAGGAGCGCTACCGGCAGCTCTTCGAGAACTCCCCGGCTGCCCTATGGGAGGATGACTTCTCGACCGTCAAGGCCCGGTTGGAGGAACTGCAGCGTGACGGCATCGACGACCTGCAATCCTACTTCCTAAATCATCCCCAAGCTCTCAGGGAATGCATATCGCAAGTTAGGATTCTTGACGTGAATCAGGCAGCCCTCAGAATTCACCAGGCCGAGAGCAAGGAGGAACTCCTATCGGGCCTGCATACCATCTTCAGCGAGGAATCCTACGCTACCTTCGCAGAGGAGCTTGCCCTGGTGGGCACCGGGAAGAAACAGTTCGACCTGGAGTTTACCATACAGACACTGGGCGGTAAGAAACGAGACGCCATCGTTCGCTGGTCGGCAATGCCTGGCCATGAAGAGACACTCTCGAGGATCCTCGTAGCGGTCATCGACATCACCGATCGGAAGCGAGCCGAGGCGGAGAGAGAGCACTATATCCGTGAACTACAGCTCATCACGGATACGATTGTTGTGGGCAGCCGTATGGAAGACGTCGAAGAGATGTGTGAGTTGCTCGCGGAAGCGGTGCACGGCGTCAATGAGAATGCTTACGTCTCAATATCGCTTTACGACAGAGATCTCGATGCCATTAGATTGCGCGTGATTAAGGGGGTGGGAGAGGACACCGATCGGATCTTCCAAACCCTTGGCGCGGATCCAAGGATTATGACGGCGGATGCGGGCGAGATACGAGCGCGTAACGAAGGCAGCCGACAAGGAAAGCTGGAGCGCATCCCCGATGGACTCTACGGCGCACTGCTGGAGAAGGTGCCGCTGGATGCCTGTCAATCCGTGGAAGAACAGCTCAACATCGACTGCGTCTACAAAGTAGAGTTTGCGCTCGGTGAGGAACCACAAGGGAGCTTGACCATCTTGCTACCCGAAGGCGAGGAACTTCAATACGCTTCGGCGATTGAGACGCTCGCCAGTCACTTCTCGGTCCTGATGCAGCGCAGGCAGACACAGAAGACACTCCGCGAATCCGAACAGCGATTCCGAGCACTGTTCGAGAGGAGTGCGGATAGTATGTTCATTCAGGATCTGAAAGGGAATCTTTTGAAGGTTAATGAGGTCGCTTGCAACCGGCTTGGCTACCAGCGGGACGAGTTGCTCGATATGACGATTAGCGATATCGATACCCTAGAGCATGTATCGGAAGTGTCGGAAAGAATCGAAGATCTTCGACAGCGAGGGCATCTCGTTTTTGAGACGCACCACGTCCGGCGAGACGGAACCAGGATCCCGGTCGAGGTCAGTAGTCGTCTGATCGAATACGGAGGAAGACAAGCCATTCTCAGCGCGGCTCGTGACATATCCAAACGACTGGAGATGGAGGAGCAACTCCAGCGCCAGGAGCGCCTTGCGGCCGTAGGGCAACTGGCCGGTGGTATCGCCCACGACTTCCGCAACTTCCTGACCACCATCATCCTCTATGCCGGGATCCCTTCTCGCAAGGGAGACATCGATCCGCAAATCGAGAACGCCCTTGAGATCATCACCAGCGAAGCTCAGCAGGCATCCGATCTGGTACAGCAGATCCTGGACTTCAGCGGTCGAGCGGCCATGCAAACCCAACCTGTCGACCTGGTCGAGTTCATCGAAGAAGGGGCTGACATCCTGCAACAGACAATTCCCGAGAACATTCGCGTCACCTTGAAGATAGGCCCCACGGCCGCCGTGGTCGAAGCCGACCCCACTCGCATCCAACAGGTGCTGATGAACCTGGCACTCAACGCTCGCGACGCCATGCCAGAGGGAGGTGACCTGGAGATCGGTCTATCTACAATGACCATCCCTTCCAGCGCAGATCCTCCGGTGGCTGGGATGGATCCCGGCGAGTGGGTGTGCCTGACCGTCTCCGACACCGGGACTGGAATGACCAACAGGGTGAAGGAGCGCATCTTCGAGCCCTTTTTCACTACAAAGGCGCCCGGGGAAGGAACCGGGCTGGGATTGGCCCAGGTGTATGGCATCGTCCAGCAGCACCACGGCGCAGTCGACCTGGAGACGGAGCTGGGCGTGGGCTCGTCCTTTCACGTGTATCTGCCGACCTATGGAGAGGATAAGAGCGAGGAGGAAGAAGAGCTCCTGCCTGTCCCGGAGGGGAACGAGGAGATGATTCTGCTCGTGGAGGACCAGGAGAACCTCCGTGAGGCAGGGTGTGAGATGCTCACCGCTCTGAACTATCGCGTGCTTACGGCCGCCAATGGAGATGAAGCGCTGGAGACACTCCAGGGGATAACGGTCGATCTCGTCATTACAGATGTTGTTATGCCCAAGATGGGCGGCAAAGCGCTAATGCGGCAGCTGATGCAGATGTTTCCAGATCTTCCCACCCTGGCCGTTACAGGGTACACCATGGATCAAGAGATGCGGAATCTTATGGAGGCCAACTGTGTCGGCGTGCTCCATAAGCCCTTCGATGCATCTGCGCTGGCCCAGTCGGTGCGACAGGCACTTGACACAAGATAATCCACTGTCTGTGGTCTCCTCCCAGGTGGCCCGAGCCTGTGGAATCAGGAACACGAAGGGGAATAGGGATTGAGAGCCGTCCTCGGGGATAGAATCCGATGAGGAACGGGCTTTGATGATCGCTTCTGCCATGGCGGCTCGCGCTCCAGGGACAGGAAGTACTTGGTGGTCAACAGCATAGAAGTGAAGATGGATGCAGGGGGCACCTTCCCGCTCAAGGGTTGTCAAGGAGTGTAGAATATGCCACAGAAAATCTTGATCGTAGACGATGACGTCCAGACGCTGAAACTGGTGGGTCTCATTCTCGACCGAAACGGATATGACATCGTCGTCGGTCAGTCAGGCGAACAAGCCCTCGAGAAGGCCCGGACTGAGGCTCCGGATCTGGTCATCCTCGACATTATGATGCCCGGTATCGACGGCTATGACGTATGCCGGAAGCTCCGTGCTGACCCCGATACGGCTGACCTGCCGATCATTCTCTTCACCGCTAAGGCCGAGGTCCAAGACAAGGTGGCTGGCTTCGAGGCGGGGGCAGATGATTATGTGAGCAAGCCGGTACACCCGGACGAGTTGGTATCCCGGGTAGAAGCGTTGCTGTCTCGCTCGTCACGTGCCCAACTCAACCAGGAAACCGTCCCATCTAGCACCGTCGGCTTCCTTGGTTCAAAGGGCGGGGTAGGGACGACCACCCTCGTCGTGAACGCAGCAGTGGCACTGGCCCGCGACGTGGCGACGGATCAGCGAGTCATACTGGGGGAGATGCGAAATGGCATGGCGACCGCAGCGTTCCACTTTGGGTTTCCAAGACAGGATAGCATCACGAACATTATCACGCAGCCGGCAACCAGCGTCGATGCCGAGCTGGTGGAGGCCCAGCTCAGTCGGCATAGGTCGGGCCTGCTGGTCCTTAGCGGGCCGGCGAGGCCCGAAGGTGTTGGAGAAATCCTCTCGTCCGACCAGGCTGAACGAATCATCCAGCACCTGGAAACTGTGGCGGACTACTTGCTCTTAGATCTAGGAATTGGCCTGAACGATGTCAATCGTCGCATCCTCCCGCGCTGCGATCACCTGCTGGTGACAATTGAGCCAAGTGATGTGTCGTTGGCATTGGCTCGGGAACTACTCCAGGAGCTGAATCAGACACTCAGGACCCCCAGACATAGGATCAGCCTTGTCTCGATCAACAGAAGCCGTTCTGCCGCCACGCTTACCAAAGAGGACATCGAAGAGAAACTGGGACACGGTCTCGCGGGCTTGATCCCGCCAGCTCCAGAGCTGGCGTTCCAATCAGTGACTCAGAACAGGCCTATAGTCGTTATGGATCCTGACGGTTTCGCGGCCCGCCAGTACAGGGCTATCGCGGAGTATATGATAGGGACCCTGTGATAGAGGCCAGGTAGAAGACCGTTCTGATCGTCGACGAAGGATTGCCAATTTCCATCAGCGCGTCAGAGGCGCGATCAGGTTCGTCGACCGGACCTCCAAACGACGCAAGCCCAGCCGAGAATAGTGTAGGATGGATCACGTGGTTCCCTGGACAACCCAGCCAGGCGCTTTGATTGTGCAAGGTGGATTCAGAGACGTGTCTTTCGCCGACCTCGCCTCAATCGAGAAAGCCGCAGAACGTGAAAAGGAAATCGGAACCTGGAATCAGACACAAGCGAAACGATCCAATGAAAAAGAGAGAAGAACGACAAGCACTTGAGCGACCCAGCTCCGTCAAGCAAACCGGATTGAGCGTGGGCCTGCTGAGCGAGTTGACCATCAAGCTTATCTACACCGCTGGTGAGATCGCGGCCACGGAGATCTGCGAGGAATTGAAACTTCCTTTCACCGGCGTGACTGAACAGATCCTCGAGCTACTTGATCGAGAGGAGTTGGTTAATATTGAGAGACCCTGGGGCTTATGGCCGGTATGGAACTGCCTGTCAAGGCCATTCGGAATCAGATTGCCTCCGCCGTCAACGCAGTTGTCCAGGTAGCGCGGCTGCACGACGGATCCCGCAAGGTCGTGAAGATCACGGAGGTCCAGGGGATGGAAGCGGACGTCATCGTCCTGTCGGACATCTTTGAGTTCAAGAGAGCGGGTATTCAGGATGGTCGCGTGATCGGAAGACTCACGCCCACAGGCATCCGCCCCAAGTTTACCCCCCGACTGAAGGCCGCCGGATATCAACTTCGGCCTGGTATCTTTGCGCCTGACCCCCTCTAGTCCTTCTCTGCAACGACGAGAAGGATGGTGGTCTGTCCCACTCGTTCACACACAGCGCGCGGGGATAGGCCCACTTCCCGCAGCGAAGGCTCGAATGCACTGGGACACGGTGCGGCCTGTCCCGTCACGCGGTAGAGCCAGGTGAGGAAGGACGCGATCAATCCCTCTCCTTCAAAACGAGCCCCGAGAGCGACCACCAAGCGACCGTCTGCCCTTAGGGTCCGCGTCACCTCTCGAAGCGTCCTGTGATCGATCACAAACTCGGTGGGGAACGTCGCAACGACGGTGTCGAAATACTCATCGCGGAATGGGAGCGTCTGAGCTCGGGCCCGCACGAGGGGGACAGACAGGCCCGCGCTATCGAGGCGTCGTCTGGCCCGACGTCCCATGTTGACGGAAAGGTCGACGCCTACGGGATCGTAGCCCCGCTTCCGGAGGGTGACCAGCAGGTGTCCGGGCCCGTGTCCCAGCTCCAATACTTGTGTGCCACGACAATGGTGAAGCGCCGTTCGCCCCCAGGCTTTCCAGCGGCCAAGCGAGACGAGCCAAGCCACCAGGTCGTAGGACCAGGCGAACTCATTGTAGAGCAGTCGGAAGAAGAGGCGCAGGAAATTGAGCCAAAAACGCTGCATCGCATCCTCAAGAAAAGACCCCGCCGCATGAATCGCGACGGGGTCATACAGCCTTGATCTAAGGCTAGCTTCACCCTTCTCCAATCAGACGCAGACCCTCGGAACGGTGGCTGCGAACCACACACAGGGACACAGAGGGGGGACTGGACACCCCGAGAGCTCCGCGCTGGAAGATAATCCGATTGGCTTGGGCGCGCCTAATTCACTCCTGGAGCACTGACCGGGACGCGAGCCTCGGCATCCTCCGCCTCCGGCTTGACCCAGGCCGCCAACTCAACGGTGAACCGGTCGAAGAAGCTATTGGATGGCAAGTCATCCTCAGCGTACTCCGCCTCAACGAGGTGGGCACGTAGGCGGAGCATCTTGGTCTCAAGGATGACGTCCTTACCTTCCTCGGCCAAGACCGGCTCTCCCTTGGGAGCTAACTTAGTGCGCAGAGCCTCGTCGTTGAAGGCGTATTCGGACATCAGCACTTTCGTCACAGTGCGGATATCATTCTTGTCGAAGAGCCAGACTTCAAGGGCGGTGACTTTGTCAGGGCTGTCCGTGCCGATGGTCTCGGAAATTCCGACGCCGCACTCCCCCATGAACTCGCCGGTATCAAGCTCGATGCTGAATGAAGGATCGAAGTGATCGTCGCCGAGCACATAGGTGGTAACGAACTGGGCGTTCGGGGGCTGGCCCTCCCAGGCGACCTCTCCCGAAGGAGCAACCTCCTCCATTGCTGCGGGCTCAGGCCTTTTCTCCGCTCGTCCCATAGACTCGCGTCCCTCAACCACGCGGCTATACAGATAGAGACCGCCTCCGATCAAGGCCACCACGAGTAGCCCGATGCCACACACGAGGGCAACTGGACGGAGCCTCGCCCCTATTCCTTGGGGCGTCTCGTCCGGGGCGGCAGGAACGGCCTCTAGATCGCGCGAAAGTCTCCTGACAGCGAGGGCTTGCTGTCCTGCCTGGGCTTGCTCCACCTCCTGCAGCGCCCTGGCGAGCTCGTCCTGTTCCCAGAACTGGAGTCCCAACCTTTCACGCGCTCTTTCCAGATTGCCGCTTTCGGCATAGTCCTCAGCTACCAAGAGGATGTATGCTTCCTGGAAATCGGACCGTAGATGAGCGGGCGTGGCATTGGTCCACTGGACAGGCCATAACCACCATCCGGTGGCGAGACCAAGAAGAAGACCTACCACAGCCGCGCCGATTGCGGCTGCCAAGACTTTGCGTTGCTGAACGAATTCAAGGATGACGTCCATCTTTACCTCCTGGCCTCTGCAATTGCGCGGAAACTATACTAACTTGATCGTGTCATGCGCCATTCTGACGCATAACTAGTTTATCACAAGTTGACCTCTAGGGCAAATGGGGACCGAGGCTCGTCTATGGAGTCTCTGGTAGATTAGCGATGTCGAACTCTTGTTCACATTCCTGACATTTAGCCCACCCCTGGCGTGCCTCAGTGAGCAATCCGCCACACTCGGGGCACGGCTGCGGTAGAGGTCGCTTCCACACGGCGAAGTCGCAGGACTCGGGATCGTCGGGATCATAATTGGAGCAGCCATAGAAGGTGCGCCCCCGGCGGGTCCGTTTTTCGATCAACTCGCCGCCACACTCGGGGCACGTGGCCCCGGTCTTGACAACAATCGGCTTACTGAAGCGGCAGTCAGGGAAATTGCTGCATCCGATGAACTTCCCGTAGCGTCCGTACCGGTAGACGAGGGGATGTCCACACTCGGGACACATCTCGCCCGTTGGTCGGTTGTTGATTTCCACCTCTGGCATCTTTTCCCGAGCCCGGGCAAGGGTCTCCGCGAAGGGATCGTAGAAGCTCCGCAATACAGGCACCCATTCTCGCTCACCGCTGGCGACTAGGTCCAGGTCATCCTCCATCTCGGCGGTGAAATCCACGTCGACGTAGTCCGGAAAGTACTCTACCAGCAGATCGTTGACAATCATACCCATCTCGGTGGCGTAGAGCCGCTTGCCCCGTCGTTCGACGTAGGCTCGCTCCTGGATCTTGGAAAGGATCGGTGCATAAGTGCTGGGACGTCCGATGCCATATTCCTCCAAGTCCCGCACCAGGGTCGCCTCGGAGTAGCGCGGGGGCGCCTTGGTGAAGTGCTGATCAGGCAGCAACCGGACCAGATTGAGAAGCTCATCGGGCTTGAGCGGTGGGATTTCCTCTCGCTTTCGCTCCTCGATGCTTTCTTCATCCTCGTCCGTTTCCTCCTCGTAGACGACCAGGAAGCCCGGGAAACGGAGGGTGGAGCCGCTCGCGCGGAAGAGATAGGGCCTCTCCTCTGGGTCATTCGACATACCAGCCAAGATCTCGGCT
>Ga0207797_1002557_pt1 | contig 12580 bp, 13 predicted proteins | sample PRCRCaboRojoPR_6_FD_187275 | JGI IMG/M metagenome (GOLD analysis project Ga0207797, IMG submission 187275) | Marine sediment microbial community from Cabo Rojo, Puerto Rico - PR CR 10% Liquid 1 (SPAdes) | ecosystem: Environmental > Aquatic > Marine > Coastal > Sediment | place: Cabo Rojo, Puerto... | reverse complement strand
CAAAAAACTAGACAATGTGTTAAGCTCTGAGTCAGCAGAATGAGAAAGGAGCTGACTATGAGTAAACAACGTAAACGCTATTCCCCTGAGTTCAAGGCTAAGGTTGCGCTGAGAGCCCTGAAAGAAGAGGAGACGATGTCAGAGCTGTCTTCCAGGTTTGGGGTCCATCCTACGATGATTAATGCCTGGAAACGGGCATTGCTGGAAAACGCTGCAAACATTTTCGACAAGGGCCAGAAATCCAGGAAACAAAAAGAAGCTCAAGTCGAGGATCTGTTCCGCCAGATTGGCGAATTAAAGGTCGAAAATGATTTTTTGTCCAAAAAGCTCAGTCTCTAAGCCGAAAGCAGCGAAAGCAGATGGTCGATCCGACAGAACCTAATGTGAGTATTGCCAAGCAGTGTCGGTTATTGAACATCAACCGTTCCTCGTTTTATTATCGGCCAAAGGCAGTAAAGGCCGAGGATCTGGAGCTGATGCGCCTGATCGATAAACAGTATCTGAAAACCCCTACATGGGGTTCTCGGTCCATGAGAAACCATCTGCGGAGGCTGGGCTACAAGATCAACCGCAAACGCGTACAACGGCTGATGCGGCTGATGGGCCTGGAAGCTATTTACCCCCGGCCTAAGACCAGCCGGCCGCATCCCGATCACAAAGTTTATCCGTACCTGCTGCGGGGCATGAGCATTGAACGGCCGAACCAAGTATGGTCGGCTGACATCACATATGTCCCGATGAACCGTGGTTTCATGTACCTGGTTGCTGTCATGGACTGGCACAGCCGCAAGGTGCTTTCCTGGCGCGTGTCTAACACTATGGATGCCGACTTCTGTGTCGAGGCTGCCCAGGAGGCGATCGAGCGTTATGGAACCCCGGAGATATTCAACACCGATCAAGGGGCTCAATTTACCAGTGACGCCTTCACAGGCTTGCTCAAAGAACATGGTATTTCAATCAGCATGGACGGCAGACGGCGCGTCCAGGATAATATTTTCATCGAGAGGCTGTGGTGGACGACCAAGTATCATTACCTGTACCTAAGGTCTTTTGAGACCGGGTCCGAGCTTCGTAAGGGGCTCCGCAACTGGTTTTCATTTTACAACCAGGAGCGGTTTCATCAGTCCCTTGACAACGTAACCCCGGATGAGGTTTATTTCGATCTCCCTCATCCTTTGGCGGAGGCCGCCTGATGTCTCCAAAAAAGAAATGCCTCAGAGCTTATTTTCACCATCAGGTTGTCCAACCATTGGGGTCCACCGCCGAGGTCTCTTTCATGTTCGCCCTTGGTTTGGGGGTTTCCGTCTTCTGACAACCTTTTAAGAGCGGGGTGGTCATGTCAATTCAACAGATAGACACCATTGGCCTTAAATGCCCTCAGCCGGTTTTGAAGATTGCTGAGAAGGCACCAGATATGAACCCTGGAGATGTCCTAGAAATTTTGGGAGACTGTCCCACGTTTGAAAAAGACATACGCACTTGGTGTGAACGTTTAGGCAAGACCCTTCTGTCAGTTAAGGACGAAGGCAAAAGAAAGACCATTCAGGTTCAGTTTTAGGGTCACTTTATTCTTATTACTCATGCAAGCTCCGCATAATAGATGTCTGGAAAATACGTAACAAAGGTCCCTTTGCAGATCTTGCTCAGCCATAACCGAATCGAAAGGCCTGCCTATTCCTTTCGGTGTTTGCAATAAATTTCAAAATCAGTAGCAGTTTCGATCTTGCCCAAGGAGAAAATAAGGATGGCTCAGTTGTTTCGATTACGACAATTGGCCCTTCCTGGCCCCGACTATAGATTTCCTCATCCGGCCATGGGTGACTGCTTCCCGCTGCAGCAAAGGTTTCATTTCTTAACCCAACCAATTCCACGTTTTCAGGAAACCATATAGAACTTTACCTTCGCAACGGCGTGTAACGCCCAGCTTTACGCATAACGAAAACAATTTATAAATGGCCGTACATAGGCACCTGGTACAAGCAATGGCCCCTCCTTATAGCTTAACAGCCTATTTTTACTTGCCATTCAAGCATAAGTTCTGTATACATGAAAGTTAGCCTTTTAAACCTTGTACGTCATTTGACCTCTTGTGTGCACGAGAGAAGGACCTATTTGCGAACAGAAAAGGACCTGGAAATCTTGATTACGTCCTCATTCTAGGCAAAGAAGTAGAAAAGCCTGGCATAGCAAATTGGCTGAATTACAGTTTAGCCCATCAGAAAGGTTGTCTTTTTGAACATTAGGACCTACTGGCACTGGGCGTTAGGTTTAGCAATCCTCGCCGCACTTTATTCGACTAGCTTCTACAACTATCTATTATTTCACACCCTAGCCGAGTCCTTCAGTATAATCGTTTCCTGTGCCATTTTTATCCTCAGTTGGAACTCTCGACGCTTTTTAGATAACACATCTTTGCTTTTCCTTGGCATGGCTTATCTGTTTATCGGGGGCATGGACCTTCTCCACACCCTTGCCTACAGAGGAATGGGCGTTTTCCCTGGATATAAAACAAATCTGCCTACCCAACTTTGGATTGCGACTAGGTACATGGAAAGTCTATCCATTCTGATCGCCCTGTGTCTGGCTAAGCGGAGGATCAAATTAAGTTTTGTATTGTCTGGTTACAGTTTTGCCACTTTTCTGATCCTAGTGAGCATTTTCGGTCTGGAGATTTTTCCCACCTGTTTTGTCGAAGAAACCGGATTAACATCTTTTAAGAAGACCAGCGAATATATCGTTTGCCTAATCCTTGTGTCGTCAGTGGCTGTGTTGTTCAAAAAGAGAGAAGACTTTGATGCTGACACAGTACGATTGCTGATGGCGTCTATTATATTTACCATAATTTCTGAACTAGCCTTTACCTATTACGTCCATGCCTACGGGTTGTCCAATCTCATCGGTCACTATTTCAAAATCATATCCGCCTACTTCATCTACAAGGCGATAGTTGTGACCGGCCTTCAAAAGCCCTACGATTCGATGTTCAGAAATTTAAAAAAAAGGGAAGCAGCTTTACAATACCGTGCTTCATTTGAAGAGTTAATCGCCGGTATATCAGCTCAATTCATCGGAATGCCCTCAGAAAAGATTGATGAGTCTATTGAGGAAGCGCTTAAGAAGATTTCTCGCTTTGCTAACGCAGATGGAGGTTATGTATTTCTTTTTTCGAAAAACAAGAAGACATTCAGTATGACCCACCTTTGGAAAAATGAAAACCTGTCGACCACTAAAGATGCCCTCCAAGACTTGGAGGTTCAGTCGATGTCTTGGTGGATAAATCGACTTAAAGACCGGAAACCAGTGGTTGTGCCGTCCCTATATGACCTTCCCGAAGAAGCATCCGCGGAGAAAGAGATCATATCAAGACAGGGCATTCAATCGCTGATTGATGTGCCGATGACATACATCGGCGATGTCATTGGTTTTCTAGGCTTTAGCTGTGTCAAAATGAAACGGGATTGGAGCGAAGATGACATCTTTTTACTCAAGATGGTCGGTGAAGTGTTCACAAATGCATTGCAGCGACAGAAGACCGAATCGGCACTACGGGAAAGCGAAGAACGGTATAGGAGGATCGTCCAAACGGCTCAAGAGGGTATATACCTGGTAGACGCAGAAACAAATATAGTGTTTGCGAATAAGCGAATGACGGAAATGCTTGGATATACCTTTGAGGAGATGTGCGGGCGGCCCCTTATAGACTACATAGATGAATTTATTCCTGCGAAAACGCGCCAGGACTTTCATAAGGACCAAAGTAGCTCAGAAAAACCTCGTGACTTCCGGTTTCGTAATAAGAACGGTAAGAATGTGTGGGCAATGATTACCTCATCACCGATTTACGATGATAAGGGAGAATTCTTTGGGGCTTTGGGCATGGTAGTTGATGTGACGTATCGTAAGGAGGCTGAAAAGGAACTTGAAAAAGCCCATGAAGAATTGAAAGAGTTTGTCGATGTCGTCACCCATGACCTTAAGAATCCTATCTTTGCGATTCGAGCGTTTTGTCAGTTGTTAGTCAAGAAAGAGGGTAAAACGTTAGGGGAGAAAAGTCTGGAATACATTCACCATATTGAGACTGGTGCTCAGCAAATGGCCGAGCTGATAGCGGATCTTCTCGAATTATCAAGGGCTGGTCATGTAATATCAGACGTCAAAAATATCTCTTCCGGTGAAATAGTAAAAACCGCGGTAAGCAGCTTCAGTAAGATAATAGACGATCATGGAATTGAATTAGTGGTAAGTAGTGATCTGCCCACAATCTCTTGGGATGAAAAAGCGCTGCGTCAGGTTTTTGAGAACCTCATTTCAAATGCAGTTAAGTATACGAAAGGCACAGATGACCCGAGAATTGAAATTGGGTATGAGGGCACTCCAAATGAACACGTTTTTTATATTAAAGACAACGGTTCAGGAATTGATCCAGAACACCACGATGACATTTTCAACATCTTCAGCCGACTCAAGGAAACTGAAAAAGAAGAAGGAACGGGACTGGGCCTAGCTATAGTGAAAAAGATTGTCACAAGTCACGGTGGGCAGGTGTGGGTCGATTCTAAAAAAGAGCAAGGTGCCACGTTTTACTTCACTTTGCCAAAAGGATCCTGATGAACCTTCCGTCTTGCTTGAGTCAAAGTAAAAGTTGTCTGATTTCTCCCGCCGCAGGAAAATCACACCGAAATTTCATCTCGAAATACAGGATCAAATCCCGTTCTTAATCTCATATTTTCGTTGCTCTCCTTCAGCATTGTAACCCCGTAGTCTCAATCTTATTACCCTCAACTTAATAAAAACAAGCATTGCACTATAGCTTGCCCATTGATATGTTTCAAATATTATAGTGAATGATGACAAGAAGGAACGAGAAGCCCGTGCAAGCGGAAGATGTGTCCCATCGATGCCATGAACATAATTTTCTTGGTGCAAACAAAGAGTGATAGCTGTAATGACGCGGAAACTGGGCTCGGGTGAGGATTTCCAGTCCCTGACTTTGCCGGCCCGAACCATGGTTTTTTTATCTCTCGTTTGTGCATCAATTCAGTTCTTTCCTTCGAAAGAGCAGCTGAAATAGGACGCTCTGGTGTTGAGGGAAGGAATATAGGATGTCCCATCACCCCATCACGTGGTCATTTCCTGACGAGAGAAAAAGGAAACAGCGCATGAGTGAGAAATCAAAACAGGCTTCTGGATCTTGCTGATCGAGAGCTGGGTTTGAAATAGGAAATAGTTTTGACGGCAGGCATTTGACGATCTGAAAAAAACAGCTTGACACACCAAGTCAAGTCAGACTATGTTTTTAAGAATAGTGATTGTTTATAACGAATGTTTCTCATAATTGGTTTGCTGGGTTTTGAAAAAGTCACACTCAAAAAAGGACGAGCCGAAACATTGCGATCCAGAAGATCGTCTGGAGACCATGATTCAGAAGTTAAAGGATCTTGACTTTCGCATAACGCCCCAGCGACTTGCTGTATTGAAAATTCTGGCAGAAAGCAGAGGCCACCCGAGCGTAGAGGATATTTTCAAACAGGTAAAACCCAACTTCCCAACAACCAGCCTGGCGACTATCTACAAAACGGTTAATCTTCTTACCGAAGTCGGGGAAGTCGTGGAGTTGGATTTCAGCCACGAAAGCAACAGATATGATGGGAATAAACCGTATCCACACCCGCATTTGATTTGTACAAAATGTAAGTCCATTATGGATCCGGATACGGCAACTGTTGAGGATTTATCGAAAGAGCTAGCCAGAAAGACGGGCTATAAGATTTTGAATCATCGTCTTGATTTCTTTGGCATTTGTCCCCGTTGCCAGTAGAATTCGTAAACGATCGGAATATATTTTTTTGCCATTAAGGGAGAATGATTCTCTACAAAACATGACACTGTAAAGAGTGTGTATTGTAGGACTGATAAATGATACAAAAAGCGTGGTAGGAAATGATACCCTCATGCATACCCTAAGAAAGGAGAACCACTATGAATGAAAAGAGAAAGAGCGCGGTAATAGGATTCGGGCGCGGCAAATCGAACCGTGAATGGTGGCCGAACCAGTTGAATCTCAAAATTCTTCACCAGAACTCTAACCTATGCAACCCCATGGGCGAGGCGTTCGACTATGCCGAGGAGTTCAAGAAGCTCGACCTCAAGGCCCTGAAGCAGGACCTCTATGCGCTGATGACCGATTCCCAGGACTGGTGGCCCGCCGATTACGGTCACTATGGGGGGCTGTTCATCCGCATGGCCTGGCACAGTGCCGGCACCTACCGCATAAGCGACGGCCGCGGAGGTGCGGGCTCCGGCAGTCAACGCCTTGCGCCTCTCAACAGCTGGCCGGACAATGCCAACCTCGACAAGGCGCGTCGGCTGCTCTGGCCGATCAAGCAGAAATATGGCCGTAAGATCTCCTGGGCCGATCTCATGGTTCTCGCCGGCAACTGTGCGCTGGAGTCTATGGGATTCAAGACATTCGGCTTCGGCGGCGGGCGTGAGGACGTCTGGGAGCCGGAAGAAGACGTCTACTGGGGTAGCGAAGACGAGTGGCTGGCTACGAGCGACAAGCCCAAGAGCCGTTATTCCGGTGACCGGGAACTGGAAAACCCCCTGGCGGCAGTGCAGATGGGGCTGATCTATGTAAACCCGGAAGGTCCGGACGGCAACCCGGATCCGATCGCCTCCGGCAAAGACGTCCGCGAGACCTTTGCCCGCATGGCCATGAACGATGAAGAGACCGTCGCGCTGGTCGCCGGCGGGCATACCTTTGGCAAATGTCATGGTGCGGGCGATGCAGCGCTGGTGGGTCCTGAACCCGAGGCCGCCCCCATCGAAGAGCAGGGACTCGGCTGGAAAAGCAGCTACGGCAGCGGCAAGGGCGGCGATACGATCACCAGCGGCATCGAGGGCGCCTGGAAGCCGAATCCGATCCAATGGGACATGGGTTATCTCAAAGTGCTTCTCAAATATGATTATGAGCTGGTCAAAAGCCCGGCGGGCGCGAATCAGTGGCTGGCCAAGGATGTGGCTGAAGAAGACATGATCGTAGACGCTCACGACCCCTCAAAGAAGCACCGGCCGATGATGACCACGGCGGACCTGTCACTGAAGTTCGACCCGATCTACGAGCCCATCGCCCGGCGATATCTGGAGAACCCCGAGGAATTCGCGGACGCCTTCTCCCGGGCCTGGTTCAAATTGATCCACCGTGACATGGGACCCCGCTCGCGCTATCTTGGACCGGAAGTCCCTGAAGAGGAACTGATCTGGCAGGACCCGGTGCCCCCTGTCGATCATGAACTGATCAATGAGCAGGACATCGCAGAGCTGAAAAGCAAAATTCTTGCTTCAGGTCTCTCCATCCCGGAACTGGTCTCCACCGCTTGGGCGTCGGCATCCACATTCCGCGGCTCCGACAAGCGCGGCGGCGCCAACGGGGCGCGCATTCGTCTTGCGCCACAAAAGGATTGGAAGGTCAACCAACCGGATCAACTGAAGACCGTGCTGCAGACTCTTGAGGGAATCCAAAAAGAGTTTAACAGTAAGCAGTCAGACGGCAAGGGCGTTTCGCTGGCCGATTTGATTGTTCTCGGCGGATGTGCAGGAGTCGAGGAGGCTGCCAAAAATGCGGGACACCAAGTGACTGTTCCCTTTACGCCGGGGCGCACAGATGCCTCACAGGAGCAAACCGATGTGGAGTCGTTCGCCGTGCTCGAACCGGTTGCAGACGGGTTCCGCAACTATCAAAGAACCAAATTTAGCGTATCGGCGGAGGAACTTCTGGTCGATCGGGCGCAACTGCTGACTCTCACCTCCCCTGAAATGACGGTTCTGGTTGGGGGCATGCGCGTCTTGAATGCCAACTTCGACCAGTCCCGTCACGGTGTCTTCACCGACCGACCCGAGACGCTCACCAATGACTTTTTCGTGAACCTGCTCGATATGCGCACGGAGTGGAAGGCGACCTCGGAGGACGAAGACGTATTTGAAGGTCGTGATCGCGCAACGGGCGAACTCAAGTGGACGGCCAGCCGGGTCGACCTCGTCTTCGGTTCGAATTCGCAGCTTCGAGCCGTGGCGGAAGTCTACGGATCGGACGATTCAAAGGAAACGTTTGTGCGCGATTTTGTAGCGGCATGGAACAAGGTAATGAACCTTGATCGCTTCGATCTGGCCTAATGGACTGGTTCGAACGCTCAGGGCGGTGTTTCAGGATACCATGAAACACCGCCCTTTTTTACAGACCGATGAAAAACAGCCGTTTCCCACCTCGTCGGGCAGTTTGAACGCGGCTGTTCAACATCTCATTTTCCTACCTAGCTTATTACATCCTTAGCTCTTTTCATAGATCCTTTCAAAGCTTCTTTGATCTCATGTGCAGCATCTCTGCCGATCTCGTTCGCCGTATTGCCACGTTTCCGGACCAGATTTGGCAAAAAGTAGGTATTTCCTACCCCGGTTTGGTGGATTAACCCCATTTACAGCCTCAAAACTGTTCGTATAGATTACGACCAAAGGCGCGATGTTCCCTTAAACGCAGACAGGGGGCGCCCTCCAGATCTGTGAGAATGACCTTGCCATGAGGCGTAAGTATAGATTTTTTCCGAAGACCTCTTTCCAGGGACACCAGTAATGCCAGTAGATCAATTGGACACACTCGGGATGAAGTGCCCGCAGCCGGTTATGAAGATTGCGGTAAAGGCTCCTGATATGAATGAAGGTGACATTCTGGAAGTTCTAGGAGACTGTCCGACCTTCGAGAAAGACGTACGAACTTGGTGTGAGCGATTGGGCAAGGTCATGCTTGCCGTTAAGGATGAAGGAAACCATAAAAAGCGGATCCAGATACAGTTCTAGTCTAACCGCCAGATCCAGCCGCTTACCGGTTTTCTTCGCTTGACATATCCCGTGGTGACTACGTTTCGCGCTTGCGGGGAAACTGTTATATCTGGCCGGGGGGTCTCGCCAACGACACTAGCCTCGAAGGATACTCCTCTTAAACGACCCTCCGGCCTTCTGTTGAAACAATGTACTCCATCCGGTGCCCTTCTTCTGGAGGACAGGTGCCATCGGTAAGTAGGGGTTGCCCCTGGGCTTGCGGAAATGACCCTGGTCCGGGGGTTTTTTTGTGCCCTTGACATTGCCGTTCTTTTCTGTTTTTTCAACCTTGGGTTTCACACGATCTTGAACGTCTGCTGTGGAACCTCCTTCTTCGGTTCGAGGGCCTTTCGACAATTCATTTCTTTGCCGGGAAACAAGCTTTTCAGCGAGCCCTGCAATAAGTCAGAAACTCGAACTGAGCATAGTTTTCATCATTTGGTAGCTGACACGTCACTAAGCCCCCAGACCCTTGTACGTGTTTCATTTCTTCTGAACCCATAAGCTCCCCATTTACTGACTATTGTTAGGTGCGGAGCGTGGTCACAATTACGCGTTCTGAATGCGAGGAAACTGTTGACACGCCACGCCAGGTCCTTTATGTTGGATATGAGTATATGCGCATAATTTTCTGTGTTTTGGGGTCGATGTCTATCTATATTTCAATACTTTGAGCGGGCTTATAAGTTGTTACATTGGGGGGACATGGAAAGAGCGACCTGCGTGGTTCAAAATTTAACTGAAACCCTTAAGGAGAATCAGCGTTCTTATCATTCACATTGCCTTTTTTTAAACGATCCTCCGGTAGAGGATTTAGAGTTTTATTTTTCTGAGGACGGGGTCTTAAGAGGTCGGTTCGTCTGTTCCCGAAAACACCAAGGATATGACAGCGTCGTCCATGGTGGAATCATTGCTGCAATTGTCGATGCTTCTATGACACAGTGTTGTATGGGACACGGCATTGTTGCGTATACCGCTGACCTCTCAATTCGTTATCGGAATCCGCTGAAGATCGACACTTCTACCATGCTCGAGACGCGAATCGTCCATGGCGCCGTAGGCGCACTGTTTTCATTAAAGTGTATCATCACGCAAGAAGATACCGTTCATGTAGAGGCAAGCGGCCGTTTCTTCAAACCGTCTGCGAGGATTGCCTCACAACCAAAATATTGAAAGCAGCTCGTTTGTTACTCCCTTAGTTTAACGTTTTTCATTTTCAAACGATATTTGCCAGTAAAGGAGTAATCATGTCAGAACATCACCTGGATACGATTGGCCTCAAATGTCATGAGCCAATTCTGAAGATCGCTGCAAAAGCCGCAGACGTAGAACCGGGAGATGTCTTGGAAGTATCCGGAGACTGCCCATTTTTTGAAGATGAGGTTCGTAAATGGTGTGAACGGCTTAACAAACGCATATTAGCTGTAGATACTGAAGAAGGCAAAAAAAAGAAGATTACGATTCAGTTCTAGTTAAGGGAAGATGAATCCGACTTTGGATGAAGCTGGCGAGCATCGTCCGTGGTCATTTACAGATGAGAGAAAGAGAAAACAGTTCAATCAGATCCAAGCGGAGGAAACTATGGGAAGAGAAACAAGATTATTTAAAACCGAAGAACGGAAAAATCGAGTAGATATCAGCAATTTTTTTCATCAGCTTGCTGACAAAATTGCGTCTGGAAAAGTTGTCCTAAGCCAAGGTGCTGAGAATCTTACATTGCAACTTCCGGAAAATTTAATTCTCGAGGTTCAAGTCGAAGACGAAGAAAAAGGCACGAAGGGAATTCAACACAGCTTAGAGGTGGAAATCAAATGGTTTGATAACGACCAAGGTGGGTCATTAGAATTAAAGTAAAAAATCACAAAAGCTAAAACTCGTAGGCAATTGACCCTGCAAAGTAATTTCTGCTTCTATCGCCATCCGCTTCATAGTCATCATCCAGGCTTACGAAAACCAACTCGGCCACGATAGATTCGGTTATGGCAGCGGTCAAGTACACATCCAATTCCGTCGCCTCGCCATCATGACTCGATCCGTTTTCGATAACTGCATGGTTACACCAACCATAGATGGCCTCCAGGGAAAAGGGCCCCCAGTCAGCTCCTGCATGTACAAACCACGTTTCATTATTTGGGTGCTCCCCGTATTTGGCCAAATCCTCTTCCATGGGATCGAATTCGTCCCAGATAAATAAATCCTCGAAGTCGTCTCCGCCTTCCGCCTTGGAGTTAAACGGTGCGATGTCGTTACTAATTCGGTAATAACCAAAACCGGCCTCAAAGCGCCAATCCTTCGTTTCAAAGTTGGCATACGGGTTCAACTTATATTGATCCATGTTCTCGTCGTCCGGCCACAAATCATTGGGAGTCTTTTCGTCAAAATAGGCGTACGAAGCTTTCATTCCCAACGTCACCGAGTCAAAGGTTTTTTGAATCCGGAGAGATGTGCCATAACCTGTCCCTACATCATCTTGGTGTTGTACATATGGATTGAACCAGAGTGCATCTTCAACAATCTCCGATTCCACCATCAGCGTGTAGGCAACCCGTCCGGCATCTTCCCCGGGAGCGGAAGCGTAACCGCTTTCATCTGTAAGGTTCGTCCATCCATCTTGTATCCCATCAAAGTCCCAACTCCAGGACGCATTGTTTGTCCACTCGTTCACAGCATGGGCACGTATCTTAACGTGCGGGATAGTATCCACAGTTATTCCTAGACCCTGATAAAAGTCTCCATCCCCTGATACGGGCTTTCCGAATTTTTTGTCATCCGCGCGGCCCAGTAAAAAAGATGTACTTTTACTTGGGACGCTGTATTTGACATACCCTTCCGTCCAATAGGCATCATGATTTTCCAGCCATACGTCTGTGTCGAAGAGTTCGTCGTCCGGATCGTCATTGTCAAAGGCTCCGCTCGTCCACAACTTTTGAACTCCAACTGCTCCGGCACCGATTTGAATATTCCACATGCTGCCGGTCTCGAGTCCGATTTCAACGAAAGACCAGCCTGCGGAGGCCTTGTCCTCGCCCACACTATCTCTGGCTTCTCGGTCTTCGATTCTCCAGGCCATTCCGATTGCGCCTTTCAATGACGTCTGTTCTGCACCTTTTTCAATAACGTCTGAAATATTGGACGGAAGCAGGGTCGAAGGGCTGGCAAAAGCGGTAGAAGCGATCGTCACAAATGCGGGTAGCATAATCCAGAAGCGAATCGTTGAGGTCATCGGTTTCCTCCTAAAGCAAGTAAATACATATGGCACAACTTCTTGAAAGGGTGACGAAACGGGTCAGTTTGAGCTGTGCTCTGTCCTTCAGAGCCGGCTCCTGACAACCTAGAATCTTTCCGCAAACGCAGAAAGCATACCAGATCCGTCTTTCGTAAAATCAGCCGGCACTTTTTTGTAGCGAAACCGGAATTTTTCCGATATGTTGTACAATGACAACGCATTGGATTTTCAGAATATAATCAAAGTTAAATCAATCGGAAGAAAGAACGGATTGTGTTTTTTGGCTCTTTTATCATACCACTGGCCATCTTACCATAGCCTAGGAGGAGGTGAAACTTGGGAGAGATCGAAACCGTTGTGGACGCCGGCAAAGATTTGACCCTTGTGACTGCCCGAGGAAAAATCACGGTGGAGGACCTTATCAAAACCGCTGAAAGATATCTTTCGGATACGCCGACGCGTAAGGTCCTATGGCACTGTCTG
>Ga0207797_1002556_pt1 | contig 12583 bp, 12 predicted proteins | sample PRCRCaboRojoPR_6_FD_187275 | JGI IMG/M metagenome (GOLD analysis project Ga0207797, IMG submission 187275) | Marine sediment microbial community from Cabo Rojo, Puerto Rico - PR CR 10% Liquid 1 (SPAdes) | ecosystem: Environmental > Aquatic > Marine > Coastal > Sediment | place: Cabo Rojo, Puerto... | reverse complement strand
CGGGGCGACGGCCACCGAGTACCGCCTCGACGACGGCACCGTGGTCTGTCACGGTCACGAGCGTCCGGCCTCGGGCGCCGACCGGTACGTGATCGGGCACGACCATCCGACGATCGAGATCGAAGGGCAGCGACGTCCCTGTTACCTCTACGGACCGGGCGTGTTCGAGCACGGAGGAGAAGGGGGCGGCGAGGCGCCCGCCGCCGACGGCGACGACCGGGCCGACGTCCTGATGCTCCCCCCGTTCAACCGACTCATCCGGGGCGTCACCGTCAACGGGACCCACGCGGCCGACCTCCAGTCGCCGTTCGTCCGCCGTCTCGACGAGTTCCACCCGATCGTCCGCGACGAGGACGGCGACGAGACGCTTCGCTTTCCGCCGCTGGGGAAGCTCCGCTCGCACCTCTGAGGCTCCCCGACCCCGTCCCGGCTACAGTCCGACGTTCAGGTCCTCGCGGACCGCCCGCGCGGCGTTCCGGCCGCTCTCCATCGCGCCCTGGATCGACGACCACTCCGTGTACTCGCCGGCGAGGTAGACGGACCCCTCGGGATCGCGAACGGCCGGCAGGTCCTCGTGGATCCCCGGCGGCTGGGCGAACTGCGCGAACGGGATCCGGTCGGTCCGCCGGAGTTCGAGGTCGTCGAAGCGTTGCTCGGGGTACCACGAGGCGAGCGTTTCCCGGGTCGTCGTCGCCAGCGCCTCGTCGGACTCCTCGCGTTCGCCCAGGAACGTCGCGCTCAGGAGCGCCCGCCCGTCGGGAGCGTACTCGGGCGCCACGGCCGTGTGCTCGACGACGTGGTTCGGCGCGTCGCTCGTCGCGTTCAGGTGGAGCCGCGGGCCCGCGTCGAGCGGTTTCGAGTCCGGGTAGTCGTACCACTGGGTCACGCAGGCGTTCGCCTCGGTCGGGAGCCCGTCGACGTCCGTCAGCGACCGGGCCGATCGCGCGTCGGTCGCCACGACGACGGCGTCGGCCGTCAGCGTCTCGCCTCCGAGGTCGAGGGTCGCTTCAGCGTCGCCGGCCGCCACTCCCTCGACCGTCGTGCCGGTCCCGATCGTCGCGCCCGCGTCCCGGGTCCGGTCGCGGAGCTGTTCGGTGATCGCACCCATCCCCCGGGCCGGCACGGCGATCGCCCCCGACGAGAGGGTTCGGAACGTGTACTCGAAGACGCGTTTGGAGGTCGAGAGCCCCCGGTCGAGGGTGATGCCGCCGTAGAACGGGGCGGCGAAGTTTTCGACGAACCGCTGGGTAAACCCGCGGTCCAGCAGGTACTCCCGGATCGTCCTGTCCGGGCCGACGAACATCTCGTCGGGCTGCCGATCCTTCAGGTCCCGCCGTAGCTGCAGCGTTCGCAACTTGTCCCCCGTCGACACCTCGCGGTTGAACAGGGAGTCGGTGAGCGCGCCGACGTCGCGGAGGGGGTCCGAGAGGATCGACCGCTCGCCGGGGCGGGCGATGCAGGCACCGGGCTTGAAACGCCGGAGGTCGAGGGGTCCGTACTCGAGTTCCCGCCTGGCGGCCGGGTACGCGGTGAACAGCACCTGGAAGCCCCGGTCGTAGACGTAGCCGTCGTCGCGGGCGCTCCGGACGCGGCCGCCGACCGTTTCCTCGCGCTCGAACAGCGTCACGTCGACGCCGGCGGTGGCGAGCCGTCGCGCCGTCACCAGCCCGGCGAGCCCGCCGCCGGCGACGGCGACCGTGGGTGTCGTCATGCGCCGGACTTGGGACGGGGGCTACAAAAATCGGGCCGGCGATCGGATCAGATCGGGCCCGATCCGGGGCCGTCACTGACGTGGGTTCCGATGAGCGACCGGTACTGGACGTTCGCAGGGAGCTCGCGGGCGTCGAACCAGCCGACGGCTTCGATACTGGAATCCCGGGCCTCCGCTTCGCCACCGATGTAGGGCCCGGCGAAGACGGCCTGCGCGACGGGATAGGGCTCGTCGCCGCCGTAGTGGAACTGGAGCAACTCCACCACCAGGAGGTCCGTCACGTCGCAGGTGACGCCCGTTTTTTCGCGAACCTCGCGCCGGGCGGTGTCGGCGGGGCGCTCGTCCGGTCGGCCCTCGCCCCCCGGCGGTTCCCACTCGATGGTGCCGTGATCGGCGTTCCGGAGCACGAGCACCTCGCTTCCCCGGGTGACGAGACACACCGCCGTCCACGGAAAGAGGTCGTCGGGGTGCTCGGGCGGCGCTTCGTCCAGCGCCGGCACCGTCCGTTCGCGCGTCGGAACCGTCCCCCACCGATCCGCGAGCGTCGCGCGGACGTCCGCCGTCCGGGCGTGCAGCTCGCGGCGGACCGCCTCGGGTTCCATAGTCGACCCTGTTCATTCCAGTGACATAAAACCGGGAGAAATGGTAGCGTACGAACGGTGGTGGATGGCCGCCGGCCGATCGGAGTCCGGGCGGTCTCTGCCCCGAGGCGTAGGACTTAGTTCCCGACCGTCCCAGTGTGGCCCATGGACACGACGGCGGCGTTCACCGGCCTGACCTGTGTGGACTGCGGGACCGAGTTCGATCCCGACGAAGCGACCCACCGCTGTCCGGAGTGTGGCGGCATCCTCGATCCGACCTACGAGGAGGATCGACTGGAAGTGTGGCGGGAGGACCTCGAGGCCCGCCCGTTCGACTCCATGTGGCGCTACGAGGAACTGCTGCCGTTCACCCGCGAGGCGGCCGTCACCATGGACGAGGGGGCGACCCCGCTCGTCGAGTGCCCGCAACTCGCCGACGAGATGGGCGTGGGCCGGGTGCTGCTCAAGGACGAGGGCCGCAATCCGACGGGCACGTTCAAGGACCGCGGCCAGTCGATGGCGGTGACGGCGGCCGTCCAGCACGGCGCGAGCGACGTGGCGCTCGCCTCGGCGGGCAACGCCGGACAGGCGGCGTCGGCCTACGCAGCCAGGGCCGATCTCGAATCGCACGTCTTCCTGCCCTCGCGGGCGGGGTTCACCAACAAGGCGATGGTCAACGTCCACGGCGGCGACCTCACGGTGGTCGGCGGGAACCTCACGGACGCCGGCGCGGCTTACGAGGACGCCATGGCGGACCACGACGAGTGGCACTCCGTCGCGACCTTCGTCACGCCCTACCGCCACGAGGGCAAGAAGACGATGTTCTACGAGATCGCCGAACAGCTGGACTGGGAGACGCCCGACGCCATCGTCTACCCGACCGGCGGCGGGGTCGGGCTGATCGGGATGCACAAGGCCGCCAAGGAGTTCCGCGACCTCGGACTGGTGGACGACCTCCCTGCCCTGTACGCCGCGCAGTCGGAGGGCTGTGCGCCGGTCGTCGAGGCCTACGAGTCGGGGGCCGACCGGCACGAGCCCTGGGAGCACCCGGACACGCTCTTCGGCGGGATCGAGGTGCCCGATCCGGGGGCGAGCCCGCTGATCCTGGACGCCATCCGGGAGAGCGACGGCGGTGCCGTCGCGACCGAGGACGACGAGATCCTCGACGCGGCGATCGCGGTCGCCCAGGGCGAAGGGCTCGAGATGGGTGCGACCTGCGCGGCCGCGGCCTCCGGGGCCTGGAAGCTCGCCAACGACGGTGAACTGGGTCCGGAAGACACGGTCGTCCTGCTGAACACCGGAACCGGGATCAAGGACGACGACGTTCTGCGGAGCCACCTGATGAGCAAGGGGGTCTGATACCGGCTCGGCACGCTCGCGGTACTCCGGGGCTGACACGGCGTCTCAGGGAGCCGGAAGACCTTTTCTCGCGGCTCGTGACGATCGATCATGGCCGACGAGTCGACCCACGACGACTTCGACTCGATCGCGGCGTTCTACGACGCGAAATACCGGGATCAGGACATCGGTGATCGGGACTTTTACCTGGAGAAGGCACGGGCCGCCGACGGCCCGGTGCTGGAGGTCGCCGTCGGGACCGGTCGGGTCTACCTCGACCTCCTCCGGGAAGGGATCGACGCCGACGGGTTCGACATCTCCGAGAACATGCTCGACGTCCTCCGGCGGAAGGCCGACGACGAGGGGCTCGATCCGACCGTCTGGCAGGGCGACATGACCGCGTTCGAGGTCGACCGCGAGTACGCCCTGGTGATCGTGCCGTTCAGGGCCTTTCTCCATCTCATCGACCTGGAGGATCAACTCGCCGCACTCGACCAGTTCCACGAGGCGCTCGCCCCCGGGGGCGAACTGGTCCTCAACGCCTTCGTCCCGAACTTCGAGGTCATCTGCGAGACGTACGGGAAGTGGACCGACGAGGAGTTCGAGCGCGACGGGAAACGCTACACCGTACGGTCGAAACAGGAAATCATCGACGAGGTCGACCAGGTGATGCTGGAGCACCAGCAGTACTACGACGCGGACGGCGATCTCGTCGACTCGGCGGAGTTCCGGCTCAAACTGATCACCAAGCGGGAGTTCGAACTCCTGTTCCGGGCGTCCCCCTTCGACGAGTGGACGGTCCAGGGCGGGTTCGACGGCGACGACCTGGAGACCTGGAACCAGGAGATGGTCTGGACGGCGACCCGGTGAGGTGTTCGGGTCGGTCGCCAGCCGACTCCGTCGCTCAGTCCCCCGTCGTCTCGACGGCGCCGATCGTTTCGACCTCGACGCCGCCGGAGAGTTCCGTGTTCGGGTACGGCATGTCGATCCCCTCGGCGTCGAAACGCTCCTTGACCGCCTCGACGAACCGTGCACGCACCCCGGCAGCGCTGCTTTCGTTCGGGTCGATCCAGACGCGTCCGGAGAGGACGACGGCCGAATCGCCCAGGTCGGCCACGGGAGCTGCCGGTGCCGGCTCGTCGAGCACCGCGTCGATCTTCGACCCTTCTTCCAGGATGGCCGTTCGCGCGGTCTCGACGTCGTCGTCGTACCCGATCCCGAAGCCGTAGGACAGTCGTAGCGTGTCGTTCGCCACGGGGTTCGTCACCGCCGTGTTGGCGAGGGCGCTGTTGGGAACCGTGACCAGCTCGTTGTCGAAGGTATCCAGCTTCGTCACGCGCAGTTGGATCTCCCGAACGACGGCGGCGTTTCCGTTCCACTCGATCCAGTCGCCGACTTCGAACGGTTCGTCCTGGATGATGAACACGCCGGCGACGAAGTTGGCGATGAGGTCCTGGGCGGCGAACCCGACGGCCAGCGCGAGGGCACCGGCCAGGGTCGCGAACGCGGCGAGGACGACCCCGAAGCCGGCGACCGTCGCGGCCAGCGCGACCGCGACGACTGCGGTCACCACGGTCGTCGTGCTCACGGCGAGGCCGACGATCGTTTCCTCGAAGCCCCGACGTTCGAGACCGGCCCGCACCGCCCGCGGCGCGAAGTACCTCCCGAGCAGGTAGATGAGCACGAAGACGACGACGAAGAGGGCGACCGTCGCCAGCGCGTCGATGACCGGCGGAACGTACGCTTCCGGATCCAGGTAGTCCTGCTGGAGTGGTATCGTGTTCCGAACTTGCTGGAGTGGTATCATGGTCCAACGCCCTAGAACCCGTCTTCGGATGAAAGTGTTTTCTCGTTTGAAGCTTGTGCTGGTGGTGAAAACTCCGGAAACGTGGCGTTACGGACGTTCTTGACCCTGGGGGCCTCCCCACCACCCGTCACGATAGTCGCTCCGGGCCTCGCCGTGAAAGGGATGGAGCGAACGGTGCAACGATTCCATTTGGATCCGAGAACACGCGTCCGAGTTCGCCGAGTACGATTCGGTGATTCCGGATCCCGGGGTGCGTGGACCTTGTCCGAGGAGCTACACGGTTCTGGAGGCGTGGATACGGGAACCACCAGGGAACGGGTGGTCGAGGACCAGTCGCTGCTCGACGCGGCCCGGAGCGCCGGTCCGTGGGTTCCCCGCCGACTGCCAGCAGGGGTGGTGCACCACCTGCGCGGCCGAATTGCCCGACGGCGAGGTCGACCAGTCGCTGGCCCGCCGGTATTTCGACGCCGACGAGGAGCCGGGCCTGATCCTCACCTGCGTGGCCAGGCCGCGTTCCGACTGAAGCGTACGGGTCCGTCAGCAGGACCGGACGCTCGACGACATCGCCGACCACGACCTCCCGCCGGGTCGATCGACGCGGTGGCGACCCGTGGCACCGGGGGCGTGTGAAACAGGCACGTCGGGCAGCATTTCGACCCGTCAGATATAAGGTTTAGATGCATCTAATTCGTGATGAGAATGCTAAGCGACGTCATGGAGGACTATCTGAAGGCGATCTACGAGTTGCAGGAGGACGCCGGCCCGCCGGTCTCCACTTCGCAGGTCGCCGGGTACCTGGACGTGACCCCGCCGACGGCCACCAGCATGCTCGAAAAACTCGCGGACAGGGGGTTCGTCGAGCGCGAGAAGTACGAGGGCGTCGAGTTGACGGAGGAGGGCGAGACCGTCGCCCTCGAGGTCCTCCGCCACCACCGGTTGCTCGAGTCCTACCTGACCGAACACCTCGATTACGACTGGAGCGAGGTCCACGACGAGGCGGACGTCCTCGAGCATCACATCAGCGAGGAGTTCGAGCGTCGCGTCGCGGAGGCCCTCGACGATCCCGACGTCGATCCCCACGGGGACCCCATCCCCGGCGAGGACCTCAGCCGCCCGGAGTGTGACGACTCGCGGTGTCTGTCCGAGGTCGGAGCCGACGAAACGGTCGAGGTCGTCCGCGTCCGCGACCGCGACGACGAGGAGCTCCGGTACCTCCAGTCGGCCGGCATCGCCCCGGGGACCGTGCTCCGCGTCGAGGAGGTCGCCCCCATCGGCATGATCGTCCTCGGGATCGGCGGGGAGACCCAGCACCTGCCCGAAGGGGTCGCCGAGACGATTCGGGTCCGTCCCGTCAGTAGCGACGACGCCTACGGGGCGCCCGAGGGGGTGTCCGAGCCGTGACGGGCTTTCTGGAGATCCTCGTCGCCGCGTTCGTCCTGCAGCTGTCGGTGTTGCCGGGGGAGAAGGTGCAGTTCATCATCGCCGGGCTCTCGACGAAGTACAACCCGTTCGTCGTCGTGGCGGCGGCCGGGTCGGCGTTCGCCGGGTGGACCGTCGTCGAGTTGCTGGTCGGCGAGGCCCTCATGCGGGTGTTGCCGGGCATCGTGCTCGACGGGATCACCGCCGGTCTCTTCCTGCTGTTCGCCTACTTGCTGTACCGGTCGGCGCCGGGCCGGGAGGCGGATCGGACGCTGATGGGCCAGGCGGAGACCGACGGCGGGGTCCTCGCGCTGTCGGGGTCGGAACTCGACGTCGCCCCGACGGTGTTCGGCCGGGAGGTCCCCGACCGGTTCGGCACGTTCCTCCCGATCTTCGCGCTGATGGCGACCGGGGAGTTCGGCGACAAGACCCAGCTCGTGACCATCGGGCTGGCCGCCCAGTACGGCGCCCATCCGGCGATCTGGGCCGGCGAGATGCTGGCGATCATCCCCATCAGCATCGCGAACGCGCTGTTCTTCCACCGGTTCTCCCACCGGTTCGACATGCGCAAGGCCCACTTCTTCGGCGCGGGGCTGTTCGCGTTCTTCGGCCTCGACACCGTGCTGGCGATCACGACGAGCATACTCCCCGGGGAGTCGTTCTCGATCTGGGAAACGATCGTCGGCGCGGTCACCGACCTGCTCGTGCTGGCGCTCTGAGTCCCGGCGTTTGCCGAAGGAGACAGGTTTTTGCTCCCACCTCCGTCACGGCCCTACGATGGCGAACCTCCTCGTGTCCGCCGTCTCGGGCGTCGTCTTCGGGCTGGCCCTCGCCGCTCCGCCCGGGCCGATGAACGCCGTCATCGCCGAGGAGAGCGTGGTCCGGGGCTGGCGGGCCGGCTTCGAGGCGGGTCTGGGCGCGGCGACGGCCGACGTCGCGTTCTTCGTCCTCGCGTGGTTCGGCGCGGTCGCCGTGGTGGACCGCGAGCCGACGATCCGCGCGGCGATGGTCGGCGTGGGCGGCGTCCTGATGCTGTACTTCGCGTACGGCGCCGCCCGCGACGCGGTCTCCCGGAGTACCTTCGTCTCCGTCGGGGACGAACCGGGGACGTCGAAAGGGTTCCGCAAGGCGTTCGCCCTGGCGCTGACGAACCCTTACCAGATCGTTTTCTGGCTGACGATCGGCGTGGGCCTACTCCAGCCGGGGACGCTCGACGTCCTCGCGCACGCGCCGTACGTCGGCGAGTCGATGGGGGGCGTCCTCGTCGTCACGACTGGCAGTCCCGCCCTGTTGATCGGGTTCTTCGCGGGCATCGGCTGCTGGATCGTCGGGTTCCCCGCGGCGCTGGTCGGTGCCGGGCGGCGGCTGGACGCCTTCGCGCCGACGGTCGCCGCGCTCAGCGCGGTCGTGCTGGCGGGGTTCGGCCTGCTCTTCCTCGCCGACGCGGCCGGGACGCTCGGGCTCGTTTAGGGTCCCTCCCTGCTCCACTCCTCGTCCAGCGCGGCGACCTCGGACTGGAGCCACTCGCGGAACCACTTGACGCGCTTGAGCCGCTGGTGGGCGATGCTCTCGGCCGTGTCGCTGTGAATGCGGGCGGCGTGGTCCTTGCCCCGCTCGAGGACGCGGTCGATCATCTCGGCGGCGTCCATGTGGGTCCTGGCCTCGTAGCCCATCCGCAGGAGCATCAGTACGGTCCCGTTCGCGCCGACCTTGTCCAGCAGGTCGGCCTCGACGAGACACTGGGTTTCCCGGGGCAGATCCCGGATGTCGCCCTGGTAGGAGTGGTCCCGGACGGACTGGCACACCTCGTCGACGAACGACTCGGGGAAGTCACCGTGCGATTCCAGGTACTCGCGGGCGATCCGGGCGCCCTCGTCCGCGTGGACGTCCTGATCGGCGTCGAGTTTGGCGACGTCGTGAAACAGGGCGGCCACCTTGGTCACGTCCGGATCGCCACCCTCCCTTCGAGCGATGTGCTCGGCGAGGTCGACCACGTTGCGGATGTGGTTGTACCGGTACTCGGCGGAGTGCCAGGGGTACCATCGCATCCGCCCACCCTCGTCCTCGTTTTCCACGCTGGCGGCGAGATACTCGCGCACGAACTCGGCCATTCGCTCGAATTCCTCGTCCGTCACCCCGGTTTCCTTTATCTCGACGCCCACAGAAGATCACCACCGACGAACGTGCTCTCGATCATGTCGTCTAGAGACAGGGCAGTTCGACTCTTTAGACTTACGTTAAAAACGTTTACTCGTCGGCCGACCGGCTGACCGGGCGATTTCCCCCCGGAAAGCCGCGGTCACGTCGGGCGATCGCCGGGACTGCCGGCGGGTCGGGCGGACCGACGGGCGGGACCCGAGTGCGGTTCCGTCCCACGGGCGACGACTTAAGTGGATTCGCGTCGTTCCCACGCGACGTGACCGAAGAACGCTTTCTCGAGGATTCAGCCGAGCGCGAGTTCGAAGCGACGGTCGAGCGCGTCGTCGACGACCGGGTCGTCCTCGACGGCACCGCCTTCTATCCGGAGGGCGGCGGGCAGCCGGCCGATCGGGGGTGGCTACGGACCGAGGACGGTCGCGAGTGGCGCGTGACCGACGTCCAAAAGAAGGACACGATCTACCACCACCTCGACGGCGAACCGCCGGCCGCGGGGACGGCGGTCGTCGGCGAACTCGACTGGGACCGGCGCTACGCCCACATGCGCTATCACACGGCCCAGCACCTGCTTTCGGCGGTCGTCCTCGACGAGTACGGCGCGATGACCAGCGGGAACCAGCTGTACGCCGACCGGGCCCGGATCGACTTCGAGTACGACCGGTTCACGGACGCGGATCTCGACGCCATCGAGGCGCGGGTGAACGAGTTGATCGAGGCGGCTCACCCGGTCCGGTGGTACGAGATGGACCGCGAGCGCGCGGAGGCGGAACTGGACACCGACCGCACCAGGATCGACCTCCTCCCCGACTCGATCAGGGAGCTTCGAATCGTGGAGATCGGTCCGGCGGACGACCCGTACGATCGGGTCGCCTGTGCCGGCACGCACGTCGAGAACACCGAGGAGTGCGGCGAGTTCGCGATCGTGGACCGGGAGACGAAGGGCGCCGACGAGGAGCGCCTGACCTTCGAGTTGTCCTGATCGCGGTGCGCGTCTACGGGCGTCCGGCGGGGCACGCGGGGCGCACACCGACGCTGGGTTTTTACACGCCGTACCGGTTACGGGTGGCCATGCGAATCCGTCAGGTCATCCCGAAGGACGCCATTCCGAGCGTCGACGACCCGGACTTTCGCCGCGTGGACGCCTACGACGGCGAACCGGACGACGACGTGATCGTCGTGGACGGCGACCCGTCGCGGGCCTATCCCTTCCGATACCTCGACTTCCACGAGGTCGTCAACGCCGAGCGGGACGGCCACCCGATCGCGGTCACGTGGTGTCCGCTCTGCGGGACCGCCGTCGCCTACGACCGGGTCGTCGACGGCCGAACGCTTACGTTCGGGGTGTCGGGCAAGCTGGTCAAGGACAACCTCGTGATGTACGACCGGGAGACCGACAGCCTGTGGCGGCAGTCGACCGGGGCGGCCATCGACGGGCCGATGGACGGCGCGACCCTGACGACCCTGCCGGCCTGGGTCACGACGTTCGAGCGGTTCCGGGACGCCCGGCCGGCGGGTCGGGTGCTCGCCCCGCCCGGCGGCGAGAGCGAGGCGAGCGGTCCCGGTGCGGACCCGGAACCGATCGACTACGACGAGGACCCCTACCGTGAGTACGTCGAGAGCGACGGATACGGCCTCCGGGCACTCCATGGCGGCGAGTCGCGCGAGTGGGAGCGGACGGATCTCGATCCCAAAACGATCGTGATCGGCGTGGAAGCGGCCGGGGCGGCGCTCGGGTTCCCCCGGCCCGCCGTGGAGGGTGCCGGCGGCGTCGTCATGGCTCGCGTCGGTGACCTGGCCGTCGTCGTCTTCGCCACGCCGGACGGCCTGCACGCCTTCGAGGACCCCGGCCACGAATTCCGACCGGCGGAAGCCGAGGGGCGGTTCCGGGCCGACGGGACGACCTGGGACGGTTCGACCGGCGAGGCCGCGGACGGCCGGAGCCTCGACCGGGTGCCGACCATCCGGACGTTCGCGTTCGCCTGGCAGGACGACCACGGCCCGGACGGGTTCTTCCAGCGGGAGTAGCGGGGACGAGCGATCGCCGAAACTGTTTTGCGCTGGGGCCCGAATCCAAGAGCCAACTGGTTCATGAACTGGCTCGAGGATCTATTGGTTCCGCTGATCGCCGTCGTGACCCTCCCGATCGGGATACTGCTGTTCGTCGTCGACTTGGAGGTGTTCGCGCTGGCGACGTTCGTGGTCGGCTGGTTCCTCCTCGTCCCCGTCCTGGCCATCCTCGGCGACGCCCTGTCGACAGAGACACCCGAATCGGCGACCGACGAGGACCCGCTCGAAGTGCTCCGGGAACGATACGCCAAGGGAGAGATCAGCGAGTCGGAGTTCGAGCGCCAGGTCGAGCGCCTCCTCGCGACGGAGGAGGTCGACGTGGGGGACCCTTCCGCCGTCGAGGACGTGCTGGACGCGAACGACGAGACGGTCGAACGATCGTACGACCGCGAACGCACGCGGCGGTGACGGACGGCGATCACGGACCGCCTCCCTCCGGTCGTTGCCCCGATAGACGACGGGTATTTTCGCTACTCCGCACGTGAACCGCTATTCGCGTTACGGGGCTGATCGAGTAGACGGTTCTCGCCCCCCTCGACGACCCGTGCTGCCCTTCTCTCTGGCTCAATCGCTGCGGTCCGATCCGCCGCCCTCGCGAATCCGGACGAAAAGTCCTCCGAGCAGCCCGCCGCCGTCGTTCGCTCCCTCCTCCTTGGCCGCCCGTTGGCGTCGGCGGACGGCCTCCCGCTTCTCGTGGGCCCGGGTCGCTCCAGACGGTGCGTCCCCCGGTTCACAGTACCGTCCGCGACAGTTCTGCGTCATTGTCCACTGTGAAGGGTGTTGTCCGACCGATTTCAATCCTCGTTTATCGACGCCGGTAGGGTAGTGTTCAGATGAGGATTCAGTGTGGGGGTACCGAGGCTGAAAACATTCACCAGTCCCGCCCTGTGGCTCGTTACGCGTGGTTCGAGGGAGCTTCGCTCGCTCATCATCCCGAAAGACGCGAAAGGTCTGCCGAAGGACTTCGACCGCGTTCCGTTCTGCTCGCATCGCCAGGGTTTCCGGAAGTCGTTCTGTCTCTCGATGCGTCAATTACTGGCTGTTTGGATAGCTTACCATTGCTCTTCGACTGGCGCTAATCGGAACACCGCCCTCCGTTCTATCCAAATGATTTTAAACGAGTCGCTGATCAAGGTCGGCACATGCAACGGCGATTAAGCTCACACCTCCCGACGATTATGGGGAGCGTGGTTATCGCCCTGGGAGCGAGTATAGCTGGCTTGTATTCATTTCGGGGAGATACTCCGATCGTGATGTTCGGGTTTTTGTTGTTCATCCTGGGATACCGACTCTCTCAGGTCGGTATCGCGGGGATACTCAGGCTGGAGGCTACCGACGGGAACGGATTGAGTTCGGTATCGAGAGGCATTTTACTCATCGTCGGCTGGATCGGTATCGCATTCGGCGTGACCCTATTTTCACAGACCATCCTTTCTCCGAGTGTGTCTAACGCGGTCTTCTCCGGTGTTTCAAGTATCGGCGGATACATGTGCGCACACGTGG
>Ga0207797_1002555_pt1 | contig 12585 bp, 8 predicted proteins | sample PRCRCaboRojoPR_6_FD_187275 | JGI IMG/M metagenome (GOLD analysis project Ga0207797, IMG submission 187275) | Marine sediment microbial community from Cabo Rojo, Puerto Rico - PR CR 10% Liquid 1 (SPAdes) | ecosystem: Environmental > Aquatic > Marine > Coastal > Sediment | place: Cabo Rojo, Puerto... | reverse complement strand
GGCGACCCGGCCGAAACGTGCAAAAAATCAACAGCTTGAAGCATTTTTGCATATAAAAAAATTCAAGCATCGCATGCTTGAACTTTAGCTGATCTTGCTGCCGGGCTGGACAGCGCCTGCCGGCTCAATGAGCTGCAGGCCCCCTTGATCGTGGACAGCCAGGAGCATGCCATGGGAGGTGTAGCCTTTGATCTTCCGAGGCTTGAGATTGGCCACGATGACCACCTGCCGGCCCGCCAGCCACTCCGGATCGAAATGCTCGGCCAGTCCGGCCACGATCTGCCGCGTGTCGCCGCCGAGATCGACCTCCAAAAGAAGCAGCTTGTCCGCCTTGGGGACCTTGGACGCAGACAGAACCGTCCCAACGCGCAGATCGAGCCTTTGGAAGTCGCTGAAGTCCACGGGCTCACCATTCTCCTGGCCCACCGCCTGGCCGGCATCGCGCCCCTGGGCCGTCCCTGCCGAGGCCTTGCTCTGAGAGACCTCCCGACGCGGAAAGAGATTGGAACGCTTGGCCACTGGAGTACCCGGAGGAATGGGCCGCCATTGGCTGATCTCGCCGCGGAGATCCGCTTGTTCTGGGACTAGGCTCTGCCCGAGCTGCTCGAGCATGTTCTCGGAGGCCTCCGGCATGACCGGCCAGAGGGCCAGGGCCGCTTTGCGCAAGCCCGCGGCCACCGTAGCCATGACTGTCTTCAGGCGCTCGGTCTGGCCGTGCTTGTTCAGGCTCCAGGGGGCTGTCGTATCGATGTACTTGTTCAGGCTCCGGATGAAATCCCACAGGGATTGCAGCCCCCGGGAAACCCGGAACTCACTGAAGTCCTCCACATAGGACCTCAGGGCTTTCTGCCCAGCCTGCCTCAGCTCGAGCTCCTGGCTGGCCGGCTGGCCCTCCTCCGGAACGGTCCCACCGCAGTACTTGTGCAGCATGGACAGGGAGCGGTTGAACAGGTTGCCGAGATCATTGGCCAGATCGGCGTTGAAACGGGCCACCAGGGCCTCCTCGGAAAAGCTGCCGTCATGGCCGAACTGCATCTCCCGCAGCAAGAAGTAGCGGAAGGCGTCCAGGCCGTACTTCTCCCGCATGGCCAAGGGCTCGACCACATTGCCCAGGCTCTTGGACATCTTGGCTTCCTCCACGGTCCAGTAGCCGTGCACGCGCAGCCCCCGGTACGGCTGAATGCCTGCGGCCTTGAGCATGGTCGGCCAGAATATGGCGTGGGGCTTGATGATGTCTTTGGCCACCAGGTGCCGGGCTTCCGGCCAGAAGAGCTTGAAGCGTTGCCCGTCCGGCCAGCCCAGGGCGGAGACGTAGTTGATCAGGGCATCGAACCAGACATAGGTGACGTAGTCTGCGTCGAAGGGCAGCTCGATGCCCCAGGTCAAGCGGGTCTTCGGTCTGGAAATGCACAGGTCGTCCAGGGGCTCGCGGAGCATGGACAGAATCTCCCGCCGGTACTGGTCAGGCTGGATGAAGTCCGGGTGCTGCTCAATGTACTCTTTCAGCCAATCCTGATACTTGGACATCCGGAAGAAGTAGTTCGACTCCCGTATATAGGTCGGCGCCTTCTGATGGTCCGGGCAAAGGCCCTCCTCGAGCTCCTTCTCCGTGTAGAAGCACTCGCAGCCAAAGCAGTAGTACCCTCCGTACTCCCCGTAGTAGATGTCTCCGTTGTCGTAGACGGTCTGCAGAAAGGCCTGGACGGTGCGGATATGGTAGGCCTCGGTGGTGCGCACGAAATCGTCGGTCTCCACTCCCAGCCTGGGCCAAAGATCCCTGAACTGGCGGCTGACCGCATCGACATACTCCTGGGGTGCCTGTCCGTTCTCCTCGGCTGCCTGCACGATCTTGTCTCCGTGCTCGTCCGTGCCGGTCAAAAAGAAGGTTCTTTCGCCCAGGATCCGGTGCACTCTGTTGACGCTGTCGGCCAGGATGGTCGTGTAGGCGTGTCCCAGATGGGGCTGTGCATTGACATAGTAGATCGGAGTGGTCACGTAGAAGGTCTGCACGAGCTGCCTCCCGAAGGACAGTGGTTGCCCGCCCTAAAAAAAGGCCCCGGCTGCCATGCTGAGGCCTATCGGGTTTGATCACTTCTTCTTGGCTCGGCCCTTTTTCCTACTGGGCCGGGAACCCCGGCCGGAGCCTTCGCTCTTGCTCCTGCGCCGGCCCCGGCGCTTGGTGGCTCGTTTCCGCGAAGGCTGCTGCTGAGCCTCCCCTTCGCTCTCGGCTTGAGCAGGCTGTCCGCCAGACTGGTCCGCCTCTTTCGACTGCGAGCCGTCCGGCTCTGCAGCCGCAACGGTCTCGGGCTGCTTCGCATCGGATCCGCCGAAGCGCTTCTCCTCGGTCAGCTCAGTCGCCTGCCCCTCGCGGTTCAGCTCCCTGAGCTCAGCCCATTCGACCAGGGATATCTCCCGCTCCTCCCCTTCGGGATCGCCGATGACCAGGGAGTCGCGGAACATATTGGCCCGCAGGACCTTCACCTCGCCGATGGAGGTGGTGTACTTCTTGCCGATCTTGGGGCAGCGCTTCTGGAAATCGGCGTAGTTCTTCCTCTCGAAGTTGAGACAGCAGAGCAGGCGGCCGCAGGCCCCTGATATCTTGGCCGGGTTCAAAAAGAGCTGCTGCTCTTTGGCCATCTTGATAGTCACCGGCTCGAACTTGCGCATGAACTGGTGGCAGCAGCAGACCCTGCCGCAGCTCCCAATGCCGCCAAGGATCTGGGCTTCATGGCGGACACCGATCTGTCTGAGCTCGATCCGGGTCCGGTACTTGCTGACCAGGACCTTGACCAGCTCACGGAAGTCGATGCGGGCTGGTGCGGTGAAAAAGAAGACGATCTTGCTCTGGTCGAAGCGGACCTCCACATCGACCAGCTTCATGTCCAGCTCGAACTTCTGGATCTGCTCAAAGCAGAAGGTGAAGGCCTGGCGGGACAGCTCCTCGTTCTCACGGACGATCAGGAAGTCTTCCTCGGTGGCCACCCGCTGCACTGCCTTGAGTGACTCGGGGTCGATGCCTTCCGGCGCCTCGCTTCGGACATCGGCGACCTTGGCCAGGCCGAGGCCCTCGTCCGTAGAGACGATGACGTGCTCGTTGGGGGAAAGGACGAATGGGTTGGCGAGAAAGTAGTATATCTGACCGTGTTCCTGAAACTTCACTCCGACATATTGGCTCATATATACAATAACCCGTTCAGCACGGTTCGTGCTTTGATCACCCGAGAGGCCCGGCAGCTGCCGGCATGTCTACGAAGCACCCGATAGCAGGGCCTTCTCGAGGGCTGTCCCATCCGAGCACTGCTTCAGGGTAGGGCAGCCTGTTCATGGAGGCCGGAGGGCATCCGGCCCGATTATACCGTGGCCATGAGCTCCTTGAACTTCTGCAGGGCCCGGCCGATTCCGGACGGATCGTTGCCGCCGGCCTGGGCCAGGTCTTGCCGGCCACCACCGCTGCCGCCGACCTCGCCGGCGATCTGCTTGATGAGCTCCGGCGCGGTGACCCGCTGCTGGAGCTCCTGGCTGACATGGAGCAGGAGCATGGCCTTGTTCTCGTTCTTCGCCGCCAGGAGGATAGCGCTGCCGGAAAAGCGGGTCCGCAGATCATCCATAACCGATCTGAGGCCCTTCATGCCGGAGCTGGGAGGCAAGTCGAGCTCGGCTGCCAGAATCTGCCGGCCGCCGACCTCCTCGGCCTCACGGAGGAGATCGCGCCGGCCACCGGCGGCCTGCTGCGCCTCCAGCTGCTCTTTGTCCTTGAGAGCCGTCCTGAGCTGCTCCTGGAGCTCCTCAATCCGATCCGGGACGTTCTCCGGCTGGGCCTTGAGCAACGAACCGGCCTGAGCCAAGAGGTTGCGCTGCTCCTGGAAGTGCCGCAGGCTGTTCCAGCCCGTGGCTCCCTCGATCCGGCGAATGCCTGAGGCGATCCCGGCCTCAGACAGGATGCAGAAGCTTCCGATCTGGCCTGTGGCTGATAGATGCGTCCCGCCGCAAAGCTCCTTGGACACCCCCGGGACCTCGACGATGCGCACTTCGTCGGCGTACTTTTCTGAAAACAGGGCCACGGCCCCTTCCTGCTTGGCCTGCTCAAAGGGCATCCACCGGCTGCTGACCGGGATGTCGGCCATGATGGCCCGATTGACCTCCTCTTCCACCCGGGCGACCTGCTCCTGGCTCATGGGCTCTATATGGGTGAAGTCGAAGCGCAGCCTCTCAGGGCTGACCAGGGAGCCAGACTGGTTGACGTGCTCGCCCAGCTCCTTGCGCAGGGCGGCGTGGAGGAGGTGGGTGCAGGTATGGTTCCTGGCCGTGGCGGCCCGCTGTCCCTCGTCGACGCGGAGGTTGACCTCCTGGTCCGTCTCCAGCCTGCCGTTCTCGACCACGGCCACATGAACGATAAAGTCCTGGGCCGGCTTGAGGGCGTCGACCACCTTGGCCATGCCCGTATCCGAGAGCATATGTCCGGTGTCACCGACCTGCCCCCCGCCTTCGCCGTAGAACGGGGTCTTGGCCGTGATGACGTAGGCCCGCTGCCCGGACTCGGCGCTCTGCAGCGTATGCCCATGCCTGTCCATCAAGGCCACCACCCGGCTAGAGACCTGCAGGCCCTCGTAGCCGACAAAGGCGGTGCGCATGCCCGACTCCAGGAGCTCGGAGAACTCGCCGGCCAGATCGATCTCGCCGCTGCCGGCCCAGGCGGCCTTGGAGCGCTTGCGCTGACTCTGCATGCGCTCGTCGAAGCCGGCCTCGTCGACCTGAAAGTCCCGCTTCTCGGCCAGGTCTCTGACGATGTCCACCGGGAAGCCAAAGGTGTCGTAGAGCTTGAAGATGACCTCGCCCGGCACGGCCATCTCTCCGGAGGCGGCCAGCTTGTCCAGCTCCTCCTCGAGCATCTTCAGGCCCTTGTCCAGGGTCTTGTTGAAGTTCTCCTCCTCCTGGCGGACCACCTTGGCGATGAAGTCCTCGGACTTCTTCAGCTCCGGGTAGGCGTGGCCCATCTCCCCGATCAGCTGGCCGCAGGCCTCGTATAGGAATGGCTCGGTCAGCCCCAGGAAGCGCCCGAATCGGTAGGCCCGGCGGATAAGCCGCCTGAGGACGTATCCGCGGCCCTCGTTCGAGGGCAGGATACCGTCAGCGATCATGAACGGGGCGGCCCGGGAGTGGTCGGCGATGACCCGCAGGGCGGTGTCCACCTCAGGGTCGCGTTTGTACTCCACTCTGGCTTTGTAGGCCATGGACTGGATCAGGCCTGAAAAGAGGTCGGTGTCGAAGTTGGAGTAAACTCCCTGGCAAACCGCCGCAATGCGCTCCAAGCCCAGGCCGGTGTCGATGCTCGGCTTGGGCAGCGGCGTGAGCTCACCTGACTCGTCCCGGTTGTACTGCATGAAAACGAGGTTCCAGATCTCCAGGTAGCGGTCGCACTCGCAGACCCCGATCTCACAGTCAGGCCCGCAGGCCATGTGCGAGCCCTGGTCGATGAGCACCTCAGAGCAGGGACCGCACGGGCCGGTATCGCCCATGGCCCAGAAGTTCTCGTCCTCGCCCAGCCGATAAATGCGCTTCTTGGGGATGCCGGTGACCTTCTGCCAGAGCTCCTCGGCCTCGTCGTCATCCTCAAAGACCGAGACGTAGAGCCGCTCCTTGGGCAGCCCCAGCTCACGGGTCAGAAAATCCCAGGCATAGGCGATGGCCTGCTCCTTGAAGTAGTCCCCGAAGGAGAAGTTGCCCAGCATCTCGAAGAAGGTGTGGTGCCTGGCGGTCCGCCCGACGTTCTCCAGGTCGTTGTGCTTGCCGCCGACCCGGAGGCACTTCTGGGAGGTCACGGCCCGATTGTATCCCCGCTTCTCCTGGCCCAGAAAGACCTTCTTGAACTGGACCATGCCGGCATTGGTGAACAGCAGGGAGGGATCGTCCTTGGGCACCAGGGGGGAGCTGGGGACAATCTGATGCCCGTAGCGGGCAAAGTAGTCCAAAAACGACCTGCGGATTTCAGCGGCGCTTATCAAGGCTGACTCCTCGTGTCTTTGTGCCTCAGCTGCTTTGCTCCTGCTGCTCGCTCTCTTCAGAAGCTTCCGGGGCGGCCTTCAGGCCGAGGTGCTCCAGAAGCCTGTCCTCGATGGCCTGACGGATGTCCGTGTTCTCCTGGAGAAAGGCCCGGACATTCTCCTTGCCCTGGCCCAGCCGCTCGGAGCCGAAGGCGTACCAGGAGCCGCTCTTCTCGACGATGCCGTGCTGCACGCCGAGGTCCAGGAGCTCTCCCTCCCGAGAGACGCCGGTTCCGTAGAGGATGTCGAACTGGGCCTCGCGAAAGGGCGGGGCGACCTTGTTCTTGACCACCTTGACCTTGACCCGGTTGCCGTAGACCTCGTCCTTATCCTTGAGGGTCTGGATCTTGCGGATGTCCAGGCGCATGGAGGAGTAGAACTTCAGGGCGTTGCCGCCGGTGGTCGTCTCGGGGTTGCCGTACCCGGTCATGCCAATCTTCATACGGATCTGGTTGATGAAGATGACCGACGTCTTCGACCGATGGATCGAGCCGGTCAGCTTGCGCATGGCGTGGGACATGAGCCTGGCCTGCCCGCCCACCTGGGTCTCGCCCATGTTCCCTTCCAGCTCGGCCTGAGGGATGAGCGCGGCCACGGAGTCGACCACGATGACGTCGATGGCTCCGGACCGGACCAGGAGATCGCAGATCTCCAGGGCCTGCTCCCCGTAATCCGGCTGCGAGATGAGCAGCTCGTCGGTCTTCAGCCCAATGCGGCCCGCATAGCTGACATCCAGGGCGTGCTCCGCATCAACGAAGGCCACGGTCCCGTTTCGCTTCTGGGCTTCAGCCAGGATCTGCAGAGCCAGGGTCGTTTTGCCCGAGGACTCCGGGCCGTAGATCTCGATGACCCGGCCCCGCGGTATGCCCCCGACTCCCAGGGCCAGGTTCAGCCCGATGGAGCCGGTCGGGATGCTCGGGACCGACTGATGGGCATCGTCCGAGAGGAACATGACCGATCCCTGACCGTACTTGCGCTCTATGGTGGACAGGGCGGTCTGCAGGGCCTCCTTGCGGAGGTCCTGGTTGGATTGCGTCGCTTTCTTGGCCATTGTTGTCTCCGGGGGCTCCTTGACCCGGCCAAGGAGCCGAGAGTTTCCAGTTTTTGAGTATTCTGCCGGGCTATGCGCCTGGAAAACGCTTCTGCCCGGCTGTCCCGGGAAGCAGTGAGGCAGATCCTGCTGCTCCGCGGGCAGTGTTCCGTTTCGGACGGAACCGAATCATTCATATCAAATCGCCGGCCCGAGGGCAACACGTGGCCTTGCCCGAATCAAGCGGTTATTGTAGGCTCAATGGTCATGCAGAGCACATACGATTGCCTGGCCCTCTTCTCCGGGGGGCTGGACTCCATCCTGGCCTGCAAGACCGTTCAGGCTCAAGGCCTGCGGGTCTTGGCCGTTCACTTCTTCAGCCCATTCTTCGGTGGCCAGGGCACGGCCGAACGCTGCCGGACCCTCTACGGCCTCGACGTGCTGCCGGTGGACATCAGCCAAGCCTTCGTGGACATGCTCGCCTCCGGACCTCCTCGAGGCCTGGGCAAGCATCTGAACCCCTGCCTGGACTGCAAGGTCCTCATGCTGACCAAGACGCGGGAGCTCCTGCAGAGCTTCCAGGCCGAGTTCATCATCTCCGGCGAGGTGGCCGGGCAACGGCCCATGTCTCAACGGCGCGATGCCCTGCGGTCCATCAGCCGGGAAGCCGGTGTGGAGGAGCTCCTGCTTCGCCCCCTCTCAGCCGGGGTGCTTCCAGCCACGCCCATGGAGAAGCGCGGCTTGGTGGATCGCAGCCGCCTCCATTCCATGCAGGGCCGCGGCCGGAAGCCCCAGCTTCGACTGGCCGAAGCCTTTGCCCTGCCTGAAATCCCTACTCCAGCAGGGGGTTGTTTGTTGACCGATCCGGAGTCGGTTCGCCGCTTCGCCCCACTGTTCCTGCACCTCGAAAAGCCCACGGTCCAGGACTTCGCTCTGGCCTGTCTCGGTCGGCAATACTGGGCTGACGACCATTGGCTGACAATTGGCCGAAATAAAGGGGACAACGCCGCCCTGGCCGAGATGGTCCAGAAAGGGGACATCCTCTTCAAGCTCGCCGAGCACCCCGGTCCAGTGGCCATCGGCCGGCAGATCGGGGAGCCGTGGCCTGTGGCGGTCGTTGAAGACGCGGCCGCCTTCCTGACCGGCTTCTCCAGCAAGGCCAAGAAGGCGGCGGCTCCGGTCAGAGTCAAGGTCGGACGCGAGGGGGACATCCGCGAAGTGTCGGTCGTTCCCGGCCGAGAGCCGCGGCAGGCCTGGAGGGAGCCCGATCAGGAGCTGATTCCGCTGGTCAAAAGCCGGCTTACGGCCCGGAGCCGCTGAGCCTCTGCTCGATCTGGCGACCGCTGAGCCATCTGCTGACCAGGCCTTTCTCCCAAAGGTACTTGCCTATGGCCTCGGTACCGGTCAGCCGGATCTGCCGCCCCGGCTCCTCGCGGGCGATGAGCAGTGGGATGCCCGCGTAGCCTCTGGACTGGAAGAAGGCCCTGGCCTTGCGGACGCTCTGACTGAGCCCCTCTGGCACCGGACCGCCGGCTCCCTGGTCTTCGGTCTGCTTGATGCGCAGGAGCTCCAGAAAAACGTTGGAGCCCTCCGGCTCCGTTGCCTTGACAGCCTTGGCCAGCCTGGCCAAGTCCTGTCCTCCGGTGTCTATGCTGACGAAATGCCAGTGAGCGCTCCAGGGCCGGCTCAAGGCCAGGTTGGCGAAGACCTCGCTGCAGTGCGAGCAGTGCAGGCTGAAAAAGAGGTACAGCTCCGGGGACGGCCCGCTTTGCGTGGCCCGGCGCTCCAGAAAGTCCGTCTCCTGGAGCTGGACGTTTTGAGGCTGCAGCTGAAGAGCTCCCGGGGCGGCCGTTGCGGCCAAAAAAATGCACAGGCAGAGCAGCGCCAGCGGCAACGAACGCCGGCGCCACGCCAGGGCGGCGCTGCTTAAGAGGAGCAGCCCGGACACAGTCAGGCAGAGCCAGCAGATGACCTCGAAACCGCTGAACTGGTAGCCGAGCAGTGCGCCCTCGAAGGCCAGCCCGACCAAGAGCCCTGCCCCGACCAGCTGCCAAAGGATTTCGCCTCCCCGCCGTTCAGCTGCCGAGACGCCAATGAGGATGGCCCAAAAGAAGATGGCTCCGAGGAGGACCAAATAATCCTCCTGGAAGCGCAGCGATTCCCCGACCAGCTCGCAGGACTGTGCCGAGCAGAGGCTGGCGCCTTTGACCGCCTGAAGGAGGTACTCGACGCTCAAGCCCAGGGCGCTGGCCAGGAGAACCATCCGGAGCGGCAAGCCCCGAATCAGCTCAGTGCGCATCCCTTTCCTCCACCTCAGATTCGTCACTCCGAATCCCTTCAGATTCCGTTCCCTGCTCTCTGCCTGGCCGGTAGCTCGACTGCTTGATCTCGGGCGCCCCCGCGGTCTCGTGAGAGGATTCAGCCGCCTCCTGGGTCGCCTGGGTCAGCTCGGCCAGATTGATGTTCCAGACGCTTTGGGCAGCGGACTCCTCCAGGCCACGGAAGAAATGGTCCACACCGGCATAGACGCTAGCCGAGCATTCAATGCCGACCCGTTCGTCCTGGTAGGCGCGAAAGTCTCGGAGGAACTCCAGACAGGTCGCCTTCTGGGGTGAGACGCTCAAGGTATAGCCTTCGTCCTCGCCGCTTTCGGTCTTGGCCGCATAGCCGAGGCTGCTGACGACGAACATGAGCTGATTGACCAGCTTGACCGGAATCTCCTGATGTTCAGCCAGCTCGCGGACGCCCACCGGTCCCCCCCGCCCCAGGAAGCGCCCGGTCAGGATCACCACCAAGGACAAGGCCAGCCGTTCCTTCAGCTCGAGGCTGAACTTCCCCAGACGTCCCTCCTTGGGTCCACTCCCGGCGTTTTCCAGGCAGAAGCCGACCTCGGCCCCGAAAAGCACAATGATCCAGCTGATATAGACCCAGATCAAAAAGAGCGGTACCTGGGCGAAGCTGCCGTAGATGGCGTTGTACTTGCTCACGCCGATCTGGTAGGTCAGAAAGGTTTTCTGCACCAGCTGCCAGATGACCCCGGCCACGAGAGCTCCGCTTAGACAGCTCTTCCAGCTGACCCGCGTGTTGGGCATGAACTTGTACATGAAGAAGAGGGCCAAGGCAACGAAAAAGAAGGGCAGCAGCTTCAGCAGGAAGACATAGACCGAGCTGAAGACCGAGACCGAGAGAATGGCCTGGACCAGCTCGAAGCTCTGCATCGAGGCGGTGAAGCTGATGGCCACGATGACCAGGAGCGGGCAGACCAGCGTCACCGAAAGGTAGTCAGCAAACTTGCGGCTGAAGCTGCGCTGGGACCGAACTCCCCAGATGGTGTTCAAGGTGCGCTCAATCGTGCCCAGCAGGGTAAACACGGTGATCAGCAGGATGGCCACGCCCAGCGCACCCAAGGTTCCCACGTCGGTGCGATTGATATAGTCGGTAATGTGCTCGACCACCTGGTGGCGGCCTGCAGACATCTCCAGAAGGAAGGTCTGCATGTACTTGGAGTTCTGAAACCCGAAGCCTTTGGAGATGGAAAAGGCCACAGCCAAAAAGGGCACGATGGACAGGGCCGTCGTGTAGGTCAGGGCCGCGGCCCGCAACAGGCACTGATCGGCCTGGAACGAACGCAGCAGGAAGACGAGCCAGGCCATGGCCCGCCTGGAGATCGTGCGCAGCATGACACTCGACTCCTTAACCGTGCAGGGACCGTCCGAGGGCCTTCCAGGCCATCTCAGGCATGATCTCCGACAGGGTCGGGTGCGGATGGATGGTCCCGGCGATATCCTCGACCCCCGCCCCCAGATGCAGGGCCAGGGTCCCTTCGGAGATGAGCTCGGTGGCTTTCGGCCCGATCAAGTGGACACCGAGCACTTTCCCGTTGAGATCGTACACGATTTTGCCCTGTCCGGCAATTTCGCCCGCTGCCTGCGCCTTGCCCAGGGTCCTGAACAAGGAGGTAGCCGTATACACCTCAAAGCCCTGCTCCCGGGCCTGGCTCTCGGTCAGGCCGACACAAGCGATCTCCGGGCTGGTAAAGATGGCTCCGGGGATCTGGTCGTAGCGCATGCTGACCTGCCCTCCCATGGCGTTCTCGGCAGCCACGGCTGCTTCGGCGTAGGCCACATGGGCCAGCTGAATCCGATCAGGACCGAGCATGTCGCCAACGGCATAGACGTGCTCGGCACTGGTGCGCAGGCCATCATCCACCGCGACCCAGCCCCGTTCGTCCAGGGAGACCCCGAGAGTCTCCAGCCCTATCCCGTCGTGGATCGGCCTGCGTCCGACGCTCAAGATGACAGCCTCCACCTCGAGCTCCTGGGGCTGGATCCTGGAGGCCTGGCTCTCGTCGATAAAAGGCGATGGGCCCAGGCTGACCTTCAGCCCGCCGTCTGTTTCTCGGCAGTCCTGAACCCCGCGGTTGACCACGAAGGGAATGCGGCGCTTCTTCATCTCGCGCTCGAAGAGCTTGGAGCAGTCGGCATCGACTGAGGGCAACGGCAGCAGCCTGGGCATGGCCTCCACAATGGTCACCTCCACCCCCAGGCTCTTCAGTATGCCGGCCAGCTCGCAACCGATGACCCCTCCTCCGACGATGAGCGCTGTTTGCGGCAACTGCCGCAGGCTGAGGACATGCCGGCTGGAAAGAATCCGCCGGCCGTCGATTTCCAGTCCGGGCAGCCCGGCCGAACGGCTGCCGGTGGCCAGAATGAGCCTGTCCCAGACAACCGTCTCCTCGGAGTCCTTGGAGACCACGTGCACCGAGCCGGACCTCTCCAGACGTGCCTCCCCCTGGACCAAACGAATGCCGTGATGCTTGAACAGCCCCTGGATGCCCTGTATCAACCCCTGAACCACTCTGTCCTTCCGATCCATCAGGGCCTCCAGATCGATCTCCGGCTGGGCGGCCAGACGCAGGCCGAGCTCGTCAGCCTTTTTCATCTTCTCGGCCAGCTCGGTGGTGGCCATGAGGGTCTTGGTGGGAATGCAACCCCAGTTCAGGCAAACACCCCCCGGGCTCCCCTTCTCGACGACGGTCACCTCGGCTCCGAGCTGTGCGGCCCGAACAGCGGCCACATATCCGCCTGGGCCTGCACCGACTACAGTCACGCGGGTACTCATGCTCCCCCTCCTCGTCTTGTGCGGTGTCTCAAGGCAAGCTCCGGAGTGACCTCATGGACAGGCCTCCCTCCTTACACGCTGCCATCCAGGGAAAATTTGCTTTTTCTTATAAAAAGATAGAAAAAAATTGAGTTATTTGCAATTTTATAGGGAAATTTTTGCGTAAAATTAAAATAAGCCCTTGACACAGCCTACTGCCTATGCCATGGCTCAAACTATCAGGCACCATATGGAACCAAGCGAGGGCCCCCGGCCGAAACGTGCAAAAAATCAACAGCTTGAAGCATTTTTTCATATAACCGTCATGCCTGGGTGGGCACAACCAAGCATGAAAAAATCACGTTTCGGCCGGGGCGCCGAGCGCAGGTTCCATGGCGACACAGACCATAGAGA